>Ga0209102_1000144_pt1 | contig 49278 bp, 44 predicted proteins | sample ConPoolayeHmetaG_FD_185483 | JGI IMG/M metagenome (GOLD analysis project Ga0209102, IMG submission 185483) | Hot spring microbial mat communities from California, USA to study Microbial Dark Matter (Phase II) - Cone Pool mat layer H metaG... ...
GGTTTTCATAGGGGGAGGTTGAATTATCCGACTTCTCATTTGGCTATAAGTTTTGGAATGAAATTTATTTGCTATTCAAAAAATCTTAGTTCGGTTTTTGTTTTATATCTTTAAAACGCAAATTAACAACGTCTTTACAACGGGTAGTTCAGAATTATATTGGAAGTTTTAGATGTTTATCCAATGAGCGCTTGTCTTTCTTAAAAATTTCCGTTATACTTTCTTTGAAAATGGCGCTTTGGTTAGGACTTTTAATTTTTTCTTTTATCTTCACCAGTATTTTGGTTGTTCCTTTTATTAATCTTTTATATAATCTTAAATTTCAAAGACTTGAGGAGAAACCAACGAGTAAGAAATTAGCAGCTACTTCCTTGTTCTTTAAAATGCATAAATCAAAGGCAGGAACGCCAGTTGGCGGAGGGCTTCTTATAATCACTGTTGTTTTCCTTCTTTATATTTTTTTATTTCCTCTTCTTTCTTATCTTGGAGTTTATATTTCATCTGCCTTTTCTATAAAAGATGAATTAAACATCATCTTTTTTTCTTTTATTTCTTTTGGGCTTTTAGGGTTTTATGATGATGTGATGAAGTTTTTTGGTTTAGCCAAAAAGGGAATTTATGGCCTTCGGGCTCGCCACAAATTTTTAATTCAATGGATTTTGGGTTTTATTATTTCTTTTATGCTCTATTTTAACTTAAAAATTAATTTTGTTTATTTCCCAATTTTAGGAATAGTTAATTTGGGAATTTGGTATATTCCTTTTGCCGCTTTTACGATTGTCGCTTTTGCTAATGCTTTCAACATTACGGATGGTTTGGATGGTTTAGCCTGTGGACTTTTGGTGATTTTTCTTTTTGCTTTTTGGATTTTGTCTTATAAAATGTTTGATACTGTTTTGTCGGTTTTTATTCCTCTTTGGATTGGAGCAATAATGGCCTTTTTGTATTTTAATGTTTATCCGGCAAGAATTTTTTTGGGAGATGTCGGCGCCTTATCGTTTGGGGCAACATTGGCGGTAATTGGTCTTTTGCTTGGGAAGGTTATGGCGGTGATTGTTATTGGCGGATTTTTTATTATCGAGGCAGCCTCAAGCCTTTTACAAATTATCAGTTTAAGATTTTTTAAAAGAAAAATTTTTCCTATTGCCCCCTTTCATTTAGCTCTTCAAGCCAGGGGTTGGGAAGAGCCGAAAATCGTCATGAGAGCCTGGCTTGCTCAAATAATGTTGGCTATTTTTGGTCTTTGGCTAGCGATGATTTAATAAAAGTTTTTCTTGGGAACCTTTTTGACCTATGGTTTTTTTAAAATCTCAAATTGCAAAAATTGATAAATTGTTATTAGGTTTAGTTTTGTTTTTAACTCTTTTTGGGATTTTGATGATTTACGAGGCTTCGTCAATTACCGCTCTTAGAGATTTTAAGGATAGTTTTTTTTACGTAAAACAGCAATCTCTTGGTTTCCTAGTTGGTTTATTTTTTTTATTTTTAACCTCAAAATTTGATTATCGAAAATTTAGAAAATTAGCCCCATTTTTAATGATTTGTTCGATATTAACTCTTATATTAGTGCTTATTCCTGGTATTGGAATTAAAGTTTTAGGAGCAAGAAGATGGATGTCTTTAGGTCTTTTTAATTTTCAACCAGCAGAGTTAACAAAAATCATATTTATATTATATTTATCTTCAATTTTTTCTGAAAAGCCAAGATTTCCCTCTTTTCTTTTAGTTTCCGCAATAATTTCCCTTTTAATCATGCTTGAGCCGGATTTGGGGACAACGGTAATTTTGATTGTTTCAGGAATTTTTCTTTATTTTGTTGCCGGAGCATCCTTTTTAAATATATTAATTTTGGGAGTTTCTGGTATTTTGGGGGGGATTTTTTTGATTTTCCTTTCTCCCTACAGAAAAGAAAGGCTTTTGACATTTTTTGATATTAATCGTGATCCCTTTGGTGCCAGTTATCATATAAAACAAGTTCTTTTATCTTTTGGGGTAGGAGGACTTTTTGGGGTTGGTTTGGGAGCCTCTCGACAGAAATATGAATACCTTCCCGAGGCGATGACAGATTCGATTTTTGCAATAATAGGAGAAGAATTAGGTTTTATTGGGTGCGTAGTTTTGATTTTTATTTTTTTAGGAATAATTTATAGGGGTCTAAAAATTGCTAATTCTGCTCCCGATCGCTTTGGTCAACTTTTGGCAGTAGGGATTTCTTCTTGGCTTGGAATTCAATTTTTAGTAAACTTGGCAAGTCAGGTTGCTTTAATCCCTTTAACAGGTATTCCTCTTCCTTTTATTTCTTACGGAAGTTCTTCCTTAGTGGTTGCCTTAACCGGAGTGGGAATTTTGCTTAATATTTCAAAACAAGGGGTAAAAACTTAAAATTGTTCAATTTTAATTGATGTTGGTTGATATTTTTAAATTTAGTCAAGGGAAAGGTAGTAGTTAAATCAGATGATATAATTTGTATTAAGGATGAAAAAAATTGTTATTACCGGTGGTCATTTAACTCCTGCTCATGCGCTAATTAATGAATTAAAAAAAAGAGGAGGGTGGCAGATTCATTATTTAGGGAGGAAATATTCTTTTGAAGGAAAGAAGATTCTTTCGGCCGAGTTTAGAATAATTCCTTCTTTAGGAGTAAAATTTATTCCAATTACCACCGGCAGACTTCAAAGAAAATTTACTCGCTATACTATTTTTTCTCTCTTGAAAATTCCTTTTGGTTTTATCCAGTCTTTCTATTATCTTTTTAAAATTAAGCCTGATGTTATTTGTTCTTTTGGGGGTTATGTTTCCGTTCCAATAGTTATCGCTGGTTTTATTTTGAGAATCCCAATTTTAACTCATGAACAAACAGTGGTTTTCGGATTGTCTTCTAAGATAAATTCTTTTTTTGCCTCAAAAATTGCTGTTTCCTTTCCTGAAAGTTTAAAATATTTTCCTAAAGATAAGGTAGTGTTGACAGGTAATCCGATTAGGGAAGAGGTTTTTAAAATTAAAAAGCCCTCATTTTTGTCTCCTTCTTTTTCTAAACCGTTTATTTATGTTACCGGAGGTAACCAGGGCTCGCAAACTATAAATAGGGTAATTTTAGAAATTCTTAAGCGTTTACTTAAGCAGTGTTCTGTCATTCACCAGTGTGGTAATTTAGATTACGAATTTGTTAGAAAAAGCACTTTAAATCTTGATCGAAGATTACGCTCCCGATATTTTTTAACTCCTTTTGTTGGTCCAGAAGATATTGGCTGGATTCTAAATAACGCAGATTTAGTAGTTTCGCGGGCGGGTGCAAATATAATCTGTGAGTTAGCCGCCTTAGGTAAACCGGCTTTACTTATTCCTATTCCCTGGACATATCAAGACGAACAGACAAAAAATGCACTTTTTCTTTCTAAAACTGGTTTAGCAGAAATTTTACCGGAAAAAGAATTGACAGGAGATAGCCTTTTTCTAAAAATAACTGAAATGTTGGGAAATATTTCAAAATATCGAAAGAAAGGCGCTATTGCCAAAAAATTAATTAAGAAAGATGCTGCTCAAAAGATTGTTAAGGAGTTATATGCTTTGGCAAAATAAAAATAAAAAAAGAAAAAGATTAAAAAAAAGAAAATTATTAATATTATTGGCGATTTTTTCTTTTTTGGGAATATTATTAGGTTTATGGAAATTAGAGGGGGGAGATTTTTACTTATTAAAAAGAGAAAAAATTTTTATTCCAGTTCTTCCGCCAACAGAGGAGGAGAGATTAAAAGAACTTCTTTCTAGTTCCGGGTTAGAATTAAGATCTATTGAGTCCTCTGGTGATTATTTTAAAGTTAATGTTTCGGGTAATTTGCTTATTCTTTTTTCTAAAAAAAGAGAATATTTAGATCAGATTGCCTCTTTACAATTTATTCTTAATCGGTCTAAAATAGAAGGAAGAATACCAAAAAAAATAGATTTGCGGTTTACTAATCCTATTTTGACGTATTAAAATTTAATGTAATAAAATAATAAGAGAGAGAAAAATATGCCTAAAATAATTGCAGGAATTGATGTTGGTAGTTCCAAAATTGCCACTATTATTGCTCAATATTCTCCAGAAGAGGCAAAAATAAATATTATTGGCTCATCTTCAGTCCCTTCTTCCGGTATCCAAAAAGGCCAGATTGTTAATATTGAAGAGGCAGTAGAAGGAATTATTTCTTCTGTTGAAAGAGCGGAGAGGATGGCGGGTTATTCTCTATCTCGAGTTTTTATCTCTGTTGGCGGGGCTCATATTGCTTCTCAAAACTCAAAAGGCGTGGTGGCGGTGGCTGAACCTGAGGGGGAAATTACCTCAGAGGACGTAAAGCGAGTAATTGAGGCGGCTCGTGCCGTATCTCTTCCTTCTTCGCGGGAAATTATTCATTGTATTCCCCGCTTTTTTACCGTTGATGCCCAGGAAGGAGTCAAGGATCCCTTAGGAATGAGCGGGGTTCGTTTAGAAGTAGAAACTCATCTTATTACTGGATCTTCAACGGCAATTAAAAATTTGGTTAAATGCGTAAGTGAAGTTGGGGCAGATGTTGAGGGTTTGGTTTTTGGGGGGATTGCTGCCTCTGAAGCCGTTTTAACCGAAACCGAAAAAGAATTAGGCGTAGTTTTGGTAGATATTGGTGGGGGAACCACAAAAATTGTAATTTTCTTAGAAGGAGCACCAGCCTATACTTCGGTATTGCCAATTGGGGCAAGAAATGTCACTAATGATTTGGCAATTGGTTTAAGTCTTTCAATCGAAGCTGCAGAAAAACTGAAAATTTATTTATCGGAAAAGAAAAAAGAAACTGTTCTTCCGAGAGAAGATGAAAAAGAAAAAAAAGACTTAGATGAAATTAATCTTTGGGAAATTGGGATTGAAGGTGAAGGGAAGACAGTTTCGCGGAAAACTTTAGTTGAGGGGATTATTAAACCACGATTAAATGAGATTTTCACGATGGTTGGTTTGGAGATTAAAAAATCTGGTTTTGGAGGGATGACTCCCTCGGGATTAGTTCTAACTGGAGGGGGGGCATTGACGGTGGGAGTAATTGATTCTGTTAAAAGGACTCTTTCAATGCCCGTAAGAATTGGTTCTCCCAGTGGTGTTTTCGGCTTGGTTGATGACATTTTAAGTCCAATTTACGCCTCTTTAGTTGGATTAGTTATTTACGGGGTAAAATCTCAAGGAGAAGAAACAGGAAGAATTTCTTTTGAGAAAATTTCCAGAATTACTCAAAAAATTCCTGGCGAGGGGATTTATCGAAAATTAGTTAGTTTATTGAAGAAATTTTTGCCTTGATTTTTTTGTGGTATAATTATTTATATTTAAAATTTTTAACTTCCCAACCTGCCCCAGGGGGAAAATATGGCACTAGTTAAACCTGATGTTGGTAGATTTGCAAAAATAAAAGTTTTAGGGATTGGAGGCGGTGGTTCTAATGCGGTGAACTCGATGATTTCAGAAGGGGAAATTCAGGGAGTTGACTTTTTGGCTATTAATACTGATGCCCAAGCCCTTCTTCAAAATTTGGCTCCTATTAAAATTCAGATCGGAGAAAATTTAACAAGAGGTTTGGGAGTAGGAGGAGATCCCGAATTAGGAAGGCAGGCAGCCGAAGAATCTCGGGAGAAGATTGCCCAACAATTAGTAGATACCGATATGGTTTTTATAACATATGGGGCAGGCGGAGGAACGGGAACTGGTGCAGGGCCGGTGGTTGCAGAGATTGCCAAAGAGCAAGGGGCGTTAACAATTGCCGTGGTTACAAAACCTTTTGCGTTTGAAGGAACCAGAAGAATGGTTGTTGCCGAAGAAGGAATAGAAAATTTAAAAGGCAAGGTTGATGCTTTAATTGTCATTCCTAATCAACGCCTTCTTGATTCGGTTGATAAAAAAATGACTCTTATTGAGGCTTTTAAAATTGCTGATAGCGTTTTAGGGCAGGGAGTTCAAGGAATTTCTGATATAATTACTCTTCCTGGTTTGATAAACCGCGATTTTGCTGATGTTAAAAGTATTATGAAGAACGCAGGTTCGGCTTTTATGGGAATTGGTACAGGAGTAGGAGAAAATCGAGCACAGACAGCAGCCAGAAATGCAATTTCTTCCCCTCTTTTGGAAGTTTCAATTGATGGAGCAAAGGGAATTCTTTTTACTATAACTGGTGGTCCTGATTTGACGATAAGCGAAGTTGACGAAGCCGCAAAAATAATTTCCCAAAAGGCAGAGGCAGACGCCAATATTATTTTTGGAGCAACAATTAGTGAAAGAATGGTTGATCAAGTAAAAATTACTGTTATTGCCACCGGTTTTGATGAAAGTAAAATGCGTTTGGCAAAATTTATAACGCCAGGGAAAATTATATCTTCTGAAGAAATAGCCCCCTCTTCTAAAAGAGAAAAAGAGGTAATAACGCCTCCCGAAGAGGAAATACCTCCTTCAGAAATTCCTCCCGAGGAATTGGGAGAGCAATTTGAAATCCCTGCTTTTTTAAGACAGGGAAGATAGAACGTCGGTCGATCTCTTGAAAAAGGAATCATTTTTTGTAAAATAAGGTTTATATGTTCAAACCAGTTTCCCCAAAAGTTGATTTTCCGAAAATGGAGAATCAAATTCTTGATTGGTGGTATAAAGAAGGAGTGGTTGAGGAATATCTTCGACGAAATCGTCATTCGAAAAAGAAATTTTCTTTTTTAGATGGGCCAATTACCGCAAATAATCCTATGGGAGTTCATCATGCGTGGGGAAGAACTTATAAAGACTTATGGCAGAGATTTTATAACATGAGAGGTTATAAGCAAAGATTTCAGAATGGTTTTGATAATCAAGGACTTTGGGTTGAGGTCGAGGTGGAAAAAGAACTTGGATTTAAGAGTAAAAAAGATATTGAAAAATTTGGGATTGAGAATTTTGTTAATAAGTGTAAGGAAAGGACGTTGCGTTTTGCCCAAATCCAAACAGAGCAGTCCAAACGCTTGGGATATTTTATGGATTGGGATAATTCTTACTATACTATGTCTGACAAAAATAATTACATGATTTGGCATTTCTTGAAAAAATGTTGGCTTGACGGGAATCTCTATAAAGGAAAAGATGCTGTTCCTTGGTGTCCTCGTTGCGGAACCGCTATTTCCCAACATGAGATTTTAACTGAAGAGTATAAAGAAATAGTTCACACATCAATATTTTTTAAACTACCAATTTCAGAGAGAAAAGATGAATTTTTTTTAGTTTGGACGACCACCCCCTGGACTATTCCTGGAAATGTTGCCTTGGCGGTTAATCCTAATTTTTATTATGCTAAATTTAGAAATAGAAAAACAGGCGAAACCTTGATATTTTTGGAAGATTTAGCAGAAAAGATCTTGAGAGATGATGAAGAAAACTGGGAGAAGGTGGAAAGATTTTCCGGAGAAAAACTTTCTTCTTTTTATTATCAAGGTCCTTTCGATGACCTTTTAGCTGTAAGAAAGGCAAAGGAAGAAAATCCAAAAACCTTTCATCGTGTAATTTTGGATGAAGAATTAGTTAGTGCCTCTGAAGGTACGGGAATTGTTCATATTGCTCCAGTAGCAGGGCAAGAAGATTTTCGCCTCGGGAAGAGAGAAAATTTACCTGTGATTGCTTTAATTGATGAGGGGGCAAATTATCTTCCTAATTTTGGCGATTTATCTTTTAAAAATGCCAAAGAAAATCCTGAATTGATTTTTGATAAATTAAGGAATTTAGAAAATGGCAGATTTTTGTTTAGATTGGAAGATTATCCTCATCGTTATCCAGTTTGTTGGCGTTGTAAGACAGAACTTGTTTGGCGAGTGGTTGACGAGTGGTATATTGCAATGGACGATAGAAATCATAAAGGAGCGAAGAATTATCGGAAAATAATGATGGAAGTCGCCAAAAAAATTCGTTGGTTACCTGAATGGGGACTTGAGAGGGAAATTGATTGGCTTTCTAATATGGAAGATTGGTTAATTTCCAAAAAGAGATATTGGGGTTTGGCTTTGCCAATTTGGGAATGTCAAAAATGCGGAAGGTTTAAGGTTATTGGAGGAATGGAGGAGTTAAAGAAAGAAGCCGTTTCGGGTTGGGACAAATTTTTTGGTCATTCTCCCCATCGTCCATGGGTTGATGAAGTAAAAATTAAATGTTCTTGTGGAGAGATTATTTCAAGAATTCCTGATGTTGGGAATCCTTGGCTTGACGCAGGAATTGTTCCTTTTTCAACTTTACCCAGGGATTGGTTCCCGGCTGATTTTATTACTGAGTCTTTCCCTGGACAATTTAAAAATTGGTTTTATTCGCTTTTGGCAATGTCAAGTATTTTAAAGGGCAAGCCTCCTTTTAAAACTGTTTTGGGTTTTGCTACTCTTTTGGCTGAGGATGGCCAGCCGATGCATAAATCTTTAGGAAATGCAATTGAATTTGATGAAGGGGCTAACAAAATTGGAGTTGATGTTATGCGCTGGATGTATTTAACTCAAAATCCTGCTGAAAATCTTCTTTTTGGTTTTCAGAGAGCAAATGAGGTTAGAAGAAGATTTCATCTTATTTTATGGAATGTTTATAATTTTTTTGTTATTTATGCAAATATTGACAAATGGGAGGCTAAAAAGCCTAATTTAAGATTAAAATCTTTTCAAAAAGAAAAAAATCAACGACTCTCCTTAGATTTTTGGATTCTTTCCAGGCTGAATCAATTAATTAAAACCGTAACAGAATCGTTAAAAAATTATGATGCCTTTACTGCTTCTTGGGCAATTGAAAATTTTGTAATTAAGGATTTATCAACCTGGTATGTTCGTCGTTCTCGTGATCGATTAGGGCCAACTGCGATAGATAAGAATGATAAGATGGCCTGCTATGAAACTTTATATGAAGTTTTAGTAACTTTAACTAAAATTTTGGCCCCCTTTTGTCCCTTTTTAGCCGAGGAAATTTATAAAAATTTAACAAAAGAAAGATCTGTTCATTTAACTAATTGGCCTCGCGCCCAAAATTCTTTTATTGATATATTAAAAGAAGAAGAAATGGATTTAGTAAGAAAGATTTGTGAACTTGGACACGCTGCTAGGAAAAAGGAAAAAATAAGAGTTCGCCAACCGCTTCAATTAATTAAAGTAAAAATGAATTTTAACAAAAAAATCTCAGATGATTTGATTCAATTGATTAAAGAGGAATTAAATGTTAAAAATGTAGTTTTTGAAAAAAAGGAAGGCGAAATAGAGGTCGAATTAAATACAGTTATAACTCCTGAATTGAAAGCAGAAGGAGAGGCACGTGAATTAGTACGTCAGATTCAAGAATTAAGAAAGAAAAAAGGGTGTTCCTTGGATGAAAAAATAGAGGTTATTGCTCCATTTTGGCCTTTAGAATTTGAGGATTATATTAAAAAAGAAGCCCTTGTTTCTTCTCTTAAAAAAGGTAAAGTTCTTAGAGTTGAAAGAATTCAGTAATGAAAAATTCTTCTTTATTCGATTTTAAAATTATTTTCTCTTTTTTCATAATTGAGATTTTGAGTCTTTCAATGATTTGGAGCCTTAAGGCCGATCTTTTTTTAAATCAGTTAATTTTTTTTATTATTGGATTTGTTCTTTTTTTTATTTTTTCGATAATCGATTTTCGGATTTTTGAAAATTTTTCTTATCATTTTTATCTTTTTTCTTTAATTTTTCTTTTTTCTCCTTTTTTCTTTGGTCAAGTTACTCGTGGCTCGCTTCGCTGGATCCAAATTGGAGGTTTTACAGTTCAACCTTCGGAGATTGTAAAACCGTTTTTAGTTTGTTCTTTTGCTGCTTTTTTATCAAAAAAGGAAAAGAATTTTAGGGTTTTAGATTTAATTAAAATTTTTTTTCTTTTTCTCTTACCTTTATTTTTGGTTTTTAAGCAGCCCGATTTAGGGAGTAGTCTCCTTATCTTTTCTTCATTTTTAGGAGTCTTTTTTGTCTCGGGTATTCCCTTTTTATATATCGCAGGAGGGTTAATGTCCCTTATAATTTCTTTTCCTGTTATTTGGATATTTCTTAAAGAATATCAAAAACTAAGAATAATAAGTTTTTTAAATCCTTATCATGATCCCTTAGGTGCCGGTTACCATCTTATTCAGTCGGTGGCCGCTGTTGGTTCTGGGCAAATTTTTGGTCGAGGTTTTGGGAAAGGGATTCAGTCGCATCTTCATTTTTTACCAGAAAATTATACCGATTTTATTTTTGCTTCTCTTTCGGAGGAGATGGGTTTTTTAGGATCTTTACTTCTTTTGGTTTGCTATTTTGTTCTTCTTTTAAGAATTTTAAAAATTTCTCAAAATTCGACCTCTTCTTTTGGAAGTGCAGTTGGTTTTGGATTTTTCTCTCTTTTTCTTTTTCAAATTTTTGCTAATATTGGAATGAATATGGGGCTTTTGCCTGTTGTGGGAATTACTTTACCTCTTTTTTCTTACGGTGGTTCTTCGATTATAGCAACGATGATCTCTTTAGGAATAATAGAAAGCATTTTTAAATTTCAAAAGCAAAGAAAAATAATTGAAATAAAATAGGAAAGAGGGTATAATTTTTCTTATGGATTATGCAATAGTCAAAATCGGTGGAAATCAATATAAAGTAAGGAAAGGCGAAAGAATTCAGGTTCCAAGAATTTCTCAGAAAGAAGGGGAAGAAATTGAAATTACTGATGTTTTACTTTTGGTTTCTAATGGCGAAGTTAAAATTGGCCAACCAACAATTCCCAATGTTAGAATTAAAGCAAAGATAGTTTCTCATTTAAAGGAAGAGAAAATCAAGGTCAAAAGATTTAAGGCTAAATCAAGATATCGAAAAACCAAAGGTTTTAGGCAGTCATTGACAGAAATTGAGATAGGAGAGGTAATAAACGAAAAAGAGAAGAAGGAAAAATTAAAAAAACGAAAAAAGCAAAAAAATCAAACAACGCAAAATCTTCCTAAAAATTAATCTTTCCTAATTTTATCTCTTGACTCTCGTGAAAAAATGGATTAAACTTCTTTTTAAATGGCAAAGACAAAAAGTGGTGGAAAAACAAGGCAAAAAACGAATCGCCCCGGTAAGCGATTGGGCGTTAAGTTATTTGGGGGAGAGAAGGCAAAAATTGGCCAGATTATTGTTCGCCAACGAGGAAGTAAATTTTATCCTGGAGAAGGGGTAGGAGTTGGGCGAGATTTCACTCTTTTTGCTTTAAGGGAGGGAAAAGTTAGATTTGGAAAGAAAAAAGGAAAACAGTTCGTTTCTGTGATTGACCAGAATTAATGTATGAATGAAGAAGAAAAAACAGTTATAGAAATTCCGATTGACGAACTCCAGGGGAATCCTCTTCAACCAAGAGGAGTGATTACTCCAGAATCTTTAGTAGATCTTGTTGATTCGATTAGAGAACATGGAATTCTTGAGCCTTTGGTAGTGGCTAAAACCCCAGCGGGATATCAAATAATTGCTGGAGAGAGAAGATGGCGGGCAGCAAAAATTGTTGGTCTTAAAACAGTTCCTGCGGTTATTAAAGAAACAACGCCGCGGGGGATGCTTGAAATGGCGATAGTTGAAAATGTTCAAAGAATCGATTTAAATCCTCTTGAGAGAGCCAAAGCTTTTCAAAGGCTAATTGGAGAATTTGGTCTTACTGTTGGAGAAATTGCTAAGAGAATTGGTAAAAGTAGCGCTTATGTTTCCAATTCTTTACGTCTTTTGAACTTACCTGATGCTTTAAAAGACGGTCTTCTTTCTGGTCTTATCACCGAGGGGCATGCGCGAGCTTTAGCCTCTATCGAAGATCCAAGAGTTATGGTTGAAGCCTATAAAATGGTTCTTCGGGAGTCGGCTTCTGTTAGAAGGGCGGAAGATATAGCCAGAAGAATGAAGGCTATAAGCGGGCAACAGCCCAAACATGGAGCATTTGGGCGTAAGACAAGAATTTATCATGAAGAAAGTGATCGAATTAGAGATGAAATAGAAAAGGCTCTTGGAGGACCTGAAAAAAGCAAAATAAGACTAACACGATCGCGGGCAGAGACAAGATTGATTATTATTTTGAAAGGAGATTTTAGTGAAACTGAAGAAAGACTCCAAAAAATTTATCACGGTATTTGCAAGAATTAATTAGATTTTTTAACGGATAAACCTTATTCTATCAATGGGCCAGTAGCAAAAAAAGGCTTTGCCAATTATAGCATTTCTTTTAATTGGGCCAAATTCGCGACTATCGCGAGAGTGGGCGCGATTATCCCCAAAAACTAAATATTCATTTTCTTTTAAAGTAATGGTTTTTCCTTCTCCAAGATAACTTCCTGCTGAAGTTTTAATTTCTGTGGGGAGATAATTTTCGGTTAATTTTTGATCATTTATAAAGATTTCTCCGTTAGAGATTCTTACTTTCTCTCCGGGTAAGCCAATAATTCTTTTTATATATTCGCACTCAAATTCGGCGCATAATTCTGAGGGAGGGGCTTTAAAGATTATAACTTCTCCTCTTTGAGGTGGCCTAAATCGGTAAGAGAGTTTATCTGTTAAAATAAATTCCTTGTCATGAAAATTTGCATACATTGAATTTCCTTGGACTTGGTGAGGTTGAAAGAGAAAAAGATAACAGATTACAAAGATTGAAAGGGCAAAGACGATAACCTGGATTATGTCTAAAAAAAACGAAGTTATTCTTTTGGTAAACTCTTTCATAGTTTTCTATTATACTCAATCTAAAGATTGCCTTTCAACTGGGAATTTGGTAAACTTAAAGTGAAAGGTCACGTAGCTCAGTTGGTTTAGAGCGTTCGCTTCACATGCGAAAGGTCCCTGGTTCGAATCCAGGCGTGACCACAGGTTTAAGATCATTTAAGATACAATTCTGCTTTTACGCCTCTATAAAGCCTCTATAAAAAAAGAGAATATTCCTTTTGACCTTCTACCGGAGGTTGAAAAGGGATAAAAACATAAGAAAGTTTTTAGTTTGGATATTGAAAAATAAGAATTTCTAATGGTGAATAGATCTGAAATCGGGTTTAAAACACCATTGAGAGTTGTGGAAATTTTATCAAAAGTTTATCAAAATTTTGAAGTGTTAAGATTTTTTAGATTTTAGGAGTTATTTGAGGAATTAAATTTTGGATTATTTGACAAAATAAAGCACGTGCTGTATTTTGGTAATTATGGAGATTGGAGAAGAATGGAAAGAAATTTAATAAAAACTATAGATAAATTAGAAATTTCTGATAAAAATATCGAAATTATTGCTAAGTCGCTCAAGAAAAAGTTTGATCTTGAGGAAGGGAAAAGAAAATATGCTTCCGTACGAGAAGTTTTGACAATTTTAGCTAAAGGAACAATGTTAATTTTTTCGTTTGTTACCCCTGGTCTAACCTTGGGTTTGAAAGATTTTATTAAGACAGAAAAATATCCAGACGCGAAAGAATGGAAAACCTTCAATCTATCTTTTCTTACAAGGACCATCAAAAGGCTCGAAAAACAGAAATTAGTAGAAATTGTTAATCAAGGGAAATATCGAGTTGTTAAGATTACCAGAAAAGGGAAAAAGAGAGTTTTGAGATATGCCCTTGATGAACTTGAACTTAAGAAGCCGGAAAGATGGGATGGGAGGTGGTATTTTGTGACTTATGATATACCTAAAGGGAAAAATTGGTTGCGCGATTTAATGAGAAATTTTTTGGCCAGGTTGGGATTTTATCGATTTCATGAAAGTCTTTATATCCATGCCTATCCTTGTCTTGGTGAAATAGAATTTCTTAGGGAATATCTTGGTGTTTCTGAGTTTGTTAAGGTTTTGGTGGTAAACAAAATTGAAAATGACGAGGTTTTTCGTAATTATTTTGGTATATAGTTAAAGGAGCTAAATTCTTTTCCATCTGTTTCTATTATGCTTAATTATCATAATCATATCATTTATTATCTTATCTATTATTTATATTTTGATTTTTATGCATTATGAGTATTGTGTTTTTATGTTATTTGTTTATTTTGACAAAATAAAGCACGTGCTGTATTTTGTCATTTACGGGTTTTAATCACGGATAGTATAGGTAATTTTATTTATTTTTTTTATTTAATTTTTTCTTTTGATTCCTTTGATTTCTGGATTTCTCCTAAAAGATCCTTTTGGTTTATGGTTTTTAATGGAGAAGATTTTTTAATTCTAATTTGAGATTTTAGATTTAATCTTTGATATTTTTATTAAAATCTGAGAATAATTTTTTTAGAGAGTAGAAAGAAGGTATTCAACGTCTTCTTTAAGGAGAAGGTAGGCCTTTGGTTTTATAAAACCTTTTTTGAAGTAAATTTCAAGTTCGCGCAAAAAATCCTTAAGAATTATTTTTGTCTCATTAATTTTACCTTTGTTTTTAAGTTTTTCTGCTCGATTAATCTTTGTAAGCAGAACTTTTGCAATTCCTATTTTAGTTATCATTCCGCTTTTTTGACTTTCCAAAATATCTTGTTTTGTTCTTGAAAAAGTTGAGGTTCTTTGGATATTTTCACTTTCTCCTCCTTCTTTTTCAATTAGGCTGAAGGTAGCCGGGTTATTTGGATTGGTAAAGCCGAAGAAAGATTTTGCAGTTGGATTAGCCTCTTGGTCGTAAGAGTAGATGTCAAGATTGAAAGAGGCGCTGGTTGAGGCGGTAACAGAAATAGCATATTCTCCTTCAGGTGGTTGATTATAGTTTAAAATATTAATTCCCTTTCCTCCAATTTCGCCACTAATATCATCAGTCAAAGGTCCTTCAAAATAAAATTCTCCTTGAGAATTGCCGTTTCGATCGGTTAAGGTTAAATTGACATGAGGATCAACTACAAAAAGGAGGGCAGAAAGATTGGTAGAAGTAGGAAGCAATCGTCGCATGGAGATAAAGTCGTTATTGTAGGCTTCAAGAGTGGTTTTTTCGCTCCAGGCTGGATCGTTGATTAAATAATAACCATTGGTTTTGCCGGTTGAGACAATAAAATGTCCTGGTACTTCAAGGATTGGAGGATGATTGTTTACCAGATCGTTATCAAGGAGAGAGAAATCTTTGCCACTTCGGCGGAATTCAAGAATAGGTGAGCTAATTTCTTCATGCATAATTTTTGATAACCTAGTTAAGGCATGCCAATTTAAATGTCCTTCTCTAAGATAACCATCAGTTTGGTTTTTTAGCCAATTATTTAAAGAGCCCGGATTAAGATTTTCTCCGCCAGGAATTTTATTGATTCCGTAATAAAGAAGAGTCATTGCTCCCGAGGTTAAAGCACATCCCCAACGAGAGATTGTTGGCTGGGTTGGTGCCCATAAGGAGGCTTGATTATATTCCTCTGATCCCCATGGTTCTATTTTTTGGCTTAAGTAGGGGACAAGGAGAGGGGGGGTTGGGGTTATCGTCGGCGTTGGTTCACAAGGTTCGGAATCACAAACAATAACATTGTCAAACCAAACAGACGAGAGGATGGCACCTGACGAAACATACAAAGCAATTTTGCCGTTTGGGAGAGGATTGTTCCACATTACGTAGTCTTTTACTATAGGAATGTCATTTGCATAAAAAGAAACAGAATTCCCTTTTACTACTATTTTTAAATTGTAAATAATATTATTTTCAAAGGAAAAGTTAGCTACGCCTACGTCTGAGTAATTGCCGTTTATTCTCATACCAAAATAAACACTATTCCCAGCCATATGAAACCCGTACCAATTATTTATGTCTTGGTATCTAAAAACTATATTTTTATCGACACCAACCTTTCCTAGCATTTGTACTTTATAAACGTAGTTTGTCCATGAAATATCGCCATTGCTAGAAAAGGTTCGCATATCGCCGTAATTAAGGGTTATTCCGTATCTGTTCTCCGAGTCTACTAGCCACTTGGAATCTTGCCATACCGGATCATTTGGGTCTGATGGTGTCCAATATTCAACGGTCCATCCATCAGCGTTTCCATCATTGAAGTCATCTTGGAAAAGGACCGATGCTAATGCTATTTCAGGAAACGCAAACAAAGAAGAAATAAAAGTAGAAATAAAAAAGATGAGGATGGATAGTTTCTTCATCTTATTTTTGAAAGTAAACAATAAAAAATGGTTTGTCAAGGGGGAATTTTGATGGTAAGATTATAGAGGCAATTATGAAAAGGAATCTATCACTTATTTACGAGAAGTTTTACAAAGGAATCAAATTGCAAAAAAGAATTATTGGAAGGAAAAATTTTACCTATCGCTTAATTTTGGATGTCTTAGAACCTAATCTGACAAAAGGGAAACAAGTTTTAGATATAGGATGTGGGGCTGGAACTTTAAGTTTTTATATTGCAAGTAAAGGATGTTATGTAAATGGAATTGATATTTCCCTTAAAGCTATTGAAGCATGTAGGCTCAACGCAAAAAAATTGAATGTAGAAAAAAATACTAAATTCCAAGCAGCAGAATTTTTAGAGGTTGAAATAAATCGGAAATTCGATTTAATATTGTGTAATGAAGTATTAGAGCATCTAATTAATGACAATCTTGCTATTGAAAAAATATTTAGTAGCTTAAAAATTGGTGGCATAGCGATAATTACTGTCCCCTTACAAAATGCGCCACTTTTTCGGTGGGGTTTTATGAAAAAGTTTGATAGGAGCGTAGGCCATCTAAGGAGGTACAATACTGATCAACTAATTAATCTAATAAAAAAGAAAAATTTCGAGATTATAGAGGAGAAAAGAATAGAAGGCGTCTTCAGAAATTTTCTATTTACATCAAGATTTGGGGGTCAGATTGTTCGCATTGCAAATAGATTTGCAATAGTTTCTGATTTTTTAACTTTCCTCGACAATATAACCTTAAAACTCTTTGGAGAATCGCAGATTATAGTGGTGGCGCAAAAGCCAAGAAAGGAGAGGAAATGAAAGTTGGGTTTGATGGACGATATGCTGAGGGAGACCTGGTTGGCGTAGGGAAGTATATTGCTAATTTAGTTGGGCAGCTGGTAAAAAAGAATATCAAGTGCGTGATTTTTTACTCTAAAGAGCCGAAATATCCAATTTTTGGTAAGAATATTTCCCAAAAAATTCTTAATTCAGAAAACCGTTATCTTTTTGAGCAAATAAAATTACCTTTGGCTTTAAAAAAAGAAAAAGTCGATATTTATCATGCTTTGGGGAATTTGGGGGTGCCTTTACTTTGCCCAGTTCCTGCGATATTAACAGTTCACGATATTATCCCCCTTTTAATTAAAAACTACTTTAATTATTCAAAATTACCATTCATTACGAAATTTTCTTATCTTTTTCGCCTTAAAACGTCAATTTTTAGGGCCCGTCGAGTTATTGTTGATTCCGAATTTACTAAAAAAACTTTAGTGGAAAACCTTGGGGTAAAGCCAATTAAAATTAAAGTAATTTATCTGGGTGCTCCCAAGGTAATTTTGAAAACAAAAAAATTGATTTTTGATTTAGAGCCAGGAAGATACGTTCTTAACCATGGGGGTATTGATATTAGGAAAAATTTAGATCGCCTAATTAGAGCATTTGCTAAAGTAGTTTCCCAATATCCAAACTTAAAATTAGTTATTACCGGTGAAAATAAAACAATGAGATCGGAATTGGATAAAATCGTTAAGGATTTAGGATTGGAGAATTTAGTTGTTTTCCCAGGATATGTTAAAGAAGAGATTCTTGAGTCCTTAATAAAAAACGCTTCTTGTATTTGTTTCCCCTCTCTTATTGAAGGTTTTGGAATGCCAGTTTTGGAGGGTTTTGCTTTTGGGGTGCCAGTTATTACTTCAAGTACTTCAAGTCTTTCGGAAATTGCCAATGGAGCCGCCTTTTTAGTTAATCCGGAGAATGAAGAAGAAATTGCTCTAGCAATATTAAAAGTAGTTAGAGAAAAAAAGACGAGAGAGGAATTAATAAAAAAGGGAAGAGAAAGAATAAAAGATTTTTCTTGGGAGAAAACAGCTGAGGAAGTATTAAAAGTTTACCGGGAGGTTTGAACCTATGCAAACCTCTAAGGTTGGAAATGAAAAATTCTTTAGTGATTACTGTATTAAATGAAGAAAAAACAATTAAAAAACTTCTAAAATCATTGGAAAATCAAATTAAAAAACCAGATGAGACGATTTTTGTTGATGGGGGTTCTTTGGATAGGACTTTTAAAATAATTGAAAATTGGAAAGATAAATTTAAAGATTTAAGAATTAAAGTTTTTCTTAAAAAAAGAGCAACAATTGCTCAGGGGAGAAATTTTGGAGTAAAGAAAGCAAAAGGGGAAATTATTGTTATGACTGACGCCGGATGCATTCCTCACCGAGACTGGTTTAAGAAAATTACTGATCCGTTTGAGAAAGGGGAGGTTGATATCGTCGCTGGATTTTACAGAATGACTGGGAAAACAGTTTTTCAGGAATGTTTGGCCTGTTATTTAGGAATTTTGCCTGAAAAACTTAATCTAAAAAACTTCATGCCTTCGACCCGATCAATAGCCTTTAAGAAAGAAATTTGGGAAAGGGTTGGTGGATTTAATGAAAAATTGGAGCGAGCGGGTGAGGATACCCTCTTTAATTATCGAGCAAAAAGACTAGGAGCAAAATTTATAACCGTCCCCGACGCCTTAGTTGATTGGGAAATGCCCAAAACTTGGCGTGAGGCAATTAAAAAATTTTATATTTATGCTAAGGGCGATGGCCAGGTGGGAATTTGGTGGGATCCATCTAAAAAAATTACTACTCATAATCTTAAAATTAACACTATTTATTTAAGATACTTTTTAGGGGCATTATTTTTTTTGGGTGGATTTTTTTTGAAATTTTTTTGGCTTCTTCTTTTTTTTGCTTTTTTAAATTATCTTTTGTGGGCAGTTTTTAAGAATTATAATTATGTAAGAAAAATTTTGGCTATTTTTTATCTACCGGCGATTCAGATAGTTTCTGATTTTTCGGTTATGACTGGTTTTTTGGCGGGTTTAAGAAAAAGAATATGATTTCTGCTGTTGTTTTGACTAAAAACGAAGAAAAAAATATTAAAGAATGTTTAGAAACACTTCAGTGGTGCGATGAGATAATTGTGGTTGATGATAATTCTGAGGATAAAACGGTGGAGATAGCCAAAAAGATGAGGGCGAAAGTTTTCATTCGGTCGTTGGGAAGAGATTTCTCAAACCAGAGGAATTTTGGATTGGAGAAGGCAAAGGGAGATTGGGTTTTATTTGTTGATGCTGATGAACGTGTATCGCTAGAACTTCAAAAAGAAATCGAGTCAGTTCTGAAGAACGGAAAGTCAACGGTTAGCGGTTATTTATTGAAAAGAGAAGATAGAATTTGGGGGCAATCTTTAAAGTATGGTGAAACAGCCGGAATTAGATTGATTCGGTTAGGCAAAAAGGGTAAAGGAAAATGGGAAAAACCTGTCCATGAAACTTGGAATATTAAAGGGGAAGTTGGAGAACTTAAGTCTCCGTTGTTTCACTTCCCCCATCCAACCATAACTGAATTTTTAGAAGAAATTAATTTCTATTCTACGCTTCGGGCTCGACAACTTTACCGGGAGAATAGAAAAACTAATTTATTTGAAATTTTGGCCTATCCAACGGGGAAATTTTTGAAAAATTATCTTTTAAAGCTTGGATTTTTAGATGGAATGCCAGGATTTGTAGTTGCTTTATTAATGAGTTTTCATTCCTTTTTGGTTAGGGCAAAACTTTATTTACTTTGGAAAAATAAAAAAATAGAAGGAAAAAATTCCCAACGCCAATTTTTAAATATTAAATATTTGCTTTTTTTTGCCTGGGCTGGATTTGTGTTGATTAAGTACATTTTGATGTTAGGAAAAAGAGGAGGAGTATGGTAGTTTTAGCTATAATTTCTGGGATTTATTCTTATTTAATTTTATCTTTGGGGCTTTTAGGTTGGCTATATCGTTTGCCGGTATTTATTGTTTCTATCCCTTTTTTGATTTTTGGTGCTGCCTGGATTAAAAAAGATTGGCACTTCAATTATTTAAAGTGGATAACAGAAATAAGAAAAGATAAATTTTTATTAATTTTATTAGGAATTTTGATAATTCAGGTTATTATTAATTTTCTTGGTGCCATTTCTCCAGAACTTTCTTTTGACGCTCTTTGGTATCATTTAACTCCACCGAAACTTTATGTTCAAAATCATCAGATTTTTCATATTCCTGGTTGGCTTCTTTCGGTTTCGACTTTACCGCGATTGACAGAGATGTTTTATACCGTCGCTCTACTTTTTTCTAATGAGATTTTGGCAAAAATTATCCATTTTGCTTTCGGAATTTTTGCAGCGATAGCTTTGTTTAATTTATTGAAGCGTTATTTGCCTTTGAGAACTTCTCTTTTGGGAGTGGTAACTTTTTACACAATGTTAATTATTGGTTGGCAATCAACCACTGCTTATGTAGATTTAACAAGAACTTTCTTTGAAATTTTGGCCCTCGATTTATTTCTAAAATGGATCGAAACAGAAAAAGAAATTTTTCTTTGGGAAGCGGGGATTTTAACTGGTTTAGCAATTTCCACTAAGATTTTGGCTTTGGGGACGCTTTTTGCCTTTTTGTTTCTAATTTTAATTTTGAGAGGAAAAAAATCGTTTTGGCAAATATCGAAATTCGTCTTTTTGGCGGTTTTAGTCGCCTCGCCTTGGTTTACCCTTTCTTTTATAAATACTGGAAATCCTTTATTCCCTCTTTTTGGGAGTTTCCGAGAACCAAGCATCTCGATTGAAGGTCCAAGTTTTTCCTGGATTAGTAAAAATATTGGTAAACTTCCCTTGCTTCTTTGGAATGCCACTATTCACCCTGATGATATTATTTCGCCAGTTTTTTTAATTTTTCTACCTTTGGTTTTAGTTTTCCTTTGGAAGCAAAAATTGTCAATTAAAATTAGCGGTTTATATTTCCTTTTTGGAGTCTTTTTTGCTCCTACTACCTCCAATCGTTATCTTCTTCCTTATCTTCCCGCCTTAATTCTTTTAATATTTGTCGTTTTAGAGGGTTTTTTTAGAGGAAATAAAAATTTAGAGAAAATTTTTTTGGGAATTATAATTTTTTCTGCCATTTTAAACACCGGAAGTAGAGGATTAGCCACGAGAAAGTTTTTACCCTATCTTTTAGGTAAAGAGACAAAAAAAGAATTTTTAACTAAAAATCTTAATTTTTCTTTCGGAGATTTTTATGATGTTGATGGTTTTTTTGCCGAAAACATCAAAGATGGAGATTTAGTTTTAATTTATAATATTCATAATCTTTATTATGTTGATTTTCCCTTTGTTCATGAGTCTTGGGCAAAACCCGGAACTTATTTTACCCATATTTTAGTAGGAGAAGGAAAAGATTTGCCGGAGAAATTTGGTGAAAAACTTCTTCTTTATCAAAATTCAAAAACTAAAGTTAAACTCTATCTTTTTGCTGACAAGTACAAATGAAAAAAATTATCTTTTGGCTATTTTTTGTTTATTTCCTTTTATTTCCATTGGGACAATTAATAAGGATTCCTCCTCAATCTACAGAAGTTTCCGAAGTTCATTTTTATCTAACCGATGTAGCAGTCGCCACTATCGTTGTTTTTTGGTTTTTGGGGAAGTGGCTTTCAAAAAGTAGATTTTCTTTTCCGCCGTTGGCCTGGCCAATTTTTCTATTTATTGTCTGTTGTTTTTGGTCTTTATTTTACAACTCTTTCCTATTGTCCGATAGAGAAGTGGTGATAGCCGGGTTGTATTTAATCAGATGGGTGGTTTATGCGGGGATTTATTTTGTGGTTTATGACTTGATTTATAATTCAAAACTAAAGATTTCGAATTTTAAATTGCAAATTGCAAAATGGCTAATTATTAGCGGCACAGTATCTGCTATTTTGGGTTTACTTCAGTATATTTTTATTCCTGATACGCGGTTTTTGGAAAAATACGGTTGGGATCCTCATTTATACCGTTTAATTGGAGCATTTTTTGACCCAGGTTTTTTAGGATTAATTTTAGTTTTAACTTTGATTTTGCTTATTTTAGAGATTTGGCCCTCAAAAAAAAATCCTTTTTGGAAAACAATAATTAAAGATAAAAAGAAAGTATTTCTGATTGTCATTTCTTATGTTGCTTTGGCGCTAACTTATTCAAGGGCTTCCTATCTTTCTTATCTTCTTTCTATGGCTTTTATTTCTTTTTTTAAAAAATCCCCAAAGTTTTTTCTGGCCGTTTTATTTATTTTTATTTTGACGGTTTTTTCTCTTCCTCGTCCTGAAGGTGAAGGGGTGAGGTTAGAAAGGGAAAGTACGATAAAGTATCGAATCATGAATTGGCAACAGTCTATTTTTATATTTAGCAAAAATCCAATTTTTGGAGTTGGTTTCAATGCTTATCGTTTTGCCCAAAGAAGATATGGTTTTTTAAATGAAGAAATTTGGCTTTTTACTCATGCTGGAGCAGGAGCTGATTCCAGTCTTTTGCTTATTTTAGCAACTACCGGGTTAGTGGGTTTTTCTTCTTATCTTTGGCTTATTAAAAAAATTTTAGAGATTGGAGATTTAAAAACTATTGTTAGTTTTTTGGCTATCTTGGTTCATTCAACTTTTGTTAATTCTCTTCTTTATCCTTGGATTATGGCGTGGATGTGGATTCTTTTGGGAATTGGTAACTCTAAGGAGAAAAGACAACTTTAATTTCTTTCTCGGTTTTATTTTCTGCTTTATCGTAGACAATAAATTTTAAAGTATTCTCGCCGTTTAAAAGACTATAGGTTAATGAAAAATTGCCGTTTTGATCTAATACTTCTAAGTGGTCATTGATTGTTAAAATTGCCTCTGGTTCAGTTTTCCCCGAGATGGTGATTTTTCTTTGTTTTTCGCCAATAAAGGTTTCTCCATCTTTTGGTTTCTCTATCTCCAGAGGAGGAGGATTTTTGTCGTAAATGATAGATGTTTTGGGAGAGGGTTGCCCTATATTTCCTGCCTGGTCAATGGCTACTGCATAAATTTCATTTTTTCCTTCCTCCAGAGGAACGCTATCTGCTAGAAATTTTCCCTCCTTTGAGGAAATTACTTTTTTAACTAAGGAATCATTTATATAGATTTCTATCGTTGCTCCTTCTTCAGAAAAACCTGATATGGAAATAATATTTTGGTTGGTGGCCTCAGGTAGGGAGTTAATTTTTGGTGGTGCTGGAGGTAAAATATCAGTTTTTTCGCCTTGGTTATCTGAATTTTTGATTTCGGAGAAGAAAAAAGCAATTTTAGTTAAAGCGGGGATTCCCAAAAAGATTATTCCAAATATTAGAAAGGTAGTTAATCCTCCAAAAAGGAATATTTTTCTGAGATTTCTAATTTCTTCTTTTTTTGCTAATCTTGAATAAGAAGGCATTTTTTAAACCGAGAGCCAGGAGTGGGATTCGAACCCACGACCTTGGCTTTACGAAAGCCTTGCTCTACCACTGAGCTATCCTGGCTTAAGAATTAGAGCGGGTGAGCGGAGTCGAACCGCCCTTTCCACCTTGGGAAGGTGGCGTTGAGCCGCTCAACTACACCCGCGTCTTTGTTATTACCTTGGTAGAGTTAAAATATTGCCAGGATGAATTAAATTCGGATTTGAGAGTTTGTTGGCCTTGGCAATTTTTGTCCACTTGTATCCATCACCATAAGCACGAACGGCAATTCCCCAAAGATGGTCCCCTTTAACTACCGTGTAGGTAGAACCACTAATTTCCTGACCAAGTTGTGTTTTTTCTGTTTTTACTTTTCTAATTTCTGCTTTTGGAATTTTTAATTCTTGTCCTTCAAAAATCTTGTTTGGATTTACAAGATTATTTTCTTTAGCAATATCGATCCAGTTGTAGCCAGATCCAAAAAACTTTTCCGCAATTTTCCAGAGATGATCTCCCTTTTCAATTTTATATACTGTTGGTAAACCCTCAGGGTAAATTTTCCCTCCTTCTTCAATTACTTTTATTTCTTCTGTCGTAGGAGCAATTTCTTCTTTAGATGGCTGTTTGCCTACCGATCTAAAATAATTAAAAATTATAATTCCTATTGCTCCAATTACTAAAGCCCCTAAGATCATGCTTACTGTTTGTTCAGAAAGTTTTAATTCTTTTAAAAATTCTTTTAAATTCATCTTTGCCCTTTTTCACCTCCCTTCTTTCCCCTAAATTGAAAAATTTAAGGGAAGGGCAGGATTGTAGGGCAGGTTAATTAAATTAAAATCTTTTTTGCGGACCCGACCGGATTCGAACCGGCAATCTTCGCCTCGACAGGGCGACATGTTAACCATTACACCACGGGTCCATTTTTAAAAAAATTAGAAAATTAGTTAAACTATAACATATTCTTGAGTAATCGTCAACGATTTGTTAAGATTGAGAAGAGGAAATGGTTAAGGAATTTACCAATAAAGAAATCGCTAAAATTTTAAAAGCGGTTGCCGCTGCCTATGAAGTTAAAAAAGGAGATAAATTTAAGATTATGGCTTATGATCGAGCCTCAACTTCAGTCGAACACGCCACTAGTGAAATTAAAGATCTTTGGGATGATGGGAAACTTAATGAACTTCCGGGAATAGGAGCAGCCATTGCTTCTCATCTTGACGAACTTTTTCGAACGGGAAGGGTTAGGCATTTTGAAGAAGTTATGAAAGGCTTACCTCCGGCAATGTTTGAGTTTCTATCAATCCCCGGCATTGGAGCTAAAACTGCTTATAAGTTGTGTCAGAAACTCAAGATAAAAAACCCAAAGACGGCTTTGAAAGAATTAGAAAGGGCAGCAAAATTAGGAAAGATAAGGATAATTGAGGGATTTGGAGAAGAGTCGGAAAAGAAGATTTTAGAGGCGATAGAAGCCTTTAAAAAAGGGCAGATTAAAGAAAGAAGAATGGTTTTACCTTATGCCGATACAATTGCCCAAGAAATAGTTTCCTATCTTTTGAATTGCAAGGCGGTAAAAAGGGTTGATACTTTAGGGAGTTTAAAAAGGATGGTTTCAACCATTGGTGATATTGATATTGCGGTGGCAACTGAAAGTCCTCAAGAAGTAATTGATTGGTTTTTGAAATACCCAAAAATAAAGAAGGTAATTGAAAAGGGGCCAACAGGCGCTTCAATTCTTCTTGAGAACGGTCGACAGGTTGATTTAAGAATAGGCAAACCAGAGGCTTATGGAGCGATGCTTCAGTATTTTATTGGGAGTAAACATCATAATATTCATCTTCGTGAATTGGCCTTGAAGAAGGGTTTTTCTCTTTCGGAATATGGTATAAGACCTTTAAAATTTAAAAAGGATAAGCAAAAAATTCTTGAATTTGAAAAAGAGGAGGATTTTTACCATTTTTTGGGTTTAGATTGGATTCCTCCTGAGCTTCGAGAAGACAGTGGTGAGATAGAGGCGGCTTTAAATCATACTCTTCCTAATTTATTAAAAATAGACGATATCAAAGGAGACCTTCATATTCATTCGAACTTTCCAATAGAAACTAGTCATGACCAAGGAACTGCTTCTATGGAGGAAGTTATTAGGAAAGGAGAAGAATTAGGTTATGAATATATAGGATTTACCGAGCATAATCCTAGTATAAGCAAACATAAACCAAAAGAAATTATTGAGATATTAAAAAGAAAAAAGGAGGAAATTGATAAAATAAATTACTCTAATGAAAAAAGAGTAAGAAATATACCCATAAAGGCTCTAAATGGATTGGAGATAGATATTAAGCCTAACGGGACGTTGGGTATTCCCGAGGAAGGATTAAAGCTTTTAGATTATGCCATTGTTTCTGTTCATACAAGTTTTAAAATGAACAGAGAAGAAATGACTAAAAGGATCTTGAGCGCCTTGGAACATTCAAAGGTTAAAATTCTTGGTCATCCAACGGGGAGAAAACTAAACGAGAGAGAAGGTTACGAACTAGATTGGGAAAAAGTTTTTGACTTTTGCCTTAAAAAAGGAAAATGGCTAGAGATTAATGCTTGGCCTGATAGACTTGATTTGCCAGATGTTTTAGTTAGAGAGGCAGTGAAAAGAAAAGTGAAAATGGTTATTTGTACCGATTCTCATTCCTTAGAACATTTAAATTTGATGCGTTATGGAGTTGCCGTAGCCAGAAGGGGATGGGCAGAAAAAAATGATATAATAAATACATTGCCTTATAAAGAGTTTAAAAAATTACTAAATTTAGGTTAATTTTGAAAGGGGGTGAATAAAATTATGTCGTTTTTATTAGTCTTTTTAATTATTTTTGGAGGGATTTTCTTATATATTTGGTCTTTATATAATCAGTTTATTACCTTAAAAACAAGAATTAAGGCTTCAATCCAAGAAATAGGCAATCAGTTGAAAAGACAGGCTGATTTAATTCCCAACTTAGTTTCTTCGGTTAAGGGATATATGAAGCACGAAAAGGATATTTTTGAAAAGTTAACAGAAGCAAGAAAAGCGGTTATGGAGGTATTAAACACGGAAGACACCCAAAAACTAATAGAAGTAAGTGGTAGGCTTCAAACTGCTCTTTCGCCAATCAGGGCGGTTTTTGAATCAACACCTCAACTTCAGGCTGCCGGTCCAACCTCCAAGTTAATGGATGAGTTAAGAGATACTGCTGATAAATTGATGTATTCCCGAAGGACTTTGATTGATTTAACTGCTGATTATAATATTAAAATTGATACCTTCCCTTCAAATCTGGTAGCAAAGATTTTTGGTTTTGAAAGGGAGGCGGGGCTTAAATTACCAGAGGAGGAAATAATAGAAGTTAAAAAAGAGGAATTAGGCACGCCAAGGGTTGAGCTTTAATTTAGAAAGGGTGATAAAAGGAAATGATAAATGTTTACGAACAAGTAGATCGTAACAAAAGAAACAGTACCGTTATAATGGTATTATTTGTTGTTTTTGTGACCTTTTTCTTTTGGATCCTTTCTAGACTTTTAGGTTATAGTTTAGAAACCGTTGCTTTTGGTTTTATCTTGGCAGGTCTTTTTTCATTTTCTAGTTTTTGGTGGGGTGATAAAATAATTTTGACTATCTCCGGAGCAAGGCCGGCGGATAGGAAAAGGGATTTTAATTTCTTTACTGTTGCTGAAAATCTTTCTTTGGCTGCTCAAATTCCCATGCCAAAACTTTACGTAATTGAAGATACAGCCCCAAATGCGTTTGCCGCAGGAAGAGATCCTCGTCATGCAATAGTTTGCGCTACTACCGGTTTATTAGAAAAACTCGACAGAACTGAACTTGAGGGAGTAGTTGCTCACGAGATTTCTCATATTCGCAATTACGATTCAAGATTAATGGGAATTGTGGCGATTTTAGTGGGGATGGTGGCTCTTCTTTCTGATTGGGCCTTAAGGGGAGCGGGATTTGGGAGAAGAGAAAGAGAGGATAATAGAGGAAGTTTAGGGGCAATTCTTTTTCTTCTGGGAATAATTTTAGTTTTGCTTTCTCCCTTAGTTGCCCAGCTAATTCAATTGGCGATTTCTCGAAGACGAGAGTTTTTGGCTGACGCCTCGGCCGCTCTTTTAACTCGATACCCGGAGGGATTGGCGAGGGCTTTAGAGAAAATTTCCAAAGATAGAGAGCCTCTTGAGGCGGCTAATAAAGCCACTGCCCATCTTTACATTATTAATCCTTTTAAAAATCAAAAATTTACTGGTTGGTTTGCTAATCTGTTTAATACTCATCCACCAGTTGAGGAAAGAATAAAAGCCCTAAGAGAAATGGTATGAGACAAAAAAAACAATTGACGAAAAAAGAGGTATCCCAAGTAGCAAAATTAGCAAAGTTAATAATTAGATCGTCAGAAATCAAAAAATTTCAAAAGCAACTTTTTCAGGTTTTAAATTATGTGGCAATTTTGAAAGAAGTTAATACCTCAGGAGTTGAACCTACAAGCCAGGTAACCGGTCTTGAAAACGTATTTCGGGAAGACGAAATTGGCCCATCCTTAACTCAAGAAGAGGCTCTTTCTGGAACAAAAAATAAGGAAAAGGGAATGTTTAAAATTAAAGCGATTTTTAATTAATTAGTAATTAGCAATTTAAAAAAAATGAACCTTGCTGAACTTACAATTGAAGAAGCCCAAGAGGGATTTAAAAAAAGGAGATTTTCTAGTGTTGAACTGGTGAAGTCCTGTCTTGAAAGAATTAAAAAGCTTGATTCTAAAATTCATGCTTTTATTACTGTTTGCGAAAAAGAAGCACTTGAACAAGCAAAAGAGGCGGACAAATTAATTAAACAATTAAACAGCCGGTCTTTGTTGGGGATTCCCATTGCGGTTAAAGATATTTTTTGTACTAAAGGAATAAGAACCACTGCCGGCTCAAAGGTTTTAGAAAATTATGCCCCCGTTTACGATTCAACCGTAGTAAAAAAACTTAAGGAAAGTGGAGCAGTAATTATAGGGAAGACCAACCTTGACGCGTGGGCTCATGGTTCTTCTGGAGAAAATTCTGATTTTTTTCCTACAAAAAATCCTTGGAATTTGGAATACGTTCCTGGAGGTTCAAGCAGTGGTTCAGCAGCCGCAGTTGCTGCCGACATGGCAATAGGCGCTATAGGATCAGATACCGCCGGTTCAATCCGCTTGCCTGCCTCTTTTTGTAATTTAGTTGGTCTTAAACCAACTTATGGAAGAGTTTCTCGCTACGGAGTGGTAGCAATGGCTTCTTCCTTAGATACCATGGGGTCTTTAACTAAAAGGGTAAAAGATGCGGCAATTATTCTTAAGGTAATTGCTGGGAAGGATTTTTATGATTCGACTACCGTTGAAAAAAAAGTTCCCGATTATTTAAAAAGTTTAAAGAAAGGAATAAAAGGTTTAAAAATTGGGGTTCCAAAAGAGTATTTTGTTGAAGGAATGAATTCAAAAGTAAGAGAAAAAATCGAAGAGGCAATTAAAGTTTTGAAGACTTTGGGAGGGAAAATATTTGAAGTTTCTCTCCCCCACACTAAGTATGCGATCGCTGCTTATTATATTATTCAACCTTCTGAGGTTTCTTCAAATTTGGCTCGCTATGATGGGATAAGATATGGATTTCCAAGAGATAAATTTGGGGATGAGGCCAAGAGAAGAATCATGATTGGAACATTTGCTCTTTCTTCCGGGTATTACGAGGCTTATTACTTAAAAGCAATGCAAGTTCGAACTTTGATTAAGAAAGATTTTGAGGAAGTTTTTAAAAAGGTTGAAATCTTGGTTGCTCCGGTTTCACCAACCCCCCCTTTTAAATTAGGGGAAAAAACTAGCGATCCTTTAAAAATGTATCTTTCTGATATTTTAACCGCGACTGCAAATTTAGCCGGTATTCCTTCTTTGGCAATTCCTTGCGGTTTCGTTGATAATCTTCCGGTAGGCTTCCAAATTCTTGGTCCTCATTTTTCAGAAGAAATTTTATTTCGTGTTGGATACCACTACGAAGAAGAGACTTTTTGGTATAAAGAAAAACCAAAAATATTATGAAAAATCCATTTTTAGAAGTTTTAAAAGAAATAAATTTTTTAAAAATTTGGGGATCTCAAATTCTTTCCCAAATAACCATTAATCTTATTAATTTTGTTATTGTTGTTCAGATTTTTGAGGCTACTCATTCAAATGTGGCTGTTTCTTTGGTTTGGTTTTTTTATGCTATTCCCGCTGTTTTACTTGGTCCATTTTCAGGGACATTAGTTGATATTTTCTCAAAAAGAAAAATTTTGATGTTTACCAATTTTATTCAAGCCACCGTCGTTCTTTGTTATCTTTTAGTTAAGCAGAAGATTTGGCCAATTTATTCAATCGTTTTCCTTTATTCTTTGGTTAATCAACTTTATCTTCCAGCAGAGTCGTCAACTTTACCTTGGGTAGTTCCCAAAAAACTTCTCCCGGCGGCAAACTCTCTTTTTCTTTTTACGGTTTATGGGGCTTTGCTTTTAGGTTTTGGTTTTTCTGGTCCCTTAATGAGGCTAATTGGGAGGGAATCACCGTTTATGCTTGGATCATTTTTTCTGTTTACTGCTTCAATTTTAGTTTCTCTTCTCCCCCAAGAGAAGAAAAAAGAAAAAATTAAAAGTATTAAGTTTTTTTTATTAAGAGTGAAAGAGGGATATTTATTCATTAAAAGCCAGCCGTTAATCCTTTTTCCTTTATTTCTTTTTGTCTTTTCTCAGGTTATAATTGGAATAATTGCCGTTTTGGGTCCTTCTTTGGCGACAGAAGTGTTTTTAATTGATCTTTTAGATATTGGCCCTTTATTGATTTTACCGATGGGAATTGGTGCCGTAGGAGGTTCGGTTTTTACCACTTTTTTTCTGAAAAGAAAAGTTCGAAAGAAAAAATTTATTTCTTTTGCCTTAATTCTTGCATCATTTTCTATCTTTTCAACCGCAACATTGGCTTCTTTAGCAGGGAGACTTTCTTCTTTATTGGGGATAATAATTACTTTTTTTCTTGGTATAAGCATCGTTATGGTGCTTATTCCCGTACAAACTATTCTTCAGGAAAAAACTCCTGAAGATAAAAGAGGAAGAGTTTTTGGGGTTTTGGGTTTTTCTATTACCCTGGCTTCTGTTTTGCCTGTTCTTTTTGCGGCTACGCTTGCCGATGTTCTTGGAATAAGATTTGTTCTCTTAATAGTTTCTTTTATGCTTTTTATCGTTTGGCTATTTTCTTTAAAGGAGCCTTATGAAATTTTTTCCAATAATCGGAGTTGAAGTTCATATTGAACTTAAGACAAAAAGCAAAATGTTTTGTTCTTGCTCTGCTTCCCATTTTGGCAAAGTACCAAACACTCAAGTTTGCCCCGTTTGTTTGGGAATGCCGGGGGCGTTGCCGGTAACGAATAAAAAAGCCGTTGAATGGACAGTTATTGCCGGTTTGGCCTTGAATTGTCAAATTGCCGAATTTTCTAAATTCGATCGAAAAAATTATTTTTATCCTGATTTGCCAAAGGGGTATCAAATAACCCAATATGATATGCCTTTAGCAAAAAATGGTAAGTTAGAAATCAGTAAAGGAAAGATTATAAGAATTAGAAGGGTTCATCTTGAAGAAGATACAGGAAAATTATTCCACGAAAAAACAAAAACTTTAATTGATTTCAATCGAGCAGGAGTGCCTTTAATTGAAATCGTAACAGAACCGGATATTAATTCTTCCTTAGAGACAAAAGAATTTTTGGAAAATCTTCAGCAGATTATTCGCTATCTTGGGATTTCTCAGGCTGATATGGAAAAAGGACAAATGCGTTGCGAGCCGACCGTTAATCTAAAAATTGAAGAAGACGGTAAGATCTATTATACTCCTTTAGTTGAATTAAAAAATATTAATTCTTTCCGTTTTGTTCAGAAGGCGATTGATTACGAAATTGATCGCCAAATCAAAGAATTTTCCAAGACCAGAGTTGAAAAAAGGCCAGGCAATAAAACAACCAGAGGTTGGGACGAGAAAAAGGGACAAACAGTTTTACAGAGAGAAAAAGAAGAAGCCTCAGATTATCGTTATTTTCCGGAACCAGATATTCCTCCAATTAGGTTGTCTACTTCTTGGATTTTAAACTTGAAATCTAAAATTCCGGAGTTACCAAAGGAAAAGGCAAAAAGATTTATTGATGATTTTGGTTTATCTGAGTACAATGCAAAAATTTTGGTGAAAGACTTAAAAATAGCAAATTTTTTTGAAAGGACCCAAAAGTTAGCAGAAAAATTAAAAACAGAGAAAAAAACTTTTCCAGCAGCAACAACAATTGCTAACTGGATAATTAACAAAAAGATTAATCTTGAAAAAATCTCGCCCCAAAAATTGATTGAAACAATTCTTAGTCAAAAAGAAAGAGTTTTTTTAAGTAAAGAAGAAATTGAAGAAAGAGTGAAAAAAGTTATAGATAAAAATGCCAAGGCAGTGAATGATTTTAAGAAAGGTAAAAAACAGGCGCTGGAGTTTTTAATAGGGCAAATAGTAAGAGAAACCGAAGGTAAAGTCGATGTAAATCAAGTTCGTAATCTTCTTCTTGAAATTATCTCTTAAAAAAGATTATTATTTTAAAGGGCAGGCAAAATTTATTTCTTAAATTGATTTCTAAAATAATATGGCAGAATTTACTCATCTTCATGTTCATTCCGAATATTCCCTTTTAGATGGTTTAGCAAAAATCCCTATTTTGGTAGAGAGAGCCAAAGAATTAGGGATGAAGTCTTTGGCTTTAACTGATCATGGAGTAATGTATGGGGTTATTCCTTTTTATCTTACCTGTCTTGAAAAGGAGATTAAGCCTATTATTGGGGTGGAAATTTATATGGCGCGGCGTTCTCGCTTTGATAAACAGCCAAAAATTGATGCCGATCAATATCATCTTGTAATTTTGGCTAAATCTCAAGAAGGTTATAAAAATTTAATTAAGTTGGTAACTGCGGCCCATCTTGAAGGGTTTTATTATAGACCAAGGATTGATTTCGAAATTCTAAAAGAGAATTCAAAAGATTTAGTTATTCTTTCTTCGTGTCTTGCCGGAGAAATTCCCTCATTGATTTTAGAAAACAAAATTAGTCAAGCAGAAAAAAGAGCTAAGGAATTTCAAGAGGTCTTCGGTAAAGACTTTTATTTTGAATTAGAAGTGCATCCAAATATTTTAGACCAAGACAAGGTGAATTTAGAATTAATTCATCTTTCCCGAAAACTTGGAATTCCCCTAGTGGCGACTAATGACGTTCACTATGTTTTTCCTGAGGATGCGGCTGCTCAAGATGCTCTTTTGGCAGTTCAAACTCAGAAGAAAATTTCTGACAAGGATAGATTGACAATGATAGATTCGCCTGATTTTTATCTTCGTTCACCCGAAGAAATGGAAAGACTTTTTTGGGAAGTTCCTGACGCGATTAAAAATACTCAAGAAATTGCGGAGAAATGTGATCTTAAAATTGAGATGGATAAATGGATCTTGCCTAATTATCCTTTGCCTAAAGGAGAAACTGCAGAAAATTACCTAAGAAAACTTGCTTATGAGGGAGCCAAGAAACGATTTTCTGAAATTACCGAAGAAATAAGAAAAAGATTAGATTACGAATTAGAAATAATCTGTAAAAAGAAATTTGCTACCTATTTTTTGATTGTTCAAGATTTTGTTAATTGGGCTAAACAGCAGAAAATAAGAGTAGGTCCGGGAAGAGGATCGGCAGCCGGCTCTTTAGTTTCTTATGTTTTGCGAATTACCTCTATTAATCCTTTAGAACATAATCTTCCTTTTGAGAGATTTTTAAATCCGGAACGCCCCACTCCTCCAGATATTGATCTTGATTTTGCTGATGATCGTCGAGATGAAGTAATTTCTTACGTTACGGAAAAATACGGTAAAGATAAAGTTGCTCAAATTATAACGTTTGGAACGATGGAGGCAAGAATGGCTGTTAGAGACGTTGCTCGCGTTTTAGGTTATCCTTATTCAACCGGAGACAGAATTGCTAAGATGATTCCTCCAGGAACCCAGAGTTCCCAGAAAACAATTGTTGATGCTATCTCTTCAAATCCCGACCTTAAGGCTGCTTATGAAAATGAAGAAGAAACAAGGAAAATCTTAGATTTAGCAGCAAAACTTGAGGGAGTAGTTCGCCAGGCCTCAACCCACGCTGCCGGGGTGGTAATTTCTGATCGTCCCCTTATTGAATATGTCCCTCTTCAATGGGATAGTAAAAAAGAAAAAATAATTACCCAATATGATATGTATGCTTTAGATCTCAATGTTTCAGAACATGCAATTGGTCTTTTGAAAATGGATTTTTTAGGACTACGAAATTTAACCATTTTATCTAAAGCGGTAGAGTTTGTTGAATCCAATAAAGGCATAAAAATAGATATTTCAGAAATTCCCCTTGATGACAGTAAAGTTTATGAGATGATTGGGAGGGGGGAGACAACTGGAGTTTTTCAATTAGAATCGGCAGGAATGAGAAAATTAGCAAGGAGTCTTAGACCTTCTCGTTTTTCTGATATCGCTGCAATGGTGGCCTTATATCGTCCTGGGCCAATGGAGTGGATCGATGATTTTATAGTTGGCAAGAATAATCCCTCCAAAATTCGTTATCCTCATCCTGATTTGAAACCAATACTTGAGGAAACTTATGGAATTGCCGTTTACCAAGAACAATGCTTACAAATTGCAGTTTCAATTGCGGGCTATTCTTGGGCTGAGGCAGATATTTTAAGACGAGCAATCGGAAAAAAGAAAAAGGCTTTAATGATCTCAGAAAAGGAGAAATTTATTAAAAAATCGATTGAAAGAGGTTATAAAAAAGAAGAAGCAGAAAAAATTTTTTCTTTAATCGAAAGATTTGCAGGCTATGGATTTAATAAGGCCCATTCTACCTCCTATGCGATGGTTGCTTATCAGACTGCTTGGGTAAAGGCGAACTATCCATTGGAATTTATGGCGGCACTTTTAACTGCCGAATCTGGCAATGCCGATAAGGTTGCCTTAGCGGTTGAAGAATGCCGAAGAATGAAAATTGAGGTTTTGCCTCCTGAAATTAATACCTCAGGCGTTGGTTTTTCAATTGAAAAAAATAAATCGTCAGAAAGCCTTGGGGCAATCCGTTTTGGACTTTCGGCGATTAAAAATGTTGGCGATGCGGCAATTGAAGCGATTCTTAAAGCACGAGAAACCGGAGGGAAATTTTCCTCCTTATCTGATTTTTGTCGTCGGGTTGACCCCCAAAAGGTTAACAAAAAGGTTTTAGAATCTTTAATTAAAGCAGGGGCAATGGATTGCTTTGGGAAAAGAGCGGCAATGCTTGCTGGTCTTGATCAAATAAGAAAAGGAGGGGAAATCATTCAAAGGGAAAAAAATAGTGGACAAGTCGGACTTTTTGAGGACCAGGAAGAAGAGTTAAAAAGGGTAAAAAGCAGCGAAGAACTTCCTCAAATTGAGGAGTTTTCTCGAATCGAACTTTTATCTTTAGAAAAAGAACTTCTTGGTTTTTATTTAACCGAGCATCCTCTCTCGCCAGTTCTTTCTCTTTTAGAAAACGAAATTTCTCACAAGATTTATGAACTTAGAGAAGAGACGGAATCCTTCGAAAAGGTAAAGATTGGCGGAATCATTTCCTCGCTAAGAATTGTTTTGACAAAAAATGGCCAGTCGGAGATGGCTTTTGCTACCATTGAAGACGAAACCGGAAAGATTGAGGTGGTAGTTTTTCCTAAAGTTTTTTCCTTAACTCGTTCTTGTTGGGTTAGAGATCAAATTGTTCTCGTAGAGGGAAAGGTGGAAAGAAGAGATGAAGGATCTTCTTTAATTGCTGAAAACGCATTTTCCCTTTCCCTGGCAAATAAAGAAAAGAAAGAGGAAAAATTTGATTTTGTAATTAGAGTACCTCAAGGGACTAACTCTCAGACCTTAATGGAATTAAATCGTTTATTGAAAGAAAACCCTGGTAAGAAAAAGGGGGTTTTAATTTTTGAAAATAATGGAAGACCAAAGAGATTAATTCTTGGATTCGGAGTCAATTTTACTGAAGAATTAGAGAAAAAGATAGAAAAAATTCTCAGATAAAATTTTTTTATAGGATTTTTAATTATTGTAAAATAAAATTGTAAAATAAACTTAATTTTTTATGGTTTTTAATAAAAAATTAGAAAACTTTAATCCCTTTTCTAAGAAAGATTTTATTTCTGTAGAGCAGATTACTTCACTAAGAGAGATTGAGTATCTTTTCCAAATTGCCGATTTAATGAAAGAAGCGGTAGAAAAAAAGAAAAAAAGTTTCTTGTTAGAAGACAAGACTTTAGTAATTCTTTTTTATCAACCAAGTACGCGGACCTTTACTTCTTTTCAGGCTGCTGCTCAATGGTTAGGTTGCCAAAGGATTATTGCTATTGCCGGCATGGAATTTTATTCATCAGCGGTTAAGGGAGAATCGTTGCCTGATACTATAAGAACTGTTGAACAGACAACTAATTGTGATTTAATAATCTTAAGACATCCTGATGATAATTCTTCGGAAATTGCCGCCAGATATGCCAATGTTCCGGTAATTAATGCAGGATCGGGGAAAAAAGAACACCCAACCCAGGCTTTATTAGATCTTTATACTATTAGACAAAAATTTGGGCATTTTGAGAATTTGAATATAGCAATGCTTGGAGATTTAAAAAACGGCAGAACAGTAAAATCTTTATCTTTGCTTTTAGGGGTTGTTTCTTCAAAAATTTCAATTGTTTTTGTTTCTCCTCCTGAGTTAAAAATTCCTAAAGAATTTTTAGAAAAGTTAAAAGAAAAGGGGATGAAGATAAAAGAAACGGAAAATTTAGAAGAAGTTTTGCCAGAAATTGACGTTTTATACGTAACAAGAATTCAAAAAGAATGGTTTGAAAACGAAGAAGAATATCAAAAAGTTAAGGGCAGTTATGTGATTACTCCAGAAATTATGAAAAAGGCTAAAAGAAAAATGATCGTAATGCATCCCTTACCGCGAGTTGATGAAATTGACTTTCGTTTTGATTCCGATCCTCGTGCTTTTTATTTTTACCAAATAAGAAATGGACTTTATATTAGAATGGCATTAATAGCGGCAATTTTAGGAAAATTTTAAATTATGTTTCCAAAATTCATTTTTGTCTCCGGAGGAGTAATTTCTGGCCTTGGTAAGGGAATTACTACCGCTTCAATTGGACTTCTTCTTAAATCTTGTGGTTTAAAAGTAGCCCCGCTTAAATGCGATATGTACTTAAATATTGATGCCGGGACAATGAATCCTTTAGAACATGGAGAAATTTTTGTCACCGATGATGGAACGGAAGCAGATCAAGATTTGGGACATTACGAGAGATTTTTAGAGCTTTCTTTATCTTGGGAAAACTATATAACTGCTGGTTGGGTCTACAAAAGAGTTTTGGAACGCGAAAGGGCGCTTGAATATGGAGGGAAATGTGTCGAGGCCTATTCTCATATTCCTCAGGAAATAATATCAAGATTTGAACTATTGGCAAAGAAGGCAGATATTGTTTTAGTTGAATTTGGGGGAACAGTAGGCGAATATCAAAATATCATGTTTTTTGAGGCGGCAAGGAGAATGAAAATTAAATACAAAGAAAATGTCTTATTTGTTCATGTTGGTTATCTTCCTATTCCTCCTTCTATTGGTGAGATGAAAACTAAGCCCCTTCAACAATCTATTCATGAACTAAATGAACTTGGTATCCAACCTGATATAATTGTTTGTCGCTCCGAAAGAATTATTGATGAGAGAAGAAAAGAAAAAATTGCTTTGGCGGCTGCTTTGGATACCAAGGCAATTTTTTCAAACCCCGATGTCCCTTCAATTTATGAGGTTCCGTTAATTTTAGAAGAACAAGGTTTAACCAAAATAATTTTGGAAAAATTTAGTTTAAAGCCTAGGAAGAAAGATTTATCAACCTGGAGAAATTTAGTCAAAAAGGCAAAAACGGTTAAAAAGGAAGTAAAAATTGCTATCGTAGGTAAATATTACACTTCAGGAGGGTTTTCTTTGGAGGATTCTTATGTTTCTGTTGTCGAATCTGTAAAACATGCTTCTTGGGCAAATGGAGTCAAACCAAAGATTTTATGGTTTGATAGTGGACAAATTGAAAAGGAAGGAATAGAAAAGCTAAATAAAGTTGATGGAATAATTGTTCCTCAAGGTTGGGGGAGTCGGGGAGTTGAAGGGAAGATAAAGGCAGTTCAATTTGCCCGAGAAAATAAAATTCCCTTTTTGGGTCTTTGTTTTGGAATGCAAATGGCTGTAATCGAATTTGCAAGAAATGTCTTAGGTTTTAAAAAGGCAACTTCAACTGAAGTTGACCCAAGAACTAAATTTCCAGTTATCCATATTATGCCTGAACAAGAAAAATATTTAAGGAAACATCAATATGGAGGAACAATTCGTTTAGGATCTTGGCCATGCAGGTTATTAAAAGGAAGTCTTTTGGAAAAGGCATATATTAAAAATCAAAAAAATAAAATTTCTGGCTCTAAATTAATTTACGAAAGACATAGACATCGATATGAGTTTAATAATAAATACAGACGACAATTCGAAAAGGCAGGAATAAAATTTAGCGGTCTTTCCCCTGATGGAAAAATAGTGGAAGCGGTGGAACTTTTAGATCATCCCTTTTTTATTGGTACCCAATTTCATCCGGAATATAAATCTTCTCCTTTACATCCTCATCCTTTGTTTTTAGAATTTATTAAGAATACCGTTTTGCGTTCCAAAAATTTACGGGATTGAAATTGAATAAAAGAAAATTATTGACAAAGAGCAGAGAATTTTGGTATTCTTAAAAAGACAGCGCAATAACCTCTTCTGCCCAAGAGGAATAGAAAAGGAAAAAAAGAATGGCAAGAGAAAATGAACTCCACTTTTCTTCAGAAGAAGAAACCTTACTTAGAAATTTTCTTAAATCTTTAATTTTAGAAAAAGGAGAGATTAAAGAAGGAGGAATTCTTGATGTAACAGGTTTCTTAAATCATCAGATTGATCCCACTTTAATGAAACTATTTGGCCAGGTAGTTTCTGGAAAATTTAAAAATCTTCAACCAACAAAGGTTTTAACTGCTGCAAGTTCAGGTATTGCTTTGGGATTAAACGCAGCAATAGGGCTTAGAATACCTTGTGTTTTTGCAAGAACCGATACTCCGATAACTTTTGGAGAAGTTTGGAGATCAGCAGGCCCATCTCACACAAAAGGCGGAGAAGTTTTCTATAATATAGATTGCCGATTTTTGGGTAAAGGAGATAGGGTTTTAATTGTTGATGATTTTTTAGCCACAGGGGCGACAATTCAGTGCTTGATTGAAATTTGCAATAAGGCAAAGGCAGAAATTAAAGGTATTGCTGTTGCTATCGAAAAGGCTTTTGAGGGAGGACGAGAAAGACTAACCGGTCTTTTAGGTGACCAAATTCCTATTTATTCGGTGGTAATAATTGAGGCGATGGATAGCAAACGATTGGTTTTCAGGTGATAGCAGTTAATGAAAAAAATAAAAAGACACCTAAGAATAGGTTTAATGCTTAATTCAGAATAAAATTCAATGAGAACTAATAAATATAAAGTAATTATTGTTGGGGCGGGACCGGCAGGAATTTTTGCGGCAATCGAGTTATTAAATGGAGGAATAAAGGATATTTTAATTATAGACAAAGGAAAGTCGGTAAAAGATAGGTTGTCTACAGAGACTCTTTGCGGAGTCGGTGGAGCAGGATTATTTTCGGATGGGAAGCTTAATTTCACACCGGTTTTGGGTAAAACAAATTTAACAGAATTTGTCTCTTTGAATGAGGCAAATAAACTCATTTCTTATATAGAGAAAATTTTTTCAGATTTTGGAGTTAAAGAGAAAACTTATCCTACCGATATCAAAAAGGCAAAAGATTATCAAAGAGTGGCTAAAAGAAATGGGATGGAAATTTTATTGATAAAGCAGAGGCATCTTGGTTCTGATAAACTTCCTCAATATGTGGGAGAAATGGAGAATTTTTTGAGAGAAAAGGGAATTAATTTTTTTTTGGAAACTATGGTAGAAAAAATTTTGGCAAAAAACGGTAAAGTTTTGGGAGTAAAGACCTCTCAGGGAGAAAATCTTTTAGCAGAAAACCTTATTATCGCTCCAGGAAGAGTAGGAAATCAATGGTTATCCAAAGAGTTAAATTTGCTTGGCTTGGAAATGGAGCAGTGTAATTTTGAAATAGGAGTAAGGGTTGAAGTGCCGCTTGAGATAATGGAAGAAATAACTTCCGTGATTTACGACCCAACGGTATTAATTAGAACTTCTTCTTATGATGATCTTGTAAGGACTTTTTGTACTAATCCTTCAGGTTTCGTTGTTAAGGAGAATTATAAAAATTTTGTTTGCGTTAATGGCCATGCTACCAAAAACCATCGTTCTCCAAATAGTAATTTTGCTTTACTTGACAAAGTGAATTTGACAGAACCGGTTACAGATACGGTAACTTATGGAGAAAGCATTTGCTATCTGGCAAACACTATTGGCGGAGGTAAACCAATTTTACAACGCTTTGTTGACTTTAAACGTTATCGCCGAAGCACCTGGAGAAGGTTAAGAAAAAGTTATATTGAACCTACTTTAACTGACGTTACACCAGGAGATATAAGCATGGCTTTCCCTCATCGAATAGTGGTTAATATTGTAGAAGCTTTAGAAAAACTTGATCAACTTATTCCTGGGGTTTCCAGTGATTCAACTCTTCTTTATGCTCCGGAAGCAAAATTTTTCTCTGTTAAACCAAAAGTGGATAAAGATTTACAAACAGAGATTAAAGGTCTTTTTGTTGCTGGTGACGGTGCTGGGGTCTCGGGAAATATTGTAGGCGCCGCCGCTACCGGTATAATTGCCGCCAGAGGAATTTTAAAAAAGGATAAAAATTAATTATTTTAATTTTTCCATTTTGTGTTAAAATATCTTTAAGTATGGCAAATATGGCAAAATTAAAAGACACTACTTTTTCGGTTGGTGATAACGTCAAAGTTCATTTTGGGGCAGGAAATCCGTTTCAGGGAATAGTTATTTCTATTCGTGGAAAAGACGAAAATAAAACCTTTACTGTTAGACGAATCGGAGTAAATAAAATTGGGATAGAAAGAATTTTCCCTTTATCTTCGCCTCTTCTTAAAAAAATTGAGGTAGTTAAGAAAAATAAGAAGAGGGTACGCCGCGCTAAACTTTATTATTTACGCCCAGAAAAATAATGTTAAATACCCATAAATTAGGAGAGATAGGCGAGAATTTAGCAATAAAATTTTTGGAAAAGAATGGCTATAAAATTCTTGAGAGGAATTTTCGTTCAAAATTTGGAGAAATTGATATCATTGCCCAGGATAAGAATACCTTAGTTTTTGTTGAGGTCAAAACTCGATTGAATAATAAATTTGGATTAGCAGAAGAGGCAATCACTCCTTGGAAAATAGAAAAGATTATCAAAGCAGGAGAATATTATAAATTACTTCATCCAAAACTTCCCGAATCTTTAAGGATTGATGCCGTTTGTCTTAATTTTTCTCCTTTCGGGAATTTGGAAAAAATAGAAATTTTTAAAAACATTAGTGGTTAAAATAATAATTTAAGGCATTAAATTTTCTCTAAAGTTTTGCTATTATTCTTTTATGAAGATTTTAGGAATTGATCCGGGAACAGCGACTACCGGTTATGGTCTTCTCTGCGTTGAAAAAGATAATTTCAGTCTTTTAGATTTTGGTTGGGTAGAAACAAATAAAAATGATTCTCTTCAAGAAAGGTTAATCCTAATTCATCAGCAAATCTTGTCTCTAATTAAAAACCATAAGCCTGATGTTTTGGTTATAGAAAGACTTTTTTTTGCCTCAAATGCCAAAACAGCCATGGCGGTTTCGGAGGCAACTGGTGTTATTAGACTTGCTGCCGCCAAAAATAAAATACCGGTTGTGGAATATGTCCCTATGCAGGTTAAAATGGAAATTTGCGGGAATGGGAAAGCCAATAAAAAGGAAGTAAAAAAACAAATAAGAAAAATTCTTTCTATTCGTTCGCCAAATCATAAAAAATCTCATTTTGATGATGTTTGCGACGCCTTGGCGGTAGCAATTTGTCATGCCAGAAAGGGTATGATAAAATCTAAAGAAGAAAAGGAAAGGAGGTGAAAAAAGATGGCAGACCTTAAAGTAGGAAAAATAATTCATTATTACGATAAAATTGGCGTTGCCGTCGTAGAACTTGAAGATGATTTAAGAGTGGGAGAGACTATAAAAATTTCTGGTCATGGCAATGAATTTGTTCAAAGTGTTTCTTCGATGCAGATTGAACACGAAAATATTCAAGAAGCAAAGAAAGGGCAAACAATTGGACTTAAGGTAGACCAGGAAGTTAAAGAGGGAGATGAAATTTATAAAATAAATGCTTAAACATTTAAAGTTCATCGTTTTTTAAATATTCCCAAGGAATAATGATGAGATGGGAATTTGCTCCTGATATTAAAAGAAAAATTTGTTTTTTGGTTAAAAAACTTTCTTTAGATTATATTTCTCACAAAAGAATTTTCTGTTTTAGGAGTTTTGGTTCGAAATCAAACGCAATAGCCAGAATTTGGGCACTTCCAAAAATTTGGCAAAAGGCTTTGAATGTTAAACCGGGATATTGTATTGAAGTTATCTCCGAAAAATTTGATAAAATGAACAATCAAGAAAAAGAAGAAGTTTTAATTCACGAACTTAAACATATTCCCAAAAATTTTTCTGGTACTCTTTTAGGTCATAAAAAAAGAAAATGATTAAGATTCTCCATGGAGAAGACATTGTTAAAAGCCGCAAACGATTAACGGAGATTATTGAAGAAGCCAATCGAGAAAAAAAAGAAATTATTTATTTTGAGGGGGAAAAAGTTTCTTTAGAAGAAATCCGTTCCGCGTTAGAATCTAATTCTTTATTTGAAAAATCAAGGTTAGTAGTAATTGAAAACCCTAAAAACAAGCCAGAAATTTTTGATTATTTAAAAAATTATTCAATGAGAGAAAAAGAAGAAAGCGATTTAATTTTGTGGATTTCAGAAGAGGTCGACGAAAAAATTTTACCAAATGCCGAAAGAGAATTTTTTAAACCCTCGTCTTTAATTTTTTCTTTTCTTGATTCTCTTTTCCCAGGAAATTTTCAAAAATCTTTGAAAATTTTATCTCAACTTAAAGAAAGCGAAAAACCAGAAATGATTTTTAATATGTTAATTAGGCAATTTAGATTTTTGATTTTAGCCCGTGATTTGGGAGAAGCCGGTTTGCCAAATCAACCTCATTGGCGAAAGCAGAAGTTTTTAAATCAAGCAAAAAAATTTACTTTAGAAAAACTTTTTGCAATTTACCAAATGCTTCTTGAAATTGATTTTTCCCAAAAAACCTCAACTAATCCATATTCCCTTCCTTCATATCTTGACCTTTTAGTTTTAGAAATATTAAAATGAAACTATGGAAATAGATCCAAAAATTTTTAAAGATTATGATGTGAGGGGAAGTTATCCCAAAGAAATTAATTATTCAGTTTTTGAGGCAATAGGCAAAGAATTGACCCTTTACTTTAAACCAAAGGAAATAGCCATAGGAAGAGACAATCGAGAATCAAGTTTTGAACTTTTTTCCGGAATGGCTAATGGTTTTCTTTCTCTGGGCGTTGACGTTTTAGATTTAGGCTTAATTACCACTGACATGATTTATTTTTATGCGGGTAAGCATGGAGCCGATTTGAATATCATGGTAACTGGCTCCCATGCTCAAGGAGAGAATGGATTTAAAATTTGCCAAAAAGGAGCAATTGCTATTAGCGGTTTAAATGGCTTATATGAAATAAGAGACCGTCTTCTGAAAAGAAAAAAATTTCCGTTTTCTAGAAGGAAAGGGGAAGTTAGAAAGAAAGATATTCTTGAAGAATGGATTAATCACGTCCTTCTTTTTATAGATATTAATAAAATTAAACCATTTAAAATTGTCGTAGATACCGGGAACGGAATGGGAGGTTTGGTAATGCCTTTAATTGAAAAAAAATTGCCAGGAGAATTTATTAATCTCTTTTTGGAATTAGACAGCCGCTTCCCAAATCATTTTCCTAATCCCTTAATTAAAGAAAATCTTTCTGATATTAGAAAAAAAATTAAAGAAACAAAAGCCGATTTCGGAATTGCTTTCGATGCCGATGGTGATCGAGTATTTTTTCTTGATGAAAAAGGAAGAATTGTCAATGCAACAATTTTAACGGCAATGATTGCTTCGGCAATTCTTAAGAAAAATCCTGGAGAAACAATTCTTTATAATGCTGTTTGTGGGAGAATCGTCCCCGAGACAATTCAAAAATTTAAAGGAAAAGGAGTAAGGGTAAGAGTTGGTCATTCGTTAATAAAGGAATATATGAGGGAATATAATGCTATCTTTGCCGGAGAACATTCCGGTCATTTTTATTTTCGCGATAATTTTTATACCGATAGTGGTTTAATTACTTTTGTAAAAACCCTCGAATTTATTTCTGAAAGCAACAAACCCTTGTCGCAAATAGTTGATGATTTTTCTAAATATCCTCAGAGTGGAGAGATAAATTTTGTGGTTGAAGATAAACAAAAAATAATGAAAATGATAGAAAAAAAATATCAAGATAAAGCCTCTTCAATTGATTGGCTTGATGGAATTTCGGTTTGGTTCCCTGCTTGGTGGTTTAATGTTAGACCTTCAAATACCGAACCCCTTCTGAGGTTAAATGTAGAAGCAGACAACCAGAAACTTTTAAAAGAAAAAACAGAAGAAATAAAAAAGTTAATATTAAGGTTAGGAGGGAAGATAAAATGAAGAAAGGGTTTTTAACAACCCCTTTTGTTTCAAGAATAGAAAAACCCTGGGGCTATGAACTTATTTTAACTCCAGAAGAATCTAAAGTAACGGGTAAAATTCTTCATTTAAACGCCGGATGTCGTTTTAGTCTTCAGTATCATGACGAAAAAGAAGAAACTTTAATTTTAATTTCTGGAGAAGCAGAGATTATTTTGGAGAATGAAGATAAGGTTTTACAAACAATTAAGATGGAACCACGAAAGGGCTATTTTATTAAACCTTTTCAAAGACATCGAGTTAAGGGAATAAGTGATTGTGATATCCTTGAGGTTTCCACCCCTGAAAAGGGGAATACAGTTAGAATCGAAGATGATTATCAAAGAGGAACAGAAACAGAAGAAGTAAGAAGACTTCCAAACAGAGGTTGGAGTAAGTAGTTTTTTATGCCTGCTCATGGAAGAAAAAAATAAACATATTCTTTGGTTTGACCAAGTTGATAAGGAAGATATTGCCATCGTTGGTGGAAAGGGAGCCAATTTGGGGGAGATGATTTCTTTCGGCATTCCCGTTCCGCCGGGTTTTGCCGTTTCTTCAAAGGCATATTTTTATTTTCTCGAAGAAAACAACTTAAAACCCCAAATTAAAAAAATTCTTCTTAAGATTGACAAAAATGATTCTTATTCGTATTTAGTTTCTTCGGAAAGGATTAAAAAATTAATTCTTGGAGGAAAATTTCCCAAAGATTTAGCAATTGAAATAATGAAAAATTATCTTAAATTAGGAGGCGGATTTAAAAATTCTCTTGTTGCTATTCGCTCATCGGCCACCGCGGAAGATTTGCCTGAAGCCTCATTTGCTGGCCAACAAGCAAGTTTTTTGAATATTTTTGGTGAGGCGAATGTAGTTTTAAAAGTTAAAGAATGTTGGGCTTCTTTATTCGAGCCAAGGGCAATTTTTTATAGAGAAGAAAAAAAATTTGATCATTTTAAAGTAGGAATTGCCGTTTTGATCCAAAAAATGATTCAATCAGAATTTTCTGGAGTAATGTTTACAATTGATCCCTTAACTAATCAGAAAAATCGAATTATCATTGAGGCAATCTACGGTTTGGGAGAATTAATTGTTCAAGGAAAGGTTTCTCCTGATCGCTATGTTTTGGATAGAAATTCCTTAGAGATTTTAGAAAAAAATATAGGCGTTCAAAAAATAAAATTAGCCAGAACTAAGAAATTAAAAAAGGAAAAAATAATTTTTTCTAATCAAGAAGTTGATATACCAGAGAAATTGCAAGACAAGCAAAAATTAAAAGATAAGCAAATTATTGAAATTGCCAAAATCGGGAAAAAAATTCACCAGCATTATTTTTTTCCTCAAGATATTGAGTGGGCAATCGAAAAGGAAAAAATTTATATACTCCAAACCAGACCAGTGACTACCTTAAGAGAAAAGAAAGAAAGAGAAAAGGAAAAAGAAGATATAAAAGCCATTTCTCAGGTCAAAGCGGCGATTTTAATAGGAATTCCTGCTTCACCGGGGATGGCTACCGGCTACGCCAGAATTATTCATTCCCAAAAGGAAATTAATAAAGTAAAAAAGGGAGATATTTTAGTGACAGAAATGACTTCGCCTGATTTTGTCCCAGCAATGAAAAAAGCGGTGGCTATTGTTACCGATAAAGGCGGGCAAACATCCCATGCGGCAATTGTTTCAAGAGAATTAGGAATTCCTTGTGTAGTAGGCACAGAAAAAGCCACTAAAATACTTAAAAATGGCCAACTTTTAACAGTGAATGGGACAAAAGGAGAAATTTACAAAGGGGGGATTCTTTTTGCATCCTCCTTTGCCAAAAAAGAGAAATTTCAAGATTCTATTTCATTTGTTTCTCATCTTAAAACCGCTACTAAAATTTATGTTAATTTGGCTGAACCAGAAATAGCCGAAGAAGTAGCTCGCAAAAATGTTGATGGAGTAGGGCTTTTACGAGCAGAGTTTATGATTGCTCAAATAGGTATTCACCCCAAAAAATTAATTAAAGAAAGAAAACAAAAATTATTCATTTCAAAACTAGCTGAGGGGATGAGAAAATTTTGTGAACATTTTTATCCAAGGCCTGTAGTTTATAGAGCAACCGATTTTAAAACTAACGAGTATCGAAATTTGATAGGAGGAAAAGCTTTTGAACCCGAAGAGCCAAACCCCCTAATGGGATTTAGAGGAGCATATCGCTATCTTTCTGACCCTTCAGTATTTAAACTTGAACTTGAGGCAATAAAAAAAGTAAGAAAAGATTTCAATAATCTTTGGCTAATGATTCCTTATGTTCACCTTCCTTGGGAACTTTTGGAAGTCAAAAAAATTATTACTTCATTTGGTATTTGGCGTAGCCCTTCTTTTAAACTTTGGATGATGGTTGAAATTCCGGCAAATGTCATTCTTCTTGAGGATTTTTTAAAAATTGGAATCGATGGGGTTTCTATTGGTTCAAACGATTTGACAATGCTTATTCTTGGAGTGGACAGAGATAATCACGAAGTAGGAAAGATTTTTAATGAAAGAAATCCTGCCGTTTTATGGGCTCTTGAAAAGATTATTAAAACCTGTCATAAATATAAAATAACCAGTTCTATTTGCGGTCAGGCACCTAGTATTTATCCGGAATTGATAGAAAAATTAGTTTCCTGGGGTATTACCTCAATTTCTGTTAATCCTGATGTCATTGACAATGTGAGAAAAGAGGTTTATAGGGCAGAAAAAAAATTAATAGAAAAAGGGTAAAATAATTTCAAATATGTCTAAAATTTATTTAATTAAAGCAAGAGAAATTCTTGATAGTCGAGGGACGCCAACTATCGAAACTACCGTTTTCTTAGATGATGGTTGGCGAGGGATTTCTTCTGTCCCTTCAGGAGCATCAACAGGTCATTATGAGGCAGTAGAGTTAAGAGACGGTGATCCTAAAAGATATAATGGAATGGGGGTTTTAAAAGCAGTTTCCAACATTAATCAAATAATTTCTCCGAAATTGATTGGCTTAGATCCTAGAAATCAATTTGAAATTGATAAAATTCTTCTTTCTTTAGACGGAACTGAAAACAAGTCAAAATTGGGAGGCAACACTCTTCTTTCTGTTTCGCAAGCGGTATGTAAAGCAGCAGCCGCCAGTTTAAGAATGCCTTTGTGGAAATATATCAGTCAATTGGCAACTAGTAGTTTTCAAATGACTATCCCCAATTTTCGTATTCCTATCCCTACGTTTAATTTAATCAATGGCGGGAAACATGGAGCAGGAAATTTGGAATTTCAGGAATTCCATGTCATTCCTACGGCGAGTAAATCTTATCATGAAGGATTAGAAATGGTTGAAGAAATTTACCAAACTGTTAAGAAAGTTTTGATTAGACACGGAGCAGTGCATTCTGTTGGCGATGAGGGAGGGTTTGCCCCAAATCTTTTTACTAACATGGATGCGTTAGAAGTAGTTGTCCAGGCAATTAAAGAGGCAGGATTCAATTTTCGAATGGACGTTTTTATTGGTCTGGATGTTGCTGCCACCCATTTTTATAAAAACGGAACTTACTCTATTAGAGATCGAACTCAACCGCTTCAGGCAAACGAACTGATTGAATATTATCGAGAACTTTGTCAGCAATACCCTCTTTATCTTTTGGAGGATCCTCTTTTTGAAGATGATTGGGGAGGATGGACGAAGTTAACTCAACAGATAGGAGAAGGAACCATCATTGTTGGTGATGATCTTTTATGCACTAATTTAGAAAGATTGAAAAAAGCAATTAAGGAAAATGCCTGCAATGCCATTTTGATAAAACCAAACCAAATAGGGACAATTTCTGAAACACTAGAAGTAGTAAAAACCGCTAAAGAAAAGGGGTTTAAAACTATTGTTTCCCATCGTTCAGGAGAAACTAACGACACTTTTATTGCTGATTTTGCGGTAGGTGTCGGTGCTGATTTAGTAAAGTTTGGCGCCCCTGCCCGCGGTGAAAGAGTAGCAAAATACAATAGACTTTTAGAAATTGAAGAAGAATTGAAATCATGAAACCCTTAGTCTTGATAATTTTAGATGGTTGGGGGCTGGCTCCTGAAGGACCGGGGAATGCTGTTTCTCAAGCAAAAATTCCTAATTTTTCTTCTTATTGGAGTAGTTTCCCTCACACAAAACTTTCTGCCTCAGGAGAAGCAGTTGGCCTTCCAAAAGGGGAAAAGGGAAACTCTGAAACAGGACATTTAAATTTAGGAGCAGGAAGAATCGTTTATCAGGATCTTCCAAGAATTAATATGGCTATTGCTGACGGCTCATTTTTTAGAATTCCCGCTTTTTTAAAAGCAGCCGAACATGTTAAAAGAAATAACTCAAACTTACATTTAATGGGACTTATTGGCCAAGGTGGGGTTCATTCAAGTATGGAACATTTATTTGCTTTACTTAATTTTGCCAAAGAACAAAATCTTGGAGAATGCTTTCTTCATCTTTTTACTGACGGAAGAGATTCTCCACCAAATGCGGCAATAACCTTCCTTGATCAAGTCGAAAAAAAGATAAATGAAATAGGAATTGGAAAAATTTCTACTTTAATGGGAAGGTATTATGCGATGGATCGGGATAATCATTGGGAAAGAACAGAAATAGCCTACAAAGCGTTAACTGAGGAGAAGGGGATTATTACCCAAAACTTTAGAGAAGAAATTTTGAAATCTTATCAAAAAAACGAAACCGATGAGTTTTTGAAACCGATAATTATTAAGGGAACTCCAAGAATTAAAGAAAAAGATGCGGTTATCTTTTTTAATTTTAGAATTGATCGGCCACGACAACTAACTAAGGCATTTGTTATTGAAGAATTTGAAAGATTAATAGGCCAAAAAATTGCCTTTGATCCCTATACTGAAAAATATTTAAAGAAAACTTATGTTGAAGAAATAATTTCTTCAATTTTTAAAAGAGGCCCAAAAATTAAAGATTTGTTTTTTGTAACCATGACTGAGTATGAAAAAAATCTGCCGGTTGAGGTAGCCTTTCCTACGACAATAATTAATTACCC
>Ga0209102_1000145_pt1 | contig 48949 bp, 46 predicted proteins | sample ConPoolayeHmetaG_FD_185483 | JGI IMG/M metagenome (GOLD analysis project Ga0209102, IMG submission 185483) | Hot spring microbial mat communities from California, USA to study Microbial Dark Matter (Phase II) - Cone Pool mat layer H metaG... ...
CCCGGAAATTGAAGTTTTATTAAAACTTATAAAATGGTTATTTATTATGGAAGATATTATCTATTGGGACCACGAAGGGCGGGCATTCTTATATAACTTCTTTCTTTATGCGATAAATGAAGAAAGCGAAGATTCCTTCAAAGAGTCATTAGCCAAAATAAAAAAGAATCCGAATCAATTGAAGTTTCTGCTTAAAAAGCACGATATGAAATGGGAAGATGCTTAACTCCCATTTTTAATAGAAACGAAAATAATTTGGTTAAGTCCGTTGATAAAATTCAAAAATTAAATAGAGAAATCCCAAAAGTCTCCAAAAGGTCGGATAAATGGTATTCTCTAAAATCCGTTGAAGAGAAGAGGATGATTTAAGGTATCTGATAAATGTGAAAAGTAAAAATGAGGCAGGAAGTGGCAATATCAGGGAAAAGTTACCAGACGCCGCAGACAATCCCGTGCCCTGACGGTCTGGTCTGCCCTGCCTCAAAAGCGCGGCGCGGCAATTGAAGCCCATCTCAGTATGGTAAAATTTAAAGGAGAGGGCGATTTTATCAAAAGTCATCCCGAACTACTGAAACCAAGGTAGTATGTCTAAACCACGCGTCCCCCCTTGACAAATCGTTAAGTTTTTGATATATTAAGCGGAAATGGAAAGAAAAAGGTTAGTGAAAAAACTTCAAAAAGGGGGTGAAAAAATATGACTAAAGCTCAACTCATTGAGAGACTCGCCAAGGATATGGGGGTAACAAAGAAACAAGCCTCCTTGGGGCTACAATCATTTATGGATGCGATAAAACAGGTGATGAAGAAAGGCGACGAACTGACTCTTCCCAAATTTGGTCGATTCTATGTCAAAAAGACAAAGGCAAGAATTGGTCGTAATCCGGCAACCGGTGAAGAGATAAAAATTCCCGCTAAGCGCCGACCAGCATTCCGTCCCGGAAAAGAATTAAAGGATGCCCTTAAATAAAACCAAGGGGGTGGGACCAATCCCACCCCCTCTAATCTTTAATGGCTACTCACTAAAAATATTAGACCAGACAAAACTCCCGGGAAAGATTATTTATCGGACAATTAGAGGCTATAAAACCCTGATAAAGGCAATAAAGGAATTAAAAATTAGAGGGGCGCCTTTAATTGGAATTGCCGCCGCCTACGGTCTGGCTTTAGAGGCCAATAAGCCCGGTTTTAACCCAAGGCGGGGCAAGAGGATTATTCAAGAGTTAGAAAAGACCCGCCCGACCGCTTATAATCTATTCTGGGCGCTTGGACAACTCCGAAGTCTCCTTGATTCTGAACTAAATATCTCTCAACTCCGAAAGGCAATTCTGGCAAAGGCGAAGTCGCTGGCAAGAGAAGAGGAGGTGAGGTGTGACCGAATTGGTGAAATTGGGGCCGGATTATTACCCAATAAGGCATCGGTTCTTACCATCTGCAACACCGGTCATTTGGCAACCCCGGGAATCGGCACCGCCTTAGGAGTGATTTATCGGGCAAAAGAAAAAGGGAAAGACTTAACGGTCTTCGTCTGCGAAACCCGTCCCCTTCTGCAAGGCGCCCGACTCACTACCTTTGAATTAAAAAAAAGAGGGATAAAAACCGTTCTTTTAACCGATGGGATGGTTGGTCAAATGATGCCGGCGATTGACATTTGCCTAACCGGTGCCGACCGAATTGTGCGAAATGGTGATTGCGCGAATAAGGTTGGAACTTTAACCCTGGCAATTTGCGCCAATTATTATAAGAAACCCTTTTATGTTGTTGCCCCAACCTCCACCATTGACACCTCACTGGCCACCGGGGCAGAGATTATCATTGAAGAGCGCAAGGAAGAGGAGATTACCACTTTCTTTGGTCATCGGATTGCACCAAAGGGGATAGCGGTGCGAAATCCAGCATTTGATGTTGTGCCACATAGTTTAATCACCGGGATTATAACCGAGGAGGGAATAATCTATCCGCCGTTTGAATTTCCTCACCCTAATTTATAGTGCGCATCCTTTCCCTTACTAATCAAATCTCTTTCCAAAAAGAGATGGAGAGAATTGGCTGTGACCCAGCAGCATTTCCCATCTTTCAGAAGAAGTTAGAGGTTATCCCGATAAAGACCGACTTGCTTACCTGCGCCTCGGTAAATATCTTAAAACAGGTTGCCCTTTCGGTTGGTGCCGATTGTGTTATCCCTCGGGAGATTATTACTGGAAGAAAACGAAAGGGCGAAGGGATTATCTTAGCCACTCGCCGCCAATATGAAAATATTATTCAGAAATTGCAGTGCCAATACCCAGAGTTGAAAAGATTGGCGGCGAAAATAGAGGGATTTTTCGCTTCCCGAAATTGGCGGTTAGTCTTCCGGGAAAAGACTTATGACCTAAGCCAGAGAACCTATATTATGGGCATCTTGAATATTACGCCCGATTCTTTCTATGACGGCGGTCGGTATCTAACTTTGGAAAAGGCGCTCCGGAGGGCGGAGGAGATTGCCGAAGAAGGCGCGGATTTTTTAGACATTGGTGCTGAATCCAGTCGTCCGGGGTCTTCGCCAATTTCCGCCAAGGAGGAGATAAATCGTTTGCGGGCGGTCCTGCCGGTTATTCGCCAGCGACTAAAAATCCCAATCTCCTGTGACACCACTAAATCCGAAGTGGCGCGGTTTGCCTTGGAAGAAGGGTGTGAGATTATCAACGACATCTCCGGTTTAAGATTTGACCCAAGGATTGCTCAAATAATTGTTCGCTATAATGCCTATTGTGTAATTATGCATATCAAGGGTAAGCCGAAGACGATGCAGAGAAATCCGAGGTATAAAGACTTAATGGCCGAGATTTATTCTTATTTAGAGGAAGGAATCAGGCAAGCAAAGGAAAAGGGGATTGCCGAAGAGAGAATAATTATTGACCCAGGGATTGGTTTCGGAAAGAAGTATCTTGATAATTATGAAATCCTCAGACGATTAAGAGAACTAACCGGGTTAGGGAGACCAATCTTGGTTGGACCTTCCCGGAAGTCATTTATTGGACTTACCTTAAATCTGCCGCCCGAAGAGCGACTGGAAGGGACAATTGCCGCATCGGTGATTGCCCGGCTTAATGGCGCAAATATCCTAAGGGTGCATGATGTGAAAAGTATCAAGCGGGCAATGATGATTGTTGACGCAACCAATGGCTGATTTTTTAAGGATTAGGGTGTGGGATATATTAGATATTATCTTAGTCTCGGCGATAATCTTCTATTTCCTTCTCTTTTTACGGGGGACAAGAGCTGGGCGAATGGTCTACGCCCTTTTTTTTATCTTTATTCTTTCCTTTATCGTGCGCAGTCTGGATCTGCGCGCCCTGGGGGTTATTCTTGATTCCTTAAAAGCGGTCTGGGTTGTGGTCTTTGTTATTCTCTTCCAACCGGAAATCCGAAATGCCCTCGGACGTTTCGGGCGGATGAGATTCTTAAAGTCTTTTTTCCAGGAGTCACCAAAGGAGGATATAATCCTTATTTTGGCAAGGGCCGGCGAGGAGTTAAAGAAGCGGCGGCTCGGGGCGTTAATTGTTATAGAACAGGAAATCGGTTTAAGGGAATTTGCCGAGACCGGGATAAGGTTAGAGGCAAAGATAAACCCCCTCCTTTTGGTTTCCATCTTTGCTCATTCCTCACCGCTTCACGATGGTGCCTGTATCATTAGTAATGATACGATAATTGCTGCCGGCTGTACCCTGCCACTCTCGGATAACATTCCGGGAAAGGGGATGCGCCACCGAGCCGGACTGGGCATTACCGAAATATCCGATGCGGTGGCGATTATCGTGTCCGAGGAGCGCGGCGAGATTTCCCTTGCTTATAAAGGGGAACTCTTCCCTGCCCTAAAAGAGGCTACTTACCGTTCCTTAATGGCGAAATTCCTTTTCACCCAGAAATAACCCCAACTATATTTTTACGAACTATTCGCAAAATTTATGCCAAAATTATATTTTCGTCCTTTTGGGATTAAAATTTAGAGAAACACTTTGTGCCGATTTTTACTCTATATTTAGATATGGGAAAAAGGCTAATTTTATTAAGTATAGTTAAATCAATAACTTATATTTTAGAGATTAACCCTTTCGGTATTTTATCTAATAAGGAGGTAAAGATGAGCGGATTGGTTTGACGTCTAATACGTAAAGTGTTAAACGTAAGGCGTATTTTCTAATTCGCACCGCAGGGGATTTTTCTTTTTGGAGGGGGGAGTGCTACAGGGGGTGCTATTCGGGATGGTATTAAATGCCCTATTCTTCTCTCTATTCTCGGCTCTAAACTCTCGCCTATTCGGTATTCTATTCTCTTGTCTATTGGGATCCCTATTCTCTATCCTATTGAGCGTTCTATTTCCTTACCTATTGTGGGTTCTATTCTCTGCCCTATTCGGGGTGCTATTGAGGATGCTATTCTCTATTCTATAAATAATCCTATTCGGAATGCTATTTTTGGTTTTAGGCGGAGTGGGAGTGAGGGTGATAATTAGAAATAAAAAAGAAAAAAGGGGCGGACTTCTCCGCCCCTTTCCCACCAAAATTCCCTAAACTGGAGGCGTTGGAGGTGGAGTTGGTGGGGGTGGGAATGGAATTAGGACTGACATGTTATCTCCTTTCGGGCATAAGCCCATTTTTTCAATATAAAGAGAGCGATATTTAGACCAATAAAATTATAAATAAGTTATTGATTGGACATCACTTATAATAATTTGTCGCACCGAGATAAAAAATGGGCAGTTTTGATTATTCCAAAATTTTCCGATTTTTAATAAGTATTGTCATTTCAATCACTTAAAAATGCGACATTTTACTCGTGGGGTGTTCAGGAAAAGGAAGGAAAGATCTATCTTTTCAGGCAATTTTTAATTTATATTGCTGACGATTTATATTATATCGTTTCATTAGACGCTGTAATTGTCGCCGATGGATCCCTAAAATCTCTGCGGCATGACTCACATTACCTACGGTTTTATCCAGTGCCTCCTCAATCTCTTTCTGGCCAATCTCTTTTCTTGCCTTAGCTAATCCCATCTCCTTATATAGGGCGACAAATCTTGGTCCAAGATTCTCCACTGTAACCACTCCCTTCTGGGCCATTATTACTGCCCTCTCAATCACATTTTGCAACTCCCGGATATTTCCCGGCCAGTGATACCTCTCCATTGCCGCAATCGCTTCTTCTCCAAGTTTCATAATCCCTTTATTCAATTTAGCAGCGTATCGCTTAAGGAAGTATTCGGCTAATTGTGGTATATCCGAAGACCTCTCCCTTAAAGGTGGCATCGTAATTGTCACAATATTTAACCGATAATAAAGGTCTTCCCGGAAGTTGCCTTTTTTTACCTCTTCCTCTAAATTTTTATTGGTGGCGCAGATTAGACGGACATCAACCTTTCTCGGCTCGGTATCACCAACCCTTCTTATTATCTTCTCTTCCAGGACCTCTAAGAGTTTTGCTTGAATCGGGAGTGTCGTATTGGTTATTTCATCTAAGAAGATTGTTCCGCCCTCGGCCGTTTCAAAAAGACCTTCTTTATCCCGGTGGGCGCCGGTGAAGGCGCCTTTCACATGACCGAATAATTCTGATTCAAATAAGGTCTCGGGTAGGGTGCCGCAGTTGATTGAGACGAATTTTGCCTTTACCCGGGGCGAAAGGGAGTGGATATACTTGGCTAAAACCCCCTTGCCGGTGCCGGTCTCACCCATTATCAAGACGGTGCAGTCGCTGGGGGCAATCTTCTCAACGATATTATAGACATCGCGCATCGCCTTGGAGCGCCCGAGGAAAAAGCCGGTTGTCGCATCAATCAGGATATCCTCACGCACCAGGGCAAACTCCTCTTGAATTCTTTTGAAGATACTTGACTTATCTAAGGTAGCGGCCAAAAGATTGGCGACTGAGACGAGTAGTTCCTTATCCTCCTCTAAGAAGAGGTGGGAGGTAATTCGGGAATCTAAGTAAAGTGCCCCAATAATTTTCTCTTTGGTGCGCAGGGGACAGCATAAAAGACTCCGAATCTTATTGAGGTGAACCGAACGGGCGTTTTCAAAATTTGGGTCGGATAAGGCATCCAAGGAGAGGATAACCGAATTTTCTTCACTTACCTTCTTCAAGGCGGTGTGGGAACAGGTTGTCGCATCTTCTAAGGTAATGTGGTCAATATTCCGCGCCGAAACCGGGATAAGTTCTTCCCCTTGATAGAGAAAGAGCAGACCCCGCTCGGCATCGGTAATATCAATTACGATATCCAGGACCCGCTCAAAAAAATCTTCGCTGGTTAACTGAGTATTTAAGGTCTCGGAGAGTTGATAGAAACAACGGAGGATATCTCTCTCCCCGGCTTTTAACTCGGCGGTCTTTGATGTCCCGGTTAGGTCCGAGAGGAGTTGTTCGGATTTTTCTTGATAGGACCTTGCCCCAATTGAAGAGAAGATTTCCTTCGCCTCTTTTAAGAAAGATAGTGCCTCCTGATATCCCTTTCGGGTGAGACCGAGGTCTTTCTCAAAAAGGAGAATCTCTCCATAGGAAAGCAGGGCTGAGCCTAATTCAAATAAGAGACCGGAGTTCCTTGATAGACCTATCGCCTTACGTATCTGTTCTTTGCTCTCTTCCCTTTTGCCCAAAAGGGCAAGGGCAAGACCAAGGAGTCGGGTTCCGATAATATGTTCCTCTAATTTTGGATTCCGGAATAGGCGGAGGAGCCTGATAATTGAAATGAGCGCCTTTTCTGGTCTTCTCTCTTCTAATCTCAATCGGGCGAGAAATTCTAAGAAATAACGATTATCTCGAATCCCGGGAAATTTCAGGGCATCCAAAAAATTCTCTGCGGCTCCTTCCTGATTTTTAGTCTCCAAATGGTAGTTGGCGCGAAAAAGGGTTAAATAAAGACGTAGGGAATCTAATTTATGGCTGTTGATTATCTTCTCTCCTTTATCCAGGCATTCCAGTGCCTTCTCTGGTTTTCCGCTCTTTAGGTATAATTGGGATAAATTTAAATTGTTTAGTGAGAGAATATAATAATCTTTCAATTTTTCACTCAATTCCATCACTTTCAGATATAATTCTTCGGCGGTGATAAACTCTCCGGTGATGGTGAAAAGTTCGGCTAAATTTCCCAAGATGCCGGTGAGATGAGGAAGGGAAGAAATCTTCTCAGCCACCTCCCGTGCCTGTTCGTAATATTCCCGAGAGAGCCGATAATCGCCGGCCTCTTTTGCCGAAAGCCCAAGACCAATAAGGGAAGATATGAGGGTGTAGACATCGGAAACCTTTCTTCCCAACTCTTCACTCTTCTTATAAAGTTCTTCGGCCTTCTCTTTCTCGCCCCGGAGATAAAAGACTGTGGCCAAAAATTGCAGAATTGAGTTTACCTGATATTCATTACCCATCTCTCGACTCAGTTTTAATGCCTTCTCCCCTAAGTTGAGTGCCGAAGAGAAGTCCTGACGCCGATAGGCTAAATAAGCCAGATAATAATTGAGCCGACACTCCAACTCCGCCCGATTTGGTAGTCGGCTGGCAATTGCCAATGCCCGTCCCAGGCTTTCCGATGCCTCCGGGAAGTTGTAGCCGCTTATCTCGGCCCAGCCCTTTTCCATAAGAATCCGCACAATCCGTTCTTCCTGCCTTCCTTTCTCCATGGCCAGCGCCTCTTTATAGAAGCGAACCGCCTCTTCAAAGTTCCCCATCTTCTGTTGAAGGCCACCGAGTCTTGTGAGAAACTCGGAATAGAACTTATTCTCTTTGGCCAGTTCCCGGGAGGAGGCGATTATGGAGAGTGCCTGAGTGTAAGAGTCTTTTGCCCGATTAAAATCTCCGAGGGTTTCCTGGAAAAATCCAATCTTGGCAAAGAGGTCAAGTCGTTCCCTTATTTCCTTTTCTTTCGGGAAAAAGGAGAGGGCGGTTTTGTAGTAATTGAGGGCTTCTTTGGCTAAAAAGAGTTGCCGGGCCTTTTCCGCGGCCCTAAGGCTTGTGGCATAAGCCTTTTCCGCTACCTCGGCCTTTATCCAATGATAGGCTAAGTCAAAGATAATCGTCTCTTTCTCGGTATCGGGGAGTGATTCTAAGACTTCGGCAATCTTTTTGTGGTCTTCCCTTCTTTCTGGGAATTCCTCGGCTTCTAAGAGGACGCTCTCTAAGATATGAGAGGTGAGGGTGAGATTTCCCTGGAGTGGTCCAAGATTACTCGCCTCCTCCCGGATATAGCCCAACGTCTCCAGTTTGAAAAGAATCCTCAGTAAACTATCCTCTTCAATTTCTAATACCTTCTTTAATAATTGAAGGTTTGCCTTCTGGCCGAGAAGCGAGATAAAATGGAGGACGCGCCGTTCTTCTTCGGTCAAAAGAGAAATCTTTCTTTTAAAGGAAGCGGTCAGGGAGGAGGGGAGGGTTATCTCTTTTAGGACATCTTCAATTACTCGGCGCTGCCCCCGTTTTATTGAGATAGCACCCAATGACTGCAGGTTTTGGATTATGTCAATTATAAAGAGCGGATTACCACCCGATGTTTTAAATAGGAAATCGGTCAAGACCTTCCTCTCCCGTTCAATAACCGGGTTGGGTTCAGAAATTCTACCCAGTGTCCCTTCAACCAATTCCGCGGTCTCTTCTAAGGTGAAAGATGAAAGTGCGATATGGGAATAGTTGGGCTTCTTATCAAATACCTCAAGGGTTTCTTGAACCCTTTTTTCGGGGAGTGAGGATAAGAGTAAAAATACCTTGTCGGCTTTCAAGGAAAGACCAAGGTAACGGATAAACTCTAAGGAGAGATCATCAAAGAGTTCTAAATCATCAATAAATAAGAAAATCGGATTTTCCCGGCCAAGAGACTTGATTGCCCCGCAAATCCTTTCAAAGACCTGAAACTTATGGAGGAGAAAGTCCTCTCGGGTTAAATCTAATGGGAGAATTGAGTTATCGGCTCTCTTTTTGAGCGGCGAATTAAATAAATCCTTCGGTAGATTTAAGGCCGGCATTATCATTTCCAGGATGCTTTTCTGCCGGGTAAGGAGTGAGCCAGAAGAAAAGGTAAAAGACCGCGCACCATCCAATTCACAGAAGAACCGAAATTCCTGGGCGAGCCTTGATTTGCCAACTCCCCTCTCTCCGGTAATTAAATAGATACTACCTTTACCCTTCTTTACCCTTTCCCATCCTTTCTTCAGTTCCTTTAAGATTGAGTCTCGCCCGACAAAAGGAGCGGTGAGGAATGTCTCACTACTTCCCGACGGGCTTCCTTTCTCCGGAGGGGCGGTGGCAAAACGGGATACTTCTCCGGTCGGCCCGGGCAGAGAAAGACCACTTTTTACCACCTCCCGTAAGGCCTCCATCACCTCTAAGGAGGAACTGGGTCTTAATTCCGGGGAGGAGGCAATCATCATCTGACAGATGGTAATCAGTTTTTCCGGTGGCTCTGGGAGTTTAAATTGATAAATACCCTCTTTAACCATCTCCTTTATATCCAGTCCCCCGGCAAATTGGATTTTTAAGAAATCAAGGATATTCTCAAAAGCGGACGGTCCTTTTTTCGTAAGGACCTCTAATAAGATAATACCTAAGGAATATAAGTCAGCCCGACAATCCGGAAGGAGCCCTTTTAGAATCTCTGGTGCACAATAACCAAGGGTCCCCCGGGCTTGACCAGTATCGGACGTATCAAATGCGACAAGGCCCTGTTTGGTCAGGCGGTGTTTTTCAGCAAAGCCGAAGTCAATGATTTTCACCACCGGTTTTCCTTTACTAAATGCGACCAGGATATGCGACGGCTTCAAATCAGAATGGACAAATCCCTGAGAATGGATATAAGCCAAACTATGTAAAATCTGAGCCAATACCGAGATTAGTTCGGGTGCATACCCCTTAGAAAAAAACTGAGTTAGGGGGACGCCATCAAAGAACTCCTCAATGAAAAAAGAGGTTCCGTTTCTTAAAGTAGAAAATTCATAAGTGGAGATTATATTGGGGTGGCGTAGTTGGGATAAGAAAAAGAACTCCTTCTTAATCGCAATGCCTAATTCGGGATTTTCCCGAAGAGTTTGTGCGCCACATTTCAGGACAAAGACCTCGTCGGTCTTAATATCCTTAACCTTGTAGACCTCAGAGAGGATGCCGCCCCCGAGATGAGAAAGAATAATATACCTGTCGCCAATAATCTCTGAAACCTTAAAGGTCGTATTCGGCATAAATATAAACCATTATAACATAGAAAAGCCATTTTGTCAAGAGAAAAATGCGACATTTTTATTGTCGCTCTAAAATTTATAAGTTATGTAAAATCAATATCTTATAAGAAATGATTTGACTTTTAGTCGGTTTTTTATTATAATTTTTTATGAAAATAAGGATAGGGTATCTTCAATTTTCCCCAATTTTTGGGGAAAAGGAATTAAATTGGCAGGTGGTAGTGAAAAGAATTACCCGAATTAAAAGGACTGTCGCACCAGCGATTATCTGCCTTCCGGAACTATTTGCCACCGGTTATTCCTTTTTAAATAAAGAGGAGTTATTAATGATGGCGGAGGAAATCCCTGGTGAGACATCAGAAATTCTTTTGGAACTTGCCCAAAGAAAGAACCTCATCATTTGTGCTGGTTTGGCGGAAAGGGAAAAGGATAAGGTTTACAATTCCGCAATCCTCTGTTTTCCGGATGGGAATTACCGGGTATATCGTAAGGCGCATCTTTTCTATAAGGAAAAGGAAATCTTCACACCCGGTGATTCGTCCTTTTCGGTATTTGAATTCTCCAATGGAAGAATTAGTATATCCCTCGGTCTCCTCATCTGCTTTGACTACATATTTCCGGAGGCGGCAAGGACCATTGCCTTAAAGGGGGCACAAATCATCCTGCATCCCTCTAATCTGATTCTCCCTTATGGTCCAAAAATTACCTTGAGTCGGGCAATTGAGAATCGGGTATTCTGGGTTTTAGCCAATCGGACAGGAAGCGAAGAGCGGAACGGCATAAAACTTAAATTCCTTGGTAATTCCCAGATAATTGCCCCGAATGGAGAGATTCTGGCGAAATCGGGCAAGAGGGAAGACCTGGTAATGGTTGAAATTGACCCCTCTTTTGCGAATTCGAAAAAGGTTACCCCAACTAATGACTTGTTTTCCGACCGAAGAATTGACTTATACTTTAAATAACCGACCGCGGTATTGACAAAATCCCTTTTCCGCGGTAAAATAATATACCGTGGCTAAGATATTATCAATTCTCTGGCGGTCATTGAGCCATTTCTTTGGTCAAAGAGGGCAACTGCCGAAGAATTTTTGCTTCGCGCCCCAACCACTCGGACCAAAATTTGAATGGGTTTCTTCGGATAAGATTCGCATCTTAGAAGGTTTCTTTCAGGACAAAACCTTTCGCCTCCTATCTGAGATTAATCCCCGGGAGGCAAAATTCTCTTTGGAACTTGATGGAAGGGTTGTGGGGAAATGTGAGTTAGAGAGGAACGCCTCCGAGGCAACGATTGTCCTCTGGAATATTGTCGTGGACAAAGCCCTGCGCCATAAGGGACTCGGCTCACTTTTGACCTTCATCTCTTTTCGGGAGTTGCTCCGGCTCCACACCGAGGCCTCTTTGTTTATCCGAATGGTGAGATTGATAAAACCAACCGAGAGGAATATAAAACAGCAGAATGTGGGAATTGGGGTCATCGCGAAAAAACTCGGCTTCTCTCCGGAATATAATCTGCCGAAACTGCTGTTAGAAAAAAATGTTGTTGAGGTTAATTTCCTCTCTCCCTACGAAGATATGCCCCCGGCTTACCGCATCGTCCTTCGCTCCTATCCCTTAGTTCTCATCTCTTTTCTGGTTGACCCAAAAACCAATCACCCGCTTGATGAAAATAATCCGTTCTATAAAAGTGTCATTACCCCCGATGTCGCTCAAATCTGGCTTTCCAACGGTATGATAATTATTGGTAATGGCAATTATCTTCTAAGACGAGAGGGGCTAACAAAGGCAATAAATCATCTGGCGAGAAACGAAGAAGAGGCAGCAATCTTTTATCACAAGATAAAACCATTATAAAAAGCCACTCGCTCTATTAAAACTTGATGGTGCTTAATTTTATCCGATGAATTTCTTTGATGCCATCCATAACTTTTTGGTTGGACCGATGATTGTGAAGGTGAGGAAAGAGATAGAGAATATGCGCATCTTTGACGACGGCGACCTCGGGGCAATGAGTTATTTACTCCTCTTAAAGTTTATCGGCTCAATGCCGGACTGGTATCTCCGGGTAAGACCAAAATTCGGGGAAGTACCCCCTAATCTTGTCGTCTTTCACCAGGATCGCCCCCGGGTCTTCATCTACACTGAATCATTTCTTGTTTTAGGACAGGATAACTATCTCATACCGGAGCGGATTGAAAAGCGATTCGCTGAACTAAGAGATTTAATAAATACCTGGAAGGAGAGCCGGGGTTATGTCTTATCGGTATTTGATTATACCGAGAAATGGTTCCTCCCTTTTAAGGAGAAAGATATCTTTCTCCTCGCGGTAAATGTCCGGGATATTCCCGATTACCGCCACTGGCGCAAACATTGGGATGAGTTGAAGAGGGTTCTCCGCTAAAAGCAAATAATAACCACCGCTTCACGTAAATTAAACTTCCCAAAAGCAAATCTTTTAACCACAATTAACCCCGAGCCCCTTCAGAAAACTCAAAATTCTAAACTCTAAATTCTAAACAATGTTTAAATCCAAAACTCAAAACTGTTTGAGATTTTGGACTTTTGGGGTTTTGAGTTTGTTTAGAATTTAGGATTTTCATAATTTCTGGGTTAATCTGTGGTTTATTTTACTCTGTTCTTTGGCGGTCTTCCTATTCTTTGTGGTTCAATTGCGGATAGTGGTAAGCAGATATTTAATATTTCTTGTAGAATTTTCTTTGTCTCTCTCTGGCTAAATATGGAAAATTGGGCAGTCTGGGCATTTTGGCCGATTCTGACAATAGGTCTTACCAAGTCGGACGATTAAAGCGTGGTATTCATTATAAATCTTTACATCTCGGGGTAGGCTTTTATGAAACATCTCTTGAATTGTGTCATAATTACCTTCAGGCAGAAGGTGATGCCGGGCGAGCATTCGCTTCGTATAACCGTCAACGACAAAGAATGGTTTATTTAGGGCGTAGAGTAAAATAGAATCCGCCGTTTCCTTTCCCACTCCTTTCACTTTCAATAACTCGTTTCGTAATTCTTCACCGGCCTTTTTCTTTAGAAGGGAAATATCTCCATCGTATTTTTCCACAATAAACTTTACCAATTCTTTTAACCGTTCGGTTTTTATATTATAATAACCGACGGGCTTGATTAACTTCAAGAGAGTTCTTCTCTTCGCTTTATGAATTTTAATTGGGTCTAAGAGATTTTTTCTCTTTAAGTTTTCAATTGCTTTCTCCACATTGCGCCAGGAGGTATTCTGGGTTAAGACCGCCCCAACAATCACTTCAAATGCGCTTTGGGCCGGCCACCAGTTCTGTGGTCCAAAGTGAGAATAGAGGAGTCTGTATATTTTAAGGAGAGGATTATTAAACATCTTTGGTTTTTCTGGGTGGTAAGTGCTCGGCACCGGCAAGGCAGTTAGTGTTCGGCACACTCTTTGGGCTCTTTACCAAAAATAAAATATTCATCTCTTACCTTGGGGCAACGGGGATTAGCTAAAAGCCCGGTGGTTTCGCATACCTTTCGTTGAACGATACTGTCGGGAATTGGAAAATCCTCCTCAGGGTAAGCTTTTAATGCTTCCTTCATAAATTCCGCCCATATCGGACAGGCAACAACCCCACCGGTTGCCCCGGGAAAGATTGTTTTCTTCTGGTCAAAACCTACCCAAACCCCACAGCAGAGTTGCGGGGTAAAGCCGATGAACCAGGCATCAGTATAATCATCAGTCGTTCCGGTCTTACCCGCGGCCTTCCGATGAAATCCGTATTGGCGGGCTAAATAACCGGTGCCTTCGTCTAGAACACTCTGCATCATCTGGATAACCAAAAAGGCGACCGCAGGGGAAAGGACCGTTTGACTCTGCGGCAGGTTCTCTTCAATTATCCCACCGTCGGTCTCAATTCTGGTTATCAAAATTGGCTTAACCCTTTGTCCGTAATTAGCCAGGGTAGCAAAACTGTTTGTCATATCCCAAAGCGTTACCTCAGAGGAGCCTAAGGCAAGAGATAGGTAGGCCCGGAGGGGACTTTTTATCCCCAGTCGGTAGGCATAATCTCTAACCACTTCCGGTCCTAATTTAAGGGTGAGGCGAATTGAGACAACATTTCGGGAGAGGGCTAATGCCTTCCGTAATGATATGGGGCCGATAAAACGATGGTCATAATTTTTCGGCTCATAAGGTTCCTGAAGACCGGCGATTGGGATACTTATCGGTGCATCGTCCTCAAGTGAAGAGAGATAACTACCTTTATCAATTGCCGCGGTAAAGACAAAGACCTTAAAAGCCGAGCCGGCCTGCCGGAGCATCTGGGTCACCCGATTGAACTGGCTCTGTTGAAAATCCCGGCCACCAACCAGTGCCTTGATATAGCCGGTCTTCGGCTCAATTGCTAAGATGGCGCCCTGAAGATAGGCTGGTCTTTCTGTTTGGGGTGTTAATTTATAATCTTTCTTCTTTATCTTGAATTTATAATTCTCTTCAATTCTTTGGAGATGCCGTTCCAAGACGATATTCGCCTCTCTTTGGCAAGCCAAATCAATGGTGGTATAAACTCGTGCCCCACTGCGATATAAAAATTCCTGACCGTATTTGTCCTCAATGTATAATCTTATCATCTCCATCACATAGGGTGCCTCATTTTCTAATCGCCTTCCTTCTTTTACCCCTAACGGGGTTTTTACCGCCCTTTCGTATTCCTCCTCTTTAATCTTTCCCTGTTTTTTAAGGACCCGCAGAAATAGGTTCCTTCTTGCCCGGGCTAAATTAGGATTCCGGTATGGTGAGTAAATCTCTGGTGCCTTTACCAGTCCAGCCAAGAGTGCCGCTTCCTGGATAGCGAGTTCCTTGGCCCTTTTACCAAAGTAGAAGTTAGCCGCCGCCTCCACTCCATAGACACCGTGGCCAAAATATAATTGATTAAGATAACGCTCTAAAATCGCTGGTTTGGTTTCCGACATCTCCAATTTTACCGCTAAGATCGCCTCCTTCAGTTTTCGTTTTATATCCTTCTTGGGAGTGAGGAACATATTTCGGGCTAACTGCTGGGTAATGGTTGATGCCCCCTGCTTAAATGAGAAACGTCGGAGATTATGAAAAAGGGCACCGAATAATCTAATGACATCTAATCCCCAATGCCGATAGAAGCGCTTATCTTCTACTGCAATAAAGGCATCAATCAATCCTTTGTCTATCTCAGTCAATGGGATATATACCCGCCTCTCCCCGAATTCATACATCAATCTCCCAGAACAATCAAAGACCTTGGTTGCCAGGTGTGGTTTATAACTCTGAATATCGGCGGTTGAAGGGAGGTCTTGGGAAAGGGAGAGGTAAACCAAGGTGAGAGTTACAAAGAAGAGGAGAAAGCCAAAAATCAATCCCCAAAGAAAGACCCGTTTCATAGAGAACCGCTTACCCGTTATCCATTTTACCCTTCGGTCCTTTGTTTAGAGTCCGTCGGCCAATAATTCCGCAATATCCTCTATTTTAATATTATCTTCTTCACCCATCACCTTTACCGCATCCTCCAGGGTTGAAAGACAGAAGGGGCAGGCGACATAAATCTTATTTATCCCTAATCCCTTGGCTTCCGAAACCCGTTTTTCCGCCAGCCTACCTTTTACTTTTGATTCAATCCACATCCGCCCACCACCACCTTCACAGCAAAGCGATTTCTCTTTTGCCCGGTCAAATTCTTTTAATTCCGCAAGACTTGCTTTTAACAATGCCCGAGGCGGTTCATAAATGTTATTCATCTTACCCAAAAAGCAGGGGTCATGAAAAAGTCCAACTTCTTTACTCTTCACAAAGTTCATCTTTCTCAATCTTGCGCCCTCGTTGGAAAGAAATGTTGTGTAATGCTCAACGGGAATTGAAATATCATATTCATTCTTTAAGGTATTGTAGCAGTGCGGCGATATTGTGATAATCCCTTTTATCTTAATCTTACTAAATGAAAGGAGATTTTTTTCCTTCAACTCGGCAAATAGCCCACTCTCGCCCATCCGTTTTATCTCACTACCGCAGCAGTTCTCCGCTTCTCCGAGGATGCCAAAGTCAACCCCTAAAGAAGATAAGACCTTGACAATACTTTTGGTAACTTTTTGCATCCTTGGGTCATAGGCATTGATACAGCAGATAAACAAGAGATAATCGGCCGACGAACCTTCGGTGAGGATTTTTATTGGGGTGTCTATCTTATGAATCCATTCTATCCTCTTTTCCCGCGCTTTACCAAATGGGTTACCATGAAGGTAAGTGCTTTCTAATGCCTTGATAATTGATGAGTCAATCCTTCCCTTTTCTACTAACCAGGTGCGGGTATCAAGAATCAAATTTAATGGCGCGCAAGATTTTGGGCAGCGGAGATTACAAGTTGTGCAGGTGGTGCACTCCCAGATACCGCTCTTTTCGGCATCAAAAACCGCTTTTGGATTAAGGAGGAAAGAGTAAAGGAGTTTCCGAATATTGAGCGGTGACTTTATTGAGACCGGACAGGAACCCGAGCACCGACCGCACTGAATACAACCCAATAAAAGATTTGCCGTATTCATTCGCTAATGAATTTCTTAATCTCAGAGGTTAAGAGCGGGACGACCTGGAACAAATCACCAACAATTCCGTAATCACAAACCTTAAAGATATTCGCCTCCGGGTCTTTATTTATCGCCACGATAATCTTGGAATTAATCATCCCGACGAGATGCTGGATGGCACCAGAGATGCCACAGGCGATATAAAGGTTTGGGGAGACGGCCTTACCGGTCTGCCCAACCTGCGACTGATGGTCGCGCCAGCCGGCGTCAACCGCGGCCCTTGATGCCCCAACCGCCCCTTTTAAGAGGCGCGCCAGGTCTTCTAAGAGCGAGAAATTTTCCGGGCCTTTCATCCCGCGGCCACCGGAGACAATCACCTCCGCCTCGGTCAAATCAACCATCTCTTTTATTTCTCGCAGAACTTCTCTAACCCTAACCCGGAAGTCAAGTTCTGAGGGGGGTAGATTTATAATCTTTGGTTCTTTAGCGTCGCATTCCTCCACGGATACAACCCTCGGTCGGATGGAAAAAAATACCGGTGGTCTTAATGCAACCGAAAGTATTTGTTCAACCTTCCCGGCAAAGATTGGCTTTCGGGCAAGAAGGGAAAGTTGCCCATCTTTTTTTGTCAACTCTAAACTGACAATGTCGGTTAGACAGGGGGCAGAAAAATGGCCGGCTAAATAAGGAACTAAATCCCTTCCCTGAGTGGTGTGAGGAAAGAGACCGATGAGCGGTCTTTCTTTGGCAATCAAATCAATCAAGACCGAGGCATAAGCGGTGAGGGAATAATTTGCCAATTTCGGGTCATCAAAACAATAGACCGTATCAACTCCAAAATTCCTTAAATTGACCACGGCCTCCTGGGTAGGGTGACCAATAATCCCGACACTAATTTCCTCCTTTTTCTCAGGAAGGTAGTCTTTTAATTTTTGGGAAAGGGCATAGCCTAAACAAATCATCTCATAACTTGCCTTGCGCAACTTTTTGTCTTTCAGTTCACCAAATATAAAAATCATAGAGATATCTTAACAAATTTTATTCGTCTGTCAATGTCCGCATTTGGTATTTGATTTTTAACTACCTTGGCTTTATAATATAGGCTTAATGCTTTTACTACTGTTTCTTATAATACAAGATACAGCGCAGATACGCGCTTGGCAAACACCGCCCGATACCTCGGAGATTATAACCTATTACGGCAAGAAAATCATCTATTATCCACCTGAGGAGAAAGTTTTTCTTCTTGGCTCCGCCTGGGTAAAATATCAAGACTATCGGATATTTTCCGATACCATCGTCTATAATTTAAGGACTAATATCCTCTCCGCTTATAAAGAGGTTAATTTTATCTCAAGAACGGAAAGTATTTATGGAAAAGAATTCCATTATAATATTCATACCCGAAGAGGGGTGATGAAGAAGGCAAAGACCCGCACCGCCGATGGATTTCTTAATGCCGATTGTCTCTATCTCATAAAAGAGAAAACCCTCTTGGCCGAGAATTGTTATTATACAACCTGTAATCATACCCCTCCCCATTACTACTTTTATGGCAAGAGATTAAAGATTCTTCTGGACGATATGGCGATAACTCAACCGATATTATTAGAACTGCAGCGCCTACCGGTTGCTGCCGCACCATTCTGGTTTTTCCCAATCGCTACGAAGCGGAAATCCGGGCTTTTACCTTTTAAGGTTGGTCGGTCCTCCGTGGAGGGTTATTATGCCCGGGGTATATCTTATTACTTAGTGATAAATGATTATTCCGATTTAACCTTTTATTTAGATGTGATGCAGAAGAAAGGTCTCCGACCAAAGATTGAGGGTGTCTATTTAGTCAATCCCTTTGCCTCCGGCAACCTTCTCTTAACTTATATTGACGAATGGGATACAAAGAAAAAACTCTTCAGTATCAATGCCAAACACTCCTCCCGGTTTTTATTCGAAACCGACCTTGGTGCTTATATTGACTACCAAAACGATGCCCGGTATTTACCAGAGTATTCCGAAGAAAGAATTGAGTGGTTAAAACAAGAGATTGTGAGTGAGGTTGGACTTTCAAGAAGGATAAAGAATTTTGGTCGAACCGCCTTTACTTTTCGGCACTACCACGATTTCCCGAGACAGATAACTACAATGCTAATGCCTTCCGTAAGTTTTAACCTATATCAGCGTCCCATCTTCAAAAATTTTGGCATCTCACCTTCAATCTCATATTCAAGAGAAGAATGGAAAGACCGGGATACACTTGGCCAAGACAGCCTGCGGCGCAGGGAAGAGAGAGTTTCGGCAAGCCTTGGACTTTATCTGCCTCCCCTTCCTTTCACAAGTATCGGCCTGGTCAATAGTTTTAGTGCCGGAAGAAGAAGGGAAGAAGTGGTGATGCCACGCACGGCGCGCCGGTCTAATTATCTCTTAATGAATAATGGGATTTCACTTTCCCACCCTTTACCCGAAGGTATCTATCTCTCTGAGAATTTCAGTTATAACCACCGCTTGAACTTTGAAAGAGACTCAGTCTTCCCGGTGGTAAATTATAATTTCTCCCTTAATTCCGGATTGAATCTCTATCGGCCATTTTACCTATCCTTCTTCACCCTAAATGGTATCCTCCATCAAGTTTCTCCTTCGGTTTTTTATAACTTCCAGCCGGAGATAAAAATTAAAGGCATCTGGGGATTTCCCCGTTTTGATACCTTGCCTCTCTCTCATAATATCGGGATAAATATCGGGAATACCTTTCAAGGAAAGTTTGGCAAAGAAGAGTTCATCAGTAATATCGGTAGTGTCAATCTTAATCTTAGTTATAATCTAATCTCAAAGAATTTGACCCCCTTAAATGTCTCCTTCGAGTTCATCCTCCTCAATCAGCCGAATGCCTCTTCCCAGATATTCCTCTCCTTTAATTGCCCAATTGAAACACTTCGCCCCAAGGATTTATCAATCTCTTCAAGTTTCTCTTACCAACTTTCCCAATTTCCTTTCTTTCTTCGTTGGCTTCCCGCCGATACCCTAGAGAGAAAAACCCCAATAAGTTTTACTTTGAACCACATCTATTCACCACCGGTAAATAATATGCTTCTTTATAGTTTTAGTTTCGCCCTAAAAGGGTGGAGTTTTAGTATGAGCGGTGGTTACAATTTCCAGGAGACAAAAAGGAAGATAACCGATTATACGATAAATATCTGGAAGGACTTGCACTGCTGGGAGGCGATTATCTTTTTCTCAGGTCTCGGGACGAACTGGCGCTATGACTTTAAGATAAGGATTAAAAAGATTCCTGATGTCTCAATTGGCAAAGGGATACTTGAATTCCTGCTTCCATAATTTAGCGATGCTCTACTTAGCCTCTAAATCACCCCGTCGCCGACAAATCCTAAAAAAGTCCGGGATAGAATTCTCAGTTCTTATGCCTAAGATAAAAGAGGTGGTAAAGGAAAAAGAGCCAAGAAAGCGGGCAATCCTCATCGCCGAAAAGAAGGTTAGAAGTGTTGCCCATAAAGTAGAGAAAGGGATAATTCTGGGTGTGGATACAATCGTCGTCATTGGAAAGAGGGTGCTCGGAAAACCAAAGTCAAAACAAGAGGCGAAGAGAATGCTTTTGCTTCTTTCCAGAAAAAACCATCGGGTAATCTCCGGCATCTTCCTATTAAAAAAGCCGGAGGGAAAGATTATTAAATCTTATGAAGAGACAAAGGTGCGATTTCGGAAATTAAGCAATCAGGAGATTGAAAATTATCTAAATACCAGAGAGCCTTATGATAAAGCCGGGGCTTATGCGATACAAGGCCAGGGGGGATTATTCATTGCAAAGATTGAAGGTTGCTATCAGAATGTTATCGGCTTCCCCCTGCCGAAGATTCTGAAACTTTTGAAAAAACTTAGACCATAAATCTTTTGTGGGAGCGGGCAACTGGTGAGCGATATGGATGAAGTTCTCAATTCGCCTTTACTTCCCGGCTTTTGCTGATTGCCAAATTTTTAACCTTTCGGCAGTGCCTTTAACTCATACTCTCTTTCTACCCTTCTCACCCGGATTTCATAAAGACCGGCCATCTGTGTGATAAAACTCACTAAAATAAACTATTTCCCCTCCTTTTATAATATAGTTAGTTAAAAATCTCCTCGGTGGAATCTCTAATATAAAATTGAGAAGGATTGAAAGTCACCTTTCACTTCTTCATAATTTATCTCTAAGTTATCAACCTTTGCCCCGGGTGGTCCTTTTCTTAGGTGTCTAATCCATTCCCGGATATTCTCTTCTTCTCCTTCGCCAACCGCCTCTACCCGACCATCCGGAAGATTTCTTACCCAACCTTTTATCTTTAACCCCTGCGCCTTTCTTCGGGTAAAATCACGGAAGAAGACCCCTTGGACAATTCCTGAGACATAAATCCGAACCCGAATCATTGCAAAACGTTTGATGTATAAAGTGGATACCGTGGTTTTGAAGTCTTCATAGAATTCCGAGTTTCTATTTCCTTAGCACCCGAAAATCTCCCCGTCGTTCCGTAACCCCCTGGGAGTCAAAGTAATTCAATAGTGGGATGACATAGCGCCGGGTGGTATTCAATACCTGGCGAAACTCACTGGCGGTAATCTCCGGCTTCTTTTGAAAGAGGCTTAAAAGTTTCTCCTTCGCCTTCGCTAAAATTTCTTTGTGGAAGAAAAACCCGCCAATCTCTATCACCTCTCCGCGCTCTTTGAGGACACCGACCAATTCCGGGATTCTTTTTTCTTTTGGGAAGATTTTATTTAGGTCGGCAAGGTCGGGTGGCAAAAATCCTTTCTCTTTTATTGTCTCGGTGATTTTTACCAAGAGATGCTTCTCGGCTTCACTGACCAAAATCGTGAATCCGGGCAATTTATAAATCTCCTTGTCTAAGATAATATCCTTTTTGGCGGTCAGTTTATTAAGCAGGGATTCAATTAATTTCTTCGCCATCTCTTTTTCCAACTTACTTTTCAATTCCGCTCCTTTTATCCCAGCCCGATAGGGATTTCCGGAGTGGAAGTCTTTAATCACTCCGACAATTTTATCCTTGGCCTTATGATAGGAGTCGGTTGAGATAAATTCGTCTTCCCCTAACTCAATGATTTTATTTTCTTCTTTGAGGCAAGTTAATATTCTTTTTAGGTTATTTAATCCCACCCGTTTGCCAATCTCCTGAAAAGATATTGGATAGAATCCCGCCATTCGGATAATCTCGGCTACCACCTCCTTCTTATCTTCGGAGTTGAGAACTTGCCAGGATTTTAGTCTTTCGGCAAGGGTTATCTTTGATTGCCTTTCTTTTATTACTTCCAATACCTTACCGCCGCCAATCGTCAAAAGCGGACCGAAAGAACGGAGCACAAATCGGTCGCCATATTCGGTAACCAGTTCTTCATCAGCGATGATTTGGGCATAGCCACTATCACCGGGTAGAAGTGAATCCCGGTCAAGGAGTATAATCTTTGCCTTGGTCTCTTTGGTTCCGATATGGAGTTTCAAATCCATCCGTTTCTTAATTGGGAAGGGATTTTCCGGAAGGGCGGAGAGGTAGGCATTAAAGAATCGGGTCGGTTGGTAGGCATTGGGGCAAGCCAAGACATCCCCCCTTTTAATCTCCTCTTTTTCACCACCGAGGAGATTAAAGGCCGCCCTTTCACCAATCCGGGCAAAATCAAATCGTCGCTTATGCTTCTCAATCCCCCGGATCCGGACCAGGCACCTTTGGGGTAAGACCTCCATCGTCTCACCGATCCGCCCAATCCCTGAGAGGACCGTTCCGGCGACAACCGAGCCAAATCCCTTTATCTTAAAACTGCGGTCAATCGGCATCCGAAATACCCCTCGGTCTTCTCGGGGCGGTATCTTGGCCATCACCTCTTTTAGAACCGTTTTTAATTCTTCAATCCCCTCCCCGGTAACCGCTGAGCAAAAGACACAGGGCGCGGTTGAGAAGTCACTGCCTCTAATTAGGTTTTTGACATCTTCTTCTAAAATCTTCAAAATATCTTCCTCTACGGTATCTTTTTTGGTGATGACGATAATCCCGTGTTTTAGCCCGAGGAGTTTGATTATAGAAAAGTGTTCAATTGTCTGGGGTTTAATCCCTTCATTAGCGGCAATGACCAATAAGACTAAGTCAATGGTTGTTGCCCCGGCAATCATATGCCGGACAAATCTCTCGTGTCCTGGGACATCAATGATGGTTGCTGTGTCACCATAGAAGGCAAATCCCAGGTCGGTGGTCATCCCCCTCTCTTTTTCTTCTTTTAACCGGTCCGGGTCGTAGCCGGTTAGTGCCCTGACCAAGGCGGTCTTACCGTGGTCAATATGTCCGGCCATCCCAATAACCCAATGGGACCTGCCTTCTGAATTCATCTTCCTGTTTTCCGTTGACGGTTGAAGAATTACCGCCTCTTTCTCAAATAAGCCGGAGGAATCTTTAACTCCTGGCGATATTTGGCTATGGTGCGTCGGGCAATATTTACCCCTTCCGCTTTCAGCCGCTCAACTATCTCTTCGTCACCCAGTGGTGCATCCGGAGGCTCTTTTTCAATCATCTCCTTTATCCGCTCCTTCACACTCCGTTTTGACTTCTCACCAATTTGGGTTGAGAAGAAATAGCGAAGGGGAAATATCCCAGTGGCCATTGACAGATATTTCCCCTGGATTGCCCGGGAGACATTGGAGGGGTGTAGTCCTAATTCTCTCCCGCACTCCTTGATTGTTAGGGGCAAGAGGTATTCCTTTCCTTCCCGGAAGAATCTCTCCTGTTTTCTTATGATATATTCCACAACCCTTTTCAATAATGACTTTCTCTCTTCTATTGCCTTTATGAACATAAGAGCCTCTCTCACCTTTTCTTTGGCGAACTCAACCTCTTCGGGACTGAAGGACTTTGGATTTCTTATTACCTCCCTAAAATATTTGGCGATGCGCAGTTGCGGGAGGTTATCATCTTTATAAATCGCCTCAATCTTTTCACCCGATATTCTTATCTCAAAATCCGGCTCAATGTAACTCTCATAATGCACGGTGTAATAACGAAGCGGTCTGGGGTCTAATATCTTCATCCGCTCAAATGCCTCCCGTATCTCCCTCTCTTCTTTTTGCATTCCCTTGGCAATTGCCTTGTAGTCCATTTTCAACCAGGCCTCATAGTAGTCTTCAATTATCCTTTGTTCCAAAGAATCGCTCTTCCCTAATAATTTTAACTGGGCGAGAAATACCTCCCGGCGCGTTTGAGCGCCTATCCCGCCAGGCGGAATTGATTTAATCGCCTCTAAGATCTTAACTAAGCGCTCCTCATCAATCCCTAAATTCTCTTTTAATTCCGAAAAAGTTAGCAATAAGAGACCATCCTCATCTAAGTTGTGGAGGATATATTCCGCATAGGAGTAGTCTTCCTCGGCGAGAAGAAATTTTACGAGAGAGAAGACGGTATCAATTGGTGTCAAAACCTGTGGGGCATAAGTCTCAATCGCCTCCCCTTCGGGTTTCTCCTCATAAGGGAGGGAAAGGGTGCCTTCCGGCAAAAGTTCGGCATAATTAAATTCGTCTTTTGACGCTTCTAATTCTTTTGTCTCCTCTTCTGGTTCTTCAAATTCCTGGGTCTCTTCTAAGGAGGGGTTTTTCTCTAATTCCTCTCTCACCACCATCTCCAGTTCCATAATCGGTAGGGTGAGGAGACGGAGATTTAAAATCAGTTGTGGAGTTAGGGTTAACTTCAATTCCTGTCTTAATTCCGGCCTCATATTCTAAATCGTTCGCCCAGATATAACTGTCTGGCCTCTTCGTTGGTAATCAATTCGTGCGCACTGCCTTTTAGCAGGATACGAGAATCATATATCAAATAGGCTCTATCGGTTATCTCCAATGTCTCCCGGACATTATGGTCGGTAACTAAAATCCCCAAGTTCTCCTCTGCTAATACCTTAATTATATTCTGAATCTCCTGTCGGCAAATTGGGTCAATTCCGGTAAATGGTTCATCAAGCAGTAGGAAATTGGGCTTAGTGGCTAAGGCCCGGGCCAATTCCGCCCTGCGCCTCTCACCACCGGAGAGGGTATCACCGCGCCTCTTGGCTAATTGGGTAATAGCCAATTTAGTGAGCAGTTCCCGGGTTTGTTTCTCTTTATCGTCTCTCCCTAATAATTCTAAGATTGCCCAGATATTCTCCTCCACCGTCAATTTCCGGAAGATTGACGCCTCCTGGGATAAATAGCCAATACCCAGACGCGCCCTTTGATAAACGGGTAGGTCTGTTATATCCCTGCCATCTAATAGCACCTTCCCTTTATCCGGTTTAAGAAAGCCGGTGATTATTTGAAAGGTGGTGGTCTTCCCAGCACCGTTCGGACCTAAAAGACCGACCACCTCACCCCGGTTGACTTCAATTGTAACATCCGAGACGACATATCTTTTGCCGTATCGTTTGGCAATTTCTAAGACTTGCAGACTAGCGCCGGGCATAATTCTTTACTAGTCTCCAACTGGTGGGCAAGAGAGCAGCGGCAAAGATAATCTTTAACAAATCTCCTAAGATAAAGGGATAAAGACCAACTAATAAGGCCTTTCCCAGACCAACGAACCTAACTAACCCGAAAAGACCAAAGAGATAGATTATAATATTCCCGAAGAGAAAGAGAGGGATGGTGGTTTTTAATTTACGGGTATAGCCGCGCTCTGCCCAATAGCCAACAAAGAAGGCGGCAAAAACAAAACCAACCAGATAGCCAAAGGTTGGGCTTAAAATATATTGAATCCCGCCGCCGCGGGCAAACCAAGGAATTCCCAAAAGCCCCCCAAGGAGATACAAGACCTGGGAGAGACTACCGCGCCTTGAACCGAGGAGCGCTCCACTAAGTAAAACAGTGAGGGTCTGCATGGTAATCGGGACAATCCCAATCTCAATCTTTATCTGAGAAGTGAGGGCAGTTAAGATAACAAAACTGCTGACTAAAACCACCTCTTTTGCCACAAGACCAATTCGTCTCTTGGGTAAAAAGAGGGTATCAACCAGAGCACCTTTCTCCATATTACCTCCTTTTTCTTAAAAGCCTTCCATAGGTTAGTTCTTCCATTACAATCTCTAAGACCTCACCCCCACGGAAAAGGGATGAAAGCCTTTCCCCACCAATTTCCACTCGCTCCTCCTTTCTCTCAAAGAGAGCCTGCACATCACCCAATACCACCATCTTCTTCAACTCACCGCCCTCATTTTGGAAGCGAAATTCCTTCCCGGCAATTTCTTCGTTTTCCCCGGAAAGAATTGGTTTGCCTAAAGTAATACCGGAATCGCCTTCTAAGAAATAGGCAAGAGTCTCACAGAAAAGTTCCCGCTTCCTATGTTTGATATTCACCTGCCCATAAGCAAAGACCACCTTCCTTTCCCCATCATAGTCCATCAGATTCGCCCGAACCAAAGTCGTCTCTTTTTCTTTTAGATAGAAAAGCGGGTCTTTTTTAATCTCACCTTTCTTTTTATCCACCTGATAAATTGCAGACTTACCCGTTATTTCAACACCCCTTCCCTTTAAGGAAATAAATACCTCTTCGCTGTGTGCCTCTTTTTTATTGCCATCCCAGAAGAGACGGTCCGTAGTAATTTTTACTGTATCCAAATCTAACTCAACATTTTTGCCGAGGATGCTTTTCTTTAATGCCAAAAAATAAACCGCCGAATCACTCCGGAGAACTCCCTCTTCGCTTAATATTTTGACCGAATCTTTTAAGAAAAACTCATTCCTTTCTGGGTAATAGAGACCTTCTTGGGCAAAGATTTGAGTTGTGCCATCCTGAATCAAAAGGCCTTCCTTAAAGCGTGTCACCCGCTCTCCTTTTTCTTGAATAATCTCCATCTTTTTCGCCTTGATTTCGGCGGCATAAGAAGAGATGAAGGAAGCGATTGCTCCAAAAACGATTATTCGCTTAAAGAAAACTAATTTCATTTGAACTGATAAGGGCTACTTCCTTTAATCTCACTCTTAATTGTGATTTTTGCTAAGGCGGCATCGGCCAAGAGACCCTGTCCTTCCATCTTTGCCTTTTTGCTTTCAATCCTTACCAAGGCATCGGTTTCAATCATCTGTTTTGAGTTATTCCAGACCAGAGAATCAGTGAAGAGGTAAGTGGAATCTGAGGTAATTAGCTGGACCTCTCCTGAGGCGATTAAGTCTGATGTCTTGGTAAAGACCTCCCCTTTCCGGGCGGTTAGTATAGAATTTATCTTTCCTTCGTCAAAGAAATAGACCACCGGTTCGGTCACGCAAATTAAGCCTTTTTCTTCATAAAAAATTGCCTGGCGCGCGGTGATGCGATAGAGCCTCTTACCGGAGAAAGACTCATCCATCTCAAAGGATAGAGTTATAGAAGAAGGTGGGGGTGAGGCGGAGAGATTCGGCTCTTTTTTCTGACAGACAAGAAAGATAAGCGATATAGTTAATAAGGTAAAACTTAAATTGGGAAAAATTCGCTTTGAACTCTGAACTCTGAACTTTGAGCGCTTAAGACTTTTCATTTCCCCCAAAATATCCATTGTTCTGGATACCGCTGGATATAATTTCGGGCAATGGTGGCAAAATCCTGTATCTGCGAGATTCTTTGCCACTCAATCTGAATCAAAGAGCCTCTCAAGACCGAGAAGCAGGTGTAAAGCGGTAACCCACTTCTTTTAGCTAACAGAAAAGGGGTCTTAACAACACCGAATCCTTTTCCGATTTCGGGGAGGTAAAATCTTTTTACCCGCCTTGTATTATCCCCGGCAAATCCCAAAAGAAACCCTCTTTTTAAGAGGCTTATCATCTCCGGTATTTTATCAACTATCACTATCCCTTCCCGGCTTCGCAATCGAGAAAGAATCTTTTCCAAGATAGGAATCCGCTGGCGACCGACGGCAATTGCCACCCGGTAGCCCTTCGCTTTAAAGATTTTTGGTAGAATTTCCCAAAGACCGAAGTGGCAGGTTAAGAATATCGCTCCTTTTCCCATACTTATATTTTCCCCGATAGTTTCTATTTTGTCAAGGGGGCGACCGATAATCATCAAGGCAAGGTTTTTCCCGAGGGCTCGGGCATTTTTCCACCAGAAATGATTATCCTTCTTACCAAAGAGGTGAAAGAAATTCCTCCCGATTTCCTCTCGGTATCTTTTCTTTAAGAGGAGATAAAAAAAGAGTAGGGTTTGCATCAACCCGGTTAGGAATAGGCGCTTCATTTTTGGTGTTTATATTCCAGGGCCTTTTGGAGGAAACTAACAAATAATGGATGGGGCGATAAGGGTCTTGACTTAAATTCCGGATGGAATTGGGTGGCAATAAAGAAAGGGTGGTCTTTTAATTCAATCACCTCAACCAAACGACCATCGGGCGAAAGACCTGAAGCAAGAAGTCCATACTTCTCTAACAAAGGGAGGAAGTTGGGGTTTACCTCATAGCGATGGCGATGACGTTCATAAATCTTCTTTACCCCGTAGACTTTCTGGGCCAGGCTATTTTCTTTAAGAATTGCCGGATAGGCACCACGACGCAGTGTTCCACCCATACCTTTTGCCTCAGTATGTTCTTCCATTTGATAAATTACCGGATATGGGGTAACTTCGTCAAATTCGGTGGAATTTGCCCCGGTTAGTCCGCAGACATTCTGGGCAAATTCAATCACCGCACACTGTAGCCCAACACATAAACCAAGATAAGGGATTTTATTTTCCCGAACATATCTTATCGCCACCATCTTCCCTTTCATCCCCCGGCGCCCAAAACCACCGGGCACCAGAAGACCATTAATCCCCGCAAGTATTTTCTCGGCACCGGGTTCTTCTAAGTCTTCGGCATCAATCCACCTTATATTCAATTTGGTTGAAACTTGAGCACGGGCGTGATGCAAGGCTTCAATCACACTCTTATAGGCATCCTTCACATCAAGATACTTGCCACAAAAGGCAATCTCTATCTCTTCTTTGGGATTATCTAACCTCTCAACAAACTCCTGCCAACTGGTGAGGTCGGGTTCTTTCCCTTTTAGTGCGAGATACTGACAGATTAACCAGTCTAAATTTTCCTGGTGAAAGATTAAAGGTATCCGGTAGATGTTAGGTGTATCAATACCTTCAATCACTGCTTTCTTATCCACATTACAGAAAAGGGCAATCTTCTCTTTAATATCCGGTGAGAGCGCTCTTTCCGTGCGGTAGATGATTACATCGGGCTGGATACCAATTTCCCGTAGTTCCTTAACTGAGTGTTGGGTCGGTTTGGTCTTAAATTCTTCCACGGTCTTGATAAACGGCACCAAGGTGAGATGAATGAAGAGGCAATTTCCTTTTCCTTCTTCTAAGGCCATCTGCCTGGCCGCCTCTAAAAAAGGTAAGCCTTCAATATCGCCAACTGTCCCACCGACTTCAACAATGACACAATCAACATCTCCTTGGGCTAATCTCCTTATCCTTTCTTTAATCTCACCCGTGATATGGGGAACGACCTGTATTGTCCCACCCAGGAATACACCCTGCCTCTCTTTATTTATTACCGAAAGATAGACCTGACCGGCGGTCAAATTATTCTCCTGACTGAGGTTTTCGTTTAAGAACCGTTCGTAGTGTCCTAAATCTAAATCGGTTTCTGCCCCATCTTCGGTGACAAAGACCTCGCCGTGTTGGAAGGGGTTCATCGTCCCCGGGTCAACATTGATATAAGGGTCAAGTTTCTGAATGGTTACCTTAAAGCCTCGGCTTTTTAAGAGGAGACCGATTGAGGCGGTGGCGATACCCTTTCCCAGGGAAGAGACAACACCACCGGTTACAAAGATAAACTTCGCCATCAGATTATTTTGCCCAAAAATCCAGAAAAGTCAAATCTTTATTTGGCTATTTTGGGTTTCCATCCATATACAAGTCTCCTTTTCTCAAAGCATATCAGATGTGGAAGGTGGGCAGTGGATGGGATGGACGATACAGGGGATGATACTCTGGGTGATATTCCGGGCAATATAGAGGGCGATATTCTGGGCGATATTGGAGATGATATAGAGGGCGATATAGGGAGTGATATTGGGAATGATACAGAGGGTGATATAAAGAGTGATACAGGGGGTGATATTCTGGGTGATATAGAGGGTGATATTGGGGGCGATATAGAGAGTGATATTGAGGGTCATATTGGGGGCGATATTCCGAGCCGAACAGAGAATCTAACTGAAAGGCGCCTCCCTTACCCTTACCAATTACTCCCGAAATAGAGACCCTTGGTTAGACCCATTTATTGAATAATCAGTTTCCCTTTGAGGGAGATTTTTGGCTCATTCTCTTTTGCTAAATCGCCGGATGAATTCCCCAGTTGCCAAATTCCTTTTTTTTTATATAATAATCCCTATGGAAGAGAAGATTTTGGTTATCGGCGCAACCGGTCTGGTTGGTCAGACTCTTCTGACCGTGATGGAAGAGAGGAATTTCCCTACCTCTTGGCTAAATCCTCAATTTTTCTTCTTGGCCAGTGAAAAAAGCGAAGGCGAAAAGATTTATTTCCGCGATAAACGTTATGAAATCCAATCGATTGAGAAGGCAATGGAATTAGCGGAAAATGGATTGGTCTTCTTCCTCGGTGAAGCGGATTTAGCGCAAGAATTTTGCCCGAAACTTAAAGAGAAAGCATTGGTGATTGACAATTCCCTTGCCTTCCGTTTAGAACCCGATGTGCCGTTAGTGGTGCCAGAAGTCAACGCCGAAAAGATAAGGGAGCACAAAAATCTCATCGCCAACCCCAATTGCACAGCGATTCAGTTGGTTTTAGTTCTATTTCCCTTAACAAAGATTTATAAATTGGAAAGGGTTATTCTCTCTTCTTATCAATCGGTTTCCGGGGCGGGCCGGGATGCCTTAGAAGAGTTTTATTACGAGACCGAATTCTTAGCGATGAGACAGAAGATAGAAAGAACCAAAGATTCACCATTTCCTTATCCGATTGCCGATAATCTAATCCCCCAGATTGGTCGATTTGATGAGAGTGGTTTTAGTCAGGAGGAGATAAAGGTTCGGGAGGAGACAAAAAAAATCCTCTCTCTCCCGGAATTAAAAATTACCGCCACCTGCGTCCGGATCCCAGTGAGCCTTGGTCATTCACTTGCCGTTTATTGTGAGTTTGCCGAAGAGATAAATTTAGAAGAGATACTTAATCTCTTATCCGGTTATCCCTTTTTGCAGGTCGCAAAAGAGGGTTACCTTTCACTTTTTGATGTGCGGGGTTCGGATTTGGTCTATGTGAGCCGAATCAGGAAAGACCCGGATAATCCGAGGGCGATTCATCTCTGGGTGGTTGCCGATAACCTGAGGCGCGGGGCGGCAACTAACGCCTGTCTGATTGCCGAGGCGGTGATAAAATTACTGGGAGAAAAGGGAACTTCTTCTGGTAAGGAAAGTTAGCGAAAATTTAGCACTGCTTAAAATCTATCGCTAAAACTTTGTCCCCAAGGTGTAGAGTTTCTTTATCCCCCGCTGCTTGATGCTATTCCGGGTATCAAAAATTAAAGGCGAGTGTTTTAATATCCAGTCGTAGTCATAAGAAGAGTGGTCGGTCAAGATTAAAACGCAGTCAATTTTTTTAAATAAAGTAGTGGTAAGTGGGACCGATTTATATCTCTTGCCTTTCACCTCGACCTCCGGGACAAATGGGTCGTTATATAAAATCTCCTTCACCTTTCCGTTTAGAATCTCCATCACCTTCAGGGTTGGAGAATTTCTCACATCGCTCACATCGCGCTTGAATGCAGCACCGAGAATTAAAATTCTTGCCCGGGACGCGGGGATATCGTTTCTTCCCAGTATCTCAAAGAGGCGTTCATTTACCCGATACGGCATATTTTCATTAGTCTCGGCGGCCAGTTCAATAAAATTAGTATGAAAGTCATACTCTTTTGCCTTCCAGGAGAGATAGTAGGGGTCAACTAATATACAATGCCCGCCAATCCCCGGACCGGGATAAAACGGCATAAAGCCGAAGGGTTTGGTGGCGGCGGCGTTAATCACCTCCCAAATATCAATGCCCATCCTTTCACAGAGAAGTGCTGTCTCATTAACCAGGGCAATATTGACACTGCGGAAGATATTTTCCAAGAGTTTGCTCATCTCCGCAACTTTTGGCGAGGATACGGTATAGACCTTTTCGCTGAATTGAGTGAAGAAGAGTTCGGTAAGTTTGGTGCAAGTTGGTGTTACACCACCAACCACGACCGGGGTATTCCTCATTGTCCATATCTTATTTCCCGGGTCAACCCGCTCCGGGGCAAAGGCTAAATAGAAGTCATTACCGACTTTCAGTCCTGATTTACTCAAAATTGGTAGAAGGAGTTTTTCCGTCGTCTCCGGATAGGTGGTGCTGCGCAGGATTACCAGTTGTCCTTTATGCAAGACCTTAGCAATGCCCTCACCACTCTTCATAATATAAGAAACATCCGGTTCTTTGTTGGGATTGAAAGGGGTAGGGACACAGATATTTATTATATCACATCTCTCTAAGACATCATAACTGGTGTGCGCGGTAAAATATCTCGGACAAACCTTTCTCAGCGAGGCATCCGGGACATCTTCAATATAACTCTTTCCCCGGGCAATCATTTCTACCTTTCTCTTATCCAAATCAACGCCCAAGACCGAAAATCCGGCATGGGCAATCTCTACCGAAAGGGGAAGCCCGACATAACCCAGGCCAATAACACCAACCTTCGCTTCTCTCTTTATTATCTTCTCGGCTAATGTTTTCTTCATTTTTACCTCCCGAAGGCAAAAGAAGAATAATTGTTTATTTCGTTTGCTGGCAAAATTCCCATCCACATACCACAGACTTTAATCTTATCTAAGATTGATGAAAAGTCAACAGAAGTGTGGTAACTTAACGGAGAACGACAAAAGATTTTGTCGTGGTAAAACCAGTCCCGGTCATCCGCACAAAGTAAATCCCAGCGGGAAGTGGCTCTCTATTAGAGTTTAATAGATTCCAACTGATTGTCATTTCCTTTTCAGAATTTAGTCGCCACCCGGCAACGGTGCGCCCGAAGGCATCAAAGACCGTGAGGTTTCTTACATTACCCGAAATTCGGAAATAAATCGTCCCATTGCCCCGGGTTGGGTTTGGTTCAATCTTTAAGATTGAAGGCACAACCGCCAAATTTTCTTCTATCCCACTACCGGTAAGTAGATATTTAGTAATTCTCGCCATTAAAGAGGGGCGTTGAGTCCCCTGTAAGGCACCAAAGATTACCGCGGAGAAAACCGTCCGGTAGTTTGCCGACTGATAGTATATCGCCCGGCCAATCCCTGACTGGTCCCGGAGGTAGATTGTCCCGCCGTTTTCGCCAATTTCGTCCACATAGTTATCTGGTCCTTTCCGGTAGAGATAGCCGAGGTTTACCCCCTGGGCAAAAGTTCCTTGTTGACCGGTGAGATTTTGCACATTACCGGTGTTCATTGGGTTACCATCTCCAAGATAATGGCAACCAAAATAGGGCCAGAATTCATTATTCCGATTGGAGAAGCCGAAATCAGCGCCTTCGGCATAGACCCCTTTACCGGAGTTAAGGAAATTTATTAATTGGGTTCGTTCCGTCGGACCGACTGTGCAGTTATCCCCTCAGGTTCGGAACCAACCCATCAGGCAATATACCAAATCGTATCCGCTCAAATCTGATGGCAGGTATCGGTCAAAGACCTCAACCGTGTGCCCCTGGGCGGTCAAGTCCCGCTCCACCCAATAGGCACAGTTAACGGAATCGCCAATCTGGGCGTCGTAGAACCGGTCCACTGGGTCATAATTCCAGACGCAGATGCGCGCCGCCGGCATCAAGATTGGAAATAAAAGCATTGCCTTTAAAAATAATACCCTAACTTTTTTCATAGGCCTCCTTTTTTAATATAAGGATGATTGAGAGTTTTCATAATAAATTATACACTAAAATTAAATCAGCGTCAAGGCCAATATTTTCTCCTTAATTATTCCTAAATGAAAGCCTATGATGAGAAACTCACCGATTTTAATGCCAGATACTCCTATCAAAACTGCGATACTGGATTGCCTCGGCAATATGAAATGGTTCAATATTTTCCTTCCCCTCAATGTCGGCAATTGTCCTTGCCACCTTTAAGATTCTGTCATAGGCACGGGCGGAAAGTCCAAACTTCTCAATTGCTGTCTTTAAGAGATTTTCTGAATCCTTAGAGATTGGGCAGAAGCGCCGAATTTCCCTTGTCTCCATCTGGGCATTGGCAAATATCCGCTTCTTTCTTTTTAACTCCCTAAATCGCTCAATCTGAATCCTTCGCGCCTTAATCACCCTTTCCCGGATTACGGCTGAACTCTCTCCCGGCTCTTTTCGGGCAATCTCCTCAAATCTTAAAGAGGGCACATTGATATGGATATCAAACCGGTCAAGTAGTGGACCGGAGATTTTCCTCCGATACCTTTGGATTTGGGCCGGCGAGCAGGTGCATTCTCTTAATGGGTCGGAAAAATAACCGCAGGGGCAGGGATTCATTGATGCCAATAATAGAAACCGCGCCGGATAAGTGATGCTCATCTTTGCTCGGCCAATGACGACAAACCCATCTTCTAAGGGTTGCCTTAAAGATTCCAGGACATCGCGATGGAATTCGGGTAATTCATCTAAAAAAAGAACCCCATTATGAGCTAAGGAGACCTCCCCGGGCTTAGGGAAGGCGCCGCCGCCAATCGTTCCTGCCTCTGATGATGTGTGGTGCGGCGAGCGAAAAGGACGGGTGGCGATAAGCGCCTGCCCGGGCTCTAAACTGCCATAGACCGAATGAATCTTGGTTGTTTCTAATGCCTCTTCCAATTCCATTGGCGGAAGAATCGTAGGCATCCGCCGCGCCAACATCGTCTTGCCGGTTCCCGGTGGTCCTAACATTAAGACATTATGCCCACCAGCCGCGGCAATCTCTAATGCCCTTTTGGCATGTTCCTGTCCTCTAACCTCAGAGAAGTCAACATTATATTCCTGTGCCTCCTTGAATATACTATCAATATCTATCTTCACTGGTTCTAACACCCTTTCGCCATTCAGGAATTGCACAACCTGGGTGAGGTTTTCTACGGGGAATACCGGAAGGGAAGTGGCAATCGCTGCCTCTTTGGCATTATCCTTGGGCACGATGAACCCCTTAAATCTTCCTTCGCGGCCAAGCATTGCCATTGAGATAGCACCTCTTATTGGCCGGAGACTGCCGTCAAGGGCCAGTTCACCGGTGATGATGAAATTTGTTAAGGAAGCCTTTTGGATTAGATTAAAAGCCGCCAAAATGCCGCAGGCGATTGGCAAATCAAAAGAAGCCCCCTCTTTTTTTATATCGGCTGGTGCCAAATTGACCGTAATTTTCCGAAGCGGAAACAGAAGCCCAGCATTTTTAATTGCCGCGGTCACCCGATGTTGGGATTCTTTGACGGCGGTATCGGGTAGTCCGACAATTGTGAAAGAAGGGAGACCGATTGAGAGGTCGGTCTCTACCTCTACGAGATAGGCATCAATCCCTAAGATACTGGCTGAGAATACCTTAGAAAGCATTGGGAATTAGTTCAAACTCTTTACCTTTAATACAGAATAGGTCAAACCTTATCTCTTTATCGTAAATCCCTTTCTCGGCGAGGAAGTGGAGTGCGGTTCGTTTTATTTTAAGAACCTTTTTTGGGTTGATACTCTCGGCCGGCTCGCCAAATTCCGCTTTGGTCTTTCGTCGGACCTCAACAAAGATTAGCGATTGCCCCTTTTCACAGATTAAATCAATCTCGCCCAATTTCGTTCGGTAATTATGGGCGATAATTTTATAGCCCTTACTCTCCAAAAACTTTCGGGCAATCTCTTCTCCCACTTTTCCCTCTTTTCTCTTTTTGGGTAGGGGTTTAGAAAGGAAAAGCGCCAATTGGCCTTTCTTACTTGGCATCGCGCCTCTCGCTCAGTGGTGCGAAACTGCGGCGGTGAATTGGACAAGGTCCATATTTAATCAATCTCTCTTGATGACGCTTTGTGCCATATCCCTTATGGACAGAGAATTCATATCCCGAATAGATTTTATCATACCTCTCCATCATTCGGTCTCTTTCTACCTTGGCGACGATTGCGGCACAGGCGCAGGAGAATATCTTACGGTCAGCACCAACTACTGACTGAATTGGTAAGGTAATTTTAGGGGTAGAATTACCATCAACTATCACCAGGTCGGGTTTGGGGTTTAATTTAGTAATTGCCCTTTTCATCGCCAAGAGCGTTGCTTGATGAATATTTATCCGGTCAATCAATTTCGGACCAACCCGAGCAATCCCAATTGTCAGGGCCTTTTCTTTGATTGTGCGATATAACTCTTCCCTTCTTTTCGGTGAGAGGAGTTTTGAATCTTTTATCCCCTTAATCTTAACAAAAGGCTTTAAGATAATAGCGCAGGCAACTACCGGACCGGCTAAGGGACCTCGGCCGGCTTCATCAACCCCAGCGACCAGTTTCCCTTCTTGCCAGAGTCTAATCTCTTTACTTCGGCGCATCGGCTTCAGCGGAGACCTTAGGGGTAGTTTTTTCTCTTACCTTTATCCGACTTTCCAGCCCTTTCTTTTTGCGCAAGTAATAGAGTTTTGCCCGGCGCACCTTTCCTTTCTTTTTAACCTCAACCTTTACCAGGCAAGGTGAATGGAGAAAGAAGATTCTCTCAATACCCACTCCCCGCGCGACCCGTCGGACCGTAAAACTTTTTGACTCCCCTTCGCCTCTTATCTTTATTACCGTTCCTTCAAAAACCTGACTCCGTTCGCGTCTTATTTCCTTCTTCTTTTCCTTATCAATCTCCCTTTCAAAATATTTAGTATAGACCTTTACAACATCACCCGGTTTAAAATCAATCTTCATTGGTCCTCCAATAAACTTTTGGTAATTATAATAAAAAATTTAAATAAGTAAAGACCCCGGACTTGACTTTAATCAAAAAGGTGATAAGATGAGGATTTGATGACCTCAGACCTGAAATCAATTAGAAAAGAATTCCCAATTTTACAAAGATGTATCTATCTCAATCACGCCAGCACTTCCCCTTTACCCCGGCGGACAAAAAAGGTAATAGATAATTTCTTAGAGAGATATGTGCGGGAGGCGAATATTGAATGGGCTGATTGCGAAGCAATATCCGAGGGGGCAAGAGAGAGGATTGCCGCCTTCCTTGGGGCAAAATCTGAAGAAATTTGTTTCTTACGAAATACCAGCGAAGGCATTATTACCGTCTTGAACCTTTTGCAATTCAAATCAGCCGATAATGTGATAATTGCCGCCGATAGTTTTCCGGCAAACTTTTATCCATTTATTTACTGTGTCCCAGAGATTGAAAAGCGTTTCATAAAGATAATGGATGGTGATATCTTAGAACAGATAGAAAGAAAGGCAAATAAAAAGACGAGACTTATCTCCCTTGATTGGGTTCACTTCCTCTCCGGCTACCAGATTAACCTTAAAGAGTTATCGGAATACTGCCGCGCTCGAGGAATTTATCTTTTGATTGATGCCATTCAAGGATTAGGGGCGTTGGCATTAAACTTAAAAGATATAAAGATTGATTTTTTGGTCGCCGGAGCCGCCAAGTGGCTATTTCCCCCACAAGGCATCGGCATTCTTTACATCAATGAAGGGGTATTACCTGACTTAAAACCAAATCATTTGGGTTGGCTCAGTCATAAGTGGCAAGAGTTTAATAAAATATTTGGTAAGAAGGTATTGAAAAAATCCGCCGCCCGATATGAAGAAGGAACGAAAAATTATCTGGGGATTGTTGGTTTGGATGAGAATATAAAGATGTTGCAAGAATTCGGGATGAAGAATGTAGAAGAGCGAATACTTAATTTAACCGATTATTTAGTTACTGAACTTACCGAGATGAAGTTTGAGATTTTACCCCGAGGACTGGGTAGCGGTATCGTTGCCTTCCGAAAGAGAAAAATTCCCAATGAATATTTATTTGAACTCTTAACCAAGAGAAGGTTTGTCGTTTCTTTAAGAGAAGACTGGATAAGGGTCTCGCCCCATTTCTATATCTTAAAAGAAGAGGTCGCGGAACTGCTAAATACCCTGAAAGACCTAGCGATTGGTGCTTAAAAGACCTTTTTTGCCTCTTTGATATCTTCTTTTATCTGTTTTTTCAGTTCCTCAATATTCAAGAATTTCTTTTCCGGGCGGATTCTCTTAAGGATTTCAACCCTCGCCTCTCTTGGTTTGACTTTAAGGTCTTTCACCCCAAGGAGATGAACTTCAATGTGTCTACCAGTGCCCTCAAATGTCGGTCTTGTCCCGATATTCATAACACCCGGAAAAGAGGGATTAGGGATTGGGGGGTGAGGTAGAAAGTAAACCGCATAAACCCCATCAATCGGGAGGAGTTTGTTTTTATCCTTCAACTCTAAATTCAAGGTTGGGAAGCCAAGTTTTTTCCCCCGGCCCGAACCTTTAATCACCTTGCCTTCAATTAGATAACTTCTTCCCAGGAGGAGATTGGCCAGCGGCAAATCACCGAGCAAGAGTTTCTCTCGGATTGTCGTGCTTCTTACCGGAATCCCCAACTTTTTGATTGATGCCAAGACAAATAACTCAAAGCCATATCTCTTCTTTACCGTCTCTAATAATTTAACATCCCCAACCCGGTTTTTCCCGAAACGGAAGTCATAGCCGACAACAATCACTTTTGGAGAAATCTCTTCTTTTATTCTATTTAGAAATTCAAGGGCCGAGAGATTGGCGAAGGTTTCGTTAAACTCAATAATCCAGACAAAGTCAACCCCAATTTCGGCGAAGAGCGACAACTTCTCCGAGAGTGGTGTCAGGAGAGATGGAGAGTGCTTTTTTTGAAAGAAGAAATAAGGTGGCGGTTCAAAGGTGATTATCCCGGAAGGAATTTGCCGTTTCTTTCCTTCGGCTTGTGCCTTCTCAATTATTAAACGATGGCCAAAGTGGACACCGTCAAAGGTGCCGATGGTGATGCTAGAATCTCTTATCGCCGCATCCGGCTTTCTCTTTATCTGCATAGAGAAGTCTTTCCGGAATTATTCGGGAATTTTTCATTCGGGCTAAAAAGAGAATATCCCCGGAAGTGGATGAGAGTAGAAGGACCTTCCCTTCGGTTGGGATTTTCCCTTTTACATCGGAGGGTAGAATCATCTGTCCGGCCAGTAGCCTCTTCTCTTCGCCGGCCCGGAGGACCAATTTCGGAAGCAAGGCGAGTGCCTCTTGGATTGGGATGATATTTTCTCTTATCGCCTCTTTTGTCAGGTCGGATAATTTAAGGCTTTCGTCAACGGAAAACTCACCAATCTTTTCTCTGGTCAACTCTTGCAGTGTTCCCCCGCCGCTCAGCTCTTTCCCAATATCCCGGGCTAAGGAACGGATATAGGTTCCTTTTCCGACTGTCGTTCTTATCTCAATCTCTTCTGGACCAAAGGAGAGGAGTTCAATCTTAAAGACTTGAACCGTTCTGATTTTGGGTGAGACCTCTTCGCCGCGCCTTGCCTTTTGATAAAGGGGAAGACCTTTCTCTTTTAAGGCGGAAAAGCGGGGAGGGATTTGTTTAATTGCGCCCTCGTATCTCTTCAACACCTCAAGTATCTCTTCTCTTTTATATTCCCGAGGGGTTGTTGATTTTAATATATTCCCGGTTATATCGTCGGTATCAGTAGTGATGCCTAACCTTATCTTCGCCCGATAGGTTTTTGGGTAAGAAGAGATTATCGGAAAGATTCTTGTCGCCTCATTAAAGAGGATGATGAGGAGCCCAGTGGCCAAAGGGTCAAGGGTGCCACCGTGCCCAATTTTTTTTATCCCGGTAATTTTCTTTATCCTTCGGATAACATCATAAGACGATAATCCTTTCGGCTTATTGATTAAGAGAATTCCCCGCATCAGTCTTTATCTTTCAGGTCATCTAAAATCTTGCCGACTTTTCTTTCCTGTAAGGCGAGTTGGTCAATCTTAAAGTCTAATTCCGGTATAAATCTTAGTGTGATTTTTTGGGATAAGGTATGTCGGATAAATCCCTTTGCCCGGTTTAGAATAGTCTCGGTTTGTTTCATCTTTCTCTCATCGCCGAGCACCGTGAAATAGATAGTTGTCTTTTTTAAATCTCTTCCCATTTCTACACCGGTGACGGTAACAAATCCTAAATTGGGGTCAGAGATTTCTTTAAGGATAATCTCGGCTACCACCTCTTTGATTAAAAGGGCAACCCTTTTTACTCGTTCCTTCATCATTTAATAATAATTAAAAATTTTTGGTTTGTAAACCCCAGTGAAGGAATATCAAAAATAGCCAATTAAAGAGTTTAACGAGAGGTATCAGTGGTGTGGCAGCCGCAGTCTGGGGCAATTGGGACAGCTAAAAGTATCGTGTCCCTTAATAAAGATAGGAGGTCAATAAAATCTCCCTGATAATAGACCTGGTCAATTTCCTCTTCAAAGACTGCTAACCCCTTACCCTTGGTCTTGGCTGGTTTTCCCTTTATATAACAACTGGTAAATTGTTCCATAAAATCCCTCTCAAATTCCTCACCACAGAAGGCACAATTAACTCTCCCTCGGAAATTAGCCCGACCCGAAATTATTAACTTATTGTCACTTTTTGTAATCTCCATAGATACCTGGACATCGCTGCGCAAATCAATTCCTTCTACTTCTATCTCTTCGGACCTTATCAGCCATTCTAAGATATTAGCACCTTCCTTTAAGTTTCCGACAACGATTAAGCCAGGGCTTTGTTTCTTTTTCATTTGATTTTATTCTGGTATATCTTTTAATAGATTATCAATTATCATCTCCGGTTTTATCCCATCGGCTTCAGCATTAAAGTTCATCACCAGGCGATGCCTCAATACTGAGTGGGCAACCATCTTTACATCATCAATCCCTGGGGTATACCGACCATCTAAGATTGCCCTGGTCTTTCCTCCTAAGATTAGATATTGGGAGGCGCGGGGACCGCATCCCCAACTTATATAGTCTCTTATATATTTGAGATGATTATTAGAAGAAGGTCGGGTGGCAAAAGTGAGCCGAACAGCGTAATCAATAACTTCTTCGGCGACCGGAACCCGGCGCAAAAGTTTCTGTAACTCTAAAATCTCCTGATTATGTAAGACCTTCTCTAACTTTGGCGTATAAGCCGAGGTGGTCTGGGCGACAATCGCCTTCTCTTCTTCAAAAGAGGGATAGTCAATATAGATACTGAACATAAATCTATCCAACTGGGCCTCGGGCAAAGGATAAGTCCCTTCCATCTCAATTGGGTTCTGGGTGGCCAAGACAAAGAAGGGAAGCGGTAAGGGATAGGTCTCGCTACCGACGCTCACCTGATATTCCTGCATTGCCTGTAAGAGAGCGGATTGGGTCTTGGGTGGGGCGCGGTTTATCTCATCGGCCAGAATCATATTGGCAAAGATTGGTCCCTTAACGAAACGGAAGGAACGTTTGCCGCTCAATCTGTCTTCTTCGGCAATTTCCGTTCCAGTGATATCGGCGGGCATCAGGTCTGGGGTGAATTGGATCCTCTTGAAACTTAAATCCAAAACCGAGGCCAAGGTATTAACCAAAAGGGTTTTAGCCAGACCCGGCACACCAATAATCATTGCGTGACCATTAGCCAGGAGGCAGATTAAAATCTTCTCAACCACATCCTTCTGTCCGACAATTACCTGGGCGATTTCTTTTTCAATCTTCTGCCGGGCTAATTTCAATTTGTTTATCGCTTCCACATCTTCTTTTTGCTCTATGTTAGCCATCGGATATTCTACGGGGAAAATTAAAATATGTCAATCAGGGATAAAGATTTTGACAAAGGAGGAAATTTTTGGTATAATAGCTAAATTCAATGAATGAATTTCTTAGAAAAAAATTGACCGAAGAGAGTTATCGTAGATTGTTTCGGATAGATAATCCCCAACTCCATCAATTTATCGCTCACTATATTGAATTGTGTAATCCGGATAAGGTATTCGTCAGCACCAATTCCGCCGCGGATAACGATTACCTACGGAAGAAGGCCAAGTCGTCGGGGGAAGAGATTCCTCTAAAAACTCCTGGTCATACGGTGCATTTTGATAATTATTATGACCAGGCCCGCGATAAAAGGAACACAAAAATTCTTCTCACCCAAGAGATGCGGTTAGGTCTTGGGGTTGAAACTAAATCTCGTTCTGAGGGATTGGCGGAAATCTATGAAATCCTTAGGGATATTATGGTAGGAAGAGAGATGTATATCCTCTTCTTCTGTTTAGGACCGGTTAATTCGGAGTTTTCTATCTCCGCGGTGCAAATTACCGATTCCAGTTATGTCGCCCATACCGAAAATCTTCTTTACCGCCCCGGTTATGAAGAATTTGTTCAACGAAGCGAAAATCTTCGTTTTTTTCGCTTCGTTCATTCCCAAGGAGAACTGGATGAAAGGAAGACGGCGAAAAATCGGGATAAGCGGCGAATCTATATTGATTTGGTAGAAGATACTGTTTATAGTGTAAATACTCAATACGGTGGCAATACCATCGGTCTAAAAAAACTGGCGATGCGACTGGCAATCAATCGGGCAAAGAAAGAAGGCTGGCTCACTGAGCATATGCTAATTATGGGTATCCATGGACCAAAAGGGAGAGTCACTTATTTCACCGCTGCCTTCCCTTCCTTTTGCGGTAAGACCTCAACCGCCATGTTAGAGGGGGAAACAATTGTCGGTGATGATATCGCCTTTCTCCGAAAGAAGAATGGTGAGGTGCGGGCGGTGAATGTAGAAAAGGGAATCTTTGGCGTAATCCAGGGCATAAATTCAAAAGACGACCCAATTCTCTGGCGGGCACTGCATAATGCCACCGAGATAATATTTTCCAATGTTCTGGTAACACCGGATAAGGATATTTACTGGACTGGCAAGGATGGTCCGTGTCCGCCAAAAGGGTTCAATCATTCCGGTGAGTGGTGGATAGGAAAGGCGGATGAGACAGGCAAGAGAATTCCACCCTCTCACCCCAACGCCCGTTTTGCCCTGGAATTATCCCAACTGGAGAATCTTGACCCGAACTTAAACAATCCGGATGGGGTAGTGATTAGGGGGATTGTCTATGGCGGTAGGGATTCCGATACCGCAGTTCCGGTTGAGCAGTCGTTTAATTGGGAACACGGCATCATTACTAAGGGCGCCTCCTTAGAATCCGAGACAACCGCTGCGACTCTGGGCAAGGAGGGAATGAGAAGATTTAATCCAATGTCTAACCTTGACTTTCTTTCAATACCAATTGGCCAATATATTCAAATGAATCTTGATTTCGTTAAGGGACTCAAAGAACCACCAATAATCTTTGGTGTCAATTACTTCCTCCGGGATAAAGATGGAGACTTCTTAAATAAAAAAAACGACAAGGCCGTCTGGTATAAGTGGATGGAGTTAAGGATACACGGTGAGGTCGGCGCCCGAAAGACCTCAACCGGTTATATCCCGAAGTATGAAGACCTCAAATTTTTATTTAAGAAGGTCCTCAATCAAGATTACCAAAAGGAGGATTATAATAAGCAATTTCTTTTACGGATACCGGAGAATTTAAGAAAGATTGAGCGGGTGATAAATATTTATCAAGCAGAGCCTTATATCCCGGATATCGTATTTAGGGTTTTAGAGGAACAGCGCCGCAGGCTTCTCGCCACAAGAGACCGATACGGCGACTATGTGCTCCCAGAGGTTTTTGGCGTCACCGATGAACCAAAGGGTTGACATTTAGGATTTTGCCGTTAAAATAAAATATGGCTGGACATTCAAAATGGGCAAAACTTAAGCATAAGAAACCAAAAACTGACCAGGCAAGAGGAAAACTATTTTCCAAACTCATTCGGGAGATTACGGTGGCCGCCAAAGAGGGTGGCGGCAATCCGGATTTTAACCCCCGCCTCCGTTCGGCAATTGAAGCGGCAAAAGAAGCCAATATGCCAGCAGAGAATATTGAAAAGGCGATTAAACGGGGAACTGGTGAACTCCCTGGTGTCGTTTATGAGGAGGTAGAATACGAGGGATATGGACCGGGTGGTGTGGCGATGATTGTTCGTGTCCTAACCGATAATAAAAATCGCACCACTCAGGAGATTCGGCACATCTTCTCCCGATACGGCGGCAACTTGGGCGCAACCGGTTGTGTTTCCTGGCAGTTCAAACCAAAGGGGGTCTTCTTTATCCCTAAGGAGAAGGCGGACGAGGATACAATCTTCACTATTGCCTTAGAAGCCGGTGCTGAGGATGTTAAGACCGAAACTGATTCTTATCAAATAATTACACCACCGGAGAAATTCTTTGCGGTCAAGAAAAAATTGGAAGAGATGAATATCGTCCCGGAGCATGCCGAGTTAACAAAACTGCCGACAACCCTTTTGCCGGTTGATGAAAAGACGGGCGAGAAGGTTCTTAAACTTTATTCCGCCTTAGAAGAATTTGAAGAGGTGCAACAGATTTATGCCAATTTTGATATCGCCGAAGAGTTGATGACCCGACTGGCTGAGAAGTGAGAAAGGTCTAAATGAAGATACTGGGTGTTGACCCGGGTGTCTTTCGGACCGGGTATGCAATTATCTCGGTTAGTAAGATATCTTCGGCGATAAAATATGGCACATTCCAAACCGATAAAAATCAACCGCTCGGTGAAAGGATTAAATCGGTCGTTCAGCGGTTACAGCGGTTGATAAAGAGAGAGAAGGTAAAATTATGCGCGATGGAGACCTTGTTTTTCAAAAAGGATGCGGTAAAGAGTGTGATGCAAACCTTACAATTACGGGGGGCGATTTTATATTTTCTGGCTAAGGAGAATATCGCCTTATATGAAATTACCCCGGCCCGCTTAAAATTAGCGGTCACCGGACAGGGGAGGGCATCTAAGAGACAGATGAATTATATGGTGAGGAGTCTTTTTAATATCAAAGACAACTTGCAAGAGGATGAAGCCGATGCCCTGGCCTGTGCCTATTATCTAAGAGAGATGTTAAAGAGACGGCTGTGATTGGTTATCTTAAAGGAAAGATTTTAGAGAAATCGCCAATGGGTCTAATCCTTGACTGTTCGGGGATTGGATTTTTTATTAACTTGCCACTTTCCACCTCCGCAAAACTTGGGGATGTGGGCAAAGAGGTTGCCCTTTATATTTACCCCCATTTTCAAGAGTCCGGGATGGAACTCTACGGGTTTTTGACGAAAGAAGAGAAGAGTATGTTTCTCCTCCTTCTCTCCTGTCCGGGTGTCGGACCAAAGGCCGGTCTTTCGGTCCTCTCCCGAATGGAGATTGAAGAGATAAAAAAGGCAATAAAGGGGCGAAAGACTGATGTCTTGAAAAAGGTTCCGGGGATTGGACCAAAAAAGGCGGAGATGATTGTCTTTAAATTGAGAGATAAATTTAAGGAGGTCGCCGAAGAGGCAGTGGTTCCAGAAGAGGCGGTTGAGGTTCTTGTCTCCTTAGGGGTTTCGCGCAAAGAGGCAATAAATAAGATTAAGGCAATTCCCGATTACGGAACCCTATCAACGGAGGAGATAGTTAAGTTGGCCCTCAAAAGATGAAGGAACGGATTACCCAACCGGAGAGGTTGAAAGGCGAAGAGGTCTATGATGCTACGCTCCGACCAAAATATCTCCCGGACTTTATCGGTCAAAAGAAACTTAAAGAGAATTTAAGCGTCTTCATCGCCGCGGCGAAGAAGAGAGATGAGCCATTGGAGCATATCTTACTCTTTGGTCCATCCGGGCTCGGAAAGACAACCTTAGCCCACATCATCGCCAATGAAATGGCGGTCGGTATCACAACTACCTCAGGACCGGTCTTAGAAAGACCGATTGACCTGGTGGGAATTTTAACTAACTTGGGATGTAAAGAGGTTATTTTCATTGACGAAATCCACCGCACCAATAAGACGGTTGAGGAATATCTCTATCCGGCGCTGGAGGATTTCTCAATTGACATCCTGATTGATAAAGGTCCAGCGGCCCGCAGTCATAAGATTAAATTGGCAAATTTTACCTTGGTTGGGGCAACGACCCGCTCCGGACTTTTGACCGCGCCGCTCCGTTCCCGCTTTGGCATCGTCTTCCATTTAGACTATTATCCGGTTGATGAGTTGTGCGAAATCGTTCTCCGTTCGGCGCGGATTTTATCTATCGCAATTTCTGAAGAAGGAGCGAATGAGATTGCCGCCCGGGCCCGGGGCACACCCCGGGTTGCCAATCGTCTTCTCCGACGGGTTCGGGACTTTGCCCAAGTAGCCGGAAAAGAGGTGATTGATAAAGAAATTGTTGAGTACGCCTTGGAGAAATTGGATGTTGACAAAAGGGGACTGGATGAGATGGATAAAAAGATTATCCTCACGATAATTGATAAATTTGATGGTGGACCGGTTGGGATCAATAGTTTAGCGGCCGCTTTGGGAGAAGACCCTGAAACAATTGAAGAGGTTTATGAGTCCTATTTAGTTAAGGAAGGTTTTATTAAAAGGACTCATCGGGGGAGGGAAGCGACGAGTATCGCCTATACCTATTTTAACCGAAAGCCCAAAGGTCTTCCCTCTGCTCGGTTGGAGTTCTAAATCTCCACCGACTTTGACCTTTTGATAAAATAGAAATTTCCGATATAACTACTTAGGTTAAAAAATAGAAAGAGGAGGAGTTATGAATAAATATCGGGCTTTATTTTTATTACCGCTATCCGCTTTCCTGGGATTTACCTCTACCGCGGACGAGATTTCCATTCCCCGAATGCTTAATTATCAAGGGAAGTTAACCAATAACAACAATATCCCGGTTCGGGATTCTACTTATTCCATAACCTTCCGACTATTTTCTGTGCCAACCGGTGGCAGTGCCTTTTGGACCGAGACCCAGAATATTTCAACCCGCGCTGGATTATTCAACTGCCTTTTAGGAGGCACCGTGCCAATTCCCTATATCCCAACTGATGGCCACTGCTATTTAGAGATGCAGGTGAACCCAAATCCGCCGATTTCGCCTCGGGTAAGGATTGTCAGTTCTGCCTATGCTTACTGTGCCCGAAAGGCGGATAGCGCCAATTATCTAGTGGGTGGTGGTGATTATATCCAAAACCAGAATACCAACCCTCAAACCCCAGGTCGTTTCTGGATTTCCGGGCAGGGACGGGCAACGGCGGCTTCTTCTGGGGTCCACGCAATTTTAGGCGAAGGTGGGACACTAGCCCGGGGTATTCAAGGAACGGCTGATGGTAGTACCCTGGTCGGCGTTGCAGGTTGGAATCTCAATTCCAGTGGCACCGGTATTATCGGTGCGGGAAATGGATTAAGTTCGGTCTTTTATCCCGCAGCCGGTTGTGGTGGTGCCTTTAATGGAAATTTAACCGGGATATATGCCCGGATTCCGATTCAAACGACCGGGGCGCGTGGCGGATACTTCGTCCTTACCGATGATGGGGTTACCGGTTACTACGCATCCGTGGCCGCGGCCGTCGGCGGGTATTTCTATAAGGTTATTGGCGATGGAGCGGTGAGCACAATCAAAGCGACCAGAGAGGGGAAGAAGATACTCTTTGCCCCGGAGATGCCGGAGGCTTACTTTGAGGATGTCGGTCAAGGTCAACTGACCAACGGACACTGTCGGATTAATTTAGACCCCCTATTTTTAGATTGCATCACTGTCACCGACCAACACCCCTTAGTCGTCTTTGTCCAACTAAAAGACGACTGCAATGGTGTCTATGTGAAAGAGGATAGAACCGGTTTTGATGTCTATGAACTCAAAAATGGCACAAGCAACGCTCGGTTCTCTTATCGGGTCTTGGGGAAATGGAAAGGCTATGAGAAGCTCCGATTCCCTGACGCCGACCAATCACTAAAAATTAGGGAGGTTAAAGAAAGCCCAAAGTAAAAGCGCTACTGTAACAGGACCATAGGCGGGCAATTCTTGTCCCGGCGAAGCGGTGTTTAGGACAATCATCCATTCAATGAAGCCGAGGATTAGGCTTTGAATTAGGTTCTCAATTAGATAGAGAGTTAGACAGAGGATTAGCCAAAGGAATACTTGCTCCATTAGTTAGAGAATTAGCCTGACAATTAGACACTTAATTAGCCTTTCGGTTAGTTAGAGAATTAGACCTTGAATTAGGCCTTTAATTAGTCAGAGGATTAGGTAAAGAATTAGGTTATAAATTAGACCAAGAAGGCAACCCAGGGGACTACCCCCAATAATTCATCAAAAATCCCCTAAGTTATGTTTAATCAAAGACTTAAATGAAAAGGTGCTTCTCTTAAAATATTAGCCACACTTATATTAATCTGGTTAATAGTTTCTCTCCCGCCGACTGACCGTTCAGGAACATTATAGCCAAACGACAAAAATACTTAACAAAAGGCAAGGATTTTGTATATTAAGTTAATGCTTCGGGTGGTCTTTTATGGAAAAAGAAAAAGTAAAGAGGAATAATGAATAGACATAGCGCTTTTGTATTTGTTTTAATCATTGCGAGCCTTTTTATCATCGCCAGGGCTCAGACTGAAAGATGGGTTTACCGGTATAATGGTCCGGGAGATACCGTTGACTGTGCTTCTTCTCTTATTTATGGTGCGGATGGCAATATACATTCTGCGGGATATAGCACGGGCAGTGGCACTTATGAAGATTTTACCGTCATCAGTCTAAATCCAGCGATTGGTATTCAGGAGCAAAGAGAAGAGGTTGAGAAAGGTGCTTTCTTCACAATAAGAAGTATCACAAAAGGAAGGATTAAGTTTTCACTCTCCCTTTCTGAACCATTAAAAATCAATCTATCCCTTTATAATCTCATCGGCAGAAAAGTCTTCTCTTTTGACATTCCCGCTAAAAAGGGAACTTCTCTCCATCAGAAGAATCTACCCTTCTTAAGTTCCGGGATTTATCTTCTGCGGGTTGAAGTTAAAGGGAAAGAATTGAATAGAAAGTTTCTACTCTTAAAATGAGATTATTTTTGATGAAAACCACGCCCTTGACAAGATAAAAATTCGGGGTATAATATATGTAGTTTATAAAGTATTGGCGGAGAACGCCGATGAATGGTCTATCTCTTCAAAGGGGGTAAATGAAGTTAATATTATTTCAACTTTTAACTCATTTCGTAGTTTTTCCCCTTGAATGGGAAATAACCCGAGTCGCAGGACCTTATCAGGAGGGACCCTGGGATCCTTCAATTGACCTCGACTCCTTTTCTAAACCCCATATCGTC
>Ga0209102_1000146_pt1 | contig 48898 bp, 41 predicted proteins | sample ConPoolayeHmetaG_FD_185483 | JGI IMG/M metagenome (GOLD analysis project Ga0209102, IMG submission 185483) | Hot spring microbial mat communities from California, USA to study Microbial Dark Matter (Phase II) - Cone Pool mat layer H metaG... ...
GCTTGACAATAAATGGTAATCTAAAAATAAAGAAAATCATACAAAAAAATAGATAAAAAATTACAAAAAATTTTTTCAACACTCACCCCTTTATTTCCACTCCAAACTATTTCTTTTCATTTTTTTAAAAAAAATAAAAATATTCTTAATTAAGAAAACAAATCTTCAATGGAAATCAAGGGGTGGAAGTTTCTATAATATTTGCATTTTTTAGTTTTTAATAATCTTAGAGATAAATGATTCTTTGAATACATTTTTTTGTTTATTTCTTTTAATAAAGGTATTTTTTATCTCTTTTATGCGTTAACGTGATACCCCTTCGTTTCCTGTGGAAAACAATTCTATATTTCTTTTTATTCTATTTTAATGAATAAATAATATTGTTAATTCTGTTAAAAGAAATAAATCCATTTTTTCCTTTTTTCAACATTTTAATCCTATTTTTCTTTTTTACTATTAACAAGTTAACCAAAGTCTTTATAGGTTGTTAATTAACAATAAATTGCTAATTCAAAAACAAGAACATGGTGTGAACAGTGCCCGTTAAAAAAATAAAGGTTGAAGTCTTCGACGAATCAGGAAACAAATATACAATAAGTGTTGAAGGTAAAGTAAACAGAGGCAATGCAATAAGAATTTTAGACATTGTTGAGCTTTTAGGCGGCATCCCATCAACAGAAAAAAGTCCTGAACAGCCAAATGAATTATCCAAAATTGAAAAAGTTAGGGCCGTTATTGAAAAACATTTTCCACTAGTTTATTTTTCCGCACGTGAAGCGCAAACAATATATAACAATGAACTTGGAGAAAACATAGATCTTAGCACCATTTCAACTTACCTCACAAGGTTATCTAATATTGGAGTTTTGATTAAAGAGAAAAAAGCACAAAAAGTAACCTACCGACTTGTTACAACTGAAATTAAAAACATTTTAAAGAATCAATAAAAACTACGTTTCATCTGACTTTAATAGGTCTTCCATCTCTCTTTTTAGACGATATACATATGGGGTTATATCAGTCCTGCGCTCAATGTATCCACTTATGAACAGTTTCTTCATTAACCTTGCAGTATGCTCTCTAGTTAAGTTTATCTCATTACGTATTTGAATAGCTGTTTTTTCACCTTCTTTAGCTAACAATTCTAATATTTTATATTCCGTACTTGTAAGACTGGACAATGCCCTTTCTCTTCTTAATGGAATCGGTGGATAAGTGAGAACATTGGATTCTTGCCCACCAGGCATAACAGTCGAAACAATAGTTTCTTTAATAGGCTCCTCCTCTTGTTTCGTTAATGTTTCAGGCTTTCTCTTTAAAATGGGTTGCTCCTGACCCTTATCACTGGATGATTCCTCAATTTTCCTCAATCGGTTTTCGATATCAGCAATCTTTGGTTCAATTCGTTCAACAGCCTCAAGTGCTTTTGCGATCTTCACTTCATTTTTTGATGAAATTTCTTTGATCCTTTCTTCTTCTCGTTGTAGTTCTTTATTAAAACTTATTATGATATCGTCTAGGGCTCTTTTAGCCTTTATATATTCTTTTGAAGCTTGCCTCACTTTTCGATAGTATAAAAGAGTTATTCCTGACGTTGAAAGGAAAAGGAAAACGTAAAGGATGACAAAAAAATCGATCATTTACAATCACTTAGCTGTGACATCATTCATCACATACAATAATGAGATGTCACGTGATTTTTAATAAAGTTTTCGCATCAAACTATCAAAAGCATCACATTTTTTCCAAAGAAAAAGGTTACACAATCATATAAAACCGTGATATTCTAAGAATCATAAAATGTGATATGTGACGTCACGTCTTTCTCCTCATCTCTTTAGGTTGTGAAAGCTGTTTAATCGTCTTTTCAATTTCGTTTTGTAGCATATGTAGGACACGAACCTGCTCTTCTGAGGTTTTTTTGGATTTCCATGCTTCACTGTAAGCTACGGTGTATGATTGAATTCTGTTAGCGATTTCTATGTATGGCTCTAAATTTGGAGTATCTAGAATTCCCAAGTATCCCAGTAAAATTAAAGTATAAATAGATTTTATTATGTTTCCTCGAGCTTGGGCAAGAGTTCGATTAAAAGCTCCTCGACTTACACCTGAAGGTATAAGCCTGAACTTTGCCTTCTTTTCATACGTCAATTTTTTTCTTAACGTTTTTCCTGCCAAAACATCAATTAGAAATGTTTCTAGCTGAATTTTTGTTAAATGACTATTTTCTATAAGCGATTTGGCAATCGGGTCAGAAAAAACGCCTGTTAACCATCTTTTTGCACCATTTCTTGTTGTGTCATCGCTCATTTTGTTCGACCCTTTAAATGAATACAATTTAATATACAATAAAGAATGTAGTATTAAAGCATATGTTGAAAAGTATGAGAAATCCAGAGTCTAAAAAATGTACTCTCAAAGATCCTCAAATAATAAACAGATTTTTTGGCCTTTATCTTAACAATCTTAGATTAATTATGATGTGATTTGTGATATTATATGTGATAATCACCGTGATATTACATTTGATTCGTATCGTGATGTTCAGAAAAATACTGCAACGCCGTCTTCAAGGTCACAATTAAATCACAAACCTTTAAGAGTTGAATGTCGTCATTAGAATAAGGCGAATTACAATGGGAAGACGAAGAAGAAAGGTCGTAAGAATTCCTAAAAAGAAGCTTCCAAAGGTTTTTTTATGCCCTAAATGCGGAAGAGAAGCATTGAAAGTTGAACTTGTTCTAAAAGATGAAAAGGGCATTATTAGGTGTGGAGCATGCGGCCTGCATCAAGAAATGGCTATGAAGCCTTCAAATGAAGAAATTGATGTCTATTGCAGTTTTGTTGATAATTTCTATGCAAAGTAATAACGGATAGTCGTGACAACAACATGATTGGCAAAACAGAAAGGTACATACTCAATGAAGTTGAAAAAAAAGTCGCAATACACATGACCCTAATTGATCCAGAAAAAGTCACAAAAGATGAAGCGCTGCATTTGGCTAAAGAATGTGAAGAGTGTGGAACATCTGCAATCATGATCGGAGGATCAACAATCGTATCAACATCACATCTGGATTCAGTAGTTAAATCAATAAAGAACGAAGTAAGGATTCCAGTCATCCTCTTTCCAAACAACATTACCGGCCTAAGCCAATACGCCGATGCCGCCTGGTTTATGTCTTTACTGAATTCTTCAGATCCTTACTTCATAATAGGCGTCCAGGTGCTCGCTGCGCCACTTATTAGGAAATTTCGTCTTGAAACAATACCCTTAGGATACCTGATCGTTGGAGGGGGTGGAACAGCGGCGGTTATCGGAAAGGCCAATCCAATCCCATATAATAAACCTGAGCTTTCAGTGGCCCATGCCCTAGCAGCTCAGTATCTTGGTATGCACTTTGTTTATTTGGAAGGGGGATCTGGAGTCAAAGTTCCTGTTCCAGCTGAGATGGTTTACTTGGTAAAGAAAGTAATAGACGTACCGTTGATCGTGGGCGGAGGAATAAAAACAGGTGAACAAGTAAAGAAGATAGTTTCAGCTGGGGCTGACATCATAATTACTGGAACAGTTTTTGAAAAAATTGAGAAGAAATTGTTGAGAGAAAAAATCGTTGAAATATTGGAAGGCTTAAAAGAAGGAGTGAAGAATAGACATAATGATCTGAGGGAGGAAAAGCATGATGACGGCGTTTGAGAAATATTTTGCTTCTCTAAAAGAAGCCATGGGGAAAGATGAAATTTTTGATTTGTGGCCTGATTTTGAACCTGAGTACGATGAACGTGAGTATGCGTGGACTGATCTTAAGGGGTTAGGTGAAACCTTGCTTCTCAATTGTGGAAAATGCGACGGACCATCTGATATGAGGCACGATAAATGTCGAGTGTGTGTTGAAAAAAGGAAGGAAATTGCTAAAGATACCTATAGGAAAACAATGGGCAGAACTATTGAAAAATGGCCAGCGATTTCACTTTGCAGAATACACATTGAATAAAAGAGGAGGCAAGATTAAAGGCTTTTTAGATACAAAACGTATTAAGATATATAGAAAATGTCTAAAACCCAATATCATCCTAAAGCGTTTTTACTAAGAACAAAGAACGTTAAAAAAGGACTTGCAACTCGAACAAAAATAGCCGTTGTGCTTGACAAGCTTCCGTGCACTGCGAAAGAAATAGGCGAAAAAAGCAGCGTTAATTACGCATCTGTTATCCACCACTTACATTTGATGAAGAATGAACATATTATTAAGAGAAACAACGACAAACCCTATATTTGGGAATTCACAGGAGTTGGCCAAAAAAGACTAGACGAACAATAAACTTTAACAATCATTGAACAACTGTGCGAAAGGAATAAAAAGTAATCCTTGCAGAATTCTTAACTTAAATTTTAGTTCTGAAGGACCTCCGCCAATTGTAGTATGTCCAAGCTTTATTGCGTATAGAATATCCTGCAAAGTTCTTCTTTCAGTTTTGATTATCGTAAAGGCGTCTCCGACAGTTTCAGGCGAATGAGAATCGCTTCCTGCGGATATTGGCAACCTTAATTTAACTGCCAGTCGCAGGTTCTTTATAAGATAATGATAAAAAAGCGGAGTTATTGATGAAACGACTTCTATTCCATCAATGCTGAGGTTCTCTAAATCTTTCTCTTTTAGTCTACTAAGAATTGGTATTGTTGGATGAGGAATAATGGCTAAACCGCCTTGTGCATGTATTCTCTTAATGGTTTCTATCATCGACATCTTTTTTGGAATTAAATGCTTGACTCCTAACGCAAGAATTTCGCCTTGAGTTGTCTTCAATTCTACGCCTGGAATGATGATTAAATTGTGATTTTCCATTTGCGCCTCTTTTACTCCACGTAGCGTGTTGTGGTCGGTTATTGCCAAACCATCCAGTCCCTTATTTTGAGCGATTTCTATTATCCTCTTTACCGAACCCGTGGAGTCAGAATAATGCGTGTGAACGTGTAAATCCATCTTTAATAACAAGTCTCATCATGTTATTTCTGGTTATTTTTAATAAAGCAAAAACATGCAACGTTAAAAGGTTTTATGGAAAATTGAAAATAAGTGATCGATTATGACTGAATTACGATGTTTTTAACTAGTCCCTTTTTGTCAGGCTCGTTGATAATCTACATTTTTCCAATGCTAGCGTTTCTCTTTAAATTCTTTAGCTAAAATCGGTGCGACTGAGACTTTGGCATAATTGTTAACTACGCTGTCTGTTCCAACTAGTTCGTCTACTCCTGAAAGAGTAAGAAGTCCCAATGCGTTTCCCAGAAGCAATGCGTGAGAAACACCAACGAACACTCTTCGCGCCCCTTGTTGCTTAAGTATTTTTGCAACGTTGGCTGAAGTCTTTCCAGTGCTTATTATGTCATCAATTATTATAGCGTCCCTTCCCTTGACATTAACAGCTTTTGAGTATGTGACAATTTCACCAGTCTGTCGATTTCTGCTTTTCTCAAAATAGTTGTATTCAGCCCCAATGGCGTTTGCAGCAATTTCAGCCCGTTTTAAAGCCATTTCTTCAGAATCAGGAGCCACGATGAAGGGATCCTTAAGATCGTGCGAAACAAAATACTTTGCCAGTTCACCTGACGCTGACAAAGTGTATGCAGGAATCTTGTACATGTCAAGCACTTTTTGGTTATGAACGTCAACCGTATAAAGCGCACTGGCTCCAAGTTCTTCTAACAACTCCGCCATTAAACTGGCGCTAAGGCACTCTCCCTCGAGATATCTTTCGTCTTGACGGCTATATGCAAGATAAGGAATAAAGACATAAATCTTCTCAGCGTCATGATCCCTGATTGTTTGAAGCATCATAAAAAGTTCAACAACATGAGAGTCCTGTGGTGGATACAGGCTTTGAACTAAGAGTATTTCCTCTCCAGATATTTTCTCATCTAACCTAAAATAGAATTCTCCATCTGGGAACCTTTTTGTATTAACTGCAACCAGAGGCCAAGCTGATAGTTTGCTAATTTTGTTGGCTAATTCTGTTGAGCTGGGACCGGCTATTATTTTCAAGGATAATCCTCCGCGATGCAATGACATAGAAAGAAGCTGAAAATAAAACCTTCGATATGTTTTACTAAACATGGGGTGTGCGAACTAAACATTGTTAGGAACGTTCCCGCCTGACCTTAACAACACTTGTAAATTCGGCTAAATTTCGTGTTAGGCGATTACTAAGAGCGTATCTAGTTCTTATTCTGGAGGGATTTTTGAACAATGCATAAATAGTACCAGAAATCATAGGGAACATCGCTTTGAAATAGCGCTGGCAATCCCGAGATTCGTGGAAAGAAGAGATGACGAGTATCTTGAGACGCGGCATAACGGTGCCCTTGCTTTTACTGCTGATTTTGTCGTTACCAGTAAATGCGACAAACGCTGAAAACGGGTCTAGCAAAAGTCAAATGGTTAAGATCTACGGTCGCGTGGTTGATTTTACCACAGGCAACCCTTTAAGTGGCGCCGAAATTAGCGTAATTCGTAGAAACGTTTGGGCGTATAGATCCCTAGGAACGTCGGATTGGGAGATCGCTTGGGAAGAGAATTACTGGCAAGACTCGTTAGCGGTAGCTACTACTAACAGTTCTGGTGTTTTTGAAACATATGTAGACAGATCATCCCTCTTTTACGGGTATGGTCAGGAAATCATTTTTCTCGCAAACTTCGATAACATCTCAACACCTGGCGCTGATTACGTTCCATCATTCAGCCTAATAGATGACAACGGATCCTCAGAATACAATCTTGAATTTTCGCTTTTACCTGGGGCAACAATCAACTTGACTGATAATCCGTTCTTCTTTCCAGATGAACTTTATTTCCTATATGAACTATTAGATGAGCACAATGAGTTAAGCACCGTTAAAGCAATGGCAAGGTTCCTTGTGCTGGAGGGCTTCTCCAGTGAAAGTAGGGCTGTTTGTGTCCCTGTAAACACGGGGTCAAAAATTAAGGTCAAGATACTTGGGCGTATTGAAACATCAGTGGCAAGTGGACAAGAGATTGAACTTTTTAGTGACAATAGGAGAACAATGGCTTTTGCTCGTTTAGTTGAGTTCACGATCCCATTTAATGGAAGCTACATGTGTCTCAAACAAGGGCAGCTAACTACATTGAGCCTTAAGGAACAAAGGCTATTCATTGAGGCTTACGATACCGTACCTACACTTTTAAGCAAGGTTAGATTATTGTCGGACAAAATTGGAGCTCTCTCAACTTATGAAAAGACCAGAATAGCGGATGCTGATGCACTATTAACAAAAGGACGTACGTCATTAATAAGTCGAGACTACGTTGACTCTCAAGCAGACCTATATGAGGCATTCTTGATTCTAGATAATGTTGAAAAATCTCTTATCGGAACATTCGAAAACTCGGTTATCTCCATTTACCTTCTCACCCCTTTTATCAGCATGTCTTCATCTTCTGTAGGCGCTCTTTTATTCAGACAAAAGATAAAAAGGCTTCTTGCAAACTTAGTCCTTTACGTTTCCTTAGTTTTTGTCCTATATTTTGCTTATCCAGGATATTCGTTAGCTCAGGAGTCAGCGTATAATCCACTTTCTGGAACACCGCTTGAGTCAATGCTGATTCCTATATTTCTGGCAGTATCCTTCCTCATGGGCTACATTATCATTAATGCTCGTTACACAAGTGGCGAAAAAAGCGACAGAAGAACGCTGTCTTTGAGAAGCGCCATAGTTGCATCCTTCTCTTTAGCTGCTGAAAATCTGAAGAGAAGAAAAACTAGAACTTTTCTCGTTATGAGTGTGATTACCATTTCTGTTCTTGCCTTCATAGATTTAACATCTTTTTCTTTTGAAAGCGGATTCACTATTGAAAGGGCACGAGGCACAGCGCCCTCAGAAGGCATACTTGTCCTTCAACAACCAACAAATAAGAACACCCCCTATGGTCCACTTGACCCAGAAATTGTACAATGGCTTGGCGAATATGAAGGCGTGCAGTTGATAGCTCCTCTTCTCAAAAGTCTTCCCCAAATTAGCATTTCACCCATGCCAATAGGAACCTTGTCGTTGCCACAACCGAGTAGCTTAGACCGCTACAACATTCTCGGCGTGTTAGGCATAAGACCAAGCCTAGAAGCTAATATTACGGGTCTAGATCAGATCATTTACGACGATGGCATAGGCAGATTCCTTAGCGACACCGACGTTAATGGAATACTAATAAGTGCAGAGGCAAGCATTAAATTGGGCGTAGGCCTCAACGAAACTGTGATTTTTTGTGGCAGAAACTTCACCGTTGTCGGCATATTCAGCAGCGCTAGACTTGGGCAAATAGTTGATCTTGATGGTAGATCAATTCTTCCCCAAAACGTCAGGATCATACCATCTCAAGGCGGAGCTTCTTACTTACCTGAATATATTCGTCCGGAGGAGGTTGTGATAGTCCTAGATGAAACAGCGTCACAGCTTCCACTGAACATAGCCAACACGCGAGTTGTCGTCCGAACACTGACTGAAGAACAGATGCTTCCCCTCACAAGGTCCGCTGTCCTCTTATTTGCAAGAGTTGAGTCCTATGTTTCGCTAAACGGAGAGATTAAGCACTTGTACATAGGTGAACGATTAGTAGCCTTCGGATTCGCCGAAAGTCTGATTCTGCTTGTTTTAACATCTTTGAATGTTGGAGTTATGTTGTTGAATTCTGTTTATGAACGAAGGCGTGAGATAATGACTCTGTCAACCATAGGATTAAATCCAACGCAAATTTCAGCGGTGCTGCTATGCGAAGCTCTTACCATGTCCTTTATAGCTGGAAATTTAGGCTACTTTATTGGGCTGGTTAACTACCACATTCTTCTTTCAACAGAGTTAGCGCCAATAGTTAAGTTCAAGGCTGAAGTTTCGTGGAGCATGGTAGCGTTACTTTTCTCAATCGCGTCATCCATGATAGGGTCTCTTATACCATCGTTAAAAGCCTCTGTCAAAATGACTCCGTCGCTTCTTAGAAGGTTTATGTTGCCCTCAAAAAAGACTGAAAAAAATGACACTTGGGATCTCGAAATACCACTAAAAATCATTGACGATAACGAACTGAAAAGTTTCTTCCTTTTCATGCAAGGAAGAATGATAGAATACAGCCAACCGTCACAAATGGAAGAAAGGGCTGAAAAAATAAGGCTTTCCGGCAGTATCAATAACCCAGAAAGTCTCCGTCTGCAGTTCAACTACAAGTGTGGGTCGTACTATGTTTTCACAGAAAACGAAATCTTTGCCACCAAAGACAACACATCAGGCTATACAATCAAGCTGTCATCGAAAACTCCGCTGTCTCATTATTGGGTGAAAGAAAACGTATGGCGCACGTCATCCTTTGTCAGACGATTAGCCTTAGAGTATTCCGAAAAAGAAAAGATATATCACAAGCAACCTTAAAAAAGACAGACTCCGAAGAACAAAGAAACGAATGAAAATTTTGATAAAAAAGAAAAACCACCTTTAGATTCAAAAACTTAGAACATTTTTCAAAATTTTTCGCGTAGATGAGCAGTGCCTAATGTTTGTTGATTATCTCATACCAAATTGTCTTGTACTCAGAGTTCACTGAAAACATTTTGTATTCGCCTTGGGTTGTTACAGGTACCTGTTTAATTCTTTCACCTTTATTGTTTAGGGCCCACACTTCGATTTCACCCGAAATTTTTAACTTTATTGTAGCCGGTATTCCTTCAACAAGTGTTGGTGCTTGGCCCCAGCTACCGGCACACGTAATTTCCCCATTATAGCGTCTTATTTGTGTCAAGTCCACTGATCCCTGAACCAAGACGTTTCCAGACTGATACTCACGTATTATGGAACCATTATTTGTCGTGTATCCCGTCGCAACGAGAAGAAGAGAATTCCAATCTTTGAAGCTTGTACCATCCATTACCATAAGAGATATGACGCCCCAACTGCCCAACACCGTTCTTCCAGGCTGAATTACAACGTTTCCAAATTCGTGGCTTTTTCCACCTCCAAACCCGACCACAGCAACACTCTTAGAGGTGTTAACAAGTAACACTCCGCTTTCCGGGCTCGGAATGTCCCAAACTAGGTCGCCATTGTCCGAAGGATAAACTGAGCCAACCACATCAACGTCATTGGGCGAAAGCACATTTTCCGGTTCAAAAACTCCCTCAGACAAAATGGCAGTTCTATACAAAAGTGGAGCATTTGACGGTATTCCCAATGTACTTCCGTCAATAAGGGTCCAAGCGGTTGCCTTACCCCTTGCAATGTAGTTTACCTCTTCTTGCCGTTTTAGCGGGACAGTGACCAGTCTAACGGCGGGTTTGACGTCTCCTCTAATAAAGATCATGAATGCAGTTATCAGCGTTGCCATCTTTACAGGATGTTGGTCACAATCAAAGTAACCTCTTATCATTTCTGAGTCCCAATTGTTGCGACTTCCGTAATCAAACAGAAAAATTCCGTCCCAATCCTGAAGCGCAGCATAGGATGCTAAGGTTACCACTGTTTCAGCGTCATACATGTTCGGTGACGGATGATTATACTCTGTAACAAAATGAGGTTTTCCGTAAACCCGTTTTAAAGCAAGGCTGGAAATTGTGCTTTCATTTAAGCTGTTTACCATCGGCTTGTTAACAACATACCAATTGTTAGGGTCCCAAGATATGCCGGGAAATGAAGGGTGCTGCCAGTAAGCATGAGTGTCTATAACATCCATCTGAGCCATAATGTTGGGCGTACTGCAGCCAACTATGGTTCCAATAATAAGGGACTTGATGTTAAGATTTTCCTTCAAGTAGTTTCGAAACTCTGTAAAGTATCCTTCCTCTAACCCGTAAAGAAACTTAACCCAGTCTCTTCTAGCATTAAACGTTCTACCACCAAACTCATTAAGTGTAAAGATACTTACTGAAGAAAGCTCCAACGACTCGCCTTCCTTTATCGAGTAACCCTTGAAAGGCATCATGGAGAAACACTCAAACTGGTACGTAGTAGCCGTTGCTCCTAAATTTGTAATGTCCAATCTAGCGTTGTTCTCTGATTCTGAGACAACGAGTGGAATCTCGTAATCATTCCACTCATAAGTTAACGTAATTGAGGCAACGTTAGATAACGTCGACCAAGGCTCATGCGCCTGTCGAACTCCAACGTTTATCGTAACTTGTTTATCAGCTCGGGCTCTAAATCGAACAAGGTAACTTTCTTCAGCGACCACAAATAAAGAAGGATAATTAAACTGTACATGCCACCCTGCTGCTGCAGCCTTTGTAACCGTTATCTTAAGACTATTATTTACTGCTGTCTCTGTCGTGATTTCGTAGGACGCGCTGGCGTCAGGTTGAATTTCAACTATCCACCCTTCAAGGCCGTGTGTAAAACAGCCGTTAGTTAACATTTCAAACTGTGGAAGTCCTGCGCTTCCGCGCCACGATTCTGTAAGGTTTTCAGTTGAACCGTATTCATGTCTTAAAAAGAGGTTCCATTTCTCAGTTAGTTTGTCTATAAAAACTCGTGGAAGCCTATCTAGGGCTCCTCCAAGCCAACCTTGTATTAGACCCTGTTCATTTACTATTTCCACGAATGCTATGGCCGAATCCTCTGAATACTTAAGCCCCGTATATGGATTATAATGAGTAAGAAGTTGACGGGCATACTCTTTTTGAAGTTCCCTAACATCGTCGAAAAAGAATCCTAAAACTTGCTGATCCTTCCAATCCACCGAATTAACATCTGAAGGTAACCCATCTGCGCTGGTAAGTTTTCGAGAAACTAATAGATTAAGATCAATGTATATGCCGTTATCTTTAAGTTTGGATATAAAATAGTCTAGTCGGTCAAGCGCCTCTACATTAAGGTGTCTGGTGTCCCCAAAAGAACGATCAAACATGTTGAAAGACTCCCACGAAGCATCCATATGATGGAACCGGACAACGTTAACACCGTATTTGGCCAATCTCGTGGCAATTCTTTCAGCTTCATCTTTTTCAGGAAAAGCAGCTGAACCACAAATATTGACGCCTAAAAATTTTATTCTCTCTTCCCCAATGTAAAGGTGACCATCAATGCCCGCCTGAACCCATCCAAGCCTTCCCGCGGGCTTTTCAAGATAATGGCTAAGACTCGTAATCGTCTCTTCTGAATCATCCCATGGTAAACAAAACGGAAACATTCTCTGTTCAGGTTTATTTTGAATTGCGGCGTTCGCAATAAATGCAGCCAAAACAACCATCCCCAGAACGATTGCAATGATCTTATGTTTTTTCATCAATAATACTTAATACGTTTATTCCAATAAAATTTAAGGTGTAACATGTTTAGCCATTTAACAAATTTTTTTAGATCTTTAAGATTCTCGTGAAAGATTCAAATACCTTTTCCAAATGAACAAAACATGATATTAAAAACTAATAGATTTTAATGTATTAGGTGACATCACACATCACAATCTGAATGTGATTTTTTCAAGAAACATTGTTAAAAAGATAAGCAATGTTTAAGCATGATACACCAATCAAATGTCACTATGCTATGATGTTAATCTCTGACAGTTCAGTAAATTCTTGCTATAACATCTTTCTTCGAAAGGCCTATTGATCGTTCGCAACTTTCCATCCCAATGAAAGCCTTTTTGGATAGTTCCAGCGGTCTTTCTGATAATGGCTTCCTAATTCTCGGTCTAAGGGGGGATAAGGGATCAACAGGTTCAAACGGACCACAACTTTTAAATGACAAGATCATTTCATCCTTCGTCTCCTTTACGGGTTCTCAAGTTCCTCAAGCGCTTCCATTAGACGTCTTAAGGCAAGGCTTATCATCATGAAGCCTGTTTCTCCGAATTCTGAGAAACAGTATTCTCCTCTTCCTGTCTTCTTTAGAAATCCGCCTTCTGTCAGTTTTCGGGCGTTTTCCCATACAAGTTTCGGATTTAATTCCAGATCGTGCATGAACTCAGCGAAATTAATTGTTTTGTTTTCTTCTTCTAGAAGACGCTTCATCATTTTTAGACGCGTTTCGTTGGATAAAGCGTCGAATATTTTGGAGAATCGTTGAAAGTCTTCTTCTACTAAGTTAAGTTCATCTATTAATTCATTTCTTGACCACTCATTTGAGGATAGGGGGATTTCGAGGATTACTTTATCGTCTTGAACCAGCTGAAGTTTTAGTTTCACGGCCATACACCTTATTACCAAAGAGTAATTACTTTTTGGTAATATAAAAATTTTGCGCCCATAAGCAAGAAAACAAAGAACAACAAATAACTGACTTAACTACCTTAAGTCACCAATCTCTTTTCTATTAGCAGCAAGAAATTTTTTCACATCATCCAAAGAGGGTGCATTTTCAAAGTCACCTCTAACTGTTACAACTAGAGCTCCAGCAGCATTCCCAATTTCTAAGGCTTCCTCAAGGCTTAGCCCACGTAAAATGCTTGAAATAAACCCTGCTGCAAAGGCGTCCCCAGCACCAATCACGTCTACTATCGGAACCCTAAATGCAGGCTTCATTGCGGAAATCTTTTTGGTATAAGCTGCAGCGCCATCTTCGCCTAGTTTCACAACTACCATTTCAGGTCCCATATGAAGGATTTTTTCTGCGATTTCCCTTGGGTTTTTTGTTCCAAAAAGAATCTCGCCATCTTGAGGTTCAGTAAGAACTATGTTGGCTTTTTTAAGCATTGACAACAACGTTAAACGAGCATCGTCTTTACTCCATAAGCTAAGCCGAATGTTAGTGTCAAACGAAATAGTTAAACCCGACTCAGATGCTATCTTTAAGGCCTCGTGACTAGCCTCTTTACAGCTTTGGCTCAGCGCAGGCGTTATTCCTGTTAAATGAAAAAGCTTAGCGTTTCGCACATAATCAAGATCCAAATCATTACTCGATAGTTTGCTTGCTGCGGATCCTTTTCTATAATATAGTACGCTGCTTTTTCCAGGAACGGGATAATTACGTTGAATAAAGTATACGCCGTTAGGAGCTTCAGGCTCAAATTTAATTCGTGAGACATCTAATCCTTCGCTTCTAAGCACATTGATGATGTATCTGCCAAATTCGTCATCTCTGATTTTAGTGATGATTCCAGCCTTGAATCCAAGCCTCGTAATTCCAATTGCGAAATTAGCTTCTGCGCCAGCAGCGTGTTTCTCAAAATACGTTACATGTCTCAAAGGGCCGTTTGAAACAGCGTTAAATTGAACCATTACTTCTCCCATTGTCACGACATCCAACATGAATACACCAGCATTTGTAGGTGTTTATGCATGCTTTGTCTCTTAAAATTTCTGCAGAAATTTAGGCAACATTAAGTGAAAAATATTTTGAGCTTAAATGCATTAGTTACCATAGACAATAAAAAGGAGGAACGCTGCATGCAGAGGATTCCTGAAAGAACAGTGAGAAGCATTAAAGATTGGCAAAAATTGATAACTAATTGGGCTATCAAAAAAGGATTTAGGTGGACAAAAAAGGACGCTGACACAATGCTTCTGAGAATACACAGCGAAGTAAGTGAGGCTTCCGAAGCGATTCGTGACAATGATTTCGCAGGATTCGCAGAAGAACTTGCTGACATCTTCATAAGACTTGTAAATCTTTGTGAAGTCCAAGGTGTAAATTTGGAAGAAGAGATAATATCTAAGTACAATAAAAACTTGAATAGACCTTACCTACACGGAAGGGAGAAAAAATAGGAACCATTTTACGCACCATTTAGTTTTTTTTATGATTTTCGAATTATTATAGAACCCCTATTTCCTCGTACATTATGATAAAATGAAATTGGAAAGAAAAAAGGGGGGGAATCGTGGGAGCTACTTTGGCATGAAGAATACTACTAAGCCGCCTAAGGCGCCTAGGAATATCATAACCCAGTAGCCTACGAGGAACCCTATTACGAGTGGCAAAACAGTGCGGTCGTTGAGTTTTGTTCCGCCAGTCCTGAGAACCAGTGTTTTTGCTATCCACGCGACAGCGGCTGGAATAATCCATCCAGTTCCAGCTGCACCAAGGCCCAATGCTACACCTGCAGGGTCAATTGGCCACCAAATGAAGCGGAAGTTGAGGAAGCCCAGAACCAATACAATGACAATGCCCGCCAATATTTGCGGATATATTGGTTCTGAAATTCCTAAGCCGCTGTTGATGTTGCCCCATGGCGCATCGAAGACCCAGTGCCACCAAGCGTCAAATTGACCCATTGGCCAGTTGTTTGTACCAACTGTATAGCTAAACCATATTGCAGTTGGGAAGCCAATTAGAGCTGACAGAATACCTGAGACCAGTATAATTTTCGTAACATCTCTCGGGTGGGTTCCAGTGTCATACGCAACCTTGTAGCAAAGTGGAATTGCGAAGATCATTCCGAACTGTGTATTGTTCTCAGCGAACAGCTCACCTGTCCACCTGTTTGACAGCCACATGGTCGTTGTGAACTCTGCAGAACGCGTATAGGCTAATTCACTTCCAGCATATCCCACTGGAGTGAATACATACTTTGTCAGCCAAGGTAGATGTGTCCAGTCGTTCGGGAAACACCAAGCAGTGCCGGATACTCCTGCGAAACCGAACACTCTAATTATTGAGATGTGCATTAGCCACATTGAAATTATTATTACAACACTGCCTACCGGGTTTGCCCCCGCGAATATGAGTAATCCTAGAATTGCTATTGTTGAGGCCCCAATGATAATCCAGCCTAACATTGGTGGAAGGGCTCTCTTCTCTGGTTCAGCCGGTTTCTTGAATAGACTTGCTATGTAGGATAGGTTCAGAGCAAACCATGTGATGATTATTCCAATGACGCTTCCAATCCACACTCCAATCCATTTGAATGGTTCTCCCTGCATGAATGCGTGGAACCTGTCACCAGTCTGCGCCAGTGCAGTGTAGTATCCTTGGTAATATGCAATTTGGCTCGGAATAAGTACACCAACCAAGCTGAAGACCCATATTGAGAACAGTATCTTCAATGGGAACAAGTAGAACAGCGCGTAAATCATCGGGTTTACCGGAAGGAAGGCCATCACTGGAATTACGCTTGCAGCGGGAACGTTGCCGAGGCTGAGTGTTCCTAAGAACCAAGGTAGGTACGGTGTTGCAGTCCAACCGTAAACATCAGGTATTGCCGAGTTCAGTTGTCGAGCAACAATGGGAATGATCAACACTATTCCCAGCACAACGCCGACTAGGAACATTTTAAAGCTTGGGCCTTCTCCAGCTTTTTCTTTTTGAGTTATTAACGTAATCTGCATTGTTCCAGTCAATGACGCTGGATAAGGTAGTTTTTCAACCTCGATCCACCGTTCTTGGAATAACGCCATCCAACCAACCCAGAACAGTAGCCAGCAAATTGTGTATGCTAGCCACCAGCCTAGGAAGGGTGACCAGTCTGCCCAAGGCGTTGCCACTCCTCCAGTTAAAATGGGAGTAACTGCATCGCGGTTCACTGGACCAAACACGGGATTGTCCTTGACAAGCCACGTTGCCGGATGCCAATCATACGTATTCAACCTGCCATTAACAGCATTGTGAACTATGCCGTAGGGGATCATGCTATAGCAGAACACAATTGACATTGCTGTTACAGTATATACTAGTGCTAGCATCTGTGGGGTAAGGACTTTGGAAATGGCGCTTGATGCTTTGGACAGTATCATGATAAAGAACAGGGCGACGATGGGAGCGGTGAAGGATCCCAAAACCATTGAGAACATCCAGCTTGGACCGTATGGTGCTGTTAAGACTCCGACGAAGCTCATTATTACTGATAATGCTACAAGTGCTGCCCACGATTTTGGTGTTAGAACGCTTTTAGCTTCTTCAGTCATTTTCTTTCACTACTAAGTTCGTACTTTATAGCTCCTACTTTTTTATATATAAAATTAACCGTTCAGATTCTATAACGTGTTATATTATGTTCTATAACACTTCGATGCAAAAGTCTTATTAATCTATCATTGCTCGTATATAACACTGAACTTCCCGGAGAGGAAAATTACTTAGGTGATATGATGCGTAATAAGACTCTTCTCCGATGTCCGTTAACAGCGATTTTGATCTTCGCTGTTGTATCCCAGACTTGGAGTATTGGGCAATCTCGTTCGCAAGCTCCGTATCAGTCGGTTCCCCAAATTAATTATGATAACATTTTACAGCACATCCAAACCCTTTCAAGCTTCGGTTCCCGTGTTACAGGGTATGATGGCTTTTACATGGCTGCTGATTATATATCGGATTATTGGAATTCGCTTAATTTGACTGTGCGGTCAGAATCTTTTAATGTGGCGTCGCCCATTGTTGAAAGAGCCTTTTTAACGGTGCAGTTGCCAAACGGAAGCCGAATAGAGTTAGGTGTTTATCCACTTTGGCCTAACCACGTCAACCCATGTCCATATCAAAGTCCTGAGGAAGGAGACAACCTAGTCTATGCCTCAGAAGGATTACCTGAAGATTTCGATGGTTTGACGGTGGAGGATTCCTTTGTTTTAATGGATTTTAATAACAGGTGGTATTGGAAAAACGCAGCAATATTTGGAGCCAAGGGTGTAATTTTTCTCGAGCCAGAGAGCACAACTTGTGTTGAAGCTGTCCAAAAAACGTTGAGCATACCACTTAATTTTCCGCGACTTTATGTCAGAGGAGAGAATGCATCTCTGCTTAGACAACTGGTCGCCCAGCAAGGGCAAGTTAAAATTTGGGTAGATTCACGCATGGTCTGGAAGGACAAAACCGTTTCAAACATTATTGCTGTTATTGAAGGATCCGACTCTGCTTTGAAGAGTGAGGTTGTGGTCATTGGCGCGTATTACGATTCGTGGTCTATTGTTCCACAGCTCTCTCCAGGCGCCACAGACTCCATGGGAATCGCGTTCCTCCTTGAACTGTCAAGGCTTCTCACTGAAACCAAACCTGCAAGAACAGTCTGGCTTGTCGCCTTCGCTGGCCACTACCAAGCACTAGCAGGAGCCAGAGAGTTTGTAGATATTCACTTAAACGAGGTTGGCTCTCGCAAGCCTATACAAATGATGTTCTCTTTCGACTTAGCAAGCGACAGTGACATAACTGCCGTATATGCAACAGGAGCCATGTATCAATATGAAAGACCCGCCCAGTTCACCAGATATTATAATACCTGGATAAGTAACATGTTTGATGAATGGTTACCGCGCATAGGGCGAGAACTCGGCCAAGAATCCCACTTTATAACAACAACTTGGCTAAAACCGTCATGGGTGGTTGGCTATGTACCATATGAGCCGTTCCCAATATATTTTGAGGCTGAAGTTTTCACTGAGGCATGTTACGGTGCTGGTTTAGGATTTGTGACGACCAACGCCTTCAGGATCTACCAGTACACTCCTTTTGACACATATGGCAACATCAAGTCGCAAAACCTCAAAAACCAAGTAATTTTCCTTTGGCCTCTTCTATATAATGCCATAAACTATTTTGAAAAATTCCAGCAATTATCCCCTATGAGGGAAGATCGTGGAGACATTTCGGACCACGGCTTCGTGGACATGACGATCCAATTGGCGACTTACAACAGGACCACGAACTGGTTCAATAATTATGCACATGAAAACGCAATATTCTTCATCTCAGTTGGACCTAGAATGGTTTCGCCAGCTTCTTTAATTGTAGGACAGAGTGCCGTCACAAGCGCTGGAACATCCAGAAGCGCAAGAGTTCTTGGAACAATTGCCGGTGTATTTTCTACCGCTCCAGTTTCAACCGGCGGAGGAGGCATTATTTCACAAGGTACTCTTGTCTCTTCCATCGGCTTTTCAGTGGTAATGTTGCCGGATGCAGAAGGTAAAGTTACTATTAAAGGGCTCAGACCCAAGACGGGAGTCGATGCTCAGGCATATGTTTTGGATCCAGACGATGGCAGCATTTTATGTGCAACAGATTCTGGTCCTTTTGGTACTCGTCTAACAACTACAGGTAATCCTTTCGGCGCTGCCTCATCAACTGCAGCTCCAACAGTTTCAGCGGGTGCTGTTTCATCTGCTTATCTGATAGGAGCTGGTAGCACAGCTAGAAAAGCAGGAGCTAACATAGCTGCATATGGATATTGGCAAGTTCCAATCATCAATGTATCATCCGTTGCACTTTTGGGATTCATGAATGTGTGGACGGTTGGAGAAGCACAGACGCTGGGCATTGGAGTTCTGAATTTCCTCACTCATGCTTATCTTATTTGGAGAGACTATTTGGAATTTTCGCCTGAAGCTATGGTTTTTGCGGAACCAGGCACAATCATTGAAATTGTTGTTTCAGGAGGAGGTGGACTAGTAACAGTATTAAACAATGCTTCGGATGCTTACCCAGAAGGAAGAGGATACAAATTAGTTAAAGGAAAGACAACTGTACTTACTTTATTTGATGCAGCAAAGAACATGTACCATCTTGCGAATTCCAGAGGCGGTTTTCTCACAAGTAGAATGTCGATGAATGCTCAATTGATTCTGTACTACAACAGCATGCGTAATCTAAAACAGTTAGCAGATGAAGCATATCAAAATGGTCAAATGGGCAAGTACTATTCGTTTACGCTTGAATACTGGGTTTATGCAGCAAACACTTACATAACAACTAACTCCCTTATATATGACATTGTCACCACAGCAACTTTCTTCTTCTTCCTTTCTACTGCCTTTGTAATTTTCATGGGAAAGTTGGCTTTAGGAAGAACCACTGGAATAAAGAAAATGATAGCATTAGTCATATTCTTCATCATAACCAATTTAGCTCTCAGCTTAGTTCATCCTGGCTACTCAATTGCATCAAATGTTTGGATGCTTATTGATGGGCTAGCAGTAATTCTATTCTTCTTATTGCTGCTCTACATTGTTATAGACGAGTTTAACATGGCAATTGCGACAATAAGCCAATCAGTTCTTGGTTCTCACCGGTCAGACATAGAAAGAGGAAGTCTGATAATTTCATCCCTGTCCATGGGCGTTGAAAACCTCAAGAAAAGACCCATGCGGACAGGATTAACGCTAACAACAATAATAATAACGGTCTCAGCTATGACGTTATTCACAACAATGGGAGTTATTCTCCAACCATACAGAGAATCCATAGGAGACGCTCCGTACACTGGCATAATTTTCAGAAGGGATATTGCATATGCAATTTCAGGAACAATTTCGGAAAGCTATCTTTTAGCAGTAAAGGACATAGTCTCAGAAGGGTTAGCAGAATTTCAATGTAACCCAAGAGCATGGATATATCCAGCGGGACAAAACATGTTCATTTCGTGGAACGCGACAACATCTGCTGTGAGAGCTATTTTGGCAATAACACCTGAAGAATCAAGACTTCTAGAGGGCGCAAGGATTCCTGGACTTGGAGAACCCTTTGAGCCCGGAATGAAAAACGCTATAATCATTTCTGACAAGCTTGCTCAGCAGTTAAGCGGTGACCTTGGCATAAACGTTACACGTGGTACCAAGCTTAACCTTTGGGGAATTAACGTTACAGTCTGGTGCATTGTCTCTAACGACCTAGGAAATGCTGCTTTATCAACAGATTTAGACCAGAGCAGTCTTCTGCCTCCCCAAGCATTTGTTGCTGGTTCAGGTGTTTACTCTCCTTATGATTTGTCTTCAGTTATCATAGTTCCATACGACTTTGCAAAGGATTACATGAACATTCAGCCAAACATTATTTCTCTAAAGGCAGAATCAACAACCGTGGACGAATCCGCATTAATGGAAAGAGCGTTTGATTTGGTTCTTACATTACAAAACTTTGTAGTATCATATGGAACGCAAGGAAGAGGCAACGCCCGGCAGATAACGACAAGATCAATATACATGCTTCGAGGAGAGGAAAACATGATTATTCCGCTCTTTCTTTCTTCTCTGACCCTTCTTTCCATGATGCTTAGCGCTGTTTACGAGCGAATTCGCGAGATTCGAACCTTAAGCACTGTGGGACTGTCACCTCGCCATATCGGAGCCATCTTCATAACAGAAAGTATAGCATTAGCCTTCCTAGGAAGTTTCATGGGCTACTTTACTGGAGCCAGCGTAACCGCTTTGATGTGGAACTTAAATGTTTTCCCAAGGGATTTGATACCTAACGTTTCATCCGGGGTAGTCATCATAGTCATGGGTATAATGATGCTGGCAACGATGTTGTCCTCAGTTTATCCCGTTACGAAGGCGTCAAAGCTGGTTACACCTTCACTTTTAAGGAAATGGAGGATAGGAAGTAAACCAGTAGGTAATCTTTGGAGCATAGGCTTGCCATTCAGCGCTACAACAAACGAAGCAATTGGCGTTTTAGGTTTCCTAAGCGAGTTTTTTGAAGCCTCTGCAACTGAGCGGACAGGGCCATTTATGCTATTAAGATCATCTCAGCTACTTCACAGGGGCAATGAACGAATTTTGAATGTTAGGCTTCAGCTTTCGCCATTTGACGCTGGAATTATTCAAGATTTTGAGGTTATTAGTCGGCCTGTAGCAGCTGACAAGTATGGATTCGAAATCTTGATAACAAGAATTAACGGGCTTGAGAGTCTTTGGATTACCACAAATAAGTCGCTTCTCGACATAATTCGTAAACAATTCCTAATTTGGAGAGCTCTTCGACCTAGCGAACAGCAGAAATATGTTGATAGAGCCATGAAAACGTGGAGGATTGGAGAAGCATGAAGCAAGATGAACGATACAGTAAAGGTTTAACTTGGCGTGCAATGCTTGCTTTCATTTTCATAATATTCATAATACAACCAGCCATTGTTTATAACTGGCTTGTTAATGGCATTTGGGGGCTTGCTTTCTGGGGTGGAATGATGAGTTGGACAATAGTTCTTCTATGGATTGGGCTCACGAGGTTATGGGGGGTTCCGCTTACCTCAAAAGAAATTTTTGTAATCAGAATAGTTGAATCAGTCGGATTAATGAATACAGGTTACTACTTTGCATATTTATTGAGAAACCAGTATTTTGCCAACTCAGAAATAGCTAAGTTGTTTGGGCTTCAGCAAGCCGTCCCAGCCTTCTTCTCTCCAATGGGGGCAGACGCTGAAAGAGTCATGTTTAACCGTACATTTTTTGACATAGCGTGGGCATTACCTATTTTGGTAAGCATTTTCATACCTGTTTTGTTATCCGCAATAGCCAATTATGCATTAGGTCTCTTAGCCTACAGCCTTTACGTTCGAGAAGAAAAGCTAGCCTTCCCCTTAGCATCATGGGACGCAAGAACCATGTTAGCGTTCGGAGAAAGACAACTGGACAAAATAAGGCTTATTGCCTTAGCCATAATAGGCGGAGTGATTTATGGTTTTGCAACAATAGGATTTAACACAATAATGGGTGGAGGACAAGAATTTGTTCCTCGAAACCAAATAATAGATTTAACAGCAGCCATAGAAAACGCTCTGCCGGGAGCCTCATTCTGCATCTCGCCAAACCTTCTATTATATATTTCCGGGTTTCTCCTCCCATTAGACATCACAGCAGCGATGTTTATCATGTCCGCTGCAATATACATCGGCGGCAATCCCTACATCACGATAAATGACCTTTGGCCAGCTGAAAGTAAGTGGGCGTCTGGTCGAGGAATGATATGGATAACTAACATGTCAGCGCTGTATTTCTGGAACAGCCTTGCCATAGGATGGGGACTAGCAGTAGCAACAATTCCACTTCTCATCAGATATAAAACCGTCATTAGAGCCTTCAAAAGCATTGGGCAATCTTTTAGTAGAACAGGTCCTACTGAATGGTGGCTTAATGGTAGGAACCTGCTTTTGATTTTCTTTGGAACCGCATCATGTTCCATTGTTTTGACGATGATACTTGTTCCCAATTTCCCAGTGTGGGTCTTAATTCTCTTTACATTAGGAATTTCATTTATTATGACACTTCTACAGACTTATTCGGCAGGTGTTACTTTTGGTGCAAGCGTTCCCTATCTTCGAGAAACCATGATCTACTATAGTGGATACAGGGGGCTAGACATATGGTTCCTTCCCCAAGAAATGTTTCTGTTTCTAGGCGGTTCAGGAGTTTCACAGCAGCTTTTGATGGCTTCAATGGTTAAAGAAGACGTGAAAGAGTATACGAAAACCTACTTTCTGCTGATAATACTAGGGCTTGTGGGAAGCTTCATTTTCGTTTCGATATTTTGGCGCCTCAATCCCATTCCCGGCTGGACCTACACTGCGACGGTGGCAACGTGGCCTGTTGAAGCCATGAACTTTTGGCGTTGGCAATCTTGGCTGTGGACCGGAAACCTGTTTGGGCCAAAGTACCTACTTGACCTAAATCTTGGTGGTGGCCCAATTAAGATTGAGATACCAACGTTTATGGTTACAGGGTTCAGCATATCTGCGGTTCTTTACCTCATTTCGGACTTTGTCTTGCATCGACCGTATTTCTCAATAGTAATGTTGGGAGCATTTCCACCAACTCAAACCTCTTACATATTCGCGGTCTTTATTGGTTCACTAATCTCGCACATAATAGGAAAAAGCATTGGCCGTCAATTCTGGGACTCAAACAAAGGGTTCATAGTAATCGGCTTTCTAATTGGAGACGGTGTAATCTCAACGATCATCCCAATAATTACCTTGTTAAACAAGTCAATCTGGCTACTTCCATATTAGCCATAAAAAGTCATTCATTTCTTTCTGTTACAGAAACCACACATTCCATTATGGCAGAGTACTGCCGTATTCTCTCAACATAAATATCTAGGACATAGCCTCCAAAGCCTCTAGCTGAGCTTTAATAAACCCAATTGAATAAGCAAGCCCGTGACAAACACGCTCATCGTCCCATTCCAAAATAGGGACATGGTCAGGGTTAAGGCAGCCTTCAAACCCAACCTCCCTTAGGGATTGCAGAATTTTGAACATGGACATGTCTCCTTCGTCGAGAAGTGTTTCTTCAAACCAGCCGGACGAGGTTAGGCTGCCTTTAATGTTACGAAAATGAACCTCAAAGATTCGTCCCTTGCGACCATAACTCCTTATCTCATCAAGAACCAATTCTTGTCCGCCATCTTCACCTCTTGTTCCGCAGCAGTATATGTAACCGACTAATTTGCTTGGAAACTCGTCGATGACATGACCAAAACCAATGGTGCCCAAAGGCGACTGTGGTAAAGGAGGATCAGACGGATGTATACCAAGTTTCACGTTGTAATCTTCTGCTATGGAAACAAGTTCTTTGAATACAATACGAAAGTGCCGCCACCAATCTTCAGCATCTTCCGTTGTTAAGATATCTTGTTGCTGGCTTGAATCTATTTTTTCTCCTCGGGAAAGGTATCCGCCTCTACGAGATGATTTATAGTGGACTATGCCCTTTTCAACAGTTTCACCTGCAAAACGTTGCCTAGCAAGTGGAACCCCAGCTTCGCCAAAAACCTTCAAGGCTCGACACGTGTTTTCTAGCTCTTCCAATCCGCCTTCCCCGTCCTTCATGAACTTGTCCGTTATGTCAGGCAAAGTTACGCGGTTTATCTCCAGCCCGAATGAGCGGATTCTGTTCTTTATTTTCTTGACTTCCTCCAGATCTGGGTATCCACGCTCTCTCACGCCTGGAAAGTCTGTTCCTTGGTTAAAGTCAATACAATCTACGCCAAGTTGAACCATAAGCCTAAGATAGGAGTTTGAAAGGCTTCTACTCCACACAGAAATTTTCATCTTTACCACTGTCTGAACATTTATTCATTCTAAAATTGGTGGTACTCATATTATTCCTTTATCTTAAATAGTCAAAAAATTCTTGGCTTAACCGCTGTAACCTTTATACTCGCAATGTAATTTGGCTCTTTGCGCAAAGCCTTTTTTGAGGGTCGCTTAACTTCCTTAGTATCTATGCTGCTGCACATATCCTCTATTGGAAACTGATTTTCTTCCATCACCTTAACTTCTTGAAAGCCAGCATTTTCAATTAGCTCTAAATATTTATCTTTCATTTCAGCGCCTGCCACGCAGGCTACGTATGCTTGAGCGTTATTCTTTATGCTTTTAGGAAGGTCTCTCAGCAATACGATGTCTGAAACCACAAGTCTCCCACCAGGCTTAAGAGCTCTAAAGGCTTCTTGAACCACCCTTTCTTTATCTGGCGAAAGGTTAATCACGCAGTTCGAGATAACAACGTCCACAGTGTAGTCGGCAACTGGCAGGTTCTCGATTTCTCCAAGTCTAAACTCTACGTTCTTGTAGTTTCCCTTAACCGCATTTCTCCTCGCCGCATCGATCATTTCAGGCGTCATGTCAACGCCAATGACTTTGCCATTTTGTCCAACCTTATTAGCTGCCAGAAAACAGTCAAGTCCCGCGCCTGAGCCCAGGTCAAGAACAGTTTCTCCCTCTTTCAATGAAGCTAACGCAACGGGGTTGCCGCATCCTAGACCAAGGGTTGCATCCTCAGGAACTGCCTTAAGTTCTTCTTCATCATAACCAATGCTTTTACTGTAGTCAGCGCTGGTGTCACATGCGTCTTGGCAACAAGACGAAGAGAAATCGCAGCATGAACCCTTAGCCTTCACGATTTCGGTGTATCTCTTTCGAACTATTTTTCTAATATCATCTTTCTTCATTTTTTGGCCCTTTTACCGTTTCTCACAGATTACTAAAGCCAAAAACGGAAAACTAGCACCCTTTATTTGAGTAGGTCTTCAATAAATACTTTTTTTGCTTAGTTCATCTCTTTTAATTGGGATCTCGAGGTAAATAACACTACAAGCGATATTGCTGGCACTACGAAACCCATGGCGGCTGAAGACTGGATGGTTACTCCCCAAATGTCGAAGAGTATTGTTGAAACACTGGCAATGATTGTTGCATGGAATCCCCATTTTCTCCTTAGCAACAACCCAGCAGTGGCTATGAGCCCCAGAGCTCCTAATACAAGGAACATGGTATCTATTATTTGAAGAGTCGCCTGTGTAACTTCTACATCTAAAAGGCCTCCAGGCGTAGTTGCACTTAGGTATCCAAATAAGAATCTTCCAGCGGACTGAAGAATCCATAAAAGTGCCACAAAAACCATGCTTTTTTTTGTGTTCCCTAAAAAGTGGATTTCCTTTTTAAACATACGGCATCAGAAACCTGATTTAAGATGTGTCGCTATCTTTTTCCCAAACTCCACGCATTTTTGAAGTTCGCCCTCAGCAACTGGGCCTTTTGTTCCTTGAACTTTTATGGATAAACCTGGGACTATCTGTCTTATTCCAGGAACCTTTTCGCTTATTTGTTTCTCCATCTTTTTAACCGCCTTTGCTAAGTCTTTCCCAATATATGTGTCAAAAACCGCAAACCTCTTACCTTCAAGCTGCAATTTTCCAAGTCTATCAATGAAGATTTTTATGCCTCTTGTTGGTCCACCCATGTGGTTTGGCGAACCAATCAGAACCACATCATATGAGGGGATTGAGTTAAGGTCGGTCTTCTTAAGTTCACCGAGAAAAGTTTCTACTCCACTGGCCTCCTCTATGCCTTTTATAATCGTTTCTGCTACACGTCTGGTATTGCCATACCTCGATTCATAGACAACAGCCACTTTCGCCAATAATCTCCGCCACTAACAAGTTTTCGCCCTAATTTTTATAGCTTATGGAAAAAACAGTTACAATTTTCGTATTAATGAAAACCCCGAAATCCCGGATGGCTTTCTAAAACCGATGCGATGATTGAAATCGGAACCCAAGAGAATCTGGAAAAATAACTTCCAAATGCTCTCTTCTTCTCTTTTTTGCCAAGTTTACTTTTATGTTATAACATGAGGTCAAAGTCTTTGCCTTTGTGGGATTATTAGATTTTGTACTCTGCAACCATTCTGCCTATCATGCGTACTTTCTCTATGTCTCCGTCTGGGGGAAGCATGTCTGATATTCCTAATATGATGCGAGGCGCGAAGAGGTCAAGTATCCTATTAGTGAAGGTTTTTAGTTCATAACTTTTAACATAGGGCAAGAAATATATGGCAGGAATCCCGTCTATTAGAACCTTGTCCCTTAAACCGTGTTTCAGTTCTTCAATAGTTACGTTGCCCTGGGGTTCTGGTGGAACACACTCTAAGCCATCGAGACCTGTCTCCTGCATGAACGGCAAGATCTGCCTCACCTTTCCGTCCCAGTGAGAAGTGCAAATTTTTCCTGCTTCGTGAAGTTCCTTGGTTCTGCGACGGTAGTATGGAAGCATATACCTTTTGAACGTAGGCGGCGAGCACAGTCCTTCATCTATGTTGTCGCCAAAATTAACTATCTTAAACGGCGTCTTTTTGATTAAGCCAAACCTTTTGTAATCGTTTTCCGTAAAGGCTTCAAGGAGGCTCTCAACCGCTGCGCGGTGTTTCCAAAGAGCGATTACGCCTCGTTGAAAACCCATGTAAACTATGAAGAATCTTTGAATGGATCCCCAGGGAACAGTGACAATGGGCTCACAGTGGTCGCCAAGCATGCTTTCTATTTCCCTGTAAAGGTTCACGTCAAACTCGTAGCTCTGATGACTGAGTATATATTTAAGAACCTCAAAGTCTTCAATTTTCTTTACGAGATACTCAATCCGAAGCCTTGCAGTCCCATACTCCGTCTTTCTTTCAACTTGGGTAAGACTGCCTCTCGGCGTTCTAAACTTCGTATAAACGAGGTCTCCCTTCTCCTTAACTTGGGCCTCAACTTTGTCGCCTTCAATGCATCTTATGGTGTCATTAAAAAAATGGTAACCACGAGGCGACGCGTCTAAGTCATCATAAATCTCTAGGATGTTCCATCCCTTAAACCTTTTAGGAAGGGTTCCCCTAGCCTTGTTCACCTCGTACCAGTAGTGAAGCCTCGGCTGCCACACTAAACGGTCAGCCTTTCCACCATTGAAAACAGCCATCGTTCGCTCGCGGATGTTCGTAGCCTTCCCCCAGGTAATGCTTCATCACTCAGTACGAAAAGAAGACTAAGACTAATATAGTTTTTAACACGCCAAGAATGGAATATGTTCATTCGAAAGTACCAAATGTAGATTGGACAGCAGTTGCCGGCTTTAGCATTAGAGCCACAAATTTAGTAATGAGTAACCTTAACAGAAGAGAATGCACAAGGCATTCTATCGCCCTGATATAAATAAACCATTTTATCACCCAGATTGTTGGGACGAGTCTTTCAAAATTCTATATAGACTGCACATTGAAAAATACAAGAGCCAAATTTGGAGATAAATTCCCTATGTTTGGAATTGAGGACAGATATAAATGGAAATTTGCCTTATGTGGGCTAAGAAACCGTGAAAAGTATGGCGGCACATACCTCTACGATGGTTACGATGTTTATAAAAGTAAAAACAGGTCAAGAAAGAAATGAAGAACTGGAGAATTACATTTCTGACATAATCAAACTATACTTTTTCGGTGATCCAATCTATTATTATACAACCCCTTTCAAATAAATGAACCCACATTTACCAATTTCACAAAGGAGATCGAAACTAGATTCCAGATTCAAAAAGTTTCGGGGTTCCATTAAAGTGCGGGGGGTGGGATTTGAACCCACGAACCCCTTCGGGACGGGATCTTGAGTCTTGCGTGCATCTGAGGGGTTGTTCCTCGGATGCTCCGCGCATTTGATCCCCTTTTTGTTTTCTTTGAGGGTTGACCTAGCTCTGCGACCCCCGCTTGTTGTTATTTCTTTAAAAATTTGAGTCTATTATCTTTTTCCAATATGGTTTCTTTGCATGTTTTATTGTGTGATGTTTTCCCAAAGGTCTACTTGTTTCAGGGGCATGTAGGGTTTACCGACGATGCTTAGTTTTCCCGTGTTGCCGATGTCTGCGGCTTTTGCTTCGTGGGTTGGGGTTCCCTTTGATACGACGTGTTCAGTGAAGGTTCCGTCGCCGTTGTTAAGATAGATTATCAGCCTTGGGTTCATGTGTCTTCCAAGCCCCATCTCGCCTGTGAATATGTCCATTTTCCCGTCGCTGTTGAAGTCAGCAACTGCCAAGCTGTGAGGATGAAACAAACCATCCGAAACCACGTGCATTTTCCAGTCTGGTCCCTCAAACCAGACTACCCTTCCATTGTCGCTTTCAGCCTCACTCATCACTAGATCTATAACGCCATCTCCGTTTAGATCTGCTGCTTGAACCCGAGTTTCAGAAAACACGAGCCCTCCGTAAGTTCTCGCATGTAATTCTCTAAAAATTTCCCGCGACCATTTTCCGCCCGAGGTTTTTGGAGGCTTGAAAATGTTTGGTCCTGCAACAACCTCGTTTTTTCCGTCACCGTCTAAGTCGACTATTGCCAAGCCTTCGACGCTTATGTTTTCGCAGATGAGGTGGCGGCATTCTTTAGGCCATGGAGAAACGGCGGGGTCAGATGGGACATCATAGTAGACTAAAACCTTGGCTAACTGTGAAGGAACCAGAATCTCGTCTTCACCGTCGTTGTCCAAGTCGCCGACTGCTTGGTCGTGATATTTCTGAAAGCTGTTGTCAATAACGTGCCTGGTCCAAAGTTCCTCCGGTTCTGAAGAATTTTCAAACCAGTATAGCTCGTGACCGTAAAAAGGTTGTCCAGCAACAATGTCTAATCTGCCATCTCCGTTAATGTCGATCACTGCACCGCCAGCTTCCAGGTTTGCCCTTGCAACGTAGCGTTTCGTCCATTTTGGATACTCGTAAAGAACCAGATAGCCTTCTTCCGTTGGAGGATTAATGAAGTTTCCAATAACCACATCGTTAAAACCGTCTCCGTTGAAATCAGAAACCAAGCACAAAGAGTTCCCTGAAACAATCGTGTGCCTATCAATAAACCTGTGACGGAATATAGGCTTACAGACACTATTCAAGTTTGCTACACCAATATCATACAGTGTTTTGGCAAGTTTTAATTATTTTCGTTAACACTTATCTTTCGCAAAAGTCATGACATCCATGAGGAATCCATTTTGAAATACGAAGAACTCGAAGCACTTGTAAAAGAAGAAACCACGCAAAGAGAAGAAGAAGGCTGCGAAGCAACAGAAATTAAAGAAGAGCTAAAAAAAATCAAGAGGAAAAGCCCAAGAAAACTTGAGCACATCTTGAAAAGCTTGTCAATGCTTTCCGTGAAAAAAGATTTTCCATATCGTGAGCCTTCCACGCTTGAGGAAATAAGAGCGGAGCGACCCAAAAAACATAAAACAATAGAGTTTAAACTTGATGAAGAGCATCTTTATGACAAAATTTTTGGAGGATGGCTGGGACGCTGCGCCGGCTGTCTGCTTGGCAAACCCGTTGAAGGCTTAACTAAAGAACAAATCGAAGAGTGGCTTAAGATCGCAGGCGCATACCCACTTAGTAATTATTTTCCACCTTTACGCGATGTTAAGGGTCTTCCAGACTGGTTGAAGAAACGTGCCTCTTGGACAGGCGTTCTTTTGGGGCACATTACCCATATGCCTCGCGACGACGACATCGATTATCCAATAATTAATCTTCACCTTCTAGAAACGAAGGGATTCAAGTTCACAACATTGGATGTTGGAAACAACTGGCTTGAAAACCTTCCATATTTTAAGGTTTACACCGCTGAAAGAGTAGCATACAGAAACCTAGTCAATGGGCTTGTTCCACCTGAAACGGCACAATACCTAAACCCTTATCGTGAATGGATAGGCGCCCAAATAAGGGCAGACATATTTGGCTACGTGACGCCTGGGATGCCTGAGCTTGGAGCTGAACTTGGCTACAGAGATGCAATCCTATCACACGTGAAAAACGGCATCTATGGCGAAATGTTTGTTGCTGCAATGATCAGCGCCGCCTTTACGACCAGCAACATCGAGGAAATAGTTGATTATGGGCTTTCGGAAATTCCAGAAAAATCTAGGCTTTTCGAGGCAGTGAAAAACGTTATTGCTTGGAGCAAGAAATATGATGATTGGAGAGACACGTGGCAAAAAATTTTCGACAGATACGGTCATTATCACGGAGTTCACACCATAAACAACGCCGCACTTGTTCTTTTAGGACTTTTATATGGAAAAGGCGACTACGAGAAAAGCATCGCCATAAGCGTCATGGGAGGATGGGACACCGACTGCAACGGAGCAACAACTGGATCGATTCTCGGAGTTGTGCTTGGAGCAAAAAAGCTTCCAAAAAAATGGATTAACCCGCTGAACAACATGGTTGAAAGCTACGTGGTAGGCTACAACAACAGCAAAATTTCAGACCTAGCTCAAAGAACTTTTATCCTAGCTCAGCAAGCTCAAAAAGCAATTCTAGAAAGAAAAAACAAAGAGAAATGATGGACACAAATGAAGGGCCGTCATTGAATTAAGGTTCCTATTTTTTCACCCTTTAAAGCCGCCAAGAGGTTTTCAGGCTTTTTCCCATTGACAATTATCGTTTTTATACGGTTCTTTTTTAGTATGCGAATGGCTTCTGGATCAATTATTTGGTGGATTCCAGCCTTATGCTTGTCCTGCTCCATGAGTTGACTTAGATCATCAAAGCTTAGTCTATCAATCTTCTTAGCGTCTGAATATTTTTTCGGATCTTTTGTGTAAACGCCGTCTTGATCAGAGGCTTTCACGATAAGCTCGGCGCCCACGTGAGACGCAACCAACGCAGCAACAGTATCCGTAGTCATTCCAGGCTTCAAACCGCCCATCACAACAATACCCTTTTCATTCAAAACCTCTGAAACTGTTTCCAAAGACGTTGGAATTGTCTTCCATTCTAGACCTCCGAGCTTTAGCGCTAACAATTGTGCAAAAAGCCTAGAAACCGATATTGCAACCTCATCTTGTTCCTCCTCTTTTAAGCCAATTTCCTTCGCAAGTTGAATGTATTGACGTGCAGGAGCGCCTCCTCCAACGACCACCACCGCCTCATAACCCTCTGCCCTTAGATTACGGAAAACCTCGGCATATTTTTGTATCAACTGAGGGTTTGGAGGCGACGCAACCACTGAACCGCCAACTCTTAATACAATCCTCATGAACTGCACCGAACACTCATTTTAGGCAATTGAATATAAATATCATATTCTCTTTATGTGATTATTTTAGAACGTTTTCAAAGATATGCATAATTGCTAAATGCTGAAAAGCACCTTAAAGAAGCACAAGCGTAATAGAGCTGAAGTTAGCCATGATTGAGATAGTTTTTCTCGGAACAGGAGGAGGACGATTCGCAACAATCACACAAAAGCTAAGAACCGGAGGCATCCGCATCCTCTCAGATGAATTGAACTTAAACATCCACCTTGACCCTGGACCGGGCGCTTTAATTTATTCTTTAGAGGCTGGTTTGAACCCGAAAGAACTGAACGGCATAATCGTTTCTCACTCTCACATTGATCATATGAATGATGCTGCAGTTCTGATAGAGGCTATGACTGAGGGTGGCACCAAAAAACACGGCTTGCTGGCAGCGTCTCACAGTGTTCTTTACGGAAACGAAATATGTGACAAGGCAATTTCAAATTATCACATTAAGCTTCCAGAAAAAGTCATTGAAGCCAAAGTGGGAAGCACATTTACCATTAACGATATAAATGTCAAAGTATGTCGAGCTGTCCATTCTGACCCCGAAACCGTGGGATTCAAGTTTGAAACCCCAAAATTTGGAGCCCTTGCATACCTGCCTGACTCAGAATATTATGAAGACCTCAACGAATTCTTGAACGGTTCCAGACTACTGATTCTTTCAGTTCTTAGACCTTCAGAAAAACCTTGGAAAGGCCACATGTCAACAGATGATGCTGTCAAAATTATCAGTGAGGTTCATCCAGAAATGGCCGTTATTACCCACCTTGGGACTCTTATGATAATCAAGGGGCCAGACAGCGAAGCTTCTTTCATTCAAAAGTCAACTGGAGTAATGACGAGAGCCGCTAAGGACGGAATGCGCATAAATTTTGGTGAAAAAATCTTTTTGAAAACCTTAACAAATAAAAATGAGGATCAATGAACCCTCTCATCTTTTTATGTTATGTCTAAGTTACTTCTATGAACGCATCTTCTGACAGCTCGTCATATTTTTCGGTTTCTACAGGTTTACCAAAAGAAAGGTTTACGATTCCGTGCATGGCTTTAAGGTCGTCTTTTAATGGTTCAAGCTGAACCGGTGCAAATATTTGAGCCTCCAGCTTCTCGCTTAAAGCTAAACCTCGGTTTTTCTTGTACCGCCACACAGCGTTGTTGAACTCGACAAGTTTCGGAAGCAACTCTAAATAGCTACTTCTCCAGTTTGAGGTTTCTTTTGGAAAATCCTGAAGGTGTATACTTTGTTTTGAGTAGAGTTCAAGCCATAAAGCTTCAGTTATGAATGGACAGATGGGAGCTAACAATTTTAGAACGGTCTCTAAACATTTATGTAACGTAAACCAGGCGCCTCTTTGAAGTTCTAAGCTAAATTTTCCACCTCTGTTGTAGGCTCGAGACTTTACTGCTTCGAGATAATGGTCTGCAAACAAGTTCCACGTAAAAGTCCTAATTGCAGTAGCAGCTACGAAAACGTTCATCTCTTCATATCCTGCAATGCAATCGCGGATGAGTTCATTGAGTCTTCCCAAAATCATCAAGTCAAGTGGTGCAAGTTCATATTTTTCATGCGTTTGTGGAAATGAAGAAATGTATCTAGCTATGTTCCAAAGCTTTGTTAGAAACTTCGAGTTTCCCTGAATCCTTTCAAACGAGCATCTTATGTCGCCACGAGTTATGTTGCCTTCCAAACCGGACCAAATTCGGAAGGCTTCGGCTCCAAACCTGTTTATTGCTTCTTGAGGATCAATCCAAGTTTTAGGATTACTTTTACTTATTTTTCTACCCTCTTCGTCAACAACGTGCATGTGTATCCAGACGTTTCGGAAGGGCGCCTTGCCAAAAAGCAAATGAGATTTCAACATAGTAAAATAAAGCCAGTTTCTAACAATTTCTTTCCCTTGTGGTCGAAGGCTGCACGGAAAGCTTTTTTCGAAAAATTCCCCGTCCCAGAGTAATCCGAGTATGTAGGCTTCAGACGTGGCTGAGTCAAACCAAGTGTCGAAAGTTCTATCTTCACCGCGAAACTCAGTGGAGCTGCATTTTGGACACTTGTCTATTGGAGGTTTTTCTTTCCAAGGCTGATAATATCTTTCTGGCTTTGGAACATATACATAGTCACAGTTTTTACAGTACCAAAGTGGGATTTCAGTTCCATAATATCTTCGTCTTGAGATAACCCAGTCTATGCCCACCGAGTTTATCCAGTCGATGAGAATTTGTTTACTTTCAGGTGCAAAAAAGGTCATCTGATCAGTCATTTGCAAAAGAGCATCTTTAAATTCAACTTGCTTAAGGTAAATTTCCTTCATTGGCACAAACTCAATTGGATTTTTGGATCTCCAACAAATAGGTCTCCTCTGCACAAGTTTCTCAGTCTTCACATACAAACCTTGATTTTTTAAATCTTCGATAATTCTTTTTCTAGCTTCTTTAACTGAAAGACAAGCGTATTTTCCCGCATTTTGGTTCATTTTTCCCTTGGAATCTATCGAATAGACAGGATCCAAGCTAAGTTCTCTTAGTATGCGAACGTCGCTGTAGTCACCGAAACTGCAGATCATAACGAGTCCTGAACCAAACTCAGGCTTCGCATATGAATGAGGCTGAATTTCTACCGAGTTTCCATAAATGGGTACGACTGCATGTTTTCCCTCAAGGTTGTTGTAACGTTCGTCTTCGGGGTTAAAAATTACGGTTCTACATGAACACAGGAGCTCAGGCCTAGTTGTCGCTATAACCAAATCTTGCCCAGTTTCTTGAAGCTTGAATTTTATGTAGTGCAGCTCTGTTTCTTCTTCCTCATATTCCACCTCAGCGTCAGATATTGTTGTTCCGCAGACTGGGCAATAGTTCGTTGTCTTCTCGTCTTCGTAGACGAGTCCCTTGTTCCAAAACTCGATGAACGTCTTCTGAGTTAGTCTACGATATTCAGGATCATCAGTCTCATATCTTCCGCCCACTTGGTGTTCAAGGTCCCAAGAATTACAGCTTAGTCCTAGTCTTTTGAAAGTGTCAAGAGACCTGTCGCCGCTTTCTTGAAGTATGCGTCGGCATTTTTCTATAAATTCTTCTCTGGGAGTCTCATGCATAGAGATCTTGTAGTACTTTTCGGTTTGAACCTCAACTGGTAAGCCATTCTTGTCCAATCCCATAGGAAACAGAACATTAAATCCCGCCATCCTTTTGTATCGTGCGAAAACATCCATCCAAGTATACGTAAAAGCTTGACCGATATGAACCGGAGTATTCACGTATGGAGGCGGCGTGTCAATGCTGAAAACCGGCTTTTTACTCGTTTTGTCGAATCTATATATTCCCTCTTTTTGCCACTTCTGAAAAAGCACAAGTTCGATCTTTGGATCCCAAGTCTTCATGGTTAGACTGGGTTTGAAAGTTTGAGAACCTTCAGTTTCCATAGACATTCACCAATCTTTCACAAATTTCGTCAAAGAGGAAAGAAGATTCGAAAATATTTTTTAACAAAGGCCCTTTTCGGGCTAAAGTACTTGGTAATGGCGGTGCATTGGCGCCAATCGAACCACCTTTCCTCCAGCAAACAGTTATTTTCTAATGAACGGGTTGTTTCATATAAATATAATCGTTTCGGAAGTACATTTGTTTCTTTTTATCTGTTGAAAGTTATTAAAGACATAGAATCAGATAATGAAAAACACATATTACTATTATCATTCTTCATTGGAAAAGTTCACCACCCTCTATATCTATTTTTTATGATTATCGGTTGTTTAGAAGTCCAAAATTCAGAGATTTTATTTTTTGGTTCTCTTTTGTTTTGTTGTGACAGAATTCTCAAGAAGCATATAATATGAGGCTTCGTCGTAGAAGGTTCCGTTTTTACGGATCCGTTTTCGCCTGATTTTTTCAAGTTTAAATCCAGCCTTCTCTGCGACGTGTCTCATCGCATAGTTGTCAGCGCGGGTTTCAATCTCTAACCTAACTATGCCGCTCTTTTTGGCCAGCTTAAGTGCTGACTTCATAAGTCGTGTGGCGATTCCTTTTCCCCAAAAATCCGGGTGTACACTAATACCTATGGCCGCCACATGATCCATATATGTTCCGTACCGCCAAAGACCAAGAAAACCTGCAACTCTATCACCGTTTTTTGCAACCAAAATTTCGGCTTTTCGGTTCTTAGGCAAGTTTCGAAAGAACCGCCTGTAAGCTAAATATTCTCTTTCAACATTAGTTTCTACGCGTATAATGAGCCATTCTCGCACCTTTTCGTGGCATTCTATCTCAGCAATAGCTTTTACGTCTTTAACCTTTAGCTTTGTTTGTTTTGCGTTAATAATTTCAGTTTTCAAGATGTCCCTCCAAAGGGATGAAACAAAAGACCAAGCCAGAATTATTTAAGCTTTATCTTCAGTGTTCTTCTGCTCATATAGCACGTAAAAAAATTAGTAGTTAAATATAAAAAACTAAATAATTGTCATCCTGTAAATTGAGAATGTAACCGCCATGACCATAAAATATGACAAAAAACGAAGAAACATAATAGTTGGGGTTCTTTTTAATACTCCTGTTGAGCCATTAAAGGGTGAGGAAATAGATTTTATTGCTGATGCAGAAGTTAAGGAAGTAGCAGAAGCTGTTCAGAAAGCCTTGGAAAAACTGGGTTTAGAATACCAAATGATACCTTTTGAGATGGACTTTGAAGTTTTGGTTAAGACACTAAAGCATCGTAAACCCAACGTAGTCATAAATCTTTGTGAAGGAGCTTATGGAGATAGCCATCAAGAAATGAACATTCCTGCAATTCTTGAAATACTCAGAATACCTTATACTGGCTCCTCCCCATTAACACTTGGGATATGTCAAAATAAAAGGCTTACAAAAGAGATATTAAGAGCAAACAGGTTACCAACACCTAAATTTACAATTCTGGAAAACTTTAGCGACTGGAAGAAAGAAATAAGATTTCCCTTATTCGTCAAACCTTCAAAAGAAGACGCAAGTATCGGCATTTCAAGTAAAAGCTACGTAAGAAACGAAGCTGAACTTAAGGCCCAAGTTGAATACATACATAATCGTTACAAGCAACCAGCATTAGTAGAAGAATACGTGGCTGGAAGAGAGCTTAACGTGTCAATTCTAGGCAACGAGAATCCAATTGTTCTTCCAATCTCTGAAATAACGTTCGATTTTTCTGAAGAACCAAAAATAGTTGACTTTTCAGCTAAATGGCTAAAAGAAAGTGAACAATACAAGAAGACAAAACCAGTATGCCCAGCATTACTCCCGGCATCTGTAAAAAATAAAATAGAGGAAATCGCATTGCTCGCATACGAAAGTCTTTATTGCAGAGATTACGCACGAATTGACATACGCCTAAAAGGAAATCACCCACTGATTCTTGAAGCTAACCCTAACCCTGACATAGCACCCGATGCAGGGTTCGTTCGTTCGTTAAGGGTTGCTGGAATATCTTACGAACAGTTTATCGAAAAAATAATTCATTTTGCTCTACAAAGAGGATCCAGCTAAAAAAGAAACTGAAAGTAATTTACAGTAAACTAACCATTGAATGATTTTCGAATAAATGTTGAAGATTATATCTTTTCAAGGCTTGCCAAAGAATTGTACAAATTAGCTGGTCATAATCAATACCTGCTGCGGAAGCAGCTTCTGGAAGGCACGAATGAGCATCAGGATCAGGAATTAAGCCGGGCAATGGGTTAACTTCCAATACTCGGGGCTTACCTGCTTTGTCAAGTCTTATGTCCATTCGGCAAAGATCTCGACAGTTAAGGACACGGAAAGCTTTAACTGCAATTTGTTTTATTTCTGTTTCAAGTTTAGCTGGAACATCAGCTGGGCAACAGAAGATGTCAAGTGGTTTCTTTGGTACATCCCAAATCCATTTTGCCTCATAAGAATAAATTGGGCTGGCTTCGCTTGGAAGTTTTTCAAGCAAAATTTCGACTATCGGAAGGACAAAAGGATTTCCGTTGCCGATTAAGCCAACAGTGAACTCTCTACCTGGAAGAAATTCTTCCACAATTGCTGGTTGCTTGTAAGTGTTGATAACCCAGCTAATTTGGTCTCTTAGACTCTTTTCATCTTTTACTAGAGACTTAGTCCTAATTCCTTTGCTTGAGCCTTCAGCTAATGGTTTAACGATTAGAGGGAACTCGAACTTCCGTTTTCTTTCTTGGTTAGGTGACGAAAACACTTGAAAATTTGGTGAAGGAACACCGTTGGCTTTAAGGAATTGATGCGTTAAAGCCTTATCTAAGGCTATGGCTAAGGTGAGTGGTCCTGAACCAGTGTACGGTATTCCCAGCATTTCCAACATTGCGGGAATTTGAGATTCTCTGCTTTCGCCTCTTAACCCTTCAGCAATGTTGAAGACAATGTCCGGCTTCAGATTTTGAAATTTGTTGTATGCATCTTCGTTTGCTTCTATTTTTAATACTTCGCATTTGCCTTTCCTCAAGGCTTCCGCTATGGCGTGAACTGTTGTTTCATCATCAAATTCAATGTAGAAATCTTCAGGTTGCTCTGAATTCTGGTCCACTGGCTTCTTAATGTTATATGTTAATCCAACATGAAGTGTCATTGTCTTTCACTAGGGTACCTTTACAGGGACCTCCATAGGTGATGTAACTGGTTTTTCCTTTGGAATTTGTGGGTAAGTGAACTGTTTTCCCTCATAATTTTTCATGATGACCTGATTTTCCTCGAGGCTTATAAGGTATCTTGGGAGAATAGGTATCTTTCCTCCACCACCTGGTGCGTCTATAACATATCTTGGAACAGCGAAACCAGAAGTGTAACCTGTAAGGTCTTCAATTATTTTAAGTCCTGTTTCTACTCTTGTTCTGAAGTGATAGGTGCCTTTAACAAGATCCATTTGAAAGAGATAGTAGGGTTTGACTCTGATCTTCAGAAGCTTTTGAACAAGGCTTTTCATAGTTTCAGAGTTGTCGTTGATTCCTTTAAGAAGCACTGACTGGTTGCCAAGAGGGATTCCTGCATCAGCAAGCAGTCCGCATGCCCTAGAGCTTTCTTCAGTTATTTCCCTTGGGTGGTTAAAATGCACATTAACGTATAATGGGTGGAACTTCTTTAACATGTTGCACAATTTTGGCGTTATTCTTTCTGGTAATGTGCAGGGTACTCTCGTTCCAATTCTTAGAATTTCGACATGTGGAATTGCTCTTAGACTTTTCAGTAAGAACTCAATTGTATTGTCGGGTAACAGTAGGGGGTCTCCTCCTGACAACAGGACGTCTCTAATAGCTGGGGTTCTCTGAACGTAGCTTATTTGTTCAAGCAAAACTTCCTTTGAAAGGTTAATCAGTGGTAAGCCAACCCTCCTTTTTCTGGTGCAAAATCTACAGTACATTGCGCAGCTGTTTGATACGCACATTAAAACTCGGTCAGGGTAGCGGTGAACTAAGCCAGTTGTGGGGCTGTCGCCTTCTTCATTCAACGGGTCTTCAGTGCCGTATGGATCTTGTAATTCAAGTGGGCTTGGAATACATTGTTTCCAGATTGGATCGTCGACTTCTTCTATTAGGTTAAAGTAGTATCTTGAAACTTTCATCGGGTACTTAGCGACAACGCTGTCCAAAGCTTTTGTGTCAACAGAAAATTTTTCGAGGAGTTGATGAGGTTTAGTTATACATTCAGAAAGACTTTTTTTCCAACCTTCAACCATTTTGTTGTAACACGCGCTGTGACACTTTCATGCCACGAAAAAAATATGCGATTCTGTACGTGCTTTTAAATCTTTCTATTATGTTTGTCTCAAATACAATAAAGATAGTTTTTTGGAAAAAACAATAACATTTTGTGATTACGGATTGTGTTCACGATGTGTGCCTTATCCTTATATGTCAACACATGAAGTTTCTCATTAAGGTGAAAATTAATGGACACTGTAAACGTTCAGTCCGGATCAATGGAGGTTCTCGACAGAGTGGAAGGTGACCTTAACTTAGCTAATGGAGCGACGATTAGGGCAAAAGATTCCAAAAAAGTTCTGGTTACAGGAATTGTTCAGTATGATGGTGACTGCGTCTTTGAATGTAGTCTTTTTGCTAATTCAATAAGAGGAAGAAACGGAAATCTCACAATTCAAGGGGATTTAGAGGTTGAAAAAGCTATTAAAATACATGAAGGCAGTCTTAGGGTTGAAGGGAACCTAGAAACAGTAGATATTGAGGTTGATAAAAGCGTCGTAATTGAGAGAAATCTTTCTGCTGAGATCGTTGAAGTTGGTGGAAAACTCTCAGTTGGGGGAAACACTAAAGCAAACGAAGTAGAAGTTGGTGGAACCTTTGAGACAAAGGGCGACATTGCAGCTCAAAAACTGGAGGTTGGCGGAACAGCGAAAATAGAAGGCTCCACAACCGTTTCAAAGATTGATGTTGGTGGCACGTTTTATGGAAAGGGAACAGTAAAAGCTGAAAAAATAGATGTTGGAGGCACGTACACATGTGAATCAAACATGGACATCGAAGAATTATGTGTTGGAGGAACAGCGAAGATCGTAGGAGGTAAAATAAAAGGAAGAGTTAACGTCGGTGGAAGCTTTGATTCCAGCAAACCATTAATTTTTGAAGTTATCGATGTTGGTGGAAAAGTTGAACTCCGAGGCGAAAGCGAAGGAAAAAAAGTTTCAGTGGGCGGAGCCCTACGTACTGAAGGTAACCTGAAGTTCGAGGATGTCGATGTTGGCGGAACCGTGGAGATTCACGGAGACGCTGTAGGTGAAACGATTGATGTAGGCGGCAAACTTTCTGTTGAGAAAACCATAAAACTGTCTGGTAAATTAGCGGTTGGAGGAGTAGCTGAGGCTGGCAACGAGATTCTTGCTGAGTCGATTGGTGTTGGCGGTTTATTAAAGGCTCAAAAAGTTGAGGCAGCTTCTTCTGTTGACGTCGGCGGAAGAATAGAAACCGTTTATGGAACAAAAGCTGCGAAAGTTGAGATTGGAAGAAAAGGTAAAATCATTGGGGTTGTTGTAGCGAAAGAAGTGATTATTGAGGAAAAAGCCGAAGTCGAAGACATATATGCCGAATATCTTACTATGGAAGAAGGGTCAACTGCAAAAAACGTGTATGCAAAGAAGATCCGCTTGGAAAGAGAATGTAAGATAACTGGAGAATTACGCTACACTGATGAGTTGAGAAAAGACCCGACCGTAACCTTATCCAAGGAATCAGTTAAAGTCACAGAACTTCCCCCTCCTCCAATTTAAGCTTCAAACTTTTTTGCTAAGACCCAGAAACTTGAGTACGCCTATGCTATATTAAGAGCCGGCATTTCGTCTAGCTGTGACTGTTTTGAACGACGTAAACTCTTGCTTGAGATTGGGACAATTACTTTTGTATTAAAAATTGGCGGAGACAACCCGTCATTTCAGAAAAACAAGTCTTTCAACAGTTTGGCTGTAAGAGATTATAAGCATGGTCGTTCATAACGTTTCTTGAAAAATAGCATTAGTTGTTCTAAAAAATATTAAAAAGGGATTTGAAGATAGTTTCGTGGTGGCGCGAACTGGTTAGACGGACAAGATATGAGATTTACCTTGCTATTCTTGGGACGGTTAGAAGTAAAGGGGCTTGTCCAATTACGAGGTTGTCTTACGCTGCCCGTCTTCCTGTTGACAGAACCAAGAACGTGGTTGAGTTTTTGCTGTCTCGAGGACTTTTGAAAGAAGTAAACATTGGCGACAAAAAGCTTTATAGGATAACGAACAAGGGAGGAGAGTTCCTCGAAGCCCTACGGGTTGTCAGAAAATTCGTTTAACGTTTACTATGTTATGAGGCTTCTTCTTTCAGTTTTTCTTCGAGGCTTTTGACCTTTCCATGCTCTAAGACTGTTATCTTTGTTTGAAGGTGAACTCTGAGGCCTAGACGGCGGAAAAGCCCATAAAGATCTCCACCAGAAATTTGGGTTTTAAGCTTTCCAGCTTTAATAAGATTTACGAGCGTGTTCTCTACGTGTTCAGCTGCTTGCGGGTACTGGGCCTTGGCTGCATTAAGGACCTCCCAAGCTCTGTCCACAAAAAAGCGGTTTAAGATTTCTTGTTTGTTAACTGCTTGTTCCTCTTTAACCTCGGTCTCGGTTTTTCTTTCAAGCTGCCTTTTGAGTTCAAGCAGCTTTTTCCGCCTTAAGGATTCAAGTTCCCGATCAGACATAAATTTTAAGCCCGCCTTGTCCGTGCAGTGTAACAAGAATATTTGGTTGGTTCTGTTAAGTTTTTTGTTTTAGTACTTGAACGGCGCAGGTTGTCTTGCATCTCAATCTCGTTGAATTGCGAAAAAACTATCATACTGTTGGTGTTTGCTTCCTCTAAGATTGGTTCGTTAGCTTGTATCTCAGAATGGCTGCTATTCCGCCGAAGGATTTCCAAAGCATCTGTCCCTCCTCGGTTTCTGTGGAGATTACTTCAACGTTTGTGTTTGTCTGTTCAGCGAGTTCAGCCAGTTCATCCACTATATCTTTTCGTTCGCTTACTTGAAGCGTTGGAGTCTGACATTTTGGGCATGGGACACCTGAGAAGGACTGCTCAAACTCAGCAACCTCTGTTGTCTTCATCGTTTTAAAGTAGGCGTGCCCGCATGAGGTGCATTCAACCTTAACCCGCGTGGTGTTAAGGGCTTCTGAAAGAAGTAGCGTGTCAACTAGGTTTGCGTTCAAAGCTCTCCGGACTTCCTTTTCTCCGTAAGTTGCCAGTCCAGTATCATGCCCAATTTCGTAAAGGAATTTCTGGACAATCCTCTTTTCCTCAACGTATCTGACGTTTTTGATAATGTCGGGAGCTCTCTCAAGAATTTCGTCGATTCCCTGCTCACCTGTGTAAGCCGTGTCCACGATGGCGACGATTTTTTCCTTAAGCCTGTAGTCGATGTATCGACCCTTGTCAAAATCGTACTTTGTCGGTCCAGCACCCCCTAAGATGATGCCCTTAAGGTCCGGAATTAAGAGGAAATTCTCGTTTGCGTGCGTTCCCACACGTTTAAAAAATTCTTGAACCTGCATTTCACGTAGTCTCTCGAACCTTCGGGCAGACTGTCCTCCTGCACGGTGCTTACCTGGAATTCCAGAGGTTATTTCTTCAATAATTTCCATCCTGGACCCTCGAAGGGCGGCAAAGGTAGCTGCGCTCGTGTCGATTAACAGGATTCCGTATGTTTCAGTTTCTTTCAGCAAATCCATAAGGTACTCAATATGAAACTTGTTATCGCAACGGTAAAGGTAAATACCGATAGGCTCAGGCGGGATGACGACGTAGGGTCCTTCAATTCTTTCGCTTCCTAAGCCGTTTTGAGGAATTGCGCCACAAAAAATGACCAACCCGTTTTCTGGAACGGTTCTGAAGAGCTTTAGACGCTGGATGACTTTGACAATTGCGTCTTGAACGTTCTTCCGAGTAGTATTTGACTTAATGTTTGAAGCTGTTCCCCACTCATCCTTAAGCATCTGGGCTACTTCGCTTATCTGGCGTCCAGGAGGAACATAAAGCGAAACAAGCTCCGTGCCCCTTCCCTCTTTGCGAGCCAGATAATCCAATGTCCTTTTTAAACGAAACCTTTCAAGCGATGTCCTCTTCTGGCTCATTACCATGAAACCCTCAACTTAAGATTCAACGTGAGTAATGCACGTTTCTAATCGGTCTTTAGATTACTTACCCTTGGCTAATTAAACATTTAGGCGTCATCTATGCGTTTCACTAAAAATCCTGTTTTTACGATGTTCTTTCAACTTCTCTTTCGACGCTTTTTAGGAGCTCAGGTTTTGTTAACATCAAAACTGCGAGAGAATGCGAGCATCTTCCTCTTTGGATGAATCCGGGACAGTTACAGTTTATTTCTCCGTTGATTTTTTGGGCAACCGTGTAGGTACCGTGTTCTCCAACCACGTTGTAGGCTCCTTCACCTATGTGTTCCACTTTCCTCTTTTGCAGAAGGTCGTAGGCTTTCTTAATCATCTTGTCTATCGGCAATCCCCTTCGCCGGCGTCAAAACTAAAATTCAATATTAATGCAATGTTATATAAAGTTGGCTGAACAGACTCTGGGTTCTTAATTTTAACGCGTCTATTTTTGGAGCCACTTTTTCTTGAGCTTGCATGCAACCGTGTAAGCTGGGTCAAAAACGTTTCCAATATCGTATTCAATGCATTGTCCAAGCAAAATGTGCAAAGAACGATCTGTCAAGTCATAGTCTTCTTTAAGCCATCTTACCATCTCGGTTGTGGCAATCTGAAGAGCCTGGTCTAAAGGACAAGCGTTACCTACCGTTATCAAAAATTCTTGGGTCTCTGCACGTGGCCAGTTGATGGTTTTGTTCTTAATCACATTAACTGTAAATTGTACATCAAACGAAACTTCAATTCCAGTTCCGACAATTTCACCGTCCCCCTGAACCGCATGGCCGTCCCCAACAAAGAATAATGCGCCTCGAGTAAAAACTGGGAAATACACGGTTACTCCAGAGACGAAACCATTGTAATCCATGTTCCCTCCATATTGTCCAGAGGTAATAGACGAGATGGATTGGCCGTCTTCAGGAGCCACACCGATGCATCCAAGCAAGGGATTTAGGGGCAAAACGATTTGCCCAATCTTGGTTTCCGGGCTAAGCAAAGTGGCAGTCCCTTTTTCAAGGTCCAATCTCCACTCTGCAGTTACGCGTGGTTCCTTCTGCAGAAACTCAGAAATATAACGCGGCTCCAAAACATGAGGTGCAATAACAGTTGACGACCTTCCCAATTGTCTGTTTGGCCACAGACGGTTCAACTGAACTGCCAAAACATCTCCAAGTTCAGCTCCCTCAACGTAGAATGGTCCGGTTAACGGGTTTGGGCCAGAAGCGACCTGTTTGTCATTTAAGTCTCTTCCCGCATTATCCACTGTTTTAGTGATAACAGTGTCTTCATCCTCTATTCTCAGAACAGGCTCATAGGAACCAAACGCTTTGTAATATTTTTTAGGTTCAAACTCATACACGGTCATTATTTCACTTCTTTTTATTTTGCTCATTTTATTATCAGTTTTTTGCTTGAATGGTTTCAATCTATTGGTTTCATGTATATTTAACATTAGCACCCTTTTTTATCTAAAAGTGTTTCATTATACGCAATTATTTTTATTATGATTTGTTGTTATCTAAGGGTTGATGAGAAAATTAGTTAAAAGGCACATGGTTCTTATATATTGTTTGTGTGCGAGTCGGGAAAGTGGGACATGAAACATCTTATCGTCGGAATTGATCCTGGCGTAACCGTGGGTTTGGCCGTGCTCACGTTAAATGGTGAGTCTGTGCTGACTGAAAGCAGACGCAGCTGGAGCTTCTCTGACTTGATTAAGGCAATCTCAGAGTTAGGTGAAGCCACAATAGTCTCCAGCGACGTTTCCCCTGCTTCTGAGCTTCTAGAACGGATTTCGCATAAACTGAACGCTGTGCTCTTTGTCCCGTTGTCTTCAATGGCTGCCAACGAGAAACGACAAATAGCGAAGGAATATGCTCAAAATTTCGAGTTCAAGATCAGAAATGTTCATGAGGCTGATGCTTTAGCAGCAGCAGTAAAGGCTTACAGACATTACCAAACAAGGTTAGAGCAGGTGGAAGAAAAATTGAAACGGTTAGGTCTTGATCCTCTCGTTGATGAAGTGAAAAACCTTGTAGTAAGGGGATACACTGTAAAAAGAGCGGTTCAGATGCTTCAAGACACTAAACGCGTTAATTCTCCAAAAATTGTGAAGAAGGCGGTTCCAAGAGAAGAGCACTTAAAGGACATGATTGCCGAGCTTGAGGTGAGGTTGAGCTGGGAACAACAAAAAGCCGAATCTCTCAGACTGGAAAACAGGGAACTTCGGATAAAGCTGAAAACCTTAGAGTCTGAAATTGCTTCCTTAAAAAATGCTATTGAAAAAGAGAGAAGTAGGCAGCAAATAGAGATTAGGCGTGAAAGAGAGTATGAAGTCTTGTCGGATGAGCTCCAAAAAGCCAAGGCTAGGCTGTCTGATCTTTATGTGCAACTTGAAGATTACAAGCATCGTTTCGATGAGGTGCAAAGGCTTAGAGAGCAAGAATCACAAGGAAAAACAGTTCTTCTTAAGCCGATTGAAGCCTTTACAGAGAACGGGTTGCAAAAAGCCTTCTATCTTTACGGCATAAAAGCGGGCGACTCAGTTTTACTTCTCAACCCAAGCGGAGGGGGCGCCGTGACCGCTGAAAAATTGTCTAAGAGGGGCATTAGGGTAGTTGTCGCCCAAGGGTCAATGTCGCATCAAGCCCAAGAAGTCTTTACGCAGTACAGAGTTCCAGTAGTTTCTGCTGAACATCTGAAAGTAGAATGGCTAGATGGGTTACCGTACGTTAATTCAGAAGCCCTTAGGAAGGTTGTGAAAGAGTCTAGCCAAACAGAGGTTGTAAAAGCATACGAGGAAATTAGAACTCTTTTAGAAAATCACCGAAAAGAGATTACTGGAAAAGATTAGTTTGAATACTTATCCATGTTTTTTAGAAGCGCAGTGGCTTTGGACGGGGCAGTTGAGGCACTTACGTTTTTTGCAGTATTCCAAGTTAAGCCTTACAAGGGCTGACTCGTGGGTTTCAATATCTTCTAACCCGATTTTTTGGGCTGTTTCTATTGCCATTTTTGATGGCTTTGGTTTTGCTTTTTCCCATTTTCCTCTAAGTTCTCTGAGAAAAATGTTGACGCAAACCGGTCCTACGCCTTTAAACTCCATAAGCTTTTTCTCAAGGTCAGATGGGCTGTTTGACTGTTGATGGAGTTTTTCAAGGTCTCCATACTTCTTTTTAAGGTCTTTCATGATTGCTAGCAAGTTTGAAGCTGTAGAAAAATCGTACCTTACATATCCTCCTGAATCCAGAACCTCAACTAAACGATCCCATCCAGCGTCCAAGATGCTGTCAGGCGTGGTTAAGCCTGCATCTTCAAATTTGCGGAAGGTTTTATTCGCAATCTCAGCTGAGATTCTCTTGGCAAAAAGTATGGAAGCCAGAAACCATTTGAACCTGTCTTCTGGCTTAGTCAAATTCAAACCTAATTCTTCAGCGTAACTTCTCAGTTTTCCAAGCTGGCTATTTACAGTTAGAAATTTTTCGCCCTCTTTTTTCATACTAATTTTTCCTATAAATTATTTATATCTAGATTTAAAAATACATTCTTGATTATTTGCACGGTTCTATTTAAGTCTAGATTGAAAGTGTTTTTGATACTAGAATAATATTATAGGCTTTATAACCGTAAGGCCAATTATCTCCGCAAGAGAAGCTAAAATGAATTTAGGAATATGATGCTAGTTAATATTAAGAGATCGTTGGATTGCGAAAAAAACTATCTCTCTAATGAATTTTTTATAGCTTATTCCAGCAGCCTTAAGTGATCGGACGAATCCTGCGCCGATTGATATATCAGGGTTTGCATTTACCTCTAAAATGTAGGGAGTGTTATTTCTTAAACGTATGTCGATTCGCGCGTAGTCTCTGCAGCCTAATAACCTATAGGCTTTTAACGATATTCTCTTAACATTTCTTTCTAAAGAAGAAGAAAGTTTTGCAGGACAAACTGGTTTAGTATTCTGATATTCTTCACTTTTTTCTAGCCACTTTGCTGAATAATCTACAATTTTCGGTTCTTTCTTACATTCAAAAATTATCTCTGAGATCGGTAAAACTCTTGGTTTTTCGTTGCCTAGAATTGACACGTTAAGCTCCCGTCCGCCAATGTACTTCTCTACAAGAGCCGGCTGCTTGTACCGCCTATTTATGTAGTCTACCCGCGTCTTAAGTTGCCGATTGTTTTTAACGAAGCTTTCCTTCATAATGCCTAGGCTTGCATCCTCCCGCAAAGGTTTAACCATTAATGGAAACTCAATTTCATTTTTCCAATCCTTGTAACTTTCCAAGATTTGATATTCAGGAGTAGGAATTTCATTAGCTTTCAGAATATGCTTTGTCAAACCCTTGTTTTGGCACAATCCCAACGTTAAAGGCGGCGAACCAGTATACGGAATCTTTAGCAGTTCCAGCACTGCAGGCACGTTCATTTCGAACTTGCTGCGGCTAAAAAAGGCTTCGCAAAGGTTCACAACGGCATCTGGCCGAAACAGCTCCAGTGAGTTGATAAGAGTCTTGATGTCGTCTTTAACCGGAAGCAGGTGGCAAGACCAGCGAAGTTTCATAATAGCTTCTTGAACCGCCTTCACGTTGTCTTGAACCTTAGGCTCTGAAAAGTGGCTGTTATCTTCTTCAAAAACATCATTATAGATGACGTCGAAAAGAATTCCGACTCTGAAATCCCAATTAGCAAGGCGTCTTCGACCGCGTTCAAACTTGAACATTGTGCCTACACTAACAATAATAAACTCGGAACCATATAGAAGTTTTGAAAGAAAAATGGTTTTAATTCGATACGAAATACAAGCGCATCTGACATCTAAAGCATGTCAACCTACGATGTTAGGTTTAAATTAATGGTTGTTATCCTAATACTTGGGAGAGTAAGAGTGCTTCGAAAGTGCTTCATTGCGATTATTATCACAATACTGGGTATATCGAATGCAATCGTGGCAAAGGCTGAATCCGTTTACGAGGAGTCTTTAACGCTAAACATTGGTGTAACAAGGGATATGTATTGCATTGCCAATATAGTGTTCAAAGTTTCAAGCCTAAATGGTCCATTTAGCGTTATTGATTTTACAGGTGAGTTTAGCTTCGTTAACTTGTATGTCGAATGTAATCCGAGCATAGTTAAACTTGTCCTTGAAGGGCCTACAGTAATTTATACTTTTAATTACTCCACCATGGTCAAAGTATGTTTGAATAGAACGAGGCTTACAGGCTTCGCTCAAGGAAAAATAAAAGCTGACATATTAAAAAGAAA
>Ga0209102_1000147_pt1 | contig 48676 bp, 45 predicted proteins | sample ConPoolayeHmetaG_FD_185483 | JGI IMG/M metagenome (GOLD analysis project Ga0209102, IMG submission 185483) | Hot spring microbial mat communities from California, USA to study Microbial Dark Matter (Phase II) - Cone Pool mat layer H metaG... ...
ACCCCAGAGCAGGGTAACCATAGCGGCTACTACCAGGAAAGTAGCCGATGGTATAGGGTCTTTACGCCCCTTTATCTTGAGAGCCAGTAACACGGCGGCTATCAGCCCGCCGCCTATCCACGAAAGGAATACTGCCACGAACACCAAAGGATAACCAGTCATCAGTCCCACCAACGCCCCCAGCTTGACATCCCCCAGCCCTATCCCTCGGGGATAGACGATAAGGGGTAGCGCCATCATCGCCAGCCCCAGTACTCCACCCAGCAGCGCGCTTTCTACGCCAATCTTTAGCCACGGGTAGGAAAAGGGGTTAACCCCTGACCAGAAAAAGGAAAAGATAAAGGCGAGAGCCATACCAGGGTAGATGACCTTGTTGAGCACCAGCTGGTTTTCCAGGTCAATCACAAAAATGATAGTTAGCAGACTGACGTAGATAAGAGATATGCCCAGTTCAAGTCCAAGCCCGAACTTCCAGTAGAGTAAAGCAAACAGTAGGGCGGTCACTCCTTCTACTACCGGCAGCCTGAGCGGTATGGGAGCCTGACAATAGCGGCACCGACCGCGCAGCCAGATATAGCTAAACAGGGGGACCAGGTCAGGAACGCCCAGCTTGTGATTGCAGGCAGCGCAGTGAGACGGGGGGCTAATGATAGATTGCCCCCGAGGCAACCTGTCTATGCACACATTAATAAAACTGCCCATAAATAAGCCCAGCAATATAAAAACCAATATTAATAATAACACTCTACCTAGCCCTCTGCCTAACTCTGTAATAGCAGACTGTAGGGCGAGTTTTCTTAGTTTACCTTAAATGTCTCCCTGTCTTCAGTACCCTTGCGACGGCTCCTGACACAGCCAGGAGGGAACCGAACCTCCACCTCCGGCTCTATCTCCTCCTTGGGCGCCATTTCTTCTACTCGGGGCTTAGACCTCATCTCCTCCATAGTTTCCACCAGACGGGCTAGAACCTTATTCTGTTCGGCGGCACCCTTCCTGAGCTCCTGAGAGGCTTCACTCAAGCCCCGGATAGCACTGGAGTGACTCTTGAGGTGTTCAGCATACTCCGCTATGGCTGAGGCAAAGCTGTTTAAGGCTTGCTGCGTAGAAGCCATCACATTCTCTGTGGTCTTTATCCTCCGCTCCAGAGCCCGGCTGGTGCGCTGGTTTTCTTCAATGACTGGGGCGAAGATGCCACGGTGCAGTTTCCGCCTGCCCCGGCTAATCTCATCACTATAGAGATACAAAGCAAGAAGCGAGAGAGCAGCAACTATGAAGATTAGCCCCTGCTGGCTCTGAAAGAAGAGGAGAGGAAAGCCAAGATAGCGAATCTGTTTACCTACCCGACCCCGTAAGTCTTGAGGTCTCACCGTAAAGAGGTCTTCCCCGCTATTATCGCCCTTGGTGCGGAAGGCTACCCCACCCTCCGACTGGCGAACTTCTTTCACCCGGTGAGCTACTACCGGCGGGTAGTTGTAATACTCCCGGACTGCCCGGGGGATAGTGAAAACGATGATATCACCCACCCTGACATCAGAAGGTGATATTTCCTTAATCAGAATCAGGTCTCCAGCATGAAGTACTGGCTCCATACTGACGCCCAAAACAGGAATAAACGGCATCGTCCCTCTGATTGAGAGGAAGCCAGTTACACAGGCAACGATGATAGCCACCAGTGTCACCGCTTTCTTCACCCATCTAATGGAGAAGAAACGGACAATATAGGTAGCTATGATGACTATCCGTGCTACTGCTCGTTCCATTCTTAATCTAAGCCTTATCATAATACCTCAGAGCAAGATTGTCCATTAATCCCCCTTCATCACCTCTGGGTGACCTCACAGTACAGGTCCGGGGCGACCGCCCAGTCCTGCTCCCATTCCGAGATTTCCCTTGAGGTCAGAGTATAATTCCCGCCTATCACCGAAAGGACATGGTCACCATTACCACCGCCTTCAATCTTGAAGGTAGCCACTCCATTCTCTATAGTGAGCACCCGGTAGTTGGGTATCTGCCCCGCCTCAACCGAGCCTTCAAGGTATAGATTCATATTAAGCTGCTGGTAGGCTCTGGTCAGGTTACCGCTATTGAGCAGGTAGACCTTGACTGCCAGGTCACCGGTATAGTCATCATTAGGGGTAACGATAAACAGGTCGCCGGTCGGCGTATTGCCAGTGAGCGGAGGGGCTTCAAAAGCGACTTCAACATAGACCTGGGTGCACCGTGTATACTCATCAGCGTTCGGTTGCCTGAGCCCAACCCCAATTTGCAGTTCATCTATTTCGTTCCATGTCCAGGCTTGACCCGTTTGTGGGTTATTGTTCCACTGGTATGAATAGGCAACGTAATCGGTGCTCAGGGCTTGTTCACTACCGTTGTATACCACGCCGTTAGTCTTGATATGGATATAGGCGCTGGTCTGTGTTACATTAGCGGTTGTTGCCCGGCATACCATGTAAACTCTGACATAATCTATCGTTCCACCCACCGTTTGAGTGGAATGGTCATTGATGTTATATAAGTCTTCCTGCCACCCGGTGCTGTTGGATGAGACATAGGTGTCATCACCGTCGGAAGTCTCTTCGTCCACCTTGTCCCAGTGCTCTCCTGTTACTGGATACTGCTCTGAGATGTTAGTTTCATCACCAGCCACATCTGGTCTGAAGATTTCCGTATCAGCTGCTGGTATTAGAACGGAGCCCCAATCAGGCTGGGTGGCGGTGGCGTTGGAAGTGGCTACATCTCCGGTCGGTTCCGCAATGTTAATTGTTTCTGTGGCAGTACGGAAAGCGCGGGCGTATGCCCCGCTGCTGAGCACCAGGGTCAGCAGGAAAGCGATAATTAAATATAATTTGAACCTGTTTTTCACCATCGTAGATTACCTTGGAATGACATCACAGTAGAACTCCGGTACCGTTGTCCACCCCTCACCCCAGTCCGAGATGTTATCGGAGACCAGGCAGTAACCGCCGCCGACAACCTCAATGGTATAAACCGCGGTCAGCGCATGATAGGTTATAGTGATATCGCTAAATATCGGCGTATCGGTGCCCGGTCCGGAGAAGTATGCCCGGTACTGAATCCAGCGGTCACCATTATGGACCGGGTTGATAGCGGTGCCGCTTGTCTGGTAGTAATCGGTGGTACTCGTCGGACCATACCAGGTAGCCGAGCTTAGCTCCGCTTCGGTAGCGGCTGTCCGTATCTGAAACTTGATATCCGTCCCTGACGGCTCGGTTACCGTAAAGGAAATAGTATCCCAATGCCAGTCCAGGTCGTAGCCGTTATCGTGGGATGAAGAAATCAGGTCGCCCGAGGTATAGTATGCCCAGAATATCACCGCTATCTCGTCCAGGACCGGCGTCGCACTCCCATCAGAGGTAAACAGCATCCGGTAATAGAAGTCTGAGCCAGTCCAGCCCAGGCTGGAGAGACTTATGGTATTCATTCCCTGAGAAAGGGTGTCCCAGCCGTTAAGAGTGCCTGATGAGTTGTACCAGTTGGTGCCATCCTGGGAGAACTGGACCTTCAGGCTGGTCCCCGAAGGAATTGCCGAGGCGTAGTAGTAAAAACTATTTATGCCGACAACCGTCTCGCCGGATAATAGATTGACTGAAGTGATTGTCCCTGTTGGATAGTAGTTATAGAAGGTATAACCAACCTCCACATATACCTGGGTAACCCGGGTCTGAGCACCGGTTCCACCCTGCCTTCTGATGCCGACGCCAATCTGCAGGGCGTCTATCTCACTCCAGGTCCAGGCTTGACCGGTGTTGGGGTTATTATCCCACTGGTATGAATAGCTGGCATAGGAATTAGTTATGAAGTACGCAGATTCTGGTGCCGGACCATTGTATTCCACTCCGTTGGTCTTGATGTGCAGGTAGAGGCTCCTTCTGAATTGGTCTGAAGTCGTAGACCTTGCCACGGCGTAGACCCTGACATAATTTATCGTGCCGGAGCCGGCGATGTGGTCAGTCGCCGTATATAAGTCCTCCTGCCAACCGGGCGAGCTGCTCGTCCAGACGTAGGTGCTGTCGCCATCAGAGACAGCTTCATCCACCTTGTCCCAGTGCGCTCCCGAAGTCGGGTACTGGTTTGCAATGCCCGTCTCATCCCCGGTACCATTGGGTCTCAGGGTCTCCGTCGCCGGAGTACCATAGGTATCCAGTCTGACCTGCCCACCGCTGACGGTAACATTGGCTGAAGAGGCAATCTTGGAGGTGTCGTTAAAGGTATCGGTCACATTGTCCGTATATTTAGCCAGGATAACATCGCCGGGGCTGGTGTTGACATCAACCTGGTTGAGGGTGCTATCGGCGAAATCAGCCTGGGTTGTTTCCGTCCAGGAACCTGAAGCCGGCACAATGTCCTCCAGAGTAAAGGCGGCTCCCGCGTTTTGTAAAGTCAGCAGCCGGTAGTCGGGAGTCTGACCAGCCTCAACCGAACCGGCGAGGTATAGCTTCATATTCAGGTATGAATAGGCTCTGGATAGGTTGCCCGTATTAGCCAGGTAGACCTTGGCAATCACATCGCCGCCATACCCCGTATCGGGGCTTATATTGAACAGTTTACCTATGGGGGTCTCACCGCAGGTCTTGTTCTCTGTTATCAGGTCATTCAGGACCGAACCCCAATCAGGCTGAGGTGATGCAGCCGTGCAGGTAAACACATTTCCAGAGGGCTGGGCAACAGGTATGGTCGCTCCAGCGGTGCTCCAGGTAAAGGCAAATGCGCCACTGGTGAAAAGCAGTGCCATAATAAGAGCTAACAGCAAATAGGACTTCTTTTTCACCTTACTTTCCTACCTCTGATGGTCTACCGGCTTTAAGTAACGGGCTACCGCTGTACAATCTCCAGCCATAGCTGGGGTTGGACGCTGCCGCCGCTCATTGACTTCCACGGGTGCAGGCGGTAGCCGCCCCCGAGGAGCTGAACCCTGTACGGTGCGCTGCCAGTACCATTAGCCCAGGTGAAGGTAGCCTGTGCGTTATCCAGGGTGATAACCTGGCTGATGCCCTGCTCGTCAGCGGTGGCATTGGTGCTGTCCAGGAACTGTAGCTCCATATTAAGGTGCTCGTAATACCGAGACAGTGCCCCGGTATTGACCAGGTAAGCCTTTATTACTAGGTCACCGGTATAGTTGGGGTCCGGGCTCACCGTGAATAGAGTGCCTGCCGACCAGGTACCGCCGGAGTTGCCGAAGACGGTTGGTGCCGCCGCCGTTAGATTTGCGGTTACAGTGGCAAAGTCCGACTCTACCGCCGTGACGCCAATAGTGGCGGTGGCGGTGGTATAGGTAGAGGCAAACACCCCACCGGTTGCCGCCAGCACTACCCCTATGGCTATAATGAAAAATTTCTTCATCTTCTTCCTCCTTACTCTCCCTTCAAACTCTCGCTATTCCCTTGTTTTCAGTCTTTCGCTTGTCTATGTCTCTGCTCCGATTTGGAGGGGCTCCCGCCTTTCAGGCGGCAGCGCCGTCAACCAGCCATCAGGCTATTAAGGTGCACGCTGTACCACTCTGCAGTAGATCAAGGGGGAAGCGCCGTTCACCCACGCACTTGGAAATGCCCGGTAGCTGCCACCGTTATTTGAAACATAGTATACATAAGGTGGCGGCTGCTCACAAGTAAAGGTAACCACCGGGTTGTCCAGGCTGAGAACTTGGGTGACGCCGTCCATGTCCTTCGAGACGTTGCTGCTGTCCACAAAGCGCAATCTCATCATCCAGAATGAATAGTCCTGCTGCAGCTCGTCTATGTTGCTGAGGTAAACCTGCACCTCGATGTCAGGACTGTCAGGAGCCGTGCTTATATCGAACAGTTGGTTCGGGTCTATTGTGCCTCTGTGTCTGCCCAGCACTGTGTAATCAACCGATGGAGTGTTATTCGCCGTCACATTGGCGAAGTCAGTGCCAGCAGCCGTGACACCAATAGTTACCGTCTCTATAAGCTGGGTATAGGCAAACAAGCCGCCGGTGATGGCTAGGGTGAGCAGGAAAGCCCCCAGCAAGACCAGACCTCTCCGGCTCCTCTCCTCAAAGTAGAGTTCGTCATCATCATAGAGTACGGTCTCAGCCTCCAGCCTCTTCTTCAGCCATTGTCCATTGAGGTTTGCCTGAGCACGGTCGGACAGGTCGAACTCCGCCTCAAACATCTCCCGCACCTCAGCTACCGTCTTGCCTGCCAGTTCAGCCTGCCGACTATGCTCTCCGTAGATAACTTTTACCATTTTTTCTTTTTCTCCTTTCTTTTAGTGATTGACAGCTTCCTGTCAACCGTGATAGACTTTTTTAACTTCCGGTTAAGGTGGTTGGGTCTCCTCTCCTCGGCTCTATTCGGGAGTTCCTACCACCTTTTTATTCTCTTTCACATCTTCTTACCTCCCTTTGGCACCCAGAAAAACCCCGGCTTTCTGGCAAAGATACCCAGATTTAACTTAACTCGTCTATGAGAGCTTTAAAGCGTGCCTTTAGATTTTCTTTGAAAGCATTGAATTCCTCCCGGGTGATATACTCTTCTGCCGGTCTGCCACGCCTGGCTCGGGAAATTACTGATGGCAAGCCCTTCTGTGCTGCCTCAACCACCTCCCGGTTGTGCTCATTAGACACCAACTTGGTCAGTATTGTATCGAGATGATGCCGGATAGCCTCTTCGCCGATGCCCAGAGTGGAAGCGAGTTGCTCGATTGAGTTTCCCTCGGCAATAGAGTGTAGAATCTCACTCTCGCGGGGGGAAAGACGAGCCAGCAGATTGTCCACTTCTTTACTGATTAAAGAGAAGTTTTCGAATTCCTCAATAACACGGGGGGCAATCTCTTTTCGGAGCAGGGCTTCAACTATGGGTCTGGCACCCTGAGCGATATTCCTGATGAGCTTGACCAGTTCATCGGGGTCAATGTCTTTGGTCACACAGGCACTCGCCCCGCACTTCATGGCTGAGAAAAGCTGTTCTTCATTATAGCTATCCATGACCAGAATCACCGCCACCGATGGCAGGTTCTGCTGGATGCGACGGGTTAGATTAGCCCCGGTGAACTCGCTGTGGTTGGCATTCAAAATAGCTATCCTTGGTGGATTTTTTTCAATAAAATCGAGCGCTTCCTTGTTACTGGCAGCCTCACCAATAACCTCCACGTCCTCTTCCCCGGAAAGGATGAAGTGGATTCCCTCCCGGAAGAGCACCTGCCAATCAGCTAAAAAGATGCTAATCTTTTCCATTTTGCCCCCTTATAGATTTCAATTATCCTTAGTTAAATTTAACATACGGATGTAAAGAGAGGCATAAAAATAATAAATATTTTATAAAGGTTTCATAAAAGTTTTGTAAAGATTTGGCATCCTCAAGGATTGACAACAACGCCCTACAGGGATACTATGCTGATAAAAGCACAGAGGTTGGCGACACATGAAGGTCAATAATTGTCGTCGGTGGCGTAGTCTATGCCGAGTATCCCTCTTGACGGCGCTCGGTCTGGTTACGATACTACTGACCAGTTGCCGGGCCGGGGAACAACTGGAAGAAAGAGGAAAGACGTTATCCATTACGAGCCCGGCGTTTCAGGAAGGCAGCAGAATACCCGATAGGTACACCTCTCAGGGAGAGGACGTTTCGCCACCACTTGCCTGGAACGAGCCGCCCGCCGGGACTCAGTCCTTGGCACTGATAATGGATGACCCCGATGCTCCCGGCGGAGTCTTCACTCACTGGGTGATATTCAACATCCCGGCTAATAGCCGGGGATTGCCTGAGGCGGTACCCACCGAGTACCAGCTATCTGACGGCAGCCTACAGGGCAGGAATGACTTCGGTAGAATTGGCTATGGTGGTCCCTCTCCTCCGCCCGGAGCCGTTCACCGGTATAGATTTACCCTCTACGCACTGGCAAAATCGCTGGACTTAAAGGCAGGCGCATCAAAGAAGCAAGTCCTCGACGCCATGCAGGGACACATCCTTGCCCGGGGAGAGCTGACCGGCGTTTACCAGCGCTAGTCTCGACACAGCCTTCACCAGCGGCTATAATTACGACCGTGGCACCCAGAGTACCATCCTCGGTTTATTTGCCATCTCTCTAGCCAGTTCCTCTATTCTCCCGTATTTCATGCAGGCCGCCATACAGTGCTTGACACAAGCTGGCTCGAGTCCTTCCCTGGTCCGAGGCGCACATAGGATACAGAGTTCCGTGGGAAAGGGCAGGTAGGTAAGATATGCCCGGTTGTTGGGCAGCTTCTGTTCCATCTCAATGACCCGTATTCCTCCCATCCCCGCCGGCCATTTATATTCCTGAGCGCAGGCAACCTGACAGGCATAGCAGCCAGTGCAGTATTCGTAATCTATCAGTAAACCGTATTCACATTTCCGGGACATCTCAGACCTCCTATTGACCTTTAACCTTGTAGATTTTACAGAGCAGGTGCTTTATCGGGGCACCCAGTCCGTCTTTCCCCTGAAAACCCATAGGGATAAGCTGATTCACATTCGATTTCCACACGCCAAACAGTGATGGCTCTTCGCCAGGCTCTTCGGGAAACCACCAGCCGTGAGCCGTCATCACCATCCATTCCGGCACCACAAGGGTAATTTTTGCCTTGAACTGGCACCTGCCCAGCCAGTTTTCCACCCACACCCAATCCCCATTATTAATGTCGTGCGCCCAGGCGGTATCGGGATGGATTTCAATAACCGGGTCGGGGTCAACTTCCCGTAGCCAGGGGATGTTTCTATGCTCAGCATGAAAGTAGACCGGCGACCTTCTCCCGGTGGATAAGATTAAGGGATATTCTTTATACAATTCAGGCTGGCTGACAGGAGTGAAGGGCGGTTCTTCATAGTGGGCTATGGGCTCCAGTCCCCACTCTTCACGCAGCGATGAGTACAACTCAACCTTACCCGACGGAGTCTGGAAGCCGGGTCTCCTGTCTGGGCGGAGCAACCCTTTTTCAAACCGGTGATACGGGTGACTGGGGTGACCTTCCGGCGGGAAAACCCAGCCTTTCTGCTGTAGCTCTCTGAAAGTCATACCGGAAGGCTTAATTATCTCATCAAAGAGTTCATGAATACTGTTCCAACGAAAATTCGGGTCAAATCTTTTCGCTAGCTCAAAGTTGATTTCAATATCGGACTTGCACTCGTCTACGGTAATCGCCTTGTTAATGCTCTGAAGGGGTACCCACCAGCTCCGGATGCTATCCTTCTCCAGAAAAGTAGCCGCTGGCAGAACCACATCAGCCAATTGAGCAGTCGGGGTCATAAAGAGGTCGACGACAACCACAAAGTCGAGCTTCTTCAGGGCACTAAGCCACTTCTTAGGGTCAAGACCTATGCCCGCCACAGGATTACAAGCCTGTAGCCACATCCCTTTGATGGGGTAAGGGTCTTCGGTGAAGATTTGCTCCAGAGTCAGGTCCGGCTGAGCCCGCCAGATGAACTTGCGGAGCGGCCCATACCGGTCAATACCAATTCTCTTGGCATCAGCTTCTTGGGAAGCTAGCTTGATGACCCCTTTTGCTCCGGGCAGAGCATAAGCCACCGCATCAAAGGCGTAACGGGAAATTACGTTCCCTCCAGGTACATCCAGATTCCCGGTCAGGCACCAAAGATTAGCGATTGCCTGGACAGTGGGAGTAATCGCCGGTGTCATATCAATAGGCACACCCCAGTGTATGGCCGCGGGTTTGCTTTTAGCATAAAGACGCGCCGCCTCAATAATGTCTTGCTGAGGTACCCAGGTTATCTCGGAGACCCGCTCTACCGGGTACTGGTTGACCTGCTCAACAAAGACGCTCCAGACTGTCCTGGTGGAAACTTTAGCTCCGTCCGAAAGGCTGATGTTATACTCTCCTTCAAGGGCTGGTTTTGTAGCGGCTGATTTGTAGTCTACAAGATTAGAGTCCCATACTACCGGTCTTTTCTTTGCCGTATCCCAGACAACAAAGTTAGCCGGAGAACCGCCGGCCACTAGGTCACTCTCCCGCAGCAGTTTCCCGGTGTCGCTCCTGACCAGATGAGCGGCATTCGTCCATCTCTCAACAAATTCTCTATCATACAGACCCTCATTGATAATTACATTGAGAAAACCCATCGCCAGGGCACCATCCGTCCCGGGACGCAGTCTCAGCCACTTCACTGCTCTGGAAGCAAACCAGGACAACCTCGGGTCAATGGCGATAATCTTGGTGCCCTTCTTCATCAGGTCAACTATCCAGTGCCCGAAGACATTATCCGGGCACGAAGCCGGGATATTGTAGCCCCAGACCACAATACACTCTGGAATCTTATACCTCGGGTCTTCGTAGCGCTTCGGGAACCACTGGGCAGCGTCAAGGATACAGTAGTCTCCCTGAATAGTCTCCACAGCGGCAATTCTGGGGCTGTAGCAGGCAATGCCACTCAAGGCAAACATGACATTTGGACTGCCATAGGCATAAGCCAGCATACATATCCAGGCGCCGATGTCCCGACCGGTGCCCATAGAGAAGATGACGCTCTCCGGACCAAATTCATCCCGAATCTTACTTAACCTTTTCTCTATAAGGTCAAAGGCTTCGTCCCAGGATATTTCCTGCCACTTACCCTCTCCACGCCCCCCTACCCTTTTAAGGGGACGGGTTAAACGCTTGGGGTTATAGACATACTGCGTCATAGCCAGGCACCTGGAGCACAGACGTCCCTGGTTCCAGGGGTGCTCCGGGTCACCTTCAACCTTGACCACCTTGCCGTCTTCGATGTACGCCAGTACCCCACACCCACCATGGCAACCGGGTCCGGCAGACCAGCTAGTGGTGCGCACAATCTTACGGTTCTTGCCTTTCACTTTCGGAATCCCTCCTTGACTAACTGGTCTTGATTATATCCCTCGCCGATATCTAACGCAAATAAGAAAAGAGGTAATCCATCCCCCCTGCCCCCCTTCCTTTGGTAAAGGAAGGGGGAATTGACTTTAGAAGAGAGGCTGACGCCCCTCTTAAACTCCCCGTCACTCTAGCCTCCTTCAAAAGAGAAAGGCAAGAAACTTAAAAAAGAGAGCTTTGCCTCCTCTTTTTTTAATCTTCCCCTCCCCCTTGTTAAGGGGAAAGGGATAAATTATTGACAAACATCCAAGTTAACTTTAGAATAATGATTTGTAATCAATAACGAAGGCAGTAGTTTAAGGAATATAGCTTTTATGTCTATTTCTTATTGTGCTCTAACATTGCATATCCCGCACACAGCGCTATCGATAAAAGACAGTGCAGGTTTCAGAGAGGTGGGTCACCGGGCTCTACAGGACAGCCTTACTCAAGAAGGCTCTCCTCTGCCCGGTGCATATTCGTCTCCGTCAAAGGCATGAGGCTCAACCGAGCCTCAATCTGCAGCCTCACCACCCGGCACCTGAGGAAGCCATCTACATCAGGAAGTAAATCCCATAGTGTCGAAGCAGAGCTGCTATTCCCCTTATCTCAGACTAAACATTATGTAAAATAACTGCGTTTGACGCAGAGGAAGGAAGTCTTAGATGTCAATATCGCAAAGAGTCAAGAAAAGTATGGAGCAGGGGTCGTGGATAAGAAAGATGTTCGAGGAAGGAACCGCCCTCAAACGGCAGTATGGCGAAGAAAACGTCTTCGACCTCTCTCTAGGCAACCCGGTCATGCAACCTCCCGCTGAGTTCTATCAGGAATTGAGGAGACTGGCGGAGAACCCCCAACCAGGGATGCATAGGTATATGGAGAACGCCGGGTATGCGGAGACAAGAACGGCGGTAGCCAAACAACTCTCACTGGAAGCGGGTATCAACTTCACCAAGGATGATATCGTCATGACCTGCGGCGCTGCCGGAGCATTAAACGTAGTGTTGAAGACGCTCCTGGACCGAGAAGACGAAGTCATCATCTTCGCCCCATACTTTGCGGAGTTCATCAACTATATCGAAAATCATGAGGGAATCGCCAGGGTTCTGCCTACGGATGAGCAGTTCGTACCCCGGCTTGATGTCCTCGAAACCGCAATCAGCCCCAAGACTAAAGTCGTGCTGATAAACTACCCCAATAATCCCTCCGGGGCTGTCTACGGCGAGGAATTCCTGCACCAGCTTGGAGAACTGCTCAGTTGGAAGTCAAACCAATACGGCAAACAGATTTTTCTCATCAATGACGAAGCCTACCGCAATATCGTCTATAATGGAGTGAAATGCCCTCAAATCTGGCCTTATTATCGGGAAAGCATCATCGTCACCTCCCACTCCAAGGACCTCGCGATACCGGGAGAACGCATCGGCTATATTGCGGTGCACCCTGACCTTAGCGACCGTCAGGAGCTAGTGGCTGGCTTCATCCACTGTAACCGAATACTGGGATATGTTAACGCCCCAGCCCTGATGCAACACCTGGTACGCCAGCTACAGGCGGTGAGTGTCTCAGTCGCCGAGTATCAGAGAAAGCGGGATTTTCTTTATGAGCATCTCACTGAAATGGGTTATTCCATCGTAAAGCCTCAGGGCACCTTCTACATGTTTCCGAGGTCACCACTGGAAGACGATATCGCTTTCATCAAAGAGTTAAGACAATGGCGGGTACTGACTGTGCCCGGCTACAGCTTTGGTTCACCGGGCTACTTCCGTATCTCATACTGCACTGATGATGGAACACTCGAAGGCTCGCTAACTGGTTTCCGAAAGGTTGCCCAAAAATTCAAGTTAGGGTAAACTTATACTACTATATCTACTATATAGGGGAGCCTGAGCAAGAGACCATGATAATCGAGATGAGAACCGGGGCCACCCAGGAAGAGATAGATGCCGTAGTGCAGAAGGTGAAGTCATTTGGCTGGAACGTCCAGTTGAACATTGGCACTGAGAAGACGGTGGTTGCCGTACTGGGTAGTAATACTGGGCAAGTACCCACAGACATCTTTGCTGTCCTTCCTGGCGTGGAGAGTGTAAAGCGGATTATGAAGCCCTATAAGCTTGCCTCCCGGGAAGTCAAGGCAGAAGATACCCTCGTTACTATAAACGGCATTGAGATTGGTGGTAGACGCATCGTAGTTATGGCTGGGCCCTGTGCTGTCGAGAGTGAAGAACAGCTTACCGAGGCAGCCAGAGCGGTAAAAGATGCCGGGGCAAGCATCCTGCGCGGTGGCGCCTTTAAGCCACGTACTTCCCCCTTCAGCTTTCAGGGCTTGCAGAAAGTCGGGCTGGAATTACTCGCCAAGGCCAAGGCGCAGTTCAATATACCGGTGATTACCGAAGTGGTAGACTCTCGCTACGTAAGTATGGTAGCCAAGGTGGCAGACATACTGCAGGTTGGTTCTCGCAATATGCAAAACTTCACCCTGCTGACGGCAGTTGGCAAAAGCAAGTGCCCCGTTGTTCTAAAGCGCGGGTTTTCCTGCACGGTTACCGAGTGGCTTACCGCCGCCGATTATCTGCTGGCGGAGGGAAATAACCGGGTCATTTTATGTGAGCGGGGAATCAGGACATTCGAGGACAGCACCCGCTTTTCTCTGGATATTTCGGCAATCCCGGTAATTAAGAAATTCAGTCACTTGCCGGTGATTGTTGACCCCAGTCACGCCGCCGGTCACTATTCGCTGGTCCCGGCTATCGCCAAGGCAGCCGTGGCGGCTGGTGCTGATGGGCTTCTGATTGAAGTCCACCCCAACCCCGAGAAGGCTCTGGTGGATGGTCTCCAGTCCCTCACCCCGGCAAACTTCGCCAAACTAATGGAAGAACTGAGGCTGATTGCCAGGTCAGTGGGCAGATATATCTAGTCTGGCTGACCTTCTCCATTGAACCAGCGGAAATAGACTGTTTATCAACCTCGACAGGTGACCTAACTGAGTATTCCCATCCAGTTTCACCGGGAGGAAAAATGCCGGATATAGCTGATATTACCATCATTGGAGCCGGGGTAGTTGGACTGGCTATAGCCTCACAGGTCGCCCGGGCAGAGAGAGAAGTCTATTTACTGGAAAAGAACGAAACGTTTGGACAGGAGCAGAGCGCCCGCAACAGCGAGGTTATCCATTCAGGTATTTACTACCGTAGAGATTCCCTGAAGACAAAACTCTGTCTGGAAGGCAACCGCCTCATTTATGAACTTTGCCAAAAAAACGGGATAGCTTACAGAAGGTGCGGGAAAATATTTGTCGCCGTAAATGATTCGGAAGCGAGGATACTGGAAGAACTATATAGAAACGGCACCAATAACGGACTCCCGCTGAAAATGCTGTCCAAGAAGGAAATGCACCAACTTGAACCAAATGTGAGAGGGATGGCTGCCTTCCTTTCTCCAACTTCAGGTATTGTGGACTCATATGCCTTGATGAGGTATTTTCTGGAGAAAGCCCGGGATAACGGTGCTCAGCTCGTCTACAAATCAAAAGTCGTTGGCATAGAAAAAGTCCCGGAAGGATATAAGGTTCAGGTAGAAGACCCCTCTGGTGGGACTATCTTTACCACCAGAGTCCTGATAAACTGCGCCGGCCTCTATAGCGACCGGATAGCTGAAATGGCGGGGATAAATATCGAAGAAGCAGGCTACAGGTTATATTGGGGCAAGGGAGAATATTATAGTGTCGGTGGAGGGAAGAACAGGTTAATCAACCGCCTGATATATCCGGTGCCTGAAGCTGTCGGCCCGGGGATACACGTCTGTCTGGATACTAACTGGCGACTGCGTCTCGGACCTCTGTTTCATTATGTCAACAAGATAGACTATAGGGTAGACGATTCGAGAAAAAGCGCCTTTTTGCAGTCGAGTATAATGAAGTCCCTGCCCTTTATTGAACCTTCCGACCTGGAGCCTGAGACATCGGGTATCATGGCAATGCTTTATAGAGAAGGAGAGCCTGTCCCTGACTTTATCATCAGACATGAGCAAGACCGAGGTCTACCCGGCTTCATCAACCTGATTGGCATAGACTCTCCGGGCTTAACGGCATCTCCCGCCATCGCCAGATATGTGAGCCAGCTGGTAGATGAAATTGGTTAATTACGTCTGGCGTTGGCGGTAAGCCTCAACATAACGCCGGGCACGCTTATCACGACCGAGAAGAAGGTCAACAGCCCGGACAACCAGAAGCGATTTCCTGACATTAGTAATCAGACAGGTCACACCCGCCTCAATAATCAGGGCAATAAAAGCGTTATTGAGCGAGTCACGTTCAGGCAGACCAAAAGACACATTACTGGCACCTAATGTCTGGTTCACCCCCAGCTCTGCCTTTACCTGTCTGATAGCCTTAAGAACCTCAGGACCGGCGTTGGTATCGGCTCCTACGGCGAAAGCAAGGCAATCAATTACAATGTCTTCACGGGGGATACCGACTGACTCAGCCCGTGCTACCAGCTTATGAGCGACAGCTACCCGCCTCTCCTTGTCCTTGGGGACACCTTCATCATCCTGCACCAGACCAACGACGGCGGCTTTATATTCCTTGACCAGAGGTAGAACCTTCTCTAAAGAACGCTCCTCGCCACTAACGGAGTTGATGAGTGGTTTACCCTTGTAGACTTTCAGAGCAGCAGCTAATGCCTCCGGGTTAGCGCTATCTAGGCACAGGGGCACATCCACAGCCTCCATTGCCGCCTTCACCGCCCGAGGTAATAAGGTTACCTCATCAACGCCAAAGGCACCCACATTGACATCTATCATATCCGCCCCGGCTTCTACCTGAGCAATGGCTTCTTTGCGGACAACGTCTTCCATATTGCCTGTTTTTAGAGCCTCAGCCAGCCTTTTATTTGCCGAGGGGTTAATGCGCTCGCCAATAATCACTGTCGGCTGGTCTCCCCCGATGACCACTTCCTTTGCCGCACTTGTCACCCGAGTTTCCATAGACTCATCTCCTTTATTTGTACACCCCGTATTCTTTTACCGCTTCCATCATGGCGCGCAGATTCTCTGCAGTCGCCTGTTCTGCCGATGACGCTCCCGCCAGGATGTAGCCGCCCCCCTTACCGCAGACCTCAATGAGTTTGCGGCAGTATTCTTTGACTTCCTGTGGCGTCCCCGTGCACAGTAACGAGGTAGGCACATTGCCAGCAATACAGGCGGTATCGCCCAGCACCTCTTTGGCACGAGTCATATCGGAACGCTCGAACCACCATATCACTGCCCCCCGGGGCATGTCCTTGATCGTCTCCAGCCGATGGTTGTAGAGCCCCTCAGCAAATGGCATGGGCACCAGCCCCTCGTCAATCATGCCAATCATCACCTTTCTCAGGGTAGGCCAGTAGAAGGTCTCAAACTGCTTCTGGGACATAAAGGTATCGTCGCCCTTATGTAAAGGCATCACTACTATCGGGCTTAAGGCGGCGTCAGCTCCGGCTACGGCTAGTTCAATAGCCATAGGCGTTATTTTTTCCAGGGCTTCCAGCAGCTTACCGGGCTGGCGATACATGTCCAATATTATCCCCTGGGTACCCCTTAGAAAGTCACCAATCATATCAAAAGGCGCCCCTGACATGCTCCCGCCGAAGGGCGGGTATCCCGCCTCCAGTTCCTCTTGGGTGGCTTCGGCAACCGCCACCCGCCACCTTGCCAGCTCTTTGCCGGCATCCACGAGCGCCTTGAGTGCCTTCTGCACATCCGACCGTCCGAACGGCGCAATGAAGCCTATTGGTATCCCGCTCATCGGCGTGAACGGGCTGAGGTGCCTGAACGGTTCCAGCGCACCCACGATGCGGGGCATCATAGTCCTCAGCCAGAAATCAGTCGGGTCATTAATCAGGGCATCATACTCATCTGCCTTCATATACTCGCCTTCAATATACTGGTAGGAACGGCTTTCAAGAGAAAGACCGTGCCCCGGCCACTTCATCAATTTATAATCGATCCTGTCAAACACTTTCCCCGGCCAGACGAGACCGGGTCCCATAGAGGTATCGGTATCAAAGTCCTGGCGAAACTTCCGCCAGGCGCGGCGCAGTTCCTTATAGTTATACATCACCTTGTGGAGCGTCCCGCCGGCATAGTAAGCCGGGAAAAATCCCGCCGGCAGAAGACACGGCACACGGTCGGGCTCTTCCAGCTTGATGACCTTGATTAGCCTGGTCACCCTCTCCTGATATGATCTCCTCGCCTCCGGGCTGACGAATTTGACCCCCGGTGCTTCAAGCCAACGCTTGAACCTCTGCTCTCTTTTTTCCTCCGGAGTTAATTCTGCCCACCTCTTCTCCATTTTTGAACTTCCTCCCTTTTGCCATGCTTAATCCGATACTGCCCGAGGTAACTGGCTTCAATGAATGTCTGCCTGAACTCCGGGGTATTGGCTAACTCAACATAGCGTGCCCGCGAGGCGATAGCTTTAGCCTCTTCACGCTTAGAGAGGGAAATCAGGGCTAGTTTGGCCCCCATGCCAGCGGCATTCCCCACCTGCCGGAAGTAAGAGAGGGGCAGCGTTGGTAAAAGCCCGATAGTTACCGCACTGGACAGGTCAATGTACGAGCCAAAAGCCCCAGCAACAACAACCTGCCTGATATCTTCCTCGGTGAAGCCGTTCACTTCAAGGAGCAGTTGAATACCAGCTCGAATTGCGGCTTTAGCCAATTGCAGCTCTCGCACATCTTTCTGAGTCACCACGATTGAAGAATCCCCGCCTTTTTCTTTACGGTCAACGATGACAAATTCAAGTTGGTCATCAGTCGTCCGCACTCGCGGGTCGTCCCCTGTAAATCGCCCGCCATCATCAATAACTCCTGCCAGATAAAGTTGAGCCAGGGCATCCAGTATTCCTGACCCGCATATGCCCACTGGCGAGGCTTTATCAATAGTCTGGTAGAGTACGGCGTCTTTTGTTATGCGAAGCCGTTCGATAGCTCCACTGCCAGCCCGCATACCATTCTTGATGTGACCACCTTCAAAAGCCGGACCGGAGGCACAGGAGGTCGAGGTTATCTCTTCTCCATTAATCAGAGAGATCTCGGTATTCGTACCTATATCGATTGAAATCGTCAGCCCTTTCGGGTGAATTAAACCGGTAACCAGTAAATCAGCGACGTGGTCAGCACCAACAAAGCCGGCAATGTTGGGCGGGAAATGTACATATGCTCCCGGAGCTATATGTAGCCCAAGGTCACGAGCCTTGACATCCAGGGACTGGTTCACCGTGGCGGTAAAGGGAGTGAGGGCAAGCTGCCTTACCGGTAAGCCAAGTAATAAATGGTGCATGGCGGTGTTGCCAACGACTACGGCTTCAACAATTGCCTCGACATCAGCTCCAGCCTTGGAACAGAGGCCAGAAGCCAGTTCGTTTAACTTGTCTACGACCGGTTTTTGTAGCTGGATACCTCCATCTGCCGACTTTATGACATAGTCAATGCGGCTAATGATGTCCTCACCATAAGGAATCTGGGGATTCATAACCCCTTGAGAAGCCAGGGTCTGCCCGCTAGCTAAATCAACCAGGTAGCCGGCAATGGTCGTCGTGCCTAAATCTATAGCTAATCCGAGCTGGCGGCTCGCCCAGGAACCCACAGCCACTAATTCATTGTTGCGAACCAGGGCCTGACATTCCCAGTTCCAGCTACGTAGCTGCGGAGAAAGAGAACGTAACACATTCACATCAATGTTACGGCAGGGCAGCTGGTACCGTTCCTCCAGTGCTTTTAACAGGCGGTCAGCGTCAGCCCGTGGGTCCGATAAAGATGGCTCTTTAAGCTGAAGGTGGTAGGCTTTAACCGCAGGTTCTGGAGGCACAGTTACCTCCAACCCCTCCAGGAGAATCCGCTGTGAGGCGCTCATTGACTCCAGGGGAACCACCACCTGGCAATCACTGGTCGGAATAGCCTGGCAGGCGAGACGCCAGCCGCCACCGAGTTCTCCAAGGGAGAAGGCTTCTTTTTCACTGGGAGTTGGCTTTGTCAGTGTTCCACTGGTAACCTGCACCCGGCAGGTCTGACAGGTTCCACGCCCTCCGCAGACACTGCTAATATCAATACCCAGCCGGCGAGCACATGCCAGAATAGACTCACCCTCCTGGCACTCGTCTTTTCTGCCCATCGGCTCAAAAACTATGGTATGACCACCCACGGCATCTGAACCCACTCTATCCTATCTATATACGCCATACTCTTTGGTGAACTCGACCATGGCTCTGACATTCTTCGGCTCAGCAAAATCTAGAGGCATATTGGTCAGGATAAAGCCGCCATCTTTACCGCAGATATCAATAAGCCTCTTGCAGTAATCTTTCACCTCCTGGACCGTCCCTGCCTGCAACAGAGTTGAGGGAACGTCTCCCATAATGCACAAATGACCGCCCAGTACCTCCTTCGCTTTAACCATATTGGTCTGGGCGAAATGGCAAAGGACTTTTCCCTTGGGCAGTTCAAGCAGGTACTCCAGACGCGCATCCCATACACCTTCAAAGAAGGGGCAGGGCGTTATACCCTTGTCCACCAGAGCCAGGACGACTTTCTTAAAACCCGGCCAGTAGAATTTCTCAAACTGTTTCAGGGACATAAAACCATCCGACCCCCGGTGAAGAGCCATAAAAGCACGGCGAGTGCCGCTAACTGGCGGCATTGCCTCTATCCTCTCCAGAGTACTGGCTAGCTGTTGTTCGCAGAGTTCAAGGAGCTTGTCCGGCTGGCGGTACATGTCCAGCATGGCCCCGTGCATCCCGCGCAAAAAATCAGAAATCATATCAAAAGGTGCTCCTCCACCGGGGGCGTCATTTATCGGGAAGCCCAGCTTCTCGATTTCCCTATTAAATTGAGCCATCTTGGGGCGCAACTTGCCGAATTCACGTCCAACCTTCTGAAGAGTCTTAATAGCCCGAGCCACCTCCGGTCTGGCCAGCGCCTCACCAAGAGTCAGGGCTCCAAAGTAGCCAAATCCCAGTGATGAAAGTGGCGGCAGCATCCTGAAAGGCTCCATTACTCCCGCCGTACGGGGCAAAAGAACTCGCAAAATGAAATCAGACCTGTCGGTCAGGTAATAATCATACTCGTCGGCTTTCACATTCTCCGCCTCGATAGCCTGATGACCGTGATTTGGGGATACCCCGTGCCCCGGCCACTTTGTCTGTTTCGGGTCAATATACTCCAGCAAAGCTCCGGGCGAGAATGCCTGTACCGTCCAGAGCCCGTCCGGCGCGAAATCAAGAACTGTCTTCTTGTAGGCTGCCAGCCATTTATCATAGTCGTACCAGGCATCCTTACAGGTTATCCCGGTGTACTTTGCCGGGAAGTAGCCAAAGGACATCAGGATTGGTACTCTATCGGGTATTCTCAGCTGGATGGCATCGTTAATCCTTTTATCTCTTTCCTTATATAGTTCCTCAGGTGTTTTCTCCATTATCACTTTCCTCCCGGTCATTCTCTAACCTATTAGCGATAAACGCCGTATTCTTTAGTGAAATCAATCATGGCTTTCAGGTTTTCCGCTTTTACATCATCCACCGGGCCTCTGGTGGACATGATGAAACCACCGTCTTTCCCGACCACATCAATAAGCTTCCTACAATAGTCTTTCACGTCCTCGGGTGTTCCTGCCTGAAGCAACGAGCAGGGGACGTCTCCTGCGATACACATGTGACCCTTGAGGACTTCCTTGGCTCTGAAGATATCGGTAGTATCAAAATGGCCGAAGACCCTGCCTTTGGGTAGCTCAAGAAGGTACTCCAGCCTTGAAGTATAGTCGCCTTCAAAGAATACGCAGGGTGTTAACCCTTCGTCGGCTATGCCCTGGATAAGCCTCTTTAAAGTAGGCCAGTAGAATTTCTCAAACTGTTTCAGGGACATAAAACCTTCCGAGCCTCGATGGAGAGGTATCCCCACCCGCTTATTGCCACCGCCTGTCATTGTCGCCCTAATTCTCTTTAGCGTCATTCCCAGTATTTTCTCGCAGGCTTCAAGGAGTCTGTCAGGCTGCCGGTACATATCCAGCATCGTGCCCGCCATCCCCCTTAGACTGTCGGAAATGGCATCAAAAGGCGCCAGTGCTAACATCTGGCTGAGCGGGGGAAAGCCCAGCTTTTCGATTTCCCGACTAAATGCCGCCATCTTCGAGCGCCACCTTTGGAGTTCACGCCCGGCTTTTTGAAGTGTCCTGATAGCCTTGGCAACCTCTGGCTTGGTCAGCGCTTCAGCCAGAACCAGCGTCCCCCGGTAGCCGTACCCCAGTGACGAAAGCTGTGGAAGCAGACCAAAAGGCCCCATCGCTCCAGACACACGGGGCAGATAAATCCGCAGCAGGTAGTCAGAAAGGTCCCCAAGGAAGGCGTCGTACTCATCGGCTTTCATGTATTCGCCTTCGACAGCCTGGTGGGTATGATGGGGAGAAGCACCATGACCCGGCCACCTGAGCGACTTCGGGTCAAGGTACTCCAGAACCTTACCGGGGAAGAACGGCTGTACCCCACCAATATCCGGCTGAAAATCCAGAAGCGTCTTCTTGCACGCCTCAAGCCACCTGTCGTAGTCGTACCAGGCGGCTTCACAGGTTATTCCAGTATACCTTGCCGGGAAATAGCTAAGGGCAATCTCTAGAGGAACCCTATCAGGTATTCTTAAGTGGATAGCCTCAGTGACCCTCTTGTCTCTTTCCTGATATAGCTCCTCGGGCGTTGTACCCATTCTTGATTTCCCTTATAGCCATTGTTTGGCCAGTTTTACCGCCGTCATAGCATCTCGGCCGTAGGCGTCAGCACCGGAATACTTCCTTATCTGCTCATCAATCTGCCCACCGCCAATCATTATCTTGACTTTATCTCGCAGTCCAGCCTTTTTTATCGCTTCCACCGTTTCTTTCATTGAATCAAAAGCCAGGGTTAGAAACCCGCTTAAGCCGACGATGGGAGCATTGGTCTCTTTTATTTTTTCAACGAATTTCTGGGCCGGTACATCCACCCCAAGGTCGTACACTTCGAAACCGCTGACATCCAGCATAAATACGACGATGTCCTTGCCGATATCATGTATGTCCCCGGCGACCGTACCGATAATACATTTGCCAATCCGTTTGGATTGCACACCTTTGACAAGCTTCGGTTTGACGATTTCAGCAATCTGTTTGAAGATTTCGGCTGAATAGACAAGCTCCGGCAGAAAATATTCGCCAGCACTAAATCGCTTGCCCACTGTCTCCATCCCGGCTCTACTCTCCTCAAGAATCTTGTTGGGGTCTTCGCCACGGTCCAGCCTTTCTTTAGTTAACCTCAGGGCTTCGTTTTCCTTCAAATCAGCAATCGCCTTCGCTAACTCTCCGTTCATTTTACTTTTGGCCTCCTTAATATTTTTTCTATTAATCGTTATTTACCTTACGATTAACATTGCTGTATATTAGTCTATTATGCCCCACTCCGTCAATATACACCATATTCCTTGGTAAATTCTATCATCGCCTGTACATTCTCCGGCTTGGCTTTGTCAATGACACCACCGCTGGTCATAATGAACCCGCCATCTTTACCCGCAACATCGATAAGCCTTTTACAGTATTCTTTGACTTGACCAGGGGTGCCCGTATTCAGCAGACTGATGGGTACATTCCCCGCAATGCAGGCAGTTTTACCAAGCACTTCTTTTGCCCTTGCCATATCCGTGTCGTCAAAGTGCCATACAGTCCTGCCTCTGGGTACATCCCGAACAATTTCCAGGCGACTATCATAGGACCCTTCGGCAAAAATATACGGTACCAATCCTTCGTCGATTAGACCTAAAATTACTTTCTTTAGAGTAGGCCAGTAGAATGTCTTATACTGTTCCCGAGACATAAAGCCATCAGCACCCTTATGTAAAGGTATAAACACCAGAGGTCTTCCTGACGACTGTGCGCCGGCTACTCCCATCCGAATCATCAATGGCGTTAGCCTTTCCATGGCTTCGATAAGTTTGTCCGGCCGCCGATACATATCCACCATTATCCCCCGGCTTCCTCTGAGCGTGTCGGCAAGGGTATCAAAGGGTGCTTTGGTCGAGCCTCCGGTGAAGAGGGGAAAACCCGCTTCCAGTAGGGCTTTATTACAGGCACTAACCGCTCTCCGCCATCTTGCCGCTTCCTGTCCCGCAGCCAGCAAGGTTTCAAATGCAGACTGCACCTCGGGTACACCAAGGGACGCAAGATAAGCGCCAGTAAACGGCATCTCGACGACACTGGACAAGGACTCAAGTCTCCTGAGAGGTTCCAGCGCACCGAATATGCGGGGCAGGTAGATTCTCAGCCAGAAATCAGACGGGTCTTGAATCAGGGCATCATACTCCTCTGGCTTCATATATTCGGCTTCAACACACTGGTATGGCGTATCGGCACGAGTACCGTGACCGGGCCACAGGTACAACTTATAGTCGAGAATTTCATAGGCTCTCCCCGGACCGGGAATTGCTGACCCTCCGTGCACATCTGGCTGTAATTCCAAGATAAGATTTCTCCACGCGGTGATAAGTTTGTCATAGTCATACATGGCTTCCTCGGGTGATATCCCGGCATAATAGGCAGGGAAAAACCCCATATTGGTATAAACTGGCACTCTATCAGGCACCTTGAGTTGAATGACGTCCCTAATCCTGATTACTCTATCACGGTATGCCTTCGCCGCTTCCGGGCTGACAAAATCTATCCTTTGCTGAGAAAGCCAAGACTCGAACATCTTTGCCAGTTTTTCTTCAGGTAGTAACTCAGCCTGATTCACACCCATGCGCCTTACCTTCAGCGTATTCTATCCTGAAGAACAAAAGGTAGTCAATTCTTGGATTACAAAGAGCCCGGCTACAATTGACGGCATGTCATTTGTGCTTCATAATAGGTGCGATTTAACAAATCAAAATATCAGGGAGGAAAAATTATGAAAGCAGCCGTAATGCTGGACGACGGTACTTTAGGGATACAAAATGTTCCCGAACCACCGGAGCCGGGGCCTATGCAGGTAAAGGTCAAAATAGCCTACTGCGGGATATGCGGTAGCGAACTACATATGTTTGACCCCGAGTTTATCAAGAGGGGCCCGCTTTTCCGCCCACGTCCGGGACAACAGCCACCGCCGGGGCGTACGGGGCCAAGAATCATGGGGCATGAGGCTTCAGGGGTGGTTGCGGCGGTGGGTAGTGAGGTAAAGGGTATTGAAGTAGGACAGAAGGTAGCAATGAATTTCCGGAGCCCCTGCGGCACCTGTTATTATTGCCGGAACAAAATGGAGCACTTCTGCGAAAGAGTAATCCCGGCCTCGGGGGCTTACGCCGAGTACGCTCTTTACCACGCCAACGCGGTGTATGTCCTCCCCGACAATATTAGCCTTGAAGTTGGGGCTCTGCTTGAGCCGGTGTCCGTCGCCGTCCACACGGTTGACCTGGCGGGTATCTACCCGGGCTGTACGGTAGCCATACTGGGCGCTGGACCTATCGGTATCCTGATACAGGAAGTGGCGCTAAAAGCCGGGGCAGCAAAGGTGCTTGTCTCTGAACCAGTAGCCAGTAGAAGGGAAATAGCCAAAAAGCTCGGAGCTACCGTGGTGGTAGACCCCCTCAACGAAAACCTGGAGGAAGTGGGGAAGAAACTCACTGACGGGAGAGGTTTTGACCGGGTTATCGATGCCAGTGGGAAGCTGGCGGTGGCCAAGCAGGCGCTGGCTCTGGCAGATTACGGCGCTACCGTCGTCTGGGCGGCGATGTACCCGAGAGATGCCGAAGTCGGTGTCCCGCCGTCATATATGTACGACAAAGAACTGACCATTAAAGGCGTCTTTATTTCTCCTTATTGTTTCCCCAGGTCGGTGAACCTGCTGTCGGAGCTTGAACTTGAACCGTTAATCTCAATCAGACCTATTGAGGAGATAAATCAGGCATTTCATGACCTCCTGGCAGGGAAAGGGATGAAAGTACTGATTAAGCCGTGAATATTGCCGCTATAGTAATCAAATCTAAGAAACAAGGAGAGGAAAGATGGCTCAGAGGTCAAACTTTATGGAGGAACTTGGCAAGCATGACCCGGAGTTTTTCAAGCTGGTAAGCGCTATAATGGCGAAGACAAGCGAAAAAGGTGCCCTTGACCCGAAGACAAAAAGCCTGATAACTCTCGCCCTTGATGCGGCTGGTAGCCATCCCGAAGGTGTCAGAGCCTTAGCCGCCAGAGCCAGAGCGCTCGGTGCCACGAAAGAGGAAATAGTGGAAACGGTGCGGCTGGCTTTCCTCGTCGCTGGCATTCCGGGACTAATCGCTGGACTGGCTGCCTTCCAAGAATAACGCAATAGCCTAGTATAGCGGAGGTGCCTTATGCCTGTACCCTACAAGGTTGAAGTGATAGTGAAATCAGTAACCAAAGGCAAATGCCCCCAGGGATTCAAAGCAGGGGATAGATGGCTCATCGAGGATGGCAAAACCCCCGGCGGAATGTGCGCCGGGGCTTATGACTCAGTAGCCCCTGCCATCAGACTCTTCCGCCTGGGTGGAGAGCACCCCTGGGACAGAGATAAAGATGTTACCCATGTCTCCTGCCCTGACCCCGAACACTGGGTAATATATGAGGTGAGGCGACTGCGTTAATAGCGCCAATCAAGATTTAGAACTACCGGTCATTCTGGTTGTTTTTCAGTTGGTGAGTCAGTCCCAGTAGTGAGCTTAGCTGAGCCGGCGTGTACTTGCCAGGTAGCTCGTGGTTGACCGCCATCTCCTGAGTGATGCGGACGAGCGCCTCATTAATTGGTGCCTGGCGACCTAATCTCCTGGCTAATCTTACGACCTCGCCATTCAGAAACTCAGTTTCAACACTACCCTGCCTCCGGGCTAGACTCTGCCACGTCGAACTTTGTGCCTCAGTATCAAGCCTGCCACGCAGTGGCGCGGCTATCTCTGGCCACTCCTTAGCCACTTCCTCTCCTGATATCCAGCGAATGCCAGCTTGACTCAGAAGCTCACGCAACTCCTGCTGTGCGGCTTGCATAATCGGGATGACTTCCTCCCATCTGCCATTGGTAATAGCGCCGATAGCATTACCCACATTACCCATCAATTTCCCCCATTTATAGGGCATGACGTCTCCGGTCACCTTCACCAGAAAGCTGGCAGTCCGCAGCTCGTCTGCCACCTCCTCAAGCAGTTCATCAGTGCCCTGAGGGTAACACCCCATAATAAACCAGCCGGGCGGGTCACGACGAGCCGTAACCTCACCGTCCTTAAGATAAACGGCACCGACTCGCACCATCACGCCATATATCCTTGGGAAATACCGGGCGGCAATCTCCTCGTTCCTCACCCCGTTCTGAAAGCAAAAAATGGGCACGTCCTCGACCACCGCCCGCAAATCACGGAGAGCCCCTTCCGTATCCTGCCCTTTCATGCAGAGAAAAACTACATCGTCAGACCCGAAGTCAACCCGCTCCGGCCTGGTAACAGACGGTATCCGCAGAATATGGGTGCCGGTCGGCGTGATAAGGCGTAGACCGTTTTCGTTAATCGCTTCCACATTACCGGGACGACCAATCAAGACCACCTCATGCCCCGTTCGTGCCAGATGCCCACCAATCACACCTCCAATCCCTCCCGCCCCGTAGATAATAAACCGCATCATCTCCCTCCATTCATAAACATTTCATAATGGCACAAACTGCCATTTTATGCAACAGCGTAACAGAAAAGGTCGTTTAATAACCTATCCCCCTGACCCCCTTCCCTTATCAAGGGAAGGGGGAATTTATTTTTAAGAGGGGCTAACGCCCCTCTTAGACTCCCCGAAAAGACTTCATCTCCCTATCCTAAAGGGTGTTAAAGAGGGACTTCGTCCTTCTTACAAAATCTTCCCCCTCTCCTTCTCAAGGAGAGGGGGATAAAGCGGGTTCCCGGAAAAATCTTTGATTTTTCCGGGTGCTTAGAGGGGGTAAGGTTGATAGAATTTCGGATTACCCCTTTAGACCAGCTTTGTGCTATAATTATAAATCTGATTTGTAAAAACTCAGAGTTGAGTTAGGGGGCTAGGACGGACATACTGGCACTTAAGCAAAAACTGGCGGAAATGCTTAATCGGGCGGCAACGGAGGCCCAGAAATCAGGAAAGCTACCCTCAGTGATTTTGCCTAAAGCATATATAGAACGCCCCCGGAACCCGCAACACGGAGACTACGCCTCTGGTTTTCCCCTGAAGCTGGCTAAGGCGACCGGAGCCAAGCCGATGGCTATCGCCGAAGACCTGGTCGGGCTTATGGCACCTATTCCTGAGGTCGAGAGTATTGTTGCCGCACCGCCAGGGTTTATCAACTTCACCCTCAAGAGCAACTGGCTGACCAGCCAGATTGATTCCATCCTGTCGGCTGGAGATAGCTACGGCAATATTAACATTGGTCAGAACAGCCGAGTACAGGTGGAATTTGTCAGTATCAACCCCACCGGTCCGCTCCATGTGGGGCATGGACGAGGCGCCGTTCTGGGCAGCACCCTGGCTAACATATTGACGGCAGCCGGCTATAATGTGCAGAAGGAGTATTACTTCAATAATGCCGGCAGTCAGATGGACGCCTTTAATCGCTCACTCTATGCCCGCTATCTGCAATGCCTCGGCACCGAAGCCGAGATGCCATCCGATGGCTATCTGGGCAACTATATGGTCGACCTGGCTAAAGAGATTATTGCTGAACAGGGGGACCGGCTTCGCTCTCTAGCTGAGCCTGAAGCGGTAGCCCAGGTCGGGAGGCTCGGGCTGGATAAGATAATGAGGCAAATCAAGGAGGAACTCCAACGGCTCGGCGTCACCTTTGACGCCTGGTTTACGGAACAGAGCCTCTACGATAACGGTCAGTATGACAAAGTCATGTCGCTTTTACGCCAAGCAGGATATATTGCAGAAAAAGAGGGGGCTACCTGGTTTGTGTCCACCGCTCTTGGCGAAGACAAAGACAACGTCCTGGTGCGCAGTGATGGCTCCCCTACCTACTTTGCCACTGATATCGCCTACCACTACAACAAATTCCTGGAGCGCAAGTTTGACCGGGTGATTAACATCTGGGGAGCTGACCACCAGGGACATGCACCCCGGCTGAAGGCAGCGGTCAGTGCCCTCGGTATTGACCCTGAGCGACTTCAATTGATCATCCACCAGATGGTCACCCTGCGGCGTGGTGATGAGCTGGTTCGGGTCTCTAAACGTAGCGGTGACATTATTACCCTGCGTGAGGTAATGGATGAGGTGGGAACTGACGCCTGCCGATTTTTCTTTTTATCCCGCTCAGCGAGCAGCCAGATGGACTTTGACCTGGAATTAGCCAAAAAAGCGTCAGCGGATAACCCCGTCTACTATGTCCAGTATGCTCACGCTCGTATTGCCAGCATCCTTCGTCTGGCTAAACAGCGGGAGATCGATTATCGTGATGGAGATGTCTCCTTGATAACTACCGAGCCTGAATTAACCTTATTACGCAGGTTACTACTCTTGCCTGAACTAATTGAGACGGTAGCCCATACTCTTGAGCCCCACCACCTCCCCTATTACGCTCAGGATTTAGCCACCGTATTCCATAGCTTTTACAAGCAGTGCCGCGTCGTTTCACGGAATGAAGCCCTAACCAAGGCGCGCCTCAAGCTCGTAGAGGCAACCAAGATTGTTCTAGCGAAAACTCTGCACCTTATGGGGATGACAGCACCAGAAAGAATGTAAGGGTATCAACCTCTAAAGCCCCTGGCGTTTGTATTCCTGGGCTATTTCAGCGTAGATTCTCGGGCTTTCCGTGAACCAGTACGACTGGTAATCGGCGACCTCTCTCTTGATTCTTGCCGGGACACCAACGACGAATGATTTTGGGGGAACCTTCATCTTCTCTGTGACCACGCAACCGGCAGCAATTATGGAATAATCACCGATCTCAACATCATGAAGAATGGTGGCGCCCATGCTTACCACGACATGGTGCCCGATCTTACGGCCGTTAGAGATAGCACCATGGCCAAAGATGACAAAGTCACCGATAGTAACATCAGCAATGTGAGGCAAGGCAGGTGCCCCGGAATGAATAACGCAGTTATCTTCTATAACGGTATTCTTGCCAATGGTTATCTTGCCCATATCACCCCTGATTACAGCTCCAGGCCAGACACTGGAGTTCTCGCCAATCTCTACATCACCGATAATATAGGCGGCTTCGCTGATATAGGCAGAATCAGCTATTTTAGGTGTCTTACCGTTAAAGCTTCTAATCATCTTCACCTCCCAGACTAGCTAATATACCAGCTAGCCTTGCCTGTGGTCAAACCTGGCTTGTCGTTATCCGCCCTTTATGCTACACTTCTGAACGGAGGCGAATGATTAGATGAAGAAGCGAGTTTTTTCCGGGGCTCGTCCGACCAGCCGGCAACACATCGGCAACTACCTCGGGGCGATACAAAACTGGGTAAAACTACAGGATGAGTATGACTGTATATACTGTGTGGTAGATGTCCACGCTCTAACTTCCATAAAGGACACCAATGAACTGCAGTCAAACATTCGCGATATTGTGCTTGACTGGCTGGCAGCCGGTATCGACCCCAAACGGAGCATCATCTTCGTCCAATCGCATGTCCCGGAGGTAATGGAACTCCATACTTATCTCAGCATGATTACCCCTCTGAGCTGGTTGCTGCGCGTGCCTACTTTTAAAGAGAAAGTGAAGCTCCAGCCGGACAATGTAAACTATGGGCTGGTAGGCTACCCGGTGCTACAGACGGCTGATATTATCCTTTATAAAGCTGAGGTGGTACCGGTCGGTGAAGACCAACTGCCTCACATAGAACTAGCCAGGGAGATTGCACGACGCTTCAATAATCAGTTCGGTGATACCTTTCCTGAGCCTCAAGCCAAGCTTACCTCCTTCCCCTCAATACTCGGGCTAAACGGAAAAGAAAAAATGAGTAAATCGCTGGACAATACTATTGACCTAGCCCTTTCTCCGGAGGAGACGTTAGCGCGGGTAATGACAGCAGTGACTGACCCGGCTCGCCGTTACCGTAATGACCCGGGGCACCCCGAAATATGTAATATCTACAAGCTTGATGAATACTTTAACCCGCTTCAACGAGAGCAGTTTGCTGATAGATGCCGTCGGGCTGAGGTAGGTTGTGTCGAACACAAGGAAACACTGGCTCGGCAGATTAATGCTACCCTGCAACCCTTCCGGGAAAAGCGGGCTGCCCTAGCGGCTAAACCCCACTATGTCAGCGATGTCCTTGCCGATGGCGCTCAGCGGGCCAGGGTCATTGCCCGTGAGACCATCCGAGAAGTCAAACAAAAGATGAGACTCATTTAGGGGAGAGCACTCAATAGGTCAAGACTAGTCTGTGAGGTGAATTGAAATAGAGATAATACCCGCCATAGACCTTAAAGGTGGTAACTGCGTTCGCCTGTATCAGGGTAACTACGACGAGGAGATTATCTTCTCTGATGACCCGGTAGAGGTGGCTCTAAAGTGGCAATCACTAGGGGCACCCAGACTGCATATCGTTGACCTTGATGGTGCTGTCCGGGGCAAACCTGGTAATCTGGAGATTATTAAGGTTCTAGCCACCGCCATACTGGTGCCCACCCAACTGGGTGGTGGCATTCGCAATATGGACACTATAAAAGAATTGCTGAGTGCCGGTATAGAGCGCGTTATCCTGGGCACCGCCGCTGTGGAAAATCCTAACCTGGTTGAGGACGCATGTCGCCGGTTCAGTGACTCTATTATTGTTGGTATTGATACCAGGGACGGGTGGGTGGCGACACACGGCTGGCAACAGGAAACGAGGCTAAAAGCTATAGACTTTGCTAAAGCTATGACACGGCTCGGGGTGAAGCGCTTCATCTACACCGATATCAATCGTGACGGCACTCTCACTGAGCCGAACTTCACGGCTATTTCTGAGCTAATCAATGCCATCGGACTGCCCGTCATTGCCTCCGGTGGTATTTCATCGCTGACTCACCTCAAAATGCTGAAACAGCTTGGTGCTGAAGGCGCCATCATCGGCAAGGCGCTCTATACCGGAGACATCAACCTGAAGCAAGCGCTAGAGGCGGTTAACTGAATGAGAGAAGGACTAAAGGAAAGTTAGGGAGAAGGGGATCAAGCGCATTCCCAGAAAAACCAAAGATTTTTCTGGGTGCCTAAAGGGGGTGAGGTAGATGGATAATCTAAAGTTTAACGAAAAGGGGCTTGTTCCGGCTATCGTGCAAGATGCTGATACCGGTGAGGTGCTGATGCTGGGCTATATGGACGAAGAGGCATTAAAACGGACCCTCTCCGGTGATGAGGTGTGGTTTTACAGTCGCAGTCGGCAGCAGTTATGGCACAAAGGAGAGACCTCGGGCAACCGTATCAAGGTACGGGAAGTATGGAAAGACTGTGATAGCGATACCATTCTGGTCAAAGCCCACCCCACCGGTCCGGTTTGTCATACCGGTAGTAGGACCTGCTTCTTTCAGCAGTTAGCGAAGCGAGATACATAGATTAGTAACCTGAGGTTGATAAACAATCTCAAGTTTTCCCTCCGCTTGACACCCAGCTATACGAGCTGGTAGAATTTGATTTTTGGAGGCTAGAGATTTACGCTATTATTGAGACAGGTGGCAAACAGTATAAGGTAACCCCCGGTCAGGTTATTGATGTAGACCGGCTGGACGTGGCTGAGGGTAATACTATTGAGCTCGATAGGGTATTACTCCTTGCCGATAATGATAAGGTAACAGTGGGTACTCCTACTGTTGATGGGGCAAGGGTGATTGCTACCTCGCTGGGGGAAGACAGAGGAAAGAAGGTTATCGTCTTCAGGTATAAGAATAAGGTGCGTTATCGTAAGAAGACAGGGCATCGTCAGGTTTATACCAAGCTGACGATAGATAAGATAATTGGGCCGGGAACCACGGAGGAGAAACTGGTCAAGAACGTTCGCCGGCGTAAGAAAGAGGTGACGGCAAGTGGCACATAAAAAGGGAGCCGGGCGTTCAAGGAACGGACGGGATAGCCAATCAAAACGGCTCGGCGTGAAAAGGTACGCGGGCAATATTGTCAGTGCTGGCACGATACTGGTCAGACAGCGGGGCACCCGTATTCATCCGGGCAACAATGTGGGTGTGGGTAGAGACCATACCCTCTTTGCTCTGATTGACGGCACGGTCAAATTTGAACCCGCCAGCAAGAACAGGAGAAAAGTTAGCGTTTACGCTAGCTGAACGATATGAAAGAAAAGATTCATCCCCAGTATTATCCTGATGCCAAAGTAGTCTGCGCCTGTGGTAACAGCTTTACTGTCGGTGCCACCAAGAAACTAATGAGGGTGGAAGCCTGTAGCCGGTGTCATCCCTTCTTCACCGGTGAGCGCAGGATGCTGGATACGGCGGGACGAGTCGAGCGGTTTAAGCAGCGCTACAAGATGAAAGACTAGGCTGTGGCATACCGCTGCCTACGGGCAAAGAACTCTGGTATGGTCTGAAATATTTTTAGTATGGGCGTCCGAGCAAAGACAGGAGCGGCATAGCTGAGCCGCTCCCTTTTATTAATAGGGGGATACGGTGGCAAGCAGGTTTTATTACGGAGGGCAGGCGGTTATCGAAGGGGTAATGATGAGAGGGCGGGAAACTTTAGTAACGGCGGTGCGCCGTCCCGACGGCGGGCTGGTCATAGATTCCCAGCCACTGCCCAAGCTCTATACCGGCAGGATAAGGCAGCTCCCATTAATACGAGGTATTGTTGTCCTGATTGAGGCTCTGGTTCTGGGTATCAAGACCCTGTTTCACTCAGCTAATGTATCTCTGGAAGAGGAAGAAGAGGAGATTTCAGGGGCACTGCTCTGGCTCATCGTGGCTGGTTCAATGGTCTTCGCTGTCGCCCTGTTCTTTATTGCGCCCCTTTTCCTCACCAGGTTGCTTAATATCAGCTCATCGCTGCTATTCAATCTCATTGACGGTCTTATCCGTTCGGTTATTTTTATCGTCTATCTCTGGCTAATGACACTGGTGCCTGATATCAGACGGGTATTTGCTTATCACGGTGCCGAGCATAAGGTAGTAAATGCCTATGAAAATGGTGTCCCGATGGAAATAGAGGCGGTCAGGGGATACAATACAGCGCACGTACGTTGTAGCACCAGCTTCCTATTTGTGGTGTTGATCATCTCCATATTTGTTTTTGCTCTGATTGGTCTGCGCACGACGTGGCAGATGGTGTTATCACGAATTGTCCTCATCCCGGTTATTGCCGCCCTTGGCTATGAAGTTATCTATTTTGGTAGCCGGCATATCAACAATGGCTTAGTCAGGGCTGTCCTGGCTCCCGGGCTGTGGTTGCAGGCTCTGACGACCAGAGAACCCGATGATAGCCAGCTAGAGGTTGCCCTAGCAGCGTTAAAGAAAGTGATAGAGATTGAAGAGGCTCAACCTCCCTCCTGAAAGCTTGCCTCTGAAGCTCGCTAGGGTAATACTATATAAGGAGAGGGGGAAGAAAATTCAAAAGAGGGACTTAGCCCCTCTTTAACACCCTATATAATAGAGAGGTTTTTTTGCCTTTCTCCTTGGGGAGTCTAAGAGGGGCATTAGCCCCTCTTCAAATAAGTTCTGCCTCCTTCCCTTGATAAGGGAAGGAGGCTAGGTTAATAAATAAAAGGGGGGCAACGTGAGTCTTAATACACAGCCAGCAGGAGAAAAGGACGATGCCATTGCCATCCAGACCGTTAAGCTTACCAGGCTGTTTAATAGTCTGGTGGCGGTAGACGGTATTGACCTAGGTATCAAAAAGGGGGAACTGTTCGCTCTCCTTGGCCCTAATGGCGCTGGCAAAACCACCACCATAAATATGCTCTGCTGCCTGCTGAAACCAACCAGCGGTACTGCCACCGTTATGGGTTACGATATTATTAAGCAACCGTTCAGGATTAAAGAAATCATTGGTGTTTCACCACAGGAGACCACTATCTCCGAACACCTCAATGCTCAGGAACACCTCAACCTGATAGGCAGGATTCACAACATGGATGCTAAAGAACTGAAAAGCCGGTCGCAGAAGCTACTGGAGACGATGGGGCTTGCCGAGAGGGCTAAAGACCAGGTGAGAAAATACTCTGGCGGCATGAAACGAAGACTTAATATCATAATGGCACTGATTCATAATCCAGCGGTCATATTTCTAGACGAACCCACCCTCGGTCTCGACCCTCAAGCCAGGCGAGCCATATGGGACTATATTGCCCAGTTAAAGGGTGAAAAGACCATCTTGCTCACCACTCACTATATGGATGAGGCAGACTCCCTCAGCGACCGGATAGGCATTATGGATGAGGGTAAGATTGTCGCGCTCGGTACCAGCCGTGAACTCAAAATGAGCGTAACGGAAAAACGAACCATGATTATTTATGCCTGGAACCTCACCCAGAAGGTGATAAATGAGATGCAGAGCAAATACGCCGAGGTAAAGGTGAGTGATGGCACGATGCTGATTAGCGATAAGCAACTTGATTTTAAGACGGTTGTTGACCAACTGCACTCCCTGGGGGCTATGGTTCGCTCTGCCTATATGAAGGAGCCGACCCTGGACGAAGTCTTTCTCCAGATAACCGGGAAGGAGCTGAGAGAATGAGAATTCTGGAATTAGCCAGCCGGAACTTCAAGGAAACCTATAGGGACCCTCTGGCGCTGGGCTTCCTTCTCGGTTTCCCGTTGCTATTCATGCTGCTTTTTGGGGCGATGTTTGGCGGCGATAATGTGCCGCATTACCCCCTCGGTGTCATAGATGAGGACAATACTCCGCTTTCGCAAGCCTTTGTTAGTGACGCGCTGGCAAAGGTAGAGGTCTTCAAGCTTTCTACCTATGATGATAATGCCACTGCTATGAAAGACCTCAAGTTTGGTGACCTGTCAGCTTATGTCGTTATCCCGCAGGGTTTCGGTGAGCAAGTATCACAGAACTGGCAGGGTAAAGAGACCAGCATCAGCCTTCATATGACCTATGACGAAAGCGATATTCAGGTATCACAGCAGCTGATTTCGATAATGAATGCCGTTACCCGCTCCTTTGCTCGTATCGAGATACCAGTAACCATTAATGCCAACCCTATCCACATAGAAACCAAGATAACCTATGTTGACTTCATCGCTCCAGGGATAATCATCTTCGGTCTTTTGATAATGATACCCACCTCAGCCCGAATAATGGTTCGCGATAAGGAAAAGGGATTTTTGTCTCGTCTGCTGACTACGCCGACCACACCCGTAGACTTTATCCTGGGCTACACCCTGTGCCTAGCTGCCATCGCTATCGCTCAAATAATAATCTTTATGGCTATTGCCTGGGGGTTTGGCATGGATTTCGTCGGCAGTGTGGGGCTGGCATTCCTCATCTTTTTCCTCACCGGCTTGTGCAGCATCGGCATCGGGATGGTTGTCGCTTCACTCTCCGGGTCGGAGAACCAGGCTGAGCCCCTCTGCTGGCTGTTTTCTATGCCGCTGGCGATGCTCTCCGGGTGCTGGTTCTCTACAGATATGCTGCCCTCATATCTTAAGAGGATAGCTGATGCTTTCCCCTACGCCCATGTCATTAGTGCTTCAAGGGGTGTTATTACCCGGGGAGTCGGGCTGGGGGAAATCAGCACTGACTTTCTCTTCTTAATTGTCTGGACAGTGGTTGTCTTTGCTCTTGGCGTTATCCTGTTCAGGAGGAGCATGCGGAGCTAAATGTCGGTACAACCAATAGAGTGGCTTGATAACCGGGTAAAAATCCTCGACCAGACCAGACTTCCGCAGAAAGAAGTCTATTTGGAACTGGATGCCTATCAAGATGTAGCTCTAGCCATTACACAATTGAAAATCAGGGGTGCTCCAGCCATTGGCATAGCTGGTGCCTATGGGATAGCCCTCGGTGCCCTGAAAATTGAATCCATCGCAAGGGATGATTTCCTAGAAAAGTTCCAGCAGGTAAGCCAGACCATTGCCGACACCAGACCCACCGCCCGAAACCTGTTTCGCGCCGTTGAGCGGATGGAACACTTAGCCAAAGCTGGCAATGATGTGACCGAGATAAAAAAGAGCCTCGTTCAAGAAGCCGCCAGAATACACTCTGAAGAAATTGAGGCTACCAGAAAACTCAGTCAGTTTGGCGCCAGTTTAATCAGTAATGGCTTCACTATTCTGACTCACTGTAACACCGGTCCTTTAGCTACCGCCGGTTATGGCACTGCCCTGGGAGTCGTCATACAGGCAAAGGAGCAGGGCAAGAACATCAGGGTCTTTGTTACCGAGACCCGCCCCCTCCTCCAGGGAGCACGGCTCACCACCTGGGAACTGAAGAAGGCTGGTATCCCATTCACCCTCATTACCGACTCTATGGCTGGCTACTTTATGAGCCAGGGTGGCATTGACTGTGTTATCGTTGGTGCCGACCGGATTGCCGCCAATGGCGATACCGCCAACAAGATTGGCACCTACACGCTGGCAGTTTTAGCCAGAGAGAACGGCATCCCCTTCTATGTTGCCGCCCCCACCTCCACCATTGACCCTTCGTTAAAATCAGGAAAGGAAATCCCCATCGAACAGAGGAGACCCGAAGAGGTAACCCATATTCAGGGTTTAGCCATCGCCCCCGAAGGCACCGAGGCCCAAAATCCCGCCTTTGATGTCACCCCCCATAAATACATCACCGCCCTCATCACCGAACGTGGTATAATAAGAAAGCCATATCTAAGAAATTTAAAGACTTTATTTAGGTAACCCATCCCCCTGACCCCCTTCCCTTAATAAGGGAAGGGGGAGTGTAGATAAAAGAGGGGGCTTCGCCCCCTATCCAAACACCTCTAATATTTTTGGTGGAGGAACTAAGGAGAGATTAAGAGAGGCAAAACCTCTATATGAAAGGGAGCAAAGAGGGACTTCGTCCCTCTTAGAAATCACCGCCCCTTTTCTTTGAAGGGGGTGAAGTCGATAAATGACAAGGAGGTCTCTTAATGCCTGAGGCGAAAATCGGGGTTATTGGGGGGAGCGGGCTTTATGATATTGAGGGGATGAGGGGTATTACAGAGGTCAATGTAGATACGCCCTTTGGCAAGCCGAGCGATTCCATTATCATCGGCAAACTGGGAGGGGTGGGGATTGCCTTTCTTCCCAGACACGGGAGGGGACACCGTGTCTCCCCTTCCGAACTAAACTCCAGAGCTAATATCTACGCTTTAAAATCGCTGGGCGTGGAGCATATCATCGCCGTCTGCTCGGCAGGCAGTTTCAAGAAGGAGATAGAGCCCGGTCACCTGCTTATCCCCGACCAGCTTATCGACCGCACCCGCACCCGGGTCAGCTCTTTCTTTGGCGAGGGTATCGTTGCCCATATTCCCTTTGCTGACCCTTTCTGCCCCGTACTGAGCCAGATTCTATACAATTCAGCTAAAGAAATAGGTGCCACTGTCCATCCTAAGGGGACCTTTGTCGTGATGGAGGGTCCCGCCTTCTCTACCAGGGCTGAATCAAGGCTTTACCGCTCCTGGGGGGCAGACCTTATCGGCATGACCGCCCTGCCTGAAGCCAAGCTGGCTCGGGAAGCTGAGATTTGCTACGCTATTATCGCCTGTGTTACCGACTACGATAGCTGGTGGGAGCGCGCCAAGCCAATTACGGTGGATGTCATACTGAACACCCAGCGCCAGAATATTGAGACCACCAAAAATGTCATAAAGCTGGCGGTAAGCCGGATACCAGAGAAGCGCAACTGCCCCTGCGCTACAGCACTGGAGACGGCTATCGTCACCGCTCCGGAAATGATCCCGCCGGAGCAGAAGACGAAACTCAACCTGATACTCGGTAAATATATAAAGTAATACAACGTAACGTATCCTCCACCCTTTCCCCCTTCCCTTAGCAAGGGAGGGGAATTTACTTGAAAAGGGACTCTGCCTCTCTCCAATAGAGCGCCAAGAAAGGGCTTCTCCCAAAGCAGCAAGTATTCAAGGAGAGGGGAAGAAAAGGGGGGCGAGGTTCACCAACAACCTACATACTATTGACAAACTGCCGTTCGGTTGGTATATTTGAAATTGAAACTACCGACCAACTGGCGGTGATTTCCTAGTAGAGAACATTAATAACCTAATGTCGCTTGGATCGGATACGACCGAGACGGCAAAAATAATCACTATGTCATGAGTGCCTTCTCTGGCTGTGTCGGAGAAGGTTTTTTATATCAATCTGGCTCAGGGAGAAATTTAAGATGCTGAAACTAGGCTTCATCGGAGCCGGCACCGTAGGCACTGCCCTAGCTATCAGGCTGAACGATAGGGGCTACCGGGTGGTAGCTGTGTCCAGCCGAAGTCAGGCTTCAGCCGACAGGCTGGCGGCAGCCATCAATGGGTGCCATGCCCTCAACAGCAACCAGGCGGTAGCTGATGCGGCTGACCTTATCTTCATCACTACCCCCGATGGCGCTATCGCCCAGGTAGCCTCTGAAGTAAGGTGGCGCCCGGGGCAGAGCGTCATCCACTGTAGCGGTGCCGACTCGACCGACATTCTAAAACCAGCCAAGGAATCAGGTGCTCAGGTTGGGGCTTTTCATCCCCTGCAGACCTTTGCCAGTGTCAAACAAGCCATAGAGAACATGCCCGGCTCAACCTTCGCCATTGAGGCAGAAGAACCCCTTTTAACCATGCTCAAAGACATGGCTACCGCGCTTGATGGTCACTTTATCGAGCTAAAGGCGGGAGATAAAGTAGTTTATCATGCCGCCGCCGTCATCGCCTGCAACTATCTGGTAACCCTTGTCAAACTAGCCACTGACCTGTGGCAAACTTTTAATGTCCCCATATCGGAAGCAACCAGGGCATTAATACCGCTGCTACGAGGCACAATTCACAATATTGAAACTGTCGGCATACCCCAGTGCCTCACCGGGCCGATTGCCCGGGGTGATACCGGCACCATCAAGAAACACATTAATGCTTTAGAAAAGATAGCTCCCGCCGTGCTCTCTACTTACCTCGAGCTTGGTCGTCAAACCATCCCGGTTGCTTTAGCCAAAGGGAGAATAAATGCCCAACAGGCGGAGGAGCTACAAGCGATACTAACTGAGTAAAAAGTCAAAGGAGGGAGTGAGTCCAGTGAGAGTAGTCCTCAAAAGCAAAATTCACCGAGCCCGTGTTACCGGCGCCAACATTGATTATGAAGGCAGTATCACAATTGATAAGAAACTTATGGAAGCCGCTGACATCCTACCCTACGAACGAGTGGAAGTACTAAATATCAACAATGGCGCCCGCTTTGATACCTATGCTATAGAGGGCGAAAAAGGTGAAATCTGTCTTAATGGAGCGGCGGCTAGGTTAGGCGCCAAGGGAGACATAATCATCCTCCTCACTTATTCCTATGTGGAAGATAAAGAAGCCCACAACATCAACCCTAAACTGGTATACGTTGACGAAAAAAATGCCATCATCAAAACCAAGTGACCCGCCAAAACGACAACTCTCTAGGAGGAAGATAATGCCGCGTATTACGATAAACCAGATAAAGGAAATGAAACAGAAGGGTGAGAAAATTGTTATGCTCACTGCCTACGACTACTCCACCGCCAAGATAATCGATGAGGCAGGAATACCCCTAATCCTAGTTGGAGACAGTCTGGGCATGGTAATGCTGGGTTATGAATCGACCATACCAGTGACCATGGAGGAAATGCTGCATCACACTAAAGCTGTGGTGAGAGGCACCAAACAGGCAATGATAATCGGCGATATGCCTTTTATGACCTATCACCTTAGCGTGGAGCAGGCGCTTAGAAATGCGGCTCGTTTTATCCAGGAAGGTGGCGCTCAGGCAGTCAAGCTTGAGGGCGGGGCAACCGTTGCCGAAAAGGTGAGGCGGATTGTGGAATGCGGCATTCCGGTTCAGGGACATATCGGACTCACTCCGCAGTCGGTCCACCAGCTGGGTGGTCTCAAGGCACAGGCCAAGTCCCTTGAGACCGCTGCCAGACTAATTGAGGACGCCCAGGCTCTGGAACAGGCTGGTGCCTTCTCTATCGTGCTGGAGGCTATCCCTCATAAACTAGCCTCTCTGGTTACCCAGAAAGTAAGCATCCCCACCATTGGCATCGGCGCTGGGCCCGGCTGTGATGGCCAGGTTCAGGTTATCAATGATATTCTAGGCTCATTTACCGACTTTGTCCCCAGGCACGCCAAGCAATATGCTAAACTCACCGATATTATCCGCAAAGCCGTTACCGAATATGATAGCGAAGTAAAAGCCGGCACCTTCCCCACCGAAAAACACAGCTTCATAATAGATGAGAGCATACTGGCTGAGCTGAGGGCAAAATAGGGTGATAGCCATGAAACAGGTCACTAAGAGGAAAGTGAGATAAAGAGGGCTCCCTGAAATTATTTAAAGGGGGGTGAGGTAGACGAGGCTATGAAAGTCGTTGAGACCATAGCCGAGATGAAGCAGATAAGGCGTAAGCTGGCTGAGCCGGTTGGCTTTGTCCCCACTATGGGCTATCTCCACGAGGGGCATCTATCTCTGGTCAGACGAGCCAGGGCGGAAAACTCCAGCGTGGTCGTCAGTATCTTCGTCAATCCGACGCAGTTTGGACCTCAGGAAGATTTTAATAGCTATCCCCGTGACATTCCCCGTGACCTGGCGATGCTTGAAACGGCAAAAACTGACATTGTCTTCATACCCACTGCCGAGGAGATGTATCCGCCGCGATTCGGTAGCTGGATAGATGTGGAAAAGGTTACCGAACGGCTTGAAGGTGCCGCCCGACCGGGCCATTTCCGGGGTGTAGCAACGGTGGTCGCCAAGCTATTTAACATTGTTGAACCCACCAGAGCCTACTTCGGGCAGAAGGACGCCCAGCAGGTGGTGGTGATTAAAAAAATGGTAGCTGACCTCAATATGAACCTGCAAATAGTTACCTGTCCCACCGTACGTGAACCCGATGGTCTGGCAATGAGCAGTCGCAATACCTATCTTAAACCTGATGAGCGCCAGGCAGCGGTAGTCCTCTATCAAGCGCTTAAGCTGGCTCAACAGTTATGGTCGCAGGGTGAGAAAGATGCCAATCGCCTCCGTCAAGCAATGAGAGACCTTATTCAAAAGCAACCTTTAGCAGAGAAGATTGATTATATCAGTATCGCCGACGCCGAGACATTAGAAGAATTAGATAAGGTTAAACCCCCGGCTCTGGTATCGCTGGCGGTAAAAATCGGAAAGCCGAGGCTGATAGATAATATCGTTCTGGAATAGCTATTTGGGTATAAATCTAGCCACTTGAGCCTTGATTTCCAGGTCTACTTCGTCTTCTTGTATGTCAAACCATCGTATCCTTTTATCCTCTAACCGAAACCAGTTGTACTGGCGACGGACGAGGCGGTGGGTCTCGGTCTTAATCTGTTGGATAGCTGCGGTCAAATCCAGCTCACCCCTGAGAAACATGCCGATTTGTTTATAGCCAATGCCGGACATAGCTGGTAACTCTAAACTGTAGCCCATATCCACCAGCTTTCTTACTTCCTCCACCAGACCCCGTTCCATCATTCTCTCAACTCTGAAGTCAATGCGCCGGTATAGCTCTTCTCTGTCGGCAGTCAGACCTATTATGAGCACATCAAAAGGCGGGGGCTTCTTAGATTGAAGCCCGGAAAAGGGAGCCCCGGCGTATCGGGACACCTCAAGAGCCCTTATCAGTCGGCGTACATTGCGCCGGTCAATCCTCTGGGCTGATACCGGGTCAATTTCCATCAACTCCTGATAAAGCTCGCCGGCTTTCCCTTTTGCCGCCTTCTCTTCCAGCCTATGCCTGAATTCTGGGTCAGGCGGCACCCTCGGTATTGCCCACCCTTCCAGCACCGCCCACACATAGAGACCGCTACCGCCTACCAGCAGCGCCAACTTATTGCGCCGTTGAATGTCATCAATAGCCCGATAAGCAAGCTGCTGATATTGAGCCAGACTGAAAGCCTCATCGGGGTCTATTATGTCAATTAAATGATGGGGAACGAGGGATAACTCCTGCTGGCTTGGTTTATCCGTGCCAATATCCATATAACGGTACACCTGACGGCTATCGGCGCTTACTATCTCGCCGTTAAAAGTCTGTGCCAGGCGAAGAGCCAGCCGACTCTTGCCCGTAGCGGTGGGACCAACTATGGCTACCAGAGGATTCATTTGATTTCTGAGGTCTGCCTGACAATGCTCAAGAACTCGTTTGCTTTGAGGCTTGCCCCGCCGACAAGGGCGCCATCTATCTCAGGCTGTTGCATAAGCTCGGTAATATTACCAGCGGTAACACTGCCACCATATAAAATACGCACGTCCCGGGCAGCTTCCTTACCATATAATTGCGAGATACCGCGACGAAGAAAACCAATGGTCTCATTTGCCTGCTTACCGGTAGCCGCCAGACCGGTGCCGATAGCCCAGACTGGCTCATAAGCAATGATAATGTCGCCAGAATAATCTATTCCGGCGAGGGATGACCTTAGTTGCTCAATCACCAACTCTATAGTTTTCCCCTGGTTCGTTTCCCTCAGTCTTTCTCCAACACACAAAATAGGTTTTAAGCCAGCCTTTAGCGCTGCCCTCACTTTTTTATTAACAATCTCATTTGTCTCACCAAAATACTGCCGGCGCTCAGAGTGCCCGATAATAACGAATTCGCACAGTTCAGCCAGCATCAGCGGAGAAATCTCCCCGGTATAAGCCCCCTCTTCTTCAAAATACAGGTTCTGCGCCCCCAGTTTAATTGAAGTCCCCATTATTAAATCTCTAATAGCCGCCAGAGAAACAAAAGGGGGACAGAGCACCTTGTCAACGCCCTTTATTTCATCAAGTCCCCATCGCATTTCATTGACCAGGGCTATGGCTCCACTCAGCGTAGTATTCATCTTCCAGTTACCGGCAATTAGAGGCACACGCATTCCATTCTCCTGCTGAACATTTATCCTACCTTCGGTAAGGGAGGGAAAATTTCTATTGACGGGGGCAAAGCCCCCTCCTTAACAACTCCTCTTTTGCTATCTGCCGAAGAGAGGCGAGACTTCTCTTATCCTCTCCTACGCCCCAAATTTGGTCAGCTTGAGGGCGTTAGCCATCGCCAGAGGCATAATCTCTGTAGCCCGAAGCCTCCCCAGCCCGCCAAGAAGGCAGGCAGACTCAGAAAACTCTTTCGCCTTATCAGCGCGACACCACCTAGAATATAAAAGCACTGGCACGGGGTGCCAGCTATGTCCCTTGAGCGGGGCTGGCGTCGAATGGTCGCCGGTAACAACAATGACATCGGGTTGCAGACTTACTAATTCGGGGAATAGGCTATCAACTTCCTCAATAACGGCGACTTTCCTATCAAAGTCACCATCCTCGCCGGCGGCATCGGCGGCTTTTATATGTAAGAAGAAGAAATCATAGTCATTATAGTTCTGAGCCAGCGTCTTGAATTCATCCTCAATGCTGGCTCCTGTCTCCAGAACCTCCATACCAACCAGTCTGGCCAGCCCCCGATACATGGGATAAGTGGCAATGGCGGCTGGTTTAAGCTTATAAATCTCGCTCATAGCTGGCAAGTGAGGCAGGCTGGAGAAGCCACGGAAGAGAATCATATTGGCTGGGCTATGCTTAGCCAATATTATCTTCGCCTGAGCGATAAATTGATTGGCAATGTTAGCTGTTCTCCGGGCTATGGCATGGGTGGGAATGAGTTCTTTTGGGGGCACTCCTGTCTGCTGAGGGTCAGAATCGCTGACCTCGGGAGAAAGGTTGTCTCCCCGAAACACCGCGGCAAAGCGGTGTTCCCTCACCGGACGAACAAAAATTTCAACCCCATCTATTACCTGTCCATCCAGTAACCGGCACAGTTCGGTGCATTTCTCAGTAGAGACGCGGCCTGCCCTGCGGTCGGTGACCAGACCGGCCTTATCCACGGTACAGAAGTTTCCCCGAGCGGCTATATCCCCGCGCTTAAGGTCAAAATCCACCCCTACCGCCTCCAATACCCCACGCCCGATGTTGAAACTGACCGGGTCGTAACCAAATAGAGCTAAATGACCAGCCCCACTCCCCGGGGTTATCCCCGGGCTCACCGGGTCAATGAGGCCACAAACGCCTTTAGCCGCCAGTTTATCAAGGTTTGGCGTTTTTGCTGTCTCCAGTTCCGTCTTCCCTGTCTCTGGACTAGCCAACCCGCCCAAGCCATCAATGACCAAAAATACAATCTTGGTGGGTGAAACTATTGAGATTGACTTTACTAATTCCAGACTATCCATATCTATACATATCCCCCGAGCGACTTCAACCTACTGGCTTCTGGCGAATCTTTATCCAGTAATGCTTCTACCCCGGGCAATTTCTGACCACTGAGGAAACTTAATGAAGCGCCGCCCCCGGTAGAGACAAAGGTCAATCTATCAGCCAACCCCATGTTGGTCACTACCTCAGTTGTAGAACCTCCTCCAATGATGGTAACAGCATCAAGGTCGGCTAACAATTTAGCCATGGCTTGAGTGCCTACGGCAAATTGGGGTATCTCATTAATGCCCATAGGTCCGTTCCAGAAGACCGTTTTACAAACTCGTAATGCCTCAGAGAAGCTCCTGATAGTTCGCTGACCTATATCCACAATCCTTTGACGAGACGGTATCTTTTCTATAGGCACGACCTTACCTTTAGCCTCAGGGCTAATCTCAGCGGCAACAACCACATCAACGGGAAGTAACAGCCGCACTCCCCGTTCTATTGCCTCTGCCATTAACCTGGCGACAGTGTCCAGTCTGTCTTCCTCCACCAACGATAGCCCTACTTCATAGGACTTGGCTTTGAGGAAGGTAGCCGCCATACCCCCGCCGATGAGCAGCAGGTCCAGTTTACCCATAATGTTTTTCAGCATTTCAACCTTATCGCTTATTTTAGCACCGCCAACAAGTCCACCAAAGGGATGCACCGGATTTTTTAACATACTACCCAGGTATTCAAGTTCCTTCTCCATCAACAGCCCGGCTACTGAAGGGAGATATTCAGTAACCCCTACTACTGAAGCGTGTTTCCGATGAGCCGTCCCAAAAGCATCGTCAACATATATATCCGCTAAGTCTGCCAGGGCTCGGGCAAAGGCGGGGTCGTTTTCTTCCTCAGCCCGATGAAAACGAAGGTTCTCCAGTAATAGAACGTCACCGTTCTTCAAACCTGCCGAAGCCTTCTTTGCTTCGGGGCCAATACAATCCCGGGTAACTCTAACCCGTTTGCCCAATAGCGACGATAGGTGTTGAGCAATAACGGTTAATCGCAGGCTTTCAACCACCTTTCCGTCAGGCCTGCCTAAATGCGAGCAGAGAATTACCTTAGCCCCCCGGTCAACGAGATAATTGATTGTTGGTAGAGCGGCTCGAATACGGCTATCGTCACTGATTTTCCCTGTCTTCTCATCCAGAGGGACATTAAAATCAACCCTGACCAGAAGCCTTTTCCCACCGACATCGATATCCCTGAGCGTCAACTTGTTCATTTTTTCACTTTGAGGGCGGAAATTAAGGAAGCGGAATCAATGGCAGGGAAGAAGGTCAAAACCTGCTTAGCTATTCCTTCAGCGTCAATACCGTACTTACTGCGAAGGAACACCTGATTACCGTGCTCCACAAATTCATCAGGCAGACCGACACTCTTCACCTGAATGCCGCCCATGCCTGACATTTTCAAAAAGTCAACTACGCGACTGCCAAAACCACCACTGAGAGTGTTTTCCTCCACCGTAACCAGGCGCTTAATACTCCGAGCCAAATCTAAGATAAGCTCAGAGTCCAGTGGCTTGGCAAAGCGGGCGTTAACCACGGTAGCTTCAATGCCCCCTAAGGCTAGCTTCTGAGCCGCCTCAAGAGCAGCCGGCACGGTAGCGCCTATCGCCAGTATGGCTACATCCTCACCGTGTCTAACTATTTCGCCTTTACCTATAGCAATGAGCCGTAATTCTGTATCCAATTTCACTCCTAACCCGGAGCCACGGGGGTACCGTACCGCCATGGGAAGACCTGCTTTTACCGCTGTGTAAAGAAGGTGCTGAAGCTCGTTTTCGTCTTTGGGTGCCGATACAACCAAGTTAGGAATCAGTGTTAGATAGGAGAGGTCAAAAGTGCCCTGGTGGGTCTTGCCATCATCACCGACAATACCACCACGGTCAATAGCAAATACCACAGGTAAATTTTGAAGGCAAACATCGTGGATAATCTGATCAAAGGCACGCTGGAGGAAAGTGGAGTATATCGCCACAATAGGTATGTAGTTTTGAGTTGCCAGACCAGCAGCGAAGGTGACGGCATGCTGCTCACAGATGCCGACATCAAAAACACGCTCGGGAAACTCAGCCTGCACGATGTTTAAGCAATTCCCTTCAGGCATAGCCGGGGTAATTACGACCAATCTGGGATTATCCCTAGCCAAACGAAGCACCGTCTGAGCAAATACCTCGCTGTAAGTCGGTATGGCTCTGGTGCCAGTACCCTTTGCTGGCACACCGTGGAAGTAAACGGCGTCCCCCTCAGCCGGAAGATAACCCTTACCCTTGGTAGTAACAACATGAACCAGGGTTGGCTTCACCCGATAGTCCCGTGCCTGAGCGAGGGCGGTCTCAAGCTCCTGGATGTTATGCCCGTCAACAGGCCCCATGTAGGCAAAACCAAGCTCCTCCCAGAGTGTAGTCGGCATAACCAGACTTTTAACGCCACTCTCAACGTGTCGGCTTGCCTGCCAAAGCCGATTGCTAAAGGGGAAACGCTTCAATAGCTGCCAGCTTTTCTCCTTTGCTTCACGGTAACGGCGGTCAAAGCGTACTCTGCCCAGCAGTTTGGCAAAGGCACCCACCGTAGGTGAAATTGACATCCCGTTATCATTCAGGACGACGATAAGTCTGGTGCCTAAATGTCCGGCTTGATTGAGTGCCTCAAAAGCCATCCCTCCGGTTATCGCACCGTCACCAATAACCGCCACTACATGATAATCGTCCTTGGAAAGGTCGCGGGCAATAGCCATCCCTAAAGCTGCCGAAATTGAAGTGCTGGCGTGACCGGCACCAAAAGGGTCATGCTCGCTCTCATCACGACACGTAAAACCAGACAGCCCCCCATACTGACGGAGCGAGGCAAAACGCTGTCTCCTGCCAGTGAGCAGTTTATGAGTGTAGGCTTGATGCCCGACATCCCAGACAATCTTATCTCGCGGGCTATCAAATGTTCGATGCAGGGCTATGGTAAGCTCGACCACCCCCAGATTGGAAGCTAGATGCCCCCCGGTAGCCGAAACGGTAGTCACCAGCTCTTCTCTAATCTCAGCAGCCAATTGCTCAAGCTCCCGGTGGGTCAACACTTTCACATCTCTGGGACTATCTATTCTATCCAACAACCTCGGCATCATTAGCCTGTCCACCAGCCAAGTTTAGAATCCACTCTATACTAGCAATGCCAGTAAGCCATTGTCAAACTAGAACCGGTGAGAACCAATAAAGACCCTAGGACAGGAAGCTAAGCCCGTGCAGAAGCAGGCATCTTGACCTCCCCTTCGGCTCATGCTAAATTTGAATAGCTAGCAACAAGTCCCTGTAGCTCAGGTGGACAGAGCAGCTGCCTTCTAAGCAGCGGGTCGTGGGTTCGAATCCCTCCAGGGACGCCACCAAAGCTGGGCAACCCGCTGCCTTGGCCGGGGAGACAAAGCTGAGGCAAATCTAAGCGCGACTTACTGCATTGGGCCGACCGCAAATGAAAAATGAGTCGTTATGTCAAAGGAATTGGGTTACACCAGTTGGTTCAGGGATTTCTGTTTTCGCTTCAGGCGGACGGGAGAGCCGCCCGTACACATGAGTACTATTCAAAGCCACTTCGGCATTTTCTCAGATACGCAGACGAGAAAGGATGGCATGAAGACATCAGCCACATAGACACCCAACGGCTGAGAGAATTTCTGTCATGGACAACCTCTAGAGTCTACGAACACGGTGCGGGAAACGGCGCTCGTTTAGTCAGGCGAGGCAAGCCAACAAGTGCGTGGTCATATTTCAGGGCTTTGAGGCGCCTCTTCAATTGGGCTGTCGATGAAGGTTTCCTAGAAATAAGTCCTGTAGACAAGATACGCTTCAAGGCACCAAAGGCACCCCCTGTAGAGCCCTACTCTCCAGACGAATTGAAGAAGTTTCTGGCAGTATGCGAGTTAGACATTCGTAATGGTGCCCGGTTTACTGGACTCAGGAACCGTGCTATGTTGCTCGTTTTTCTAGACTCCGGGCTTCGCAAATCCGAAATGGCTGGTCTCAAGTTGCGAGCCCTAAACCTAGAATCTCGACGTATCAGTGTTGTTGGTAAGGGTAACAAGGTAGGTATCGTACCATTCTGCCCCAAAACAGCCAAGGCCATCTGGCTTTACCTTACCGAAAGAGAAAAACGAGCCAAATGTGATTCACTATGGGTAACTGAGGAAGGTAAGGCTTTCTCCGTTAATGGCATAGACAGCTGGTTTGACAGACTAAAGCAGAGAGCCGGTGTTACCAGTCCGGGTTGCGTCCACAAACTCCGCCACACTGCTGCTCTACAATATCTTCGAGGGGCCAGAGACAGTTTTCTGCTCCAGCTGTTTCTACGACACGAGTCGCTGGAGATGAGTCGACGATACACAAGGGGACTGAAAGCCGAAGAGGCTATTGAGGCACACAGAAACGGGGCTTCGCCGGTCGAGGGGCTTGGACTCGATTAGACGGAAGCAGGTCTCCTTTTCTATGTTGATGCAGGGCTCTCGCCCTCATTCGACTACCCTGCATTAATAGCTGGTGCT
>Ga0209102_1000148_pt1 | contig 48577 bp, 40 predicted proteins | sample ConPoolayeHmetaG_FD_185483 | JGI IMG/M metagenome (GOLD analysis project Ga0209102, IMG submission 185483) | Hot spring microbial mat communities from California, USA to study Microbial Dark Matter (Phase II) - Cone Pool mat layer H metaG... ...
ATAAAGGAGCTTCAGCTTTGGCAGGAACAGGTGCTTTAACAGGAATATTACAAGGTAACGGATCATCAGCGCCAACGGCTATCACTGGAACTGCTAATTACTTACCTAAATGGTCATCAACTGCTCCCTATTTAACTTCAACTTCTTTAATCTATGATAATGGAACAAATGTTGGAATTGGTACTGCCTCACCTAACCAAAAACTATCTGTTGCTGGAACTTTTGGAATTCTTGAGGGAGGAGCATCACCAACATATTACACTATCTTTCAAGGAGGAGATCAAAGTGGGGATATAACCTATACTCTACCAACTTCAATTGTCAATAACGGATTTTTAACCACCAACTCATCAGGGGTGTTATCCTGGACAACCAGCATTCCTGCCACCTCATTAAAATGGAATGCCTTAACCAACCCTGATGGAAACTTATCTTTAACTCATAACGAATACACCACAACCTTCACCTGGGATACCGCCTCAACCGCTGGTGCTTTTACCGGATTAACTCTCTCATTAACCAATGATGCCGGAACTGATTCCAATACCCAAAGAATATTGGCTTTACAGAATAACTCAGCCACTGGTGGAACAACAGAGAACTTACTTTACCTAAACAATGCCGATAACAATGCGGTAACTTCAGCCATTGTCATTGGCAATACTGGTGGGGGCGGATTTACTAACTTTTTAGATACACCATCTCTTGATATCTCAGGGACAGGGGCAATCACTGGAGCAACTGGAATCTCCTCCTCAGGAACAATTACCTTCTCTGGTTTAACGGCTAATCGTTTGGTTTCAACAGATGGTTCATCTAATTTAACTACTTCTATCTCATCCTCAAATGTAGCCGCTTCTGTCACTGATGAAACAGGCACAGCTGGTTATTTAGTCTTCTCTACCTCACCAACTTTTTCAACTTCAGTTTTAACTAATTCCTCAACATTTTCAGTTTTCAATACCACCGCCACCACTGTTAATGCTTTTGGAGCCGCCACATCTTTAAATATGGGCGCCAATTCAGGAACATTAACCATTGGCAATCCAACTATAGTTGGCACACAAACTACTCAAAATCTCTGGAATACAACTGCCTCAACCATTAACTTTGGTGGAGCCGCCACATCTTTAAGTATGGGAGCCAATTCAGGCACAGCTACAATTAATAATGCCACTTTATCCTTACCCAATGCCACCACAGTTACTGTCGGTGGTGCCTCATCGGTATTGAACTTCTCCTCTTCAACTGGGGTGAAACAAATTCAAACTGGAGGAAGCACCAATTTAGCTTTAATACCTGGAGGAAATGTGGGAGTGGGGACAACCTCCCCTAACCAAAAACTCTCAGTTGCTGGAACTTTGGGGATTATTGAAACAGGAGCATCACCAACATATTACACAATATTTCAGGGTGGTGATCAAAGTGGGAATATAACATATACTCTTCCAACAGGAATAACAGCCAACGGGTTTTTAAAGACTGATGCATCAGGAGTATTGTCGTGGACTACTGATATTACAGCTACCTCTTTAAAATGGAATGCATTAACTAATCCTGATGGGAATCTAACTTTAAACCACGGCACATACACAACAACATTTAATACTTCAGCCACAACTGGAACTTTCTTTACCATCAATGCTAATTCTTTAACTTCAGGGAAAGGTCTGTATTTATCCTCTACCTCAACCGGATTAACAGGAAACCTGGCTGAATTTGTGTTATCAGGTTCAAATGCTTCAAATACTGGTAATGTCGTAAGAATTGCCCAAGAAGGAACATCATCAGCAGCAGTACCTTTAATGATTACCAACTTAGGTACAGGATTATCATTCAGAGTCAATGATGAGACCGGTGATAATGATTCAACACCTTTTGTGATTGACGCTTCCGGCAACGTCGGCATTGGTACTACTTCCCCCACCGCAGAACTTGATGTTTCTGGAACAGCCTCAGTTTCTGCTTTAACTATTCGCGGTTCCTCTCCCGGATATATTGATCAATTAAATGGCAATAATTTAATCTTTAGAACTTCAGTTGGTGGAAACTCAGGTTTAATAGAAAGAATAACTCTTTTAAATTCTGGCAACGTCGGCATTGGAACAACCAATCCTTCAACCTTTAAACTTGAAGTGGCCGGAGATATTGGGCCTGAAGCAACAGGAACAAGAAATTTAGGTTCTAGTTCTCGCGTTTGGAATAATATCTATGCCAATAATTATTACCAAGGCTCAAATCTTTTAGGTCTTTGGATAGATGCCGGAACTTATATTTATCCCGCCAATGTCGGCACCAGTTTCCAAATTGCCGACACCACCGGGAATATTTCAACCCCAGGTACTGCCTCCTTTAATTCGGGTGGCGTCACCATTGATTCTTCAAATTTTGTCAATGCTGCCCGATTTGTGGATACCGCCTCAAGTTCTTTCTTTCTGGATCCCGCAGGAGTTTCTTCTTTAAATCTTGCCGGATATGCCACCATGTCCGGTAGTTTAGCGGTTGGTTATTCCCAAGCTCCAAGCGGTTTTGGAAACGCCGCTTTCTCAGGCAACGTCGGGATTGGGACGACGAATCCTGTTCAAAAATTGCATGTTGAAGGACAATGTGTGACCGGAGATACAGAGCTTGCAATTTTTGAAGATCAGGGTTCAGGGTTCAGGGTTCAGAAAATACAGATAAAAGATGTGAAGCCAGGAACATTAGTCTACTCGCTAAACGAAAAGACAGGGAAACTTGAGCCAGCGAAGGTTAACAAACTTCTGGATATGGGGATAAAACCAGTATTCAGATTAAAAACCGAAAGTGGTAAGGAAATCAGAACTACTGGAAATCACCCGTATTTAGCAATAAAATATCAAATCCCAAATTCCAAATCCCAAACAAATTCTAAATCCCAGATTCTAAATTCTAAACAATTGAATTTTTATCATCTAACCGAAGAATATGAATTTTCAAAGACAAAGATAATCTGGCAGGATTTAGCGGGAGGCTTTGGGGGAACGAGTACTCCCCTTCTCCGAGAGCTTGAAAGCAATGTAAACCAAAGAAACAGCGATCAAAAACAAAGACATACCGATGATGGTGTTAGCATTAAAATTCCAAAAATCAAAATTGCTCATAATCGTTTTTCTAACTTATACGATACCCAATACCAAAATATACCAGCAAACAAATCAAATGTCAAGAGTCCAATTTCTTTAGCGCCTTTAATCGGCCAAAAATTAGGAGTTACAAAAGCGAGCACAAACCAAGCCGCTGATAAATTGGATGTTACGGCTGATAAAGCACGAATAGCTGCCTTCCAGTCTTTCTTAGAAGAGAATAATTTCATTAGGAATGATTATACCAAAAACCAAAATTTACTGTCAAAAGCAAACTGGACAAAAGTCATCTACCTTCAACCAGGAGATTTAATTGCCGTCTCCTCACTGAACTCTGAACCTCTGAACCCTGAACCATATGTAGTGTGGGACAAAATCCAGTCGATTGAGTATGTGGGCTACGAGCAGGTCTATGATATTGAGGTTGAAGGCACTCATAACTTTGTTGCCAATGGGATTTTGGCACACAATACATATATTTCCGGCAACGTCGGCATCGGGACGACGGGGCCGAGCCATAAATTAAATGTCGATCCTCAGGGTCCTGGTGGTATTTTGATTGGAAATCCAAATACTGAATCTGGTGGATATACTTCATTATCATTATCAATTAGTAATGCCACGGATGGTTATTCTCGGATACAATCCATTAAAAGCAGTGGTTCAGCATGGGGAGATATATCCTTAAATCCAAACGGCGGCAACGTCGGCATTGGGACGACATCGCCGTGGGCGAAGTTGGATGTGAATGGTTTTGGAATTATGAGTGGAGATGCATGGACGATTAGATTAAGAAGCTCTGACGATGCAAATCGCATGCACCTTGGTTGGTATTCTGCTCGGAATGCAATGGAAATTTCCACCTGGAATGTGACAAATAGCTGGGAATCGGTGCCTTTAAATATAAGGCCAAACATAGTTTCATTCAATGGTTCCGTCGGGATTGGGACGACGGATCCGGGGTATAAATTAGATGTTAGCGGAGGAAATGTAAGATTATCAGGAACCTTGGGTGTATCAACCACTCCTTCAAGTAATGCTCTAATTAATGCCGCAACCACTTATTCCACTGCCGATGGAGATCGATTCGCTATTACGGCAAATCATACTGTTAATGACCAAACCTTAACCGCCAGTCGCAGTTATTACGGCACCTATACCTATGCCATATCAAACGTAAATAGCGTTGGTTCATATAATCAGTATGTTAATGGCCTTGTGGCTTTAGCAAGATATAATGGGACATCCACTGCTTTAAATTCAAGCTATATTAGAGCCATTCATGGTAGCGCTCAAAATTACAATACCGGAACTGTTCCCACTGCCTATGGTATAAGTGGATTAGTCCACAATAATTCCACTGGCACCATCACCAATGCCTATGCTGGATTTTTTGATACTTATTTACCTTCTGGTACCATTACCAATTCTTATGGAGTCTATATCTCAAATATCGATGGGACGAATACATGGGGTCTTTACCAAAGCTCTTCAGATGATAAAAATTACTTTGCCGGCAACGTCGGCATCGGGACGACGGATCCGGGGGTAAAACTGGATGTTTCAGGCACAATAAGAGGTACCGACATTACCTGTAGTGATTGCATAAACCAAAATGATTTAGCTAATTCTAGCGTTGGACAACAAGAACTAAAAACAACTTCTGGATCTGTATCAAGAAGTTGCTCAAGCGCCGGATCCGCAAATTATACTTTACCAGGTGGTGAGTACGGCTTTTATCCGCAAATATATACTACCTCTGCCGGCGAAGGAGATTTCCAAATTGCAAATAAACCTACAAATACTAGTTATGCTACCATAATCAAAATCGGATGCGGAGATCCTGGGAGTTATACATTATATGCTCGACAACGATATATTCAATCTTCTCCTCCTTATTATATAGACGGGTATCATATTAAACATTTTATTTACATAGAATATGATAAAAATAATAACAGAATAATCTCTCTTTACGAAGCCGAAGATCCGCCATGGGAGAATAATGGAAAAAATTATAGCCCGGAAGAAATACCTCATCCTTTCTTTGATTATTTATCTAATAATTCTCTATCGCCAAATATTGGATTGGCCTTAATTGATCCGGAAAATATTGAACAATGGAAAAACGAGGCTAAAAATCTCAATATTTCTTTAATCGAATATCTTAACGCCTATCTTGAACTTGACCCAAATAACTACCCAACACCTATTAGTCCAATTACTCAAAAACCCATTAGATTACCCGAAAGAATAGAGTGGAGAAAACTATGCCACCGGAAAAACCCTGATTTCTCAGCTATAGTAAAAAAAGAAACACTCTCAAAAAACGAAAGCAAAAACTTTGGTGATTTGGCCGAATATATGCCGGCCTCTCCTTTTTTAACTGGTGGAGATGTCGTTGAAATAGTAAAAGCAAGCGAAGTTAAAAATGATGATAAAAATGACTTTGTTTTAATCAAAGCCAAAAATCCATATAGTTCAAAGACCGTAGGCATTATATCTAGTAATCCTACTCAACTTTTAAATACCGGCGGTACGATTGGGAAATTACCATTAGCCATTTCTGGACTAGTCCCTGTTAAAATTTCAACTCTTAATGGACCTGTTAAAGTAAACGACCCCATTACTTCATCTTCATTACCTGGTTTTGCTATGAAAGCTACCGGAGCTGGCCAAATTATTGGCCGAGCTGTTCAAGAATTCAACCCAAAAAAAGGAATTGGTGAAAGTTTGCCCTGCCCTGAAAATACACCTCCAGACGTATATTGTGGAAAAATTACAGTTCTTATAAGTACTGCTTGGTATGACCCCGATGTCTACCTTACCTCAACCGGTGATTTGGAGATTAAAAATGTCGGCGGGGAGTATAAATTAGCCGATAAAAACAATAACTCTTTTATCGATCGCATCGGCGCTTTCTCGGAAGCCGCCATTGCCCAACTTAAAAGCGGATTAATCAAAACTGAAGAATTAATCTCCAAAACCATCAATACGGAAAACATTAAAACAACTAAAGAAATTATCTCTCCTTTGGTAGAAACTGAAGAAATAAAAACAGATAAAATCTCTTTTGATTCCCAAGAAAGCAAATTTACCATCCAGGGAGGATTTGGGAAACTCTTAATCCAAAATCAGGAAGGCAAAACAATAGCCAGTATAGATTCTGCCGGCTCGGCAAGTTTTGCCGGGCAAATGACAAGCGAGACATTACAAGTAAACCAAGACGCTACCATCTCCGGAACCCTTTACGCTGAGGAAATCGTCACTAAATATGGCAAATTTGGCGATCTTATCGCCAATCAGATAAATGCGGCAACCGTTTCTGCCCAATACATTACTTATATCCAAAATATCTACAATCTCGTTCCCACCCCCACCCCAACCTCCACTCCAACCCCAACCTCAACCCCAACTCCAACCCCGGAATTGACAGAATTGCCTCCTGTAAGTCAAGACTCTGTCAGTCAAGAAACCGAAGAATCTACCCCATCTGCCTCAACTAGTACCTCTAGTGAGGAAAATCAAGACTTTTCTCAGGTTTTAGACCAGGCTTTGGAAACCTCAAGCCAATGGGAAATTTCCGATGTTTCCTCTGATATTGAGATAGAAAAGGAAATAAAAATTACCTCAAACTTAAAAGTTTTAGGGCGGGCCTCTCTTTCCGATACCTCAATTGCCGGTCAACTTACAGTTGATGCCTCAATTGTTCTTGATTCAAATGGCATAAATTCCCTAACCGGTCCTCTTTATCTTAATTCCTTGGGACTTGGGCCGGTTGATATCTTAGCAGGTAAAGTGGTAATTGATATTGAAGGAAATGTTAAAATGGTTGGCAATTTGGCAGTTGGAGGTAAAATCGAAGCCGGCAGGCTTGTTCTTGGAGGGAACAACTTCCAGCAAGATCAAAACCCGAAAGATTCAAAAGACGAAGAAAGCGGCTTTGGGAAATTGTTGGAAATTAAAAATTCCCTTGGCGAAACTGTTGCCTCAATCGACGCTTCGGGATCTGCCCAATTTGCCTCTTTGGCAATTGCCGCTGACTACTCGGCTACTCAATCGGCAAACTTGGCAGAATTTTCCACCAACGCTACCGCCGGTTTAGGAATTCTTCATGCCGGAGAAAGGGAAACTATCATTTACAATCAAAAAATCACTAATAATACATTGATATATATCACACCAATATCTTCTACAGAAAACCAAGTCTTATATGTTAAGGCAAAGAAGGCGGGTAATCCCGAGATTGAAAAATCGGGATGGTTTAAAGTAGGAGTTGACTACCCGATCAATCATGATATAAAATTTAATTGGTGGATCATAAATTAAAAAAAATTAAAAAAATATGACAGAAAAAATTGAAAAAATCATAAACTGGGGAATTATAATTTTAGTTTTTGTTCTTCCCTTACTTTTCTTACCTATAACTTCTGATATTTATGAATTTAACAAAAATATCCTCCTCTACCTATTCGTTCTTATCAATCTTTTTCTCTGGGCGGCAAAAATTGCTCTTGAGAAAAAATTTTCTTTCCAAAAAACTCCTTTTGACCTGCCAATTGTTTTTATCGGTTTATCATTTATAATCTCTACCTTCTTTGCCAGTCTCAATAAAATGGAAACCTTAATCCTCCCAAATGGAACAGGAACAATTCTTGCCTTAACGCTTCTTTATTTCCTCATCACCAATAATTTTGAAAAAGGAAAAATCTCCTATTTAATCTATGCTTTAATTTATTCTGCTTCTTTCCTGGGGATTTTGGAATTTTTTTCTTTTATAGAATTTGCCAAAATTCTAAATCTTTCTTTGCCTGACTGGCTTTCCCAAAAAACTTTCACTCCGGCAGGCGATCTTTTCATCTTGGCTACTTTCCTTGGTTTAGGACTTGTCATTACTTTAAGTCTTTTAATTACCAAAACCGAAAAGGGTCTTAAAGAAACTTATGCCCTAATCTTCCCCTTGATTTCAATTGCCCTTGGCCTTTTCTTGGCAATCTATCAACTTCAATCTACCGTCCGCCCCCTTATTCTTCCTTTGCAAACCGGCTGGCAAATTGCCATTGAAACTCTAAAATTCGCTCCGCTTTGGGGAGTCGGCCCTTCAAGTTTTATTGTCGCCTTTAATCAATTCCGACCGGTAGCCTTTAATTTAACTGACCTTTGGGCAAACAAATTTTTTATCTCTTCCAATTTTTATCTCCACATTCTTACCACTATCGGAATTTTGGGATTAGGTTCTTTAGGTCTTCTTATATTTAAAATTATCCGTTCCTTTATAAATGGCATGCGCCAAAGAGATAAAAACAAAGATTTTCTGTTTTTCTCGCTCTTTGTCCTTCTTCTAATTTTTCTCTTCTCTCCCCCAAATTTTCTTCTCCTTTTAGGTTTCTATCTTTTAATCTCTCTTTTGGGAATAAACTTTGCCGGCAAAAAATACTCTGAAGAATCAAAAACCCTCTCATTTATAATTTTAATTATTGTTGCCGCTGCCTCTATTTTTTCTTTTTATAACATCGGCCGGGCTTATGCTGGAGAAATTTATTTTAAAAAATCAATGGAAGCCCTTTTACAAAATAAAGGAAAAGAAACTTATGATTTTCAAATTAAAGCCATTAACTTTGCTCCCTACCGAATTTTATATCGTCTTTCCTACTCACAAACAAATCTTGCCCTTGCCAATTCTTTAGCCACCTCTCCCAACCTATCAGACGCAGACAGAGAAACAATCTCTATCCTAATTCAACAGGCAATTAGAGAAGCAAAGGCGACTGTTGCCCTTGATCCAAGGATTTCTGGTTCTTGGGAGAACCTTGGGGGAATTTACCGCGCCTTAATCAACTCCGCTCAAGGGGCAGATTCCTGGACTATCTCCACCCTCCAACAGGCAATTGCCCTTGATCCCATAAACCCCCAACTTCGCCTTTCCTTAGGAGGGGTTTATTTCAGTCTTCAAAGATGGGACGAGGCAATAAAATTATTTGACCAAACAGTTAATCTTAAGCCAAATTTTGCCAACGGCCATTATAATCTTTCGGCTGCCTACCGCGAAAAGGGAGACATAGAAAAAGCAGTTCAAGAAATGGAAATTACTCTTTCTCTGGTTCCAAAAGACTCTGATGACTATAACAAAGCCTCAAACGAACTTGAGGCTCTAAGGAAACGGTTAACGGGAAAGGCGGAAAAAGAAAGCCAAAAACCCTCAGAAACTCTCTCGACGCCCGCTCCTTTACCAACAGGAATTAAACCTCCCTTAACTTTACCCACTGGCGCTGAACCAGAAATAACTCCCACTCCAACAATTCTTCCCACGCCAACACCTACCCCCACCCCAATCTCTGAAGAATCAGTACCAACTCCCTAAAAAAAGTTCTTTCTATTATAGATAAATCTTGAAAATTTAACGGAGTTTTTGAAAACAATCTCGACAGAGAACTGGACGATTACCTTGCGGTTCAAAAGGAACTTGGTCCTCTTTCCCGCATTGAGCGCAGATTATCTTATACATTTTCCTTTCTCCCATTTTTTGCTGTCTTCTTGCCCTTCGGCAATCTGGACAACGAACTGGAGCATTATCAAAACCTTTCTTTTTATAAAATTCTTGCTCAGAAGAAGTCCAAACAAACTCTTTGCCGCAATCTCGGCATTTTAGAATCTGATCTTGAAGTGGCACCAAAAAATTCACCTCCTTTCTGGCTTATCTCCCAGAAGTTGGCTTCTCCCATTTTCTTCTGGGAACTTTTAAGGCAAGTTCTAAACCAGAAAGAATGGTGAACCCTTAAACTTCCAAAATCTTAGATAAAGCCGGTTTTCTTTAGTATACTCTTAAAAAAGAAAAATAACAAGTTCTTGATATCTTTCAACGCAAATAAAATAAAGTCGCCTCAAATAATATCTTAAAACCTAATAGTATGGTCTTTAGGTTAATGCACTAAATATTCGATCAAAGAAAATTTTTATAAGAAAATTCCCAAAGGGGGATATTGCATATTTTGGGACGATCGCTCCAAAATATGCAATAAAACCCTGCTCATTATAAAATCATAAATCGTAAAAAAATTAGATGTTTAATAGTTTCAAGACTTTATGGTAATCCTTCCGATTTAAAACAAACTCCACTTAGGGAAAATAAATTTGGGGAAGAAAATGAATAGATTAATAATAAAATAAATAGGATGTTGGCTTTATACTTCCCAAAAACGGCAAAAGTCGTCCTTGGCGAACCTGGGAAGGAATCAAACCCCCTACTCCTCCATGCCATGGAGGCGTGTTACCGGTATAATACCACAGGCCCTTTTACTCCTAAGCCAATCATAAAAAAATTTTGTGGTGTTTGTTGGAAAAAGTTGGAACTTATTTTGAACAAACACCACCAAAGTCAATTTACCGCCGAAGCAAGGGGCGAATCCCCGAGCGAGACAACTAATTCAACCTGGTGGAGTCGATGGGAGTCGAACCCACAACCTCCTCAATGCCATTGAGGCGCTCTAGCCATTGAGCTACGACCCCTTTTGGTGGACCGTGGGAGACTTGAACTCCCGACCCCCGTCATGCGAAGACGATGCTCTACCGCTGAGCTAACGGCCCAAAAACTAAATTTTTATTTTACCTCAAAATCGTCAAAGGATCAATCGCTGCCCCGTTTTTGTGAACCTCAAAATGAAGATGAATTCCCGTTGATCGACCAGTTGAACCCATAACTCCTATTTGATCTCCCCTTTTAACGGTTTGCCCGGCAACTACATAGATTTTAGTCAAATGAGCATATAAAGTTTGATAACCATTACCATGATCAATTATTACTCTATTCCCATAACCTGTACTATCTGGCCAACCAGCCAAAATTACTTTTCCGGCATCGGCAGCCAAAACCACCGGCCCGGCCTTGTTGGCAATATCAATTCCTTTGTGATACCAACGGAATGGCTGAGAAATGGTTCCCGAGGCTGGCCAAACAAAAACCCCAGAAGCAACCACTGTCCCGGCGTCAGGAGTCTTTCGGGCAATATAAGCACTTGGCTGCCACGGCGTTTCCTTTGGCATCACCGCATCAGGAACAATCAAAATTTGGCCAACCGCTAAAGCAAAGGTCTCATCATTTGAAAAAGTATTAAAAGGAAAATCAACAATTCCCTGAGGATCGGTCGAATAATATTTAGCAATTGAATAAATTGTCTCGCCTTTTTTAACTTTATGGGCAACGCCTGTCACCGGTAAAATTTTTAAAACCTGACCAGGTTTAATCGAAGAAATCGATTCCAAGTTATTAGCCCATCTAATCGTGTCAATCGAAATCCCGAACATTTTCGCAATTCCCGAAACCGTATCTCCGGGCTTAACAGTATAATTAACAATTTCTGCCCGGGGTTTTTCAGAAATCAGGGTTGTTGTTTGAGACTCGGAGGAAACAGCCGAAGAAAGAACAGCCGAAGGAGAAATTTCTTCTTCCCAAGAATCCTTAGCAAAACCTGAAGAAGTAATCAAAGGTGCCAAAGCCATACCCAAAATCAGCAAAGCCGCCATTCCCGAATGAATAAAAGGCCTTGTTAGCTTTCCTCTCCCAAAAATTAACCGCTCCACTAAAAAATCTTTCCATTTCTCAAACTTCGAAAAAACCCAAATTGCCTTCCTAAGAATATAAAATCTCCAAACCTTAATAAAAAAAACAAAATCTTCAAGGAATTTTTTTTCCATCAAAATCTGTATCATTTTTCTATCATAAAAAGAAAGGTTTGTCAATAAATCGATATCTTTCAGCGCAAATAAAAACCTTGTCTTTGGTAAAGCCTTGTTTTTCGTTTCGAACAAAACAAAGTCGCCTTGGATAGTGTTTTGACCAATCCTAGATTTGCTCTTTGAATGTGATAACATAACCAAGATCGATATCCCCCTTTTATTAATCAAAATTAAAAATTTGCATCAGCCTAACGAGACTATTGCATATTTTGGAGCGATCGTCCCAAAATATGCAATATTTAATTTTAAAAATCTAAACAAAAACCCGAATCGGAAGTCAATATTTAAAAATATTTTCTTAGGCCTTTTTTAAAATATCGATGATCTCTTTTAAAGAAAGTTTTGTTGGAACCATTTTTGGATCAGCCCGAAAACCGTTTAAAAGAAGACGCGTTGAAGGATGAAGATACCAGGTTGCCGCGGGGTTTTTATAAGAGGCTTTTTATCCCTTGTTTAATCCCTCTAAAAATTCTTTATTGGTTTTTGTTTTCTTAAGCCGCTGAATAAAAACTTCGGTTCTTTCCTCGGGAGAAAGCATGTCAATCATTCTTCTCATCGTTATAATCTTTTCATAAATTTCTTTATCGTATAAAAGTTCTTCTTGACGCGTTCCTGATTTCTGAATATCTATTGCCGGGAAAATCCTTCTTTCCGCCAAATGACGATCTAAATGAAGTTCCATATTACCTGTCCCTTTAAATTCTTCATAAATTAAATCATCCATTCTTGACCCGGTGTCTATAAGACAAGTCCCGATAATCGTCAATGATCCTCCATTTTCAATTTTTCTGGCTGCCCCAAAAAATCTTTTTGCCGGGAAAAGAGCCGCAGGATCAAATCCGCCGGAAAGCGTCCGCCCTGAAGTAGGCATTGCCAGATTGTAAGCCCGGGCAAGCCGCGTTATAGAATCAAGAATAATAAAAACATCTTCTCCAAGTTCCACCAATCTTTTTGCTCGTTCTAAGGCAATCTCAGCGGTTTTTGTTTGATGGGTTGGCGCTTCATCAAAATTTGAAGCCACCACTTCTCCTTTAACGCTTCGCGAGATATCGGTTACCTCCTCTGGCCGCTCCCCAATTAAAACTGCCATAAGAAAAATTCCCTTCTTGCCAGACTTGGGATAATTTTTGGAAATGGCGTAGGCAATATCTTTTAAAAGCCAGGTTTTCCCCGCTTTTGGCGGCGAGACAATCAACCCTCTCTGACCAAAACCAATAGGAGAAATTAAATCAATTAGCCGGGTGGTTAAAATATCTTTATCGGTTTCAAGTTTAATCTGAGGTTGAGGAAAAATTGGCGTTAAATCGTCAATAAAAGGCCTTTTTTTAATCTCTTCTGACTCAGCATCATACCCGTTGATTTTTTCAACCTTCAAAAGACCAAAATATCTTTCATTTTCCTTAGGAGCCCTTGCCTGACCACCAACTAAATCTCCTTGACGAAGAGAAAAACGCCTAATTTGGGAAGCAGAAATATAAACATCTTTTTCCGAAGGAACAAATTTAGGCCTAAGAATTCCTGATCCCTCTTCGGAAATATCCAAAACTCCCTCAACATACTCTGTGGGTAAATCGCTATCAGGTAAAACCCGATTATCAACTATCACCCCGGAAGAGGGGAAGGAATTATTTTGCGTTTTAGAAACCATATCGAAGAAAAGGAAAACTCATTTAATTTATAAAAGAAAAATCATGAAAACCTTGGGGAATACCAATTATTTCCAATTTAATACAATTTTACCAATCTTGTCAAGATCCATTTTTAAACTGCCCTAAGGTAGAAGGTAGTGCGCCTGCCCTACACACTACCTTCCACCTTAAAACAGTTTATTAAAAATCTCTTGACAAAATCGTTATTATATGTTATTGTCAATACGGTTTTCAAAGTTTCCTGTCCAAACTTGAAAACCATTCCTTTTAGAGAGCATTGCTACTCGTGGCAAGACCTCATTTCTAGCCAGCGGTAGTAATGCTCTTTTTTAACCCATTCTCATTATTACCAAATCCTGTCCTAAAATTCCTAATTTTTTAATTTGCTGACTTCCCCATTTACCCAAAGTAGTTTTATCTTTCTTAAAGTAAAAAAGTGGCCATTTAAATTTTAAAATTGCTGAAAATTTCTTTGCCATTTATCTTAAAATTTCCCTTTCCAATCCTGCATCCATACTATATCACAATTTGTCAAGTTTGTCAATCCTATAATAAAATATACTCCAATTTTTAAAAATCCTATAGTAAAAAATCTAGAAAAATTGAATTCAATTTACCTTATTTTTAATAAAAATTAATTTTTTGTGGATAACTTGAGGATATCTTAGAAACTAAATTTGGGAGGATTTAAACAGTTTAAAAACCGAAGAAAGATTCCTTACCTCCTTTGAGGTCAAAATTCTTGTAAAACCCAATCTTTTTGCCTCTTTAATTCTTTTTTCAAGATTACCTATTTCTCTTATCTCCCCTAAAAGCCCAACTTCTCCCAAAGCGCAGGTTTTTGCCATTATTGGTTTATTCTGAAATGAGGAGATAATCGCCAAACAAACTGCAAGATCTGCCGCCGGCTCATTTATCTTAAAACCACCGGCAATATTAAGATAAATATCCTGATCCCAAAGAGGTAAATTTAAGGATTTCTGCAAAACCGCTGTCAACATAAGCAGACGATTATAATCAAAACCATTAACCACCCTTCGGGGAACTGCCAAAAACGATTTTGTCACTAAAGATTGAATTTCAACCAAAATTGGCCTTTCTCCTTCCATGGCACAAAAAACTACCGAACCAGGGACTTCTCTTAACTCCCCTAAAAACAATCTTGAAGGATTTTCTACTGCCAAAAGCCCTTTCTCTGTCATCTCAAAAACCCCAACCTCATCAGTTGGTCCAAAACGATTTTTTACTCCCCTAAGAAGTCTTAGAGACTGAAATCTTTCCCCTTCAAAAAATAAAACCGTATCTACCAAATGGGCTAAAACCATCGGTCCGGCAATTGACCCCTCTTTGGTCACATGCCCAATCAGAAAAAAAGAAACTCCTTCTTTTTTGGCAAAATCAAGCAGTCTAAAAGTACACTCTCTAACCTGGCCAACCGAACCGGGAGTTCCTGTTAAATACGAAGCGTAAAGAGTTTGAATAGAATCAATTATTACCAAAAAATCAAACTTTTTTAAAACATTCTCTCCCCTGATGTTTTCCTCTCTTAAGCTTTTAATCTCCTTAATAATTGCCTCAACATTTGTTTCGCTTAAGAAAAAAATTTCCTTTTTTTCAATCCCCAGTCTTTCTGCCCTCATTTTTACCTGACCAAAAGATTCTTCGCCGGAGACGTAAAAAACTTTGCCTTCTCCGCCACTAAAGACATTAGCCGCTGTCTGAAGAAGAAGAGTTGATTTCCCTACCCCAGGCTCACCGGCTAAAAGATTAACTGAAGAAGAAACTATTCCTCCTCCCAAAACTCGATCAAACTCAGAAATTTTGGTTGAAAATCTTTGAGTTCTTGCAGATTTAATATCACCAAGAGAAATAGGTCTTGCCCTTTCTTTCTCTTCCTTCCCCATTCTTCCTGATTCTTTTGCTACTAAGGTTTCCACTAAACTCCCCCAATTTCCGCAGTTTGGACAACGACCTAAAAAACCAACAGACTCATAACCACATTGCTGGCAGATAAATTTAGTAATCGCCTTGACCATAAAAATTTTTTATTTTACTTATAACCAATCGGTTTCTCTTTTAATACCAAACCTAAAAAGATTTTTCTTTTCTCTTTATCAACTTTCTCGACATAACAAGAAATTGTCTGCCCTTGGGTAATTTTAAAATCCAGGGGAATTTTAGAAATTGGCAAAAGCCCCTCAATTCCCTCCTCCAATTCAACAATTGCCCCTGAGGAAACTAAGCGAACCACCTTTCCGTTAATAAGATTTTCCTGGGAATATTTCTCGACTTTTTCTTGCCAAGGATCGGGAATAGTTCTTTTTATCGAAAAAAAAAGTTTCCCCCCTTCTTCATCTTTGTCAAAAACCAAAACTTTAACTGTTTCCCCAATTGTAAATAAAGAATTTAAATTCTCAACTTTATCCCAAGAAATCTCAGAAATATGAACCAAACCAAAAATCTTCGTCCCCCCAACCTTAATCTCTACTAAAAGACCAAAGGGGAAAACGGCCTCTATCTTACCTTCAAAAACTTCTCCAATTTTAATTTTTCCAATTACCTTTTTAACCTTTTCAATCTCTTCCTTTTCCGAAACCTCTTTTTCCGAAAAAATTAACCGGTTTTTTGCCTGGTCAACCTCCAAAACTTTAACCCTAAGACTAGCTCCACGCAAAAAATTTACTTTTTTTTGAAGGCCAATTCCTATTTGAGAAAAGGGAATAAAACCAACTAAACCGTCAGCCTCAACTAAAATCCCGCTTGGAGAAATTTCTTTAACCTTTACCTCAACTTCTTCATTTTTTTCCTTAACTTTCAAAAACTTTTCCCAAGCAGAAAAAACGGCCGCTTTCCTTAAAGAAAGAATAAGCTGGCCGCTTCTGTCTTCCGGAGAAACTACCGAAACCAAAACTTTATCGCCAATTTTTAAATTACTAATAAAATCACGGGCTGCCTCAAACTCCCGATTGGCGACTATTCCCTCAGTTTTAGCCCCAACATCAATAAAAACTGCTTTTGAGGAAATATCTTTTACAATTCCTTCTAATTGATCCCCTTTTTTTAATACTTTAAATTGGTATCCTAAATGAGAAAGAAGCTCCTCCATTGTCTGGGGCTCTTTTGAGGGGTGATCTTTCTTCTTAATTTTTGTTTTAGCGCTTTCATTCTTTTTACTCACGATTAATTAAACCACCTTTCTTTTAAAAAACCAAAAAAATTATATTACAAAAAACCTCTTCTTGCAACCTTCAAGAAGCGAAGTAAAAAATTCAGTTTAATCAAAAAATGCCTCGGCAATGAGGTATTTTCGCTCCGCCTAATCGGCGGAACTATCGTCCCCGCTGCGGCGTTTCACTTCTGAATTCGGAATGGGATCAGGTGGTTCCACCGCGCTCTAATCACCGAGGCATCCTTAATTTCAAAAATAAAAATCTAAAAAGAGAAAGAACAACTCTTCTTTTGGTAAACAGAAATTATTCTGATCCATAAGCCTAGTTTTTTTCGACCGATTAGGACAAATCAGCTAAATGCCTTACGGCACTTACACCTTTTGCCTAACAACCTTGTAGTCTGCAAGGGGTCTTTTGACGATTTCTAATCTTGGGGTGGGCTTCTCGCTTGAGATGCTTTCAGCGATTATCCCGTGGGAATGTGGCTACTCGGCACTGCCATTGACATGACAACCGACACACCAGGGATTCCCCCAGCCAGGTCCTCTCGTACTGTGGCCAGCTCCCCTCAGAAATCGAACGGATGCTGCGGATAGAGTCCGAACTGTCTCACGACGTTCTGAACCCAGCTCACGTACCGCTTTAATGGACGAACAGTCCAACCCTTGGGACCTTCTCCAGCCCCAGGATGCGATGAGCCGACATCGAGGTGCCAAACCGGACCGTAGATGTGGACTCTCGGGTCCGATCAGCCTGTTATCCCCGGGGTAACTTTTATCCGTTAAGCCCCGAGCTTCCCATAAAGACTCGGAGGATCACTAAGACCGCGTTTCCGCTCTGCTTGACCCGTCGGTCTCGCAGTCAAGCCGGCTTAAGCCTTTGCACGTCCAGCGCGATTTCCATCCGCGCTAAGCCGACCTTTGTGCGCTCGCGTTACCTTTTAGCAAGCGACTTCCCCAGTCAAACTACCCACCTAGCACTTTCCCCGAATCCGTCTCCAGGATCCATAGGTAAGGTCTGACGTCTAAAACGAGAGGTGTTCCATTGGCCTCGTCTAAAACGACGAGTCCCTCCTACGCTCGACAATTTTAGACGCCATTCCAATGCTAAGCTGTAGTAAAGCTCCACGGGGTCTTTTTGTCCTGCAGCATCTAGGCCGCATCTTCACAGCCATTTCAATTTCGCCGGGTAGAGGCTCAAGACAGTTGCTTGGTCGTTAAGCCTTTCATGCGGGTCGGAACTTACCCGACTAGGGACTTCGCTACCGTAGAACAGTTATAGTTACTGCTGCCGTTTACCGGGGCTTAAGTTCACCCCCGCTCCAAAATTGGAGTAAGGGATCCCTTTAACCTTCCGGCACTGGGCAGGCCTCAGCCCCTATACCTTGCCTTTCGGCTTTGCAGAGACCTGTGTTTTAGTTAAACAGTCGCCAAGCATTCTTTCGCTGCGCCCGCCTTTTTGGGCGGGAGGGCATCTTGCCAAGCTTACGCCCAGCTTTTTTGCCGAGTTCCTTGAACCTCTTTCTCCCGCTCGCCTTAGCATTCTTGTGCCAACCCACCTGTGTCGGTTTGCGGTACGGCAAAAAGACAATCCCAACTCTTCAAAAGAAGAGTTTCGTTGCGAATCTTTTCTCGAGAACAGAAAGGCACCAAATTGCCCTTGTCTTGCGACGCGGACTTTTATTCGCTTCTCGGCTAAACGTTTCTGCGGATTTTCCTACAGAAACTGCCTTAAAGCTTAAACGATGTGTCAAAACCATCGCTTGGCTCTTCCCGTTCTGTCAATCCCCAACTGATAGGGATTGCCTTTTTGTAGCCGAATATAAACGGCTTATCCATCACCTACTCCGCTTTTTTACGGACTTGGCTTAGGGCCGACTAACCCTCCGCTGACGAACGTTGCGGAGGAAACCTTGGGTTTTCGGCGACCCGGATTCTCACCGGATTTTCGCTACTCATGCCGGCATTCTCACTTCCGGAAGCTCCAGTAAACCTCACGGTTTACCTTCACTGCCGCCGGAACGCTCCCCTACCCCCTGAAGTAAACTTGCGTTTACTTCAGAGCTTCATCTTCGGTATTGGTCTTAAGCCTCGATACATTTTCGGCGCATTCACCCCCTTTTTGCCTTGCGGCAAAAAGTTCTTCCAGTGAGCTGTTACGCTTTCTTTAAAGGATGGCTGCTTCTAAGCCAACCTCCTGGCTGTCTAGGGGTGAATACTTCCTTTCCCACTTAGACCAAATTTTGAGACCTTAGATGGAAGTCTGGGCTGTTCCCCTTTAGAGCGACCAGCTTAGCCCGGCCGTTCTGACTACCCGTTAAGATTTTCTAGCATTCGGAGTTTGATTGAGTATGATAACTTGCGCTACCATACCCATTCAGTGCTCTACCTCTAGAAAATTTAAACGGGCGCTATACCTATATATATTTCGGGGAGAGCCAGCTATCTCCAGGTTCGTTTGGCATATTACCTCTAACCACAGGTCATCCCAGCCAATTGCAACTGGCACGGGTTCGGGCCTCCCCTCGCCTTTTAGGACGGGTTCACCCTGCCCATGGTTAGCTCACCTGGTTTCGGGTCTGCCAATTGGTGCTTTTCGCCCTTTTAAGACTCGGTTTCCCTACGCCTCCCCCGCCGTTTTAGACGGGTTAGACTAGCACCAAATGACAACTCGCCGGCTCATTCTTCAATAGGCACGAGATCACCCTCCGAATCGGAGGGCTCTCTCTGCTTGTTAGCAGTCGGTTTCAGGTTCTATTTCACTAGGTTTTTAACCCTTCTTTTCACCTTTCCCTCACGGTACTTGTTCACTATCGGTCGGCAAGAGTATTTAGCCTTTCCGGATGGTTCCGGAAGCTTCCCACAGGGTATTTGCCCCATGGTACTTAGGTACTTCCTCGGGGTGTTTCTGGTTTTGCCTACGAGACTTTCACTCTCTTTGGTAGACCATTCCAGATCTTTCGGCTACCATCAACACTCCCTTAAATGGAAGCCCTCCAACCCCCGCCTAAAACGGCAGGTTTAGGCTTTTCCGCTTTCGCTCGCCGCTACTTACGGAATCCCTTTTGGTCTCTTTTCCTCACCCTACTTAGATGTTTCAGTTCGGATGGTTCCCCTCCCGCAAAAAGCGGGATAGCCGTATCACTACGGCTGAGTTACCCCATTCGGAAACCGCCGGATCGCAGGATTGTAGGCTCCTCCCCGACGAATATCGCTGCCTCAAGCGTCCTTCCTCGGCTCTTGCCACCAAGGCATCCACCGACTGCCTTAGATTTAAAACTAGGCTATGAACCAGAATAAATTCGGTTCACCAAGAAGATGCGCCCTTTCTCTTTTTAAATTTTTAAAGAGCAATTTTTAAATTCTCTTTTTTAGTGGACCCAAGGAGATTCGAACTCCTAACCTCCTCGATGCAAACGAGGTGCGCTAGCCAATTACGCCATGGGCCCAATTTAGAATAAAAAAGCTCCGCTTGCGGAGCCTCCATATTTCTTTCTCTTTAAAAAACCAGTCAATCTCCACGCAAAAATTGCTTGAAATATTTTTTTCGTTTTTCCTGACTTATCATTTAATAAAAGAAGTTCTTTCTCCGCAAGAACCGCAAAAATTATAACAAGACAACCTACCCTTGTCAAGTTCTTTAAAAAAACACCCGAATTGTCAATAAAACACCCCTCAACGCGGCGAAGATATTACTTAGTTTGCAGCGCCTCTTTAATTGCGGGCTCCATTTCTTTGAAGTTATAAGCCCCACCAAAAAAGACCGTATTTATAAAAAATCCTGGAGTTCCTGCTCCTCCACTTGCAGAAACCATCAGTTCTCCTCCCAAATCTTCTTCAATTTTTAATTGCTCATCAAAATCCTTGCTTTCAAGACATTCTTTCATTTCTTTTTGGTCAAAAACTGATTTAAGGAAATCTGCCAATTCAGCCGCTTTCCCCCTATCATTTCTAACAGAATTATTTAAAAGATCATAACCTTTGTTTGTCATTAATTTATCATGAACCTCCCAATATTTCCCTCCCTTAAAAGCGCAATATAAAGCCTTAGTCCCCATCTCTCCATTCCCATGCCCTGGGAAATAAAGATAAGCAAAAGAGGCCTTTTTTTCTTCAACTAATTTTCTTATCTCTACCACAGGAGCAAGATAAGTGCCGCCATCGGAAACCAAAGTAAAAACTTGCCTCCCCCGAGAATTATCTATTTGTTTGTTTAACTCACCATTTTTTCCGGCCGCTACATGACAAAAAGGACAACTTGGATCAGAAATTTCAAGGATTAAAAGAGGACTATTTAAATCTCCAAATTTAACCAAACTCTTCTCGAATGCCTTTTTAATCATTTCAAGAGTTACCCCTTTTGCCTGCTTAACTGCCGGAGAAGGAGTTGGTAAAGATTCAGTTTTTTCCCCCGCCACTTTATTTTGAAATCTTAACTGAGTTAAAAAACTTCCCCCCAAGAAAGAAGCAATCGCTACCAAAAAAATAATAATACCCAAGATCTTTTTATTCATTTTATTCCTCTTCTCTCCAAGAGATTGCCGAAACAGGGCAGGAATCAATTGCCTCCTGAATTTTTTCTTTAAGTTTCTCTATCTCCTCCTCTTTTAAATCTTTCGGTTGGGCCTTCCCGTCTTTACCTAGTTCAAAAACTTCTGGAGTAATAACAGTACAGGTTCCGCAGCCAATGCAAATATTTTTATCAACTTGAGGTTTTTTTACCATAACTTTGGATATCCTATCATCTTCTTTTATTCAAGTCAAGATGCAACTTGGCGAAGATAGCGATAAACTGAAGTGGCGGCAATTGCCCCTTCGGAAACGGCGGTAACAATTTGCTGAAGTTCGCCGGCAGAAGAAGCCACATCACCAGCGGCAAAAACTCCGGGGATATTGGTTGACATATTAAAATCGACTTTAATAAACCCCTTTTCGTCGATTTTTACCCCTAATGGTTTAACTAAATCAACCCCCGGAATTCCCCCAATTTCAATAAAAACTCCATCGACTGCTAAATTTCTGCCTCCTTTATAAGGAGTATCTAAATTAACGGCATTAACTTTTACCCCATCACCTAAAATTTCTTCTACGTTGGTTTTGTAAATTACCTCTATTTTAGGATTCTCCATTATCCTTTCAATCCAAATTGGTTCAGCCCGAAGGTTTTCTCCCCGATAAATCAAATAAACCTTTTGGGCAAATTCTGAAAGATGGACAGCCCCCATTGCCGCTGCGTTAGCCCCTCCAATCACCGCCACTACCTTATTCTTAAAAAAGGCAGCATCACAGGTTGAACAATAAGAAACTCCTTTGCCTAAATATTCATTTTCTCCAGGGACATTCAGTTTCTTCCTCATCGTTCCTGTGGCAACAATGATTGTTTTTGTCCTGAGTTTTTTTCCTAAAGCAGTCTCTAGCAAAAAAGAATTATTTTCTTTCTCTATCTTAATTATCTCATCGGTAATGATTTCTCCCCCCAAATTTTTAACCTGAATTGCCATTTTTTCTGCCAATTCCAAACCGGAGATTTTCTCAAACCCCGGATAATTTTCAACCGAAGAAGCCAAAGCCATCGCCCCTCCCAACTCTTTTCCAATTAATAAATGCTTTATTCGAAAACGCGAAGCATAAATTGAAGCCGCCAGTCCCGCCGGGCCAATGCCAATAATAACTAGTTCATACATCTTTAGAAATTAAAAGCCAAATCAGTTTTAGCCAATTCTTGCAAGAAAGCAAGCCAAACTTTAGTTTCATTACCACATTTTAAACAATGACGAAAATAATTGTCATTTTTCATTTATTAAAACTTCCTCAAGAAGTTTTTTATATCCTTCTTTTCCTGCAAAACCAATCTGTCTTTTAACTTCTTTCCCTTCTTTAAAAATTATCACTGTCGGAATACTTAAAATCCCATATTTTCCGGCTATTTTTTGGTTCTCGTCAACATTAAGTTTACCAAATTTAATTTTTCCTTCATACTCTTTGGATAACTCCTCAAGCACCGGGGCGGCCATCAAACAAGGCCCACACCACGACGCCCAAAAATCAACCAAAACCGGAAGTTTTGATTTCAAGACTTCTTCTTCAAAATTAGAATCAGTTAAAGTAACCATATCTTAAAAAATACCACGAAAATATTAATTAATCAACACGGTAAATTATTCCTCCCCTTTTCTTAATCCTCTCTTGTTTTAATTGATAATAATTTACCGCTTTATTATCCCGCCAGCCAGCCACCGTCAACATACAAAACCGTTCCGGTGATATAATCTGCCTCATCCGAAGCCAGAAAAGCAGCCGCCGCCCCAATATCTTCCGGTTTGCCAAATCTTCCCTTGGGGATCCTTGCCAGCAAACCAGCACTTGTTTTCTCATCTGTCGTTAGTCCCTTAGTCATATCTGTCTCAATCACCCCCGGAGCAATGGCGTTCACATTGATTCCTTTTGGCCCCAACTCCAAAGCCAAATTCTCGGTCAAGGCTACCACCCCTCCTTTTGAAGCGGTATAGTGAGCAATCTGGCGAAAACCAATTCCCACTCCACCGGAAGCAATCGAGGCGATATTAATAATTTTTCCTCCCGGACCCATCAGTTTTACCGCCTCTTTAGCGCACAAAAATTGCCCTTTTAAATTAACTGCCACAATCTGGTCCCAATCTTCCTCGCTGACTTCCTCAAAATTGGCAAATTTGACAATTCCAGCGTTATTAACCAAAATATCAATTTTCCCCCAGCGGTTTTTAATTTCGGCAAACATTCTCGCCACCTCTGCTGCCAAACTCACATCCGCCTGAATGGCAAAAGCCTCCCTGCCCATTGCCTTTATTTCAGAAACCACCGCCTGCGCCTCATTTTCGTTGCTCCGGTAATTTACCGCTACGTCCGCTCCTTGCTTTGCCAAGGAAAGAGCAATTCCCCGGCCAATTCCCCTTGAAGCCCCAGTTACCAAGGCCTTTTTAAAAGTTAAAGAAAACATCTTTCTCTTCACCTCCTTTCTTAAGAAAAAAATCTTTCAAAAAAGAACCAAACAAAAAATTAGAAAAATTAAAAAAACGAAAGATAAATAAAATTTTTGAACACTTTTATCCGGTTTAACCCTAAACTGCCAAAACCAATTTTTAATTTCTCCATCCCTGAGAAATTCCTCTGCCTGATCAATTAAAAGATGAAGCATCATCCCCAAAACCATTCCTTTACCAAATAAACTAAGAGAAGAAGTAAGAATAAAAAAACAAACTACCAAAAGAATTACCTGGAATAAAACCGAATGGAAAACTAATCTTGTTCTTTCTTTTTGGGTTTCAAATAGAAAAACAATCCCTTCTTTAAATTGTTTATTATCAAAAAATCTTTTTATTCTTTGAGAAGTAAATTCATAAGGCGCCTGAAATAAAGCGTAAAGCAAATGGTCTATATCCAAAAAAAGACTACCAAAAAAAAGACCTAAGAAGAAAAAAATCAAAGAAAATTTAAGTTGCCAATGGAGAAAAATTATCGGAATTGAAAAGATAAAGGCAAAAGTTAAATGAGTTAAAATTTCTTTCTTCATACTTTTATAATACCACAGATTGCTTTCCCAAAATACTATTTACTAATTACTAATTTTTTTAATTCTTTCGCATTTTCTATCGCATAGCCTAAGGCGTCATTGTTGAAATAAGCATAAACATCCTTGCCTTCTCTTAAATATTTTTTTATTTCTTCTGCCCATTTTTTAAGTTCTTTTTCTGTATATTCTGAGGAATAAAGAAGGCGGCTTCCATGAAACCTAAAATAAATAAAATCGGCAGTTTCCTCTTTAGTAATTGGCCAATCAGGATAATCCTGGAAAACGGCCGCAATTTGGTATTTTCGCAAAAGATCAAATGATTCTTCTGTCAACCAGGTTTGATTTCGGAATTCAAAAGCATAACGCCATGATTTTGGGAGAATTGATAAAAACTTTTCCAGTTTAGATTTATCAAAGGCTAATCCTGGCGGAAGCTGCCAAAGAATTACGTTCTGAGGAGGTCTGACCTCCGAGGAGGTCAGACCTCTTAAAGGCTCTGTCGCCTCAAAAAATACCTTTGCCGCCTCTTGGCAATCTTTTAATTTTTTAATATGAGTTATAAACCGGCTGCCTTTTAGAGAAAAAACAAAATCAGAACCGGCTTTTCTTCGCCAAGAGGCAAAAGTCTCTTTTTTAGGCAGGCGATAAAAGGAAACATTGAGTTCAACCGTATCAAAAAATTGGCAATAATACTCAAACCATTTCCCGGGAGGCAAATCTTTAGGATAAAAAACTCCATTCCCCCAATGAGGATAAGAAAAACCAGAAGTTCCTATAAAGGCTTTTGCCATAAAGATTTTTCTAAATCAACATGGGTTCTATCTTTAAATTTTACTCCTTCTAAAAGAAGTTTTCTTCTTTGCTCTTCTAAACCCCCAAAAGCATAACCCAATGCCAACCGACCATCTTTAAAAACTACTCGATGACAAGGAATCTTTTCCGGATCAGGATTTTGGTGAAGCGCATTACCAACTAACCGAGGGTTTGTCTTAAGGCGCCTAGCAATTTCTCCATAAGTAGAAACCTTGCCGGCGGGAATTTTCCTTACTATTTTATAAATTTCTTCAAAAACCTTCCCCATTGGTTCGATATACTAGTATATGATACCGACTAAATTATTTCTTAGAAACGAAGGGATTATTCTTAATATAAAACCGCCATTTTTTATTCTTCCAGACACCGGCATAATCAACCCCAATTCTTTTTGTAGCCACTATCTGACAGGGTGCAACCCTTTCAGTTCCTTCCTCTACCCAAAGTCTTTGACTTTTAACCAAATCCTCACCATTAAAACTCCCATCAATTTTCATCCATTTAGACAAAAGCCCAGGGCCAGAACCAAGCTTTCTTAAATCTATTTTTGGGTTTTGGTTTTTATTTTTGGGAAATCCAGAAACTGGTTCAACTGCCCGAATTAAAACCGCACAAGGCTTTCCTTTTTCCTCAGTGACAATATTTAACATCCAATACATTCCATAAATAAAATAAACATAGGCAGTGCCGGCTTCCTCATACATCGGGGCGCATCTTTTCGTTTTCCCAAAAGCGGCATGAGAAGCTCGATCATCCGGGCCAACGTAGGCTTCGGTTTCAACAATTTTGCCAACTAACTTCTCCTGATTCTTACCAAAAGAGCGAACTAAAAATTTCCCTAAGAGATTTTTAGCAACTTCAATCGTGTCCTGGTTGAAAAAAATACGCCCAAGTCTCATTTTCTATTTTTTGATCTTTTTTTTAACTCTTTCAACTTCCACATAAAAAGCCTTGGTTTACTTTTTACCCTGCCGGCGTCTTTAACAAAATTTCTTGCCTCCTCCAAAATTGCTCGGGGAAGTTCTTTGGCTAATTTTATATACAAAGCCTTATGCTCCAAATCCCCAAGTTCAACCGCTAAATCATAACCATATTTTTGAAACTCGCGGGAAATATATTTGTCTTTTAAAGGATCAAAATCTAAGAGAATTTCTCCCAAAGATTTAAAATTATTTCTATCTTGATATTTTCTCATTTTTTCTTAATTACTACCAAAAGAGGGAATAAAGAAAAAAATGCTCCCAAGAAAAAAAGAAAATCAATTCTACCATTTAATAAGATAACTATTCCCCCAAAGAAAAGAGCAAATATCGCTCCAAGGCTTACCAAAATCTCACGAAAATAAAGAGCCTGACCAGTCCCTCCTTCCAAAGCCTTTTGGTAAGTCCAAACTAAAAGAGGAACGGCTAACATTTGGTCAACTAATCGATAAATTACGTCAATTCCTACCATCGCCTCCGGGAAGCGACCAAAAAACCGACCAACCCAAGAAAAAAAGGCCAAAGGAGAACCAAAACGAATTACTGCTCTTTTGCCTATTTTATCAACCCAAATTCCAATAACTAAAATAAAAAAGCCAGTAAAAAGAATAGCAAAAGAAAATATCTCTCCAACTTTAAAAACTTCCCCTAAAGTAAAAAACAAAAATAGAGGCCAAAAAATTCCGTATAGACAATTTTCGGCGCCAAGACCTAAGTAAGATAAAGCCATTTGCTTATGGGTTTTGAAAAGTTGCCAAACTTTTCTAACCTGAGCATCGTGCAATGGCTTTGCCTCAGAAGAAAAAGAAAGAGAAACCAAAGAAAGAATAAAAACTAACCCCGCCAAAATCAAAAATGTCCCAAAATTAACTTTCCAAATCAAAAAAGCTCCAAGAAGAGGGAACAAAAAATTAACCAAAACCTCTAAAAACTGAGCTTCGGCAGTCATTAAACCAAAATGATTTCTATCTCCTAATTTAAGAAAGAGCCCATGATAAGAAAACCAAAATAAAGAAGCATTAATCCCCCAAAAGAAAGAAGCAAGGAAAAGATAAAAGAGTGTTTTCTGTCCTAAAAATAAAAATAAAGAAAGAAGGAAAAAAGGAATAGCAGAGAAATAAAAGATTTTTTTAAATCCATAACTAAAAGCCAAATTTTCTGCCAAGGGCAAAGAAAAAAGTTTTACCAAATAAAGAAGAAAAAAGAAAGAAATCACCAAAATCAAAGAAAGTTTTAGAGAAAAATTAAAATCTTGGCCAATTTTGAAAATATAAATTGGCGAAAAAATTCCCAAAAGAGAAAAGGAAACCCGCCTTAAAGTTGAACTTATAAATAAAGGAATTAATTTTTTATCCGGGAAAATTTCTGAAAAAGAAAAATTCATTTTAGTTGCGAAATTGTCTTTTCAAGACCGCAAGAAAAAGCCGAAATTAGCAATTCGACTGTCTTTTTAATCATTTTTTCTACCTCAACTTTTTCTTTGCCTGAAAATTCTTCCAAAACATATTCCTCAACTTCTTTATGTTTAACATTTTTGTTAACCAATCTTCCCTCTCCTACCGCCCATTTTCCTTCTTTTAAAGGACGACCTATCCCTAATCTAAATCTAACAAAGTCATCTGTTTTAATTCTTTGAATAATTGATTCTACCCCGTGATGACCAGCCGAACCTCTTCTTCTGGCAATTTTTATTTTCCCCAAAGGCAAATCCAAATCATCATGAACTACCCATAAATCTTCAATTAATATCTTATAATTAGTAATTAATTTTTCAACCGCATATCCTGAGGCGTTCATCATTGTCTGGGGCTTAGCCAAAACAATCTCAGAGTCTAAGACAAAAACCTTTGATTTCAAATAAGGAATCTCTTTCCATTTAGTTTTCCCAACTGGTGCTATTTTTTGCAAAAGTTTATCCAAGACCATAAATCCAATATTATGGCGACTGTTTTCGTACTTTTTGCCAGGGTTACCCAGTCCTACAATTAATTTCATTTTTCTAAAAGTTTTACCACCTCCTCATCTGATACCTGGGGAAAATCGTAATAAAACTGCCCCACCGCGGCAAAAAACTCCGGCTCCTCAAGAACAATTAGGCCATCAACTAAAGGTCTTAATTTCTCAATCACCTCAGGAGGAGCCACCGGAACCGCCAAAATTATCCTTTTTGCTTTTTGGCTTTTAAGCCAGGCAATAGCCGCCTCAATTGTTGCTCCCGTAGCAATACCATCATCAGTTAAAATCACATTTTTGCCGGCAATTTTTAATTCCGGTTTTCCTTTTCGGAATTTTTCCTCTCTTTCTTTAATCTCTTTTTTTAAATTTTCAATTTGCGCCTTTAAATAATTTTGATCCGCCCCAACCTTTTTTGCCAATTCCCAATCTACAACTCTTATTCCCAAAGGGCCAACGGCACCAACAGCCAATTCCGGATTCCCGGGAGCCCCAATTTTCCTGGTGATTAAAACATCTAAAGGACAATTCAAGACCCTGGAAATTATCTTGCCAATCACCACCCCACCTCTGGGAATAGCCAAAACCACAATTTTCCCCCTTAATTTCTTAATCTCCAAATATCTTAATATCTTCTCCGCTAACCTCTTCCCTGCTTCTTTTCTGTTTTCAAACATTTCTTTTTTATTTTACCACATAAAAACCCATCCCAACGAAGATTTACCGAAGTATGGAATTATTTCAGGATGGGTTAAAGTTTTTCGACCTGCTTTTTAGCAAAATCGCCAATTACCGGAAGTTTAAACTCTTCTCCCTGATAGGCTTTAAAAATCAAAAATAGCCAAAGAACAAAACCAACTATCATCAAAAGTGGAGAAAGCAACCAACCAATTATAGGAACAAAAGAAACAATAGTCAAAAGCCCAAAAGTTATAACCGATTGCATGGCATGGAAACGAACATAGGGATCTTTTTCAATTAGAAGAAAAACTATTCCCGTCAGCCAGACTAAAACATAAGCAAGAGCAGCCGCCGTATTTTTAGGAAGTCCGCTTCCGCTTTTCCCTTCAGCCATTTTTATTCTCACCCCCTTTCTCTATCTTAAATCGTCTCATAAATCTTTAGTTATTGTCAATATCCTAAAAATCAATTTTTTTCTTAGACATAATTGCTTCAACTAAAGCCCTGTTCTGAACCGATGGCTCAAGAAAATACGCTTCTTGAGCGGCTCTTTCTGCTTCTTCTTGCCTTCCTTCTTTATAATAAACCAGGGCTTGGGCTACCTTCAATCTTGGATTTTGAGGAAATTTGAGGATTGCTTTTTCCAAAAAAGAAGAAGCTTCTTTTGGGCTAGCAGTTCTAAGCAAAATAAACCCCAGATTTTCATAGGCTAAATAATAATCGGAAATCTCAAGCGTCTGCTCGTAAAGTTTTCTTGCCCTTTCCAAATCTCCTTTCCTTTCATAAACTACTCCCAAATTGTTATAAGCAAACCACCAGCGGGGGTAAAGCTCAATTGAACGCTCAAAATGCTCTTTTGCTTCATCAATTTTCCCAACCCTGAACAACTCAACTCCGTAATTATTTTGAAGATCGAAGGCATCGGGGTTAATTCTTATATCATGTCCATAAAGGGTTAAACCATCTTTCCAGTCAAAATTTCTCAACACTGTCCGAACCGAAAAACTACTAATAACTATAACCATTAGAAATGCGCCGAAAATTTTTAATTTTATATTTTTGATTTTTAACTTTTCTATAATTACTCCCATCATCCCCAAAAAACCAATTAAAGGAAAATAAAGCCAACGTTCAGCCACGGTCATATCTAAAGGAAGAATATTTAAAACCAAAAAAATTGAACCCCAAAACCAAAAGGCAAAAAAGAAAAATAATTTTAATTTTTCCCTGATCCCAAACCATATTAAAAAAACGAAGAAAGGTAAAAGCAGAAGCAAAAAACCCCAAAAACGAAAATCGGAAAAACTGGTAATAAGGGTATGTTGAGAAATAAATAAATCTTTTGGAAAAAAAATAATGCGCAAATAAGAAACTGTCTCATAAGGAATAGTCATCAATCTTTGAACAAAAGAGGCCTCAGCTACCGGTCCAACATTTGGGGAGAGAAAAGGAACTTTGGCCACCGCCAGTCTTAAAAAGAAATAACTTAAAATGGCCAAAATCGAAGAGAAAAGCAAACCGATAATTTTTTCTTTTTGAAAGAAAAAAAGAAAAACAAAAATCAAGGGAATAATAAAAAGGGCTGATTCTTTAGAAAGCAAAGACAGAAAAATTAAAAAACCCAAGAAAAGAAAATATAGAAACTTTCTTCTTCTGTAGTCCCCAAGTCTTAGAAGTACAAAAAGAGCAATTAAAGCAAAAAGGGTATAAAGAACTTCCTGAAGAGCTGCAATATAGGAAACTGCCTCGACATTACCTGGATGGACTGCAAAAATTAAGGCCGCCAAAAAACCGATTAATTTTGAATTTGAAAACTTTTCTCTAGAAAAAATCTCTGAAAAAATCAAAAATATCAAAATAGCATTTAAAAGATGAATAATTAATTGAAAAAAATGGAAACCAAAAGCATTTGGTCCAAAAAGAGAATAATTAACTAAATAAGAAAGAGTCATCATTGGCCGGTAAAACCAACCGGTAGGTGCTCCTCCCCCGCCATAAAAGGTACTATATTTGAAAATTAAGGGCAGATTGGAAAAATTCTGAATTAAGGGATTTTTTAAAATCTGTTCCTCATCATCCCAAACAAAACCATTAAAAAGAGAATTTAAATAAACCAAAAAGCCAAAAGCAAGGATGATAAAAATCAGCTGAATTTTCGAAAGTTTTTCAATTTTCCCCATTTCGAATTTACGAGACGGTATCGGTTTGAATTTACGAAACGGTAATCGCCAAATTCTAAACTAAAAAAGCGCTAGTTGCTCCTTTTTTTCCTCTTTTTCTTCTTCCTCATTTTTTTCTGGCCAAATTTTAATTACTCCATAAACACCATCATAACCAGGTTCAAAAACAATGTCCCCAGCGCGAACTTTTTTAATCCCCTCCGCCACCTTTGACCCAGAAATCTTAGCAATTTCTTCAATCTCAGTCTCCATTAAAACCTTAATTTCTCCTCCAAAATTTTCTGTTAATTTTTTGTACTCATAAATTACTTTACGGCTTTCAATATTTGAATTAAAAGATTCGGATAAAATCTCCAAAAGGGGAACAAGCATTACGTAAGGAGGGCGACTAATTTGATCCTCATTTCTAATCCAGGAAACCCCAAATTTATCGTTTGAGATTTGTCCTTTTGGACTTCGATTAGCCAATTTCTCAACCCGATGCATTACCCCAATTGTCAAACGCTTTCCACAAACCGGACAAGTTTCTCCCAAACGCCTTGTTTCTTCTGGCGACTGCCTTACCCCACAATTCCGATGGCCACTGAAATGGTATTTCCCCTCCTCAGGATAAAACTCTATAGTGTAAGAAATCCTTAATTTGCCCTCTTCTCCTATTATTGCTTTCCGAATATCTTCATAAGAAATATTTAAATCTTGAGATTTTGTATTTGAGATCTCATTTTCATTAAAAGTAAAAACCGTGGCTTCCCTTCCTACCTTTGCCCCCGAATGGGCATCAGAACAAGAGATAATTGAACGACTATCCAATTCCTTTATTCTCCAATTCATTGCTGGATCACTTGATAAGCCTGTTTCAACCGCATAAATATACTTTGCCATCTCTCCAAAACACTCCTCAATTGAATCAAAACCAGATTCTGAACCATATAAAGAAAAATGAGGAGTCCAAATATGGGCAGGAACAATTAAGGCCCTTGGAGAAATATTTAAAATCAAAATTGCCAAATCTTTGGCCGATAAGCCAAAAGTTGGTCGACCATCAGCCATCACATTCCCCCGACGAGCAAGTTCAGTCTCAATTTTTTCTGCTTCCTCAAGATTTGGGGCAAAGACAATATTATGAATCCGCCGAAGTTTTCCAGCTTGGGTATAAATGCTTGAAATTTCGGTAGTAAATAAAAAAAACGGACCATCACTTTTGGCCTCTTTATCTTTAGTTTTCAATCTATATATTCCCTCTCCTGCCTCCTCTAAATTAACCTTTAACTCCCTCAACCACAAGGGATGGGTAAAATCAGTTGTCGTTAAAAGATTGACGCCTTTAAGTTGAGCCCAACGGGCAATTTCTGGCAAAACCATCTGTTGGGAAACCGCGCGTGAGTATTTTGAATGAAAATGCAAATCAGCAATAATTTTCATAGACTGATTTTATCTATGGACGAAAAATCTCCATTAAGAAAAAGGCAAAATAAAAACCTAAAAGAAAAGCCCCTTCCCATCTTTCAAGTTTTCTTTTAGTTCGGATAAAATAATAAAACATTAAGAAAATAAAAACAAAGGCACCAGCGGCCATAAAATATTCAGAAAAAGCCTGAAATTTAATTGGCGAAATTAAAGAAACCAAACCAATAATCAAAGTTCCATTGGCAACAATTGAACCTGAAAGATTGCCAAAAGCCAATTCTGCCTTTCTGTTTTTTATTGCCTCTAACTCAAAAAACAGTTCTGGCAGAGTAGTTCCCATAGAAACCAATAAAAGCCCAATTATCAAAATTGGTAGATTAAAAAATAAAGCAATCTCTTTAGCCATTCTTACAATCATCTCTCCGGAAAAAAACAAAACGGCTATTCCTAAAAAAATCCAGCCAATTTCCCGCGAGGTATCTCTTGGATTTAAATGGCGAAAAAACCTAAAAGACAAACCTTCTTTTTGGCCAGAAGAGTTTAATCTACTTTGATTTTTGAAAACAATTGTTTGATAAAAACCATACAAAGAAAGCAAAATCAAACCATCAACTCGCGAAAGATCGCCATCCAAAAAAAGAACCAAAGGGGAAAGCCCTGCTAAAAAGGCATAAATTAAATCCCGATAAAAAAAACCTCCGCGAAGCGAAACCGCTCCCCCAATTAAGGCCGCTCCTCCAATAACCAAAGACAAATTAGCAATATTTGCCCCAATTACATTCCCCAAAGAAAGACTTGGCGAACCTTCAAAAGCAGAAGTCAAACCAACAAAAAACTCTGGAAGACTAGTAGCCAAACCCATAATCAAACCGGCAATGGCAAACTCCCCAATCCTTGTTTTCTTAGAAAGAGAATGAAAGTTAAAAACCAAAACCTCAGTTGCCTTAATTAACAAGAGGCAAAAGAAAATAATTAAAAAAATATAAACAATTACCATTTTAAGCCCTAAAGAAAATTATAAAATTTTTTTCTTAAGAAAAAACCATTTTGTGATTTCTATTGCCAAGAGATTAACTAACCCTAAGAAAAAAGGAAAAATCCACTCCTTCATCCCCAAAGGCTTTGTTCTTAAAAATATCTGGAAATAAGGTAAATAAACTGCCGTCAGCAAAAGCCCTAAACCCAAAATTACTGAACTAGTTAAAACTTTATTGCCAAAGGGATTATATTGGAAAAGTGAACGTCGCAGGCTCCGACAAGCAAAGATTATAAAACTAGAAATTATTCCCAAACTGACAAAAATCATTGTCTGACTAAAGAAAAAGGGCAAAAGACCTTTTAGGGCAAAAATAACCAATCCCAATAAGAAAAAATCAGTAAGGATTCCAATAATAAAAATCAAAACTTTCATTTGGAAATCTAAAATTGAAGTTTCTTTGAGACGCGGTGGTTCTCCCATTAATTCTTTTTCTTTTGGCTCAAAGGCAAGCGCTATCGCCGGCAAACTATCTTGAACCAAATTAATCCAAAGAATTTGAGCGGCGGTAATTGGTAAAGGTAATTTAAGCAAAAGAGAACCGCCAATTAAAATAATTTCTGTAAAACTGCAAGACAAAAGATACAAAGTAACTTTTTTAACATTTTCAAAAATATTTCGTCCTTCTTCAACCGCATGAACAATGGTAGCAAAATTTGAATCCAAAAGTACCATATCCGCTGTTTCCCGGGCTACATCCGAGGCCTCGTTTACCACTATCCCAATATCTGCCTGTTTTAAAGCCGGAGCATCGTTGACCCCATCTCCCATCATTGCTACCACCTCGCCGTTTTCTTTTAAAGCCTTAACGATTTTTAGTTTTTGCTGAGGAGTAGTTCGGGCAAATAAAACAATCTCATTAACGCGCCGTTTTAATTCTTCCTCGCTTATTTTCTCCAATTCCTCGCCCGTCAATGCATGTTCTGATCCATCCAGGCCTAACCTTTCCAATAAAGCCATAGCAGTGGGTAAATAATCTCCGGTAATCACCTTTACTTTTATTCCTGCCCTCTGACATTCCTCCAATACTTCTTTCACCCCCCTTCTTAGAGGATCCTCATAAACCAAAATCCCCAGCCAGTTCAAGCCCTTTAAATCTCCATTTTGAATTTTGGACTTTGAATTTTGGATTTTTTTATACGCAAACCCCACCAGGCGATAACCTTTATTTCCATATTCTTCAAACTTTTTCAACCACTTTATTTTGGATTTTGGATTTTGAAATTTGGATTTTTCTAATACTACCTCCGGTGCCCCAGAAACAAAAAGCAGAGCTTGCCCTGCATCGAACTTGTTCTGATGCAGGGTAGCAATGAATCTTGTCTGCGGAGAAAAAGGAATTTCATCAGCTCGCGGATAGTCACTTTTTAAATTTTCAATTTCCTGCCCGTCCGGCAGGCGGGTAAATTTTAAATTTTCTTCTGCCCATTCCATCATTGCTATCTCCAGTGGATCTCTCATGTCATTGCATAAAATCGCTGCTTTTATTAGCCATTCTTTGGCGTCTGGCTGGTTTTCATTAACTACCGCCTCTACCACCCTCATTTTTCCTTCAGTTAAAGTTCCAGTTTTATCAGCGCAAATTACACTCACGCTTCCTAAAGTTTCTGCCGCCAGCAATCGGCGAACAATCGCTTTTTGGCGCAAAATCCGCTGCATTCCCAAAGCCAAAATTACAGTCAAGGTCACCACCAATCCCTCAGGAATTGCTGCCACTGCTACTGCCACGCTGGTGGTAAACATTTGTAAAGCTGGATAGCCGCGGATTTCTCCTAAAATAAAAATCCCCAAAGTAATTACCCCTACTACTGCGGCCAAAATTTTTGCCAGCCTTCCTAGTTCAATTTGCAGCGGTGTTTTTTCTTCTCCCACTTCCTCTACCGCTTTGCCAATTTTCCCCATTTCTGTTTCCATTCCAGTTTTGGTAACTATCATTTTCCCAATTCCTGTCACTACCGTTGTTCCAGCAAACACCAAATTTTCCTTTTTAAATTCCGAATTTTGAGATTTAAGATTTATTTTGGATTTTGGATTTTGGATTTTGGATTTTTTTATTGCTGCGCTTTCTCCAGTCAATATCGCCTCGTTAACCGTTAAATCCGTTGCTTCAACCAAAACTCCATCCGCCGGCACTCTATCACCAATTGCCAAAACCACCAAATCCCCAGGAACCAAAAAGCGAGTATCAATCTCTTGTTGTTTACCATCGCGAATTACTTTTGCCTTTGGCGCCAGTAAACTTTTTAAAGCAGCTAAAGTCTTTTGCGCCTTAAACTCTTGATAAAAACCTAAAATGGTATTAATTACCACCGCCGCAAAAATAACAATGGCATCGGTGAAATCTTTTAAAAACAAAGTTACTGCGCCGGCAAAAACCAAAATATAAATTAAAGGAGAGGTGAATTGAGAAAGAAAAATTTTTAAAGCCGAAACTTGCTTTTTCTTTTGAAGTTCATTCAATCCGTATTTTTTCAAAAGCTTGGAGGCTTGCGCCGAAGTCAATCCATTCATAAAGCCATTTTAACATAGATTCATTTTTGCATTAGATAAAGCCTTTTTACCTTTAAACTAAATTTAAAGATATTTTATTCGTCGGGAAAAACTTTTCTGATGATGCTTCTTATCGGCAGTAACAAGAAAGCATTTTTCTTTTTCAGCCAACACAATAAACAAAGCATCGTAGGTAGCAATTTTAAATTTTTCGGAATATTTACTTGCTTCCTTAACCAAAACCTCATCTAAAGAAATAAAAGAAATACCCAACTTATAAAATGCTGATATTGCTTCTTGAAGAGTCTTCCCCTTCAGGCCTGCGCCAAAAAATAAGGCATTCGCCAGTTCTAAACTAATAATTTCCGGAACAAGAATTTTCAATTCACCCCGACGATATTTTTCCAAAAAATCAATTGCTTTTTTGCTACCCTCTTCCTCAACAAACCACTTTACTACTACCGAAGTGTCCAAAACTACTTTCTCCATTTCCTGATCCTTTCTTCCCGCATTAAGGAAACATAATTAGAAACCACTGGTTTTTTGGTTTGAGAAAATTTACTTCTAATCCTTTGGATAGCAGTAATAGCAGCTTTAACTTTGCTTTCTTCTGGCCTACCAAAACGTAACCGACGGTATCTTTCCGGAGTCAACGCAACAAATAACAAATCTTGATTACGCATTATCCAAGCCTCTTCGTTTTGGGCTAAAACTTCTTCCAAGACGTCAATATCGCGCCTCAATTGGGTGATAGAAATGATTTTAGGATCAAATTGCTGCATTTTCATATACAATAATGTATACACTAATAGCATTAATTTTGTCAATATGGAGATTATTTTTGCATCCGGTAAAGCTTTTTTGCCTCGGCTAAAGTAGTGGCTTCGGTGGGAGATTTATCCTCACGGAAGCGCAAAAGTCGAGGGAAACGTAAAGCCAAACCGGCAGTATGAACCGGAGAAATAGTAATATTATCCGCCTCAATTTCAACGACAATTTCTGGTCGACACCAAAAATCAGGAATTAAATTCTTATCCACAATATATTCCTTTGGCTTCGTTTGACATTTGACATTTGACATTTGACATTTCTTATGCATTTCCCTCCACTGCTCATCGGAAAGCCCTGTTCCAATTTTAGAAATTGTCAAAAACCTCTCGGAATTTTCTGACTGGCGGACGCCTACCAAAAATGCCCCTATCCCAAAACTGGCTCTTTTCCCCCTACCTTTATAATATCCCATAACTACACAATCCAAGGTATCGGCCAGGCCCCCTCCTCTTTTCCCTTTTTTCTCGGCTTTAAACTTAACCCAAGTGTATCCTCTTCGACCAGGATCGTATGGAGCCTGCCATTTTTTGACGACCGCTCCCTCAAGCCCCCTGGCAATTTGCTCATCATGGAAAAGACGAAGTTTTTGAGGATCATTGGTTACTATCTGAGAAGTTAAAATGATTCGTTGGTTTTTTGAGGAAAGAATTTTTTCAAGAATTTCCCGACGCTTTTTAAGAGGAAAATCAAATAGAGTTTCTCCATCTTTATACAAAATATCAAAAACAAAATACTTTAAGGGAATTTCTTTAACCTTTTCTTCGACTTCATATTTTCGCTTGCGCTTAATTGTCTCCTGAAATGGCAAAAATTTACCGGTTTTTGGGTCGAAACCGATTGCCTCTCCGTCCAAAATTGCCTCTTTTGCCAAAACTTCCTTTTTAACCGCCTCAACAATATCGGGAAACATTGCCGTTACGTTTTCCAAATTACGGGTGAAAATTCGGACAAAATCCGGTCGCCGGAAATGAATTTGAAGACGAGTACCGTCAAATTTTGGCTCAGCAGCCACTTCCCCCATTTTTTTAATCATTTCTTCAGGAGTAGGCAATCTTTGACAAAGGGCGGGCATAATTGGAATTCCAACAGTCGGTTTAATCTCTTTAATTTTGTCTATTATTTTTGAAATATTTTGATATTTAGTTTTTACCATTTGAGACTTAATATTTTTGGCAATTTCTCCAATATCAACCCGAACATTGTAAGCCGCCTCAATTTCTTCTCTTTTACTTTTGTCGCCAACAAGCATCCAGGATAAAGAATCCAAAATTGTCAGTTCAGAAAAACCTAAACGCAACCTTCCCAAAGGAATACGAACCACAAATTTAGCGCTTAGCGGATCTAATTCATTTATTAAAGTTGCCATTTTATTTATTTTTCTTTCTACCGACCCCTCCCCCGACTCTTTTGCTATCTCCAAAAGTTTTTCATAAACCTCACTCACTGTTAGATTTTTAATTTTGAATTTTGAATTTTGAATTTTGAATTTATATGCCGTCTCTCCCAAGTCTCCCACCTTCTTAAATTCCTGACGAATTTTTTCTTCCGATTGCCCAAAAACTTGAGCTAAAACCCTAATCATCATTTTCTCTGCCAAATTAAACTCTATCCCCTCATATAAAGGCGCCAATTGGCCTAAAGAAAGATAGCAAATTTTGTCAACTTCATCTTTATCAGAAACTTTAAGAAGTTCGGCTAAAATCTCAATTATTTTATTCCGCAAAGAAGTTTCCTCAAGTTTTCTAAGATATTCTGAAAATTTGGCAAACTCCATATTTTTTTACGGCCTCAAAACAGAAGAAAAGAAAAGATAGGCAAAGACAACTACTCCAATAAATAAAATCCCAAAAACAATGGAAAGCCAACCCGCCCCTTCATTTTTCAAAACTTTGTTTAATCCTTCTCCAACCAAAGTCAACCCAAAGAGAGTAGGCAGAATTAAAACCATATATAAAAATTGAGGGTCGGTTGGATTCATTTCATTACATATTTTGCTGCTTTAGTTTTCCCCTCTTTTTTAATTATCTTCTTTTTTACTAAATCTTTCAAGTCCCGCAAAATGGTGTCATCGGAAACCATTGGTAAAATCTGACGTGCCTGAGGCACAGTAAGTTCTTTATATTCCTCAAGATATTCAACTAACTTCATCTGTCTTTCTGACAAAGCAATCTGCTGGCCAATTCTTTTTTTAATTTTCAAATCGACAGAAAGTCTTCTCACTCTCTCTTTTATTTGGTTAAGTTCGAAGGCTAAAACCTCCGAGAAATACTCAATCCAAGAGGTTAAATCGCGCTCTTCAAGTTTTTCGCTTTGATCAGAAACTTTTCTTAAAGAAGAATAATAAGAAGAAGCATCCTTATCAAAATGCTCCTCCAGAGAAAAAAATTTTTTAATATCATAACCTTCGGAAAACAAAACTAAAGTAGCAAAGGCTCTCGCAGTCCGGCCATTCCCCTCAACAAAAGGATGAATGGCTGCCAAAGCGTAATGAGTAATTGCCGCCCGAATAACAGGATGAATTTTAAGTGATTCTTCGAAATTAAGCCAAAGCAAAAATTCAGAAACTAAAAAGGGAACCTGAGAAAAATGGGGAGGGCGAAAAACTATTTCACCAGTTTTACTATCTCTTAAAACTACTTGAGTCTGCCGGTAATGGCCAGATTGATTTTTAGGAATAAGTTTAAAAACTGTTAAAGCATGAATTTTTTTGATTTGCTCTTCGGTATATCTTTCTACCTTTCCCAAACTATCAATATATTTTAAAACATTTCGATAGTTTATAATTTCTTGAATATCGCGATCTCTGGCAAAAACCTCTTCTCCCCCCAAAATGTTTTTGGCTTGGGTAAAAGAAAGTTTATTCCCCTCAAGATGAGTTCCATAGTGAACTGTCCGCACCATCGCCTCCTCGCGAAATCTCTTCTCCCAAGAAGGAACCAAAGGAGCATTATCAATTACCTCCCGTGCCGCCTCAATCGAACCGATATTAACTAAAATATCGTTGGTAATTGTAAATTTTGGAGAATACATCAAATATTATAATCGCAAATCATAAAAGAAAAGGCAAGAAGAAAAATAAAAAATAAATTAAATTGCCAACTAGGGAGATCTCTTGCAGTTTTTCCTAACCGCATAAAGCTTCTTTCTCTTTTTCCTGTAGTTACTCCTCCCCCAGTTTTTAAATAAGGAATTCTCAAACACTTTTTCGGCATTAAAACCAATTTTGACAGAGATTCTAAGATTAGGTTAGAAATTTTTTAGTAAACCCTAATAAGAGAATCTCCGAAAAAAGCAAAAAAATTGGCAAAAGAGAGAAAAAAATTAAGATAAAAAATAATTAAAGCAAATTTCAAATAAAAGTCTTAAAAAAACGCGTCAAATTTAAATAGTAATTCTTGAACCACGACAATGTTTTCATTCTTTCAAGGGCCTCAATTAAATTTATTCTGTTGTCTGGGGTAGCTAGTTTAAACATGACCCAACATAAAGTTTTTAGCATTTCTGAGTACATTAAAATAGGAATTAACTCTAGTTGATCTTTACCTATTCTTCTATATGAGTTATACCCATCAATAATATATTCCGCTAAATCTATATCTAATTGTCCGTTTTTCATGGTGTTTAACTGAATACAGCTTTGCAGATCACAAATCGGCGGGTCAATAGTAACTCCTCCTAAATCAATAAAGCCAATTATTTTGTTTTTTTTCTTTATGATATTTCTTTTATCAAAATCGCCATGACAGGGAATCTTCGGCAGAGAGTGATAATACTTAAAATCTGTCTTTTTTAGAATATCTAAATAGAAGTTTAAAAAAATGTCAATCTTAGAAAGAAATACCAAATCCAATTTTGTTTTTTTATCTTTCTATCTATAATTCTTATACAGTTTGTCGCAAATTTTACCATTCCCTTTTTGTCTAATAAATTCTTGGATCTAAGCTGTTTATAGTTATGCCAATTAAATTCGGTAATATAGTGGTGATACGTAGCCAACATTACGCCTACCTGATAAGCGTCTTTCTTAGATATATTTCTTAGAACATTGCCTTCGATGTATTTATAAAATAGGTAACTCCCCTTTTTGGTATTAATTAAAAAATTGCCTTTTTTGGTTCTTATTAGCAACGGGGTTTGATAAGGAAATTTTTTCTCTTGAAGAAAATTGAATATATCGCATTGGAAACGAACATAATGACTAAATTTCCCCGCATTACGCAGTACATATGTTTTATTTTCTACATCTACTACTTTCCAGTTGTAGGTAGAGCACCCTCTTCTATGTATCTAATTTTTTTGGGCTTTATACCCCAATTTGATTCTATAAAATCAAAGATTTCTTCAAGATTCATTCCGCAATTTTTTATACAATTTTTCAGTCTCTTTTACTAAAATCAAAAGTTTTTTGTACTTTGCTATTTTGTCGCTCTTCCTCAGTTCGCTAAGAAGAAATATTTCCTCCATTCTTTTGTTGTAATTTTTAGGCATTAATTTAAATTTGTCCAAGTATTTTTTATTCCACTTATCTCCGGGATAGTAAGTGCTATTGAGAGCAAAAAGTGAAATTACAAGAGATCGAATAGCCCTGGCTACACAGGCGTTAAAGTTGTAATCATCGTTTCTTAATGCAGAATATTTGGCTTTAATAGAGAGTATTGTTTTTGCGTCTTTTATATAATATTTAAATGTTTCATCTCGAATATTACTTTTGGAATAATCTGCTAAATATTCTTTAAGTTGTTTAATTTGCCCCTTTTTATCGATTAATACAAGACATTCGGTTATGCAGCTTGCAACTCCACTTTCGTAGTGCCCAAAAGGGGTGTCGTGTAGACCATGTTTTGGTAAAATCAGACTGGATTTAAATTTTTTCATACGAATGAAAGTTTCATGAATATCTCGGTATCCAATTTCAAATTTGATACCATTAAAGGCAAAGAAGGTATGATAACCCCACGCAGGGTGATACCAATGCAGTTTTTTCGATCTTGTGAGTTTAGCACCTAGTCTACTGAGAATATCTTTAATTTCTTTTTTGGAAGGAAGATAGTGTTCGTAATATACATACATTTCTATATCAGAAAGCATATCTGTATATTGACGCGCAAGAGAACCGCCTATTACCACTGACACAACTTGCGGTAATTCTGCATATAATTCTGCAACCTTTTTGGCTGCCTTCTTAAATTTTTTTACTAACTGGTTGTTTTTATTCATAGTTATTAGTCTATTTCAAAAAATTCGATATTCCCTAGGCATCGAGTTTTTTTAATTTTTCTCTTTTCCGGCTGAGAATTATATTCTTCTGATTTCAATAACTTAAAGTAGCTTTTAAGATTTTCTTTAAGTTCCACCATCTCTTTCTTCCGGGAACCGGAATAACGTTCATGATTAATATGGAAATAGGTATTATTTAGTACCGGTATAATAAAATTCCCTTCCCCTATTAGTTTAGCCCCAAAAGCGATATCTTGCGCACCCCAACCGCTGAAGCCTTGTTCCGGGAAACCACCTATCTTTACGGCCTGTTTTCTTTTAAGACATAGTCCGTGAGAAATCACCATTGATGCTAGATTCCAAAATCCTATAGTTTTACCGAATCCAAAATTCTTAAAATTATTTGTTTCTTCTAGGATTTTGTATATCCTTTCTGGATTAGTTGGTAATTTTTTATCAAAATACAAAGGAATAAAAAACTTTTCCCCCTTAACTAAATATCTCCAATCAGATTCTAGTCTAGCTTTTTCAGAATTAACGAGATCTTCAAACTCAATATCTTCTTTAAATCCTATAAATACACATCGAGAAGTATAATATTGCCGAATAGCAAATCTTAAAATAAAATTAGAATCAAAGATAATATCCTGATCTGTAAAAATAATTGAAGAACCTTCCGATAACATTATGCCGGTGTTCCTTGTATAGGATCTGCCTTTTTGCCTTAATTGCTTTACAAACCTAATTCTAAAATTTGGTTTTGCGCTAATTATTACCGAGGAGAGATCCGTTGGAGATCCATCGTCGACTATTATAACTTCGAATTTCTTATAACTTTGATTTTTTATTTGTTGTAGTACTAATGGTAAGGTTTTATCCCCTTTATAACAAGAAATTATCAAAGAAACGCTCTCGTTATTATCTTTAGTGAGGTATGTTTCAGATAGTTTTCAATCTCGTATGGAGTAAAAAAATGAACTCTCATTTTTATAAGTTTCTTTCCAACCTTTTTATAAAACTCAGTGTATTTGTATTTGGTGCGACCAAATAGATCTATAGCCACGTTTTTGATTACCTGTTTTATCCCATAAGATAAAACGTTATACCTATTATTGACATCTAATATTAACACCCCATTCCTTTTTAGTATATTATTATCAATATTTAATATCGTTTTTCTAATATCATCAGCATTATCTAAATGTCCTAAAACATTCCAAAGGCAGGTAGCTATATCAAATTTTTCCTTAGGTAGGTAAACCAATATTGAGCTCTTGACTACCTTTGCTCCCGGAATTTTTTTACTTGCCTCGATCATTTTATCGCTATTGTCTACTAGCGTTATATTATTGATTCTTGCTCTTCTCGCTAGCCTATATATTCGAATTCCGTCTCCAGACCCCAGGTCTACTAAAGTCTTTCTCCTCAAAAAATACCGAAAAATAATTTTATCGATACTTGAAAGATAATTCTTTTTTTCAATAGATATCTTTCTATAAAATGGAGCAATTTGATCATATGTAATTTGAGAGTGTGTTTTTCTCATTATCTAAGTGCTTTTTTAATTTCGTTGCATATGTATGTCACATCTTCTTCATTCATATTAGGCGAAAGAGGAAGCGCAAGGGTTTTTTTGTATACATCTTCAGAGATTGGGTAATCTCTGGGATCATAACCTCTTTTTTTATACTCATAATAAGAAGGAATTGGAGGGAATAATGTTCTACTTTCAATTCCTTTGCTTAAAAGATGTTTTTGAACTTTTTTTCTTAATCTTAAGGACTCAAAATTAAGATAATATAAAAACCAACTTCGTTTATATTTCTTTGACTCAAAAGGGACAATTATTCCTGGAGTATTTTTGAGAATCTCTGTGTATTTTCTAGCCAAATCCTCTCTTTTCTTTAAAAGATTGGGTAATTTTTTTAATTGGATTATACCAATTGCTGCTTGTAATTCAGTCATTCTGTAATTGTATCCAAGCCTGACGTGATTCAACCAATTTTTTTTGTCGATCTCCCTTGATCTCTTAGAGACCTGCAAACTTCTGCCAATTTTTTGTTATCGGTTACGATAATGCCCCCTTCTCCACCGGTGGTTATCTGTTTGTTCTCGTAAAAACTATAAACCGAAATTTCTCCTACCCGACCAAAGGGAAATAAATCAGATGGTTTCCCGATAGCTTGTGAAGCATCCTCTAAGACGGATAGATTGTAATGTTTCTTAAGACTTCCTAATTTATCTGCATCGACTGGCAATCCCCAAATATGTACTGGCAATATTCCTACAGTATTTTTACTAATTATATTTGCAACGCGTTTTAAATCCAAATTAAGGGTATCTTGATTAATATCGACAAATATAGGAGTAATCTTCTCGTATAAAAGAACATTAGATGAAGCAACAAAACTATACGGAGTGGTAATTACTTCGTCTCCCTCTTCCCACCCGAGAGCCTTAACGGCTAAATGAAGTCCGCTTGTTCCACTATTTACGGCTATGGCATATTTTTTGCAAACAAATTTTGCAAAATCCTTTTCAAATTGTTCTATTTCCGGCCCTCTACTCAATTTTTTGGAGCGAATTACTTTTATTACAGCCTTTTCCTCTTCTTTATCAAAGACGGGCTGATATAAGGGTATTTTTATCTTAGGAACCATGAGACTTTATTATTTATTGTATTGGTTATTGGTCAGAGTCTTATCGTTAGATCTGCCTGATAATCGCTTTTATCCCCTCCTTCTATGATAACGATTTCTCCTGCTTTACTGGCAAATCTCAAATCTTGAATGAATCCTGAGATTAAATTTTTCTGCTTTATATTTCCACAGATTATAAATAATCTCCCAAGTGAACTTCCCAATCCCATCCTCCTTTCTGATTTGTATCTTCTTACTTCTGTCAATACTTTAAGCGTTAATAATGCTCCTTCGGTAATTTCTTCACTCTTTTTTACTCCTAATATCTCCCCCCATTGCGTATTATGGATGCTCTTAATTCCATTTTGGCGATAAAAATATCCTTCCTCTGATTTGCTTACAAGAACTCCCTGCGCTGCCCCCTCACCAGCTTTTACAAAGCATGCATGGTAAATTTCTTCGGCTATATAAGGCAAAAAGGGTGCTGCCATTTGAATAATGCGAAAATATACGCAATTAAGCGTAAATTGAGCAGACCTTCTTTCAAATGAATCTTTTTCCTCTGAGTATAATCTACCTTTAATCAGTTCTAGATAATTGTCTGTAAAATCGTGCCAAAAGAATTTTTCGAATTCTTCCAAGGCTTTAGCAAATTCATATTTACTAAGTTCTCTCTTCATGGCTTCTAGTGTTTCGTTAGTTCTTTGTATAATCCACCTATCAGTAGCGGCTAATTGTCCCAGATCAATTTTTAAATTTGGCTCGAAGTCGACGAGGTTTGCTAAAGTAAATTTTCCGCTGTTATAAAGTTTTGTAACCAGTTTTCTACCGTTTTTCACTTGATCATCTTCATAATAAGAATCTTTACCTAATCCTGCTTGACACATTGCATAACGAATAGCGTCAGCTGAATACCGACTGATTAATTCTTGCGGTTTATATCTACCCCCACCCGTCTTTTTGCTAATTTTTTCACCCTTTTTAACCAATACATGACCAGAAATCATAATGTCTTCCCAGGGAATATTACCGTGATTATAAATACTCATTAATATGCTATAAACAGCCCATGTACGGATAATATCATGACCCTGAGGTCTCATTGACATTGGAAGAGTTTTACCTCTAAGACTCCCATTAAGTGGATGATTATCATTAATATCCGGAGTTAAGGCAGATGTAAACCACGTGTCAAGCACTGCAGTTTCGGGTCTTAATAAGTCGCCCTTACAATGAGGACAACGACTAAAAACCTTTTTTCCCTTAGGATCCAAAGGTAAATCTGCTTCCCTAGGAAGTACAACACCATTACAACCTTCACAAATATAAGCAGGAATCGGAATACCCCAAAATCTCTCCCTAGAAATGCACCAATCCCACCTTAAATTTGTAACCCAATCTAAATACCTCTTTTCCATGTATGGTGGATACCAATTAATTCTTCTACCCGCTTCAATGAGTTCTTCTTTTTTATCTCGTATTCGGACAAACCATTGGGTTCGAGGAATAATTTCAATAGGAGTTGAACATCTTTCGTGAACGCCAACATTATGCCCTATTTGTTTTTCACCTCTGATGTAGCCTTGTTCTTTAAGTTCATCTGTTATTTTTCTCCTGGCTTCCATAATAGTTAACCCTTTTAAAAATGGGGCATTCTCTACTTCTATTACGTGACCCATATCGTTGATGATAACCTTGTAAGGCAAACCATATTTTCTAACCCAATACAAATCTGTCTCGTCTCCAAACGTACAACACATGACCACACCACTCCCTTTTTCTACAGAAACCAAGTCATCAGCAATAATTTTGACTTTATCTCCTAAAGGAGTAATTATGCTTTGACCGATGAGATGTTGGTATCGTTTATCTTGAGGGTTTACAAAGACGGCAACGCATGCAGGCAAAAGCTCGGGTCTTGTTGTAGAAACTATAATTTCTCCACCAGTTTCTGGTTTAAAAGAAAGATCATAGAATACAGACGGAACTTCTTTATCTTCAACCTCGGCTTGCGCTATTGAAGTGCGGCAGTTGGGGCAATATAAAGCCGGCGCCTCTTGTCTATATATGACACCATCTTTGTAAAGGCGAATAAATACACCTTGCGACAGTCTCTTTACTGGCTCAGAAATTGTTGAGTATTCTAGGCGCCAATCGACACTTAACCCCACTGATTTCCATAATCTTCTAAATTCATCTAAATATTTCTCTATAATATCCATGCACTGTTGATAAAATTCTTTTAATCTTTGATCTCGCGCTTGAATTCCAAGTTCTCTTTCCACCAATATCTCTGTAGGTAAACCATTATCATCATAACCAAACGGATATCTAACATTGTATCCGGTCATTCTTCTAAACCTGCCAATAACATCTGCTTGGGTATAGGAATAAACATGCCCAAGATGTAATGACCCAGAAACTGTTGGCGGAGGTGTATCTATCGCATAAAGTGGGTTTTGGGAATTTGGGTTAAATTCATAAACTCTTTCTCTTTCCCAAAATTTTTGCCAATAGAGTTCACGAGTTAAGAAAATCATCTTCCTCTTTTGGTTTTAGACCATCTTTAGGATATTGTATGCGATCTTTTCTTTCGTTCATATTCTTACGTTTTTTGCACATTTTGGCTGTATATTTTACCACCTATGAAAATATTTTCCTATATTTCGATATCTTTCAGTGCATTAGTGGCTTTTTTCTATAATAAATTTTAAAACTTTCCCTGCCTTCGTTTCAGTTAACTAAATTATCAATCTAGGTTGTAAGGAATTAGAGACAATTTTAGTATGTTTTCTAAATTTTAATTCTGTCAAAGAAAGCTATGTTTGGCGTATGAATAACCAAATTAATCAACATCTAAAATGTTCCCCCCTCTAGGGAAAAACATAAAAGCAAGAATGAGGATTTAATATCAAAAAAACTTATTTTCGCCAGTATTTCCCCAAAACCTCAGGAATCTTTTCGGCTAAATCGTCGGCATTATAGGCAAAACCAACTTTTTTATACAACTGATCAGCCATTTTTTTCAAAATAAAAGAAGCGGCGCAAGCGGCGAAAAAAGGCTCATTTTTTGCCGCCAGGCCAACCGTTAACCCTGCTAAAACATCACCCGTTCCTCCTTTTGTTAAGCCGGCATTTCCTCCTTCAACTAAAACCAATTTTTCTGGTGAACAAACAATTGTTTGGGCAAGTTTTAAAACAATAATGCAATTATATTTTTGAGAGTTTTCTTTTAAAAATTCAATTAATTTTGAATTTTCAATTACAATTTTGGATTTTGGATTTTGAAATTTGGATTTAAATAGCATTTCAAATTCCTTTTTATTTGGCGTTAGAATGGCATTCTTTGGAATAAATTCTGCGCTCATCACCTGCAAACTTCCGGCATCAATCACCCACTGTTTTTGGGGAAATTTTTTAAGTAACCCTTCTGTAATTTTCTTTGTTTTTAGGCCTATTTTATCCAACTTAATTTTAAATTTTAAATTGTCATTTTGAATTTTGAATTTTGAATTTTGATTTTTTTTATGGTAGCGCATAAGCCCCGGACCAATCAAAACGGCATTGGATTTTTGAATATACTCCCCAACCTCTGCAAATGGCACCCAAATAAATGCTCCAAGTTGGGATTTTATTTTTTTTGCTATCTCTCCAATTGAAGGCTCAGGCGAAGAAAAAAAGACCATATCAACAATCCGCGAGGCAGTTTTTAAGGCTAAAATCGGCGCTCCATGAAACAAACTCGACCCGCCAATAATGGTTACTTTCCCATTATCTTCTTTACTCGAATTTGCCGCTGGTTTGAAAAGTTTCTTAAGTTCCTTTTCTTCAAACTTTTTTATTGACATTTAAATCATAAAATATTTATAATTTAGTTAACCTTATTTTACATGGAACAACCAGACATCTCAACATCACAAAAAAACATCTCTCCAACACCGGAAACAGCCCCTACTGTTTCTTCAACCACCCCTAAATTCCCCCCTCTCCTAATCATTACTTTTGTTTTAATGCTTATTCTTGCTGGAGTCGCCGGCTTTTTTCTTGGTAAATATTCTTCCCAACCAAAAATTCCCTCCTCGCCCCCGACATCACTAATCTCCCCAACTCCAACCCCCATAACTCCAACCCCCATAACTCCAACCC
>Ga0209102_1000149_pt1 | contig 48308 bp, 48 predicted proteins | sample ConPoolayeHmetaG_FD_185483 | JGI IMG/M metagenome (GOLD analysis project Ga0209102, IMG submission 185483) | Hot spring microbial mat communities from California, USA to study Microbial Dark Matter (Phase II) - Cone Pool mat layer H metaG... ...
GACAATGTTGGGGATGTTGCGGGAATGGGGGCTGACTTGGTTGACTCATATATTGCAAGCATCGTGGCCACCTTGATCATCGGTTCAGAGCTGCATGAAAACGTGTTGACGGCGCTCCCCTTGATGATAGCTGCCGCGGGGCTTTTCGCCTCACTCATAGGCGTCTTCATAGTAAGGCAGAGTATAAGGGGGAACCCTGGTGCAGCGCTTAACAGGGGGTCATTCGCCACATGGCTGGTGTTCGCAGTGTTCCTCCTAGCAGTAACTTATTTCTCGGGTTTAGAGGGTAACAGGTGGCTCGGAGTCTTCCTTCCAACAGCCGCGGGCTTGACAGCTGGAGTAATCATAGGAATCACGTCGGATTATTTCACGTCTATAGACAGGATGCCGGCGCAGAAGGTGGCTCAGGCCTCAACAACCGGGGCGGCGATAAACATACTTACGGGCTTCTCCTACGGTATAATCAGCATAGTTCCCCCTGTAATCGGCATCTGCGCCGCTACTCTTGCAGCCTGGTACCTTGCTGAGGCCTTCGGCGTAAACCCATTCTACGGGATTGCAATATCCGCCGTAGGAATGCTCGCAACCGTAGGGATGACTATAGCGGCTGACGCCTATGGGCCTGTTTCAGACAACGCGAAGGGTATTGCTGAGCAATCTGGCTTAGGGGGGGAGGTTATTGAGGTTGCCGACAGGCTGGATGCTGCTGGAAACACTACGAAAGCCATTACCAAGGGATTTGCAATAGGCGCTGCAGCACTCACCGTTCTAGCGCTTTTCGCAGCCTATGCCCACTTGGTTGACATAGAGATGCTGAACCTGATGAAGCCGGGGGTTGTCGCAGGGGTTTTCCTAGGCGGAATGATGCCGCCGCTGCTCTCAGCCCTCCTAATTCTGGCTGTGGGTAGGAATGCTGAGAGGATGGTTGAGGAGGTTAGACGCCAGTTTAAGGAGATACCGGGGTTGATGGAGGGCAAAGCGAAGCCGGACTACGCTAAATGCGTAGACATCGCTACTGGGGGTGCTATCAGGGAGCTAATGCTCCCATGCTTGTTAGCAATAGCAGTTCCAATTTTAACCATGGTGATCCTCGGAAAGGAGGCGCTCGCAGGCTTCCTCGCTGGAAGCATCGTAACCGGAATCATATTTGCTCTTTTCATGGCCAACTCTGGAGGACTTTGGGACAACGCTAAGAAATACATCGAGTCTGGTGCATACGGCGGCAAGGGCTCCGAAGCACATAAGGCTGCTGTCACTGGAGACACGGTTGGGGACCCGTTCAAGGATACCGCAGGTCCATCGTTAAACACGATGATCACCGTTATGTCGTTGGTTGCTGAGGTATTTGCCCCGTTAATACTTCTATTAATTTAATACCTCCTGCGGTTTAATAAAATTTACGTGCCTACGCATTTAACAGTTAATCTTATAAGCTAGCTTTTTCATAGGTTGCTAAAAACGGTGATAAGATGTCTACGCCTTGGCATGCTATGAAAACGGAAGAAGTCTTGGAATTTCTCAGCAGCAGCCCTAAAGGTTTGTCTGAGGAAGAGGCTTCTAGAAGGATTAAAAAATATGGTTATAACGAACTGGTTGAGAAGAAACGTGTAACTCCCATTCAGATTTTTTTGGATCAGTTTAAGGATATTTTTGTAATTATGCTTTTAATTGCAATCCTTCTCTCTATCTTCATTGGTTGGTATAAAAGTACATCCGTCGCTGGGACTAATGGTGGTTTTCTAGACGAATATGTTGACGCCGTAACCATCGGGGCCATAGTGGCTTTAAACGCAGTCGTAGGATTTGTTCAGGAATACCGCTCGGAAAAAGCTATAGAGGCTATGAAGAAGCTCGCAGCACCTCGAGCCAGAGTTTTGCGTGAAGGGAAGGAAAAGTTCATTCCTGCAAGAGAAGTCGTGCCGGGTGACATAATTCTTCTGGATGCCGGGGACAGAATACCTGCCGATGCTCGACTACTTGAGACTGTAGAGTTGAAAATTGAGGAGGCCGTCCTAACCGGCGAGTCAACACCAGTAAATAAAACAATTAGCGTCGTCGAGGAAAAAACGCCTGTTACCGAAAGGAAAAACATGGTTTTCATGGGCACCTATGTGACCTACGGTAGAGGGAAGGCTGTTGTGGTAGCCACTGGGATGCAAACAGAGTTTGGTAAAATTGCCGAGATGGTGCAAACCGTGGTGGAGGAGGAAACTCCTCTAAAAAAGAAATTGGAAAGGTTTGCGAAGAAGCTAGGAACGATAATCGTGTTGGTATGCATAATCGTTTTCATCCTGGAAATCTTTCGCGAGGGAACTCACCTGGAAAACATAGTTGATATGTTCATGACTGCAGTCGCACTAGCTGTATCCGCTGTCCCGGAAGGCTTGCCTGCAGTAGTGACGGTCTCGCTTGCACTTGGTGCAAGGGAATTGGCTAGAAGAAACGCTATTCTCAGAAGACTTGCCTCGGCTGAAACCTTGGGTGCGACCACGGTTATTTGTTCAGACAAGACTGGCACGTTGACTAAGGGAGAGATGACTGTCCGAAAGATCTACTTGGGAGGTAAAATTATAGAGGTAACTGGTGTGGGGTATGAGGATAAGGGTGAATTTCTGTTAAACGGAGAATCGCTTAATCCCGATAATGATGATTTACGTCTGCTTTTAAGAGCGTCGGCACTCTGTACGAATGCCCAGTATGATGGAAAAAACGTCGTTGGAGACACAACTGAGGGTGCGCTGATTGTTGCTGCAGCCAAAGCCGGAATGATCAAAGAAGAGTTAGAGAAAACGTTTCCACGGCTTCACGAAGTGCCTTTTACATCTGAAAGGAAACGCATGACAACAGTCCATAAATCCCCTGAAGGTAGGCTTTTTGCATATGTCAAGGGTGCTCCAGAGATTATTCTTGAGCGCTGTAGGCTCATAGTAGTCGGAGGGAAGATTGAAGAATTAAGTGAAGATAAACGCCAGGAAATTCTTAAAATAAATGAGAAAATGGCTAGCGAAGCCCTTCGCGTTCTGGGTGTGGCCTTCAAGGATTTATCCTCTTTCTTAACAGAGAAGTTTGATAATGAAGCATTAGAGTCTGATCTCGTCTTCATCGGGTTAGTAGGGATGATTGATCCTCCAAGAGAGGAGGCAAAAATGGCTGTTAAGAAATGTGATGAAGCAGGGATAAAAACAGTTATGATAACTGGCGACCATAAATTAACTGCCGTAGCAATAGCTAAAGAACTGGGCATTTTAAGAGGCAGGGAAGATATTGTTCTCACGGGGATTGAGCTTGACACCATGAATGAAGAAGATTTTGAAAAAATAGTGGAAAAAGTCTCGGTTTACGCCAGGGTTTCTCCAGAACATAAATTGAGGATAGTCAAGGCCTTGAAAAAGAAAGGCCATATCGTGGCAATGACCGGTGACGGTATTAATGACGCGCCTGCTCTTAAACAGGCGGATATTGGTATAGCAATGGGGATAACAGGCACGGATGTTACTAGAGAGGCTGCAGACATTGTTTTAGCTGATGACAACTTTGCAACAATCGTTAACGCTGTAGAAGGAGGTAGAACAATCTACGATAATATCCGGAAGTTCTCATTCTTTCTCATGAGGTGCAATTTTGATGAGCTTATGTTGATCGGGACCTTCGCATTGTTAGGCCTAGAGCTCCCGTTAACTGCTGGGATGATTCTCTGGTTGAACCTTGTAACGGACGGGGGGCCAGCACTCGCATTAACCATGGATCCCCCGGAAAAAGACATTATGAAAAGACCACCACGCAACCCGAACGAGGGAGTCTTGCATGGAAGGCTTGCCTCAATAATAGTCACTTTTATACTGCAATTCGTTTTAACAGGCGGCTTGTTCTACTGGCAGTACTACCTGCTACCCGGACCCTTGACAGCAGAAAAGTTGGCGCAAGCCAGAACCATGGCTTTTGTCAGAGCAACTTTACAGGAACTGTTTGTCGTCTGGAACTGTCGGTCGGAAAAACGCAGTTGCTGGAGGATGGGTCGAGAAAACTTCAACAATGGGTTCCTAGCTATATCTGTTATAGTTTCAGCTGTAGCAACCGTACTCGTGCCTTACTTCGGATTGCTGGGAACTGTTTGGTTAGACGACCCCATGGAATGGACGATTGCAATCGTAGCTTCGGCTACAGGCTTGTTTATACTGCCGGAAGTCTTTTATGGACGGAGAATATGGCGTTGGACATGATGAAAACTTAAATAAATCTTAGAATATCCAGCATGGCATAATATCAATCTTTCCCATCCTTCTGAAATCGGGTTTTTGCTTAAAGGTGTTTTAACGCTTATGGTTCTTGTTCCTTCTAACTAAAAACTTTGTTCCTTCTATGCTTACAAGTGTTACTAAGCTTGCACCAGTAGCTAGCCAGAACGTTGCGGGATCTAAATCCGTTACTCCAAGGGCTTGCCGCGTAATTGGAAAACTAATCAAAATGAGTAATAGTAGGATCTCCCAGAGAACTGCTAGAGACAGAAATTTATGAGGACGCACACTAATGATGGAGTATTGCAATGAACGACAGGTTATCGCTAGAGTTAATTCGATTGCGATGAAGGATATAAACACCCTCGTTCGAGCTAGGTCTATTGGCATAGATGATAAGAAGATCCAAAAAATGAGGGGCACACCCACTATCACCGTAAGTAATATGAAGAGTTTAACTTCCCACGTAAATATTGATTCTTTAGGATTCCTTGGCGGCCTCTTCATAATATCCGGGTCAGGAGGGCTGGTACCTAAGGCTATGGCTGGAAGCCCATCTGTAGCAAGATTAACATACAAGATTTGCACCGGAAGCAATGGTAAAGGAAGCCCTACAGCAACACATGATGCTAGAAACATGATCTCAATAAGATTGGCTTGGAGAAGATAGGCAAGATACTTCTTTATATTATCGTAAATCCATCTTCCGAGTTCTATCGCTTTAACTATTGTTGCAAAGTTATCATCGGCCAAAACCATGTCCGAAGACTCTTTAGCAACCTCTGTTCCTGTTATGCCCATCGCCACACCAATATCCGCCCGCTTTAATGCGGGTGCATCGTTAACCCCGTCCCCGGTCATCGCAACAATATGACCCTTCTTCTTCAGCGCGTTAACGATCCTAAGCTTATGCTCCGGGGAAACCCTAGCGTAAACAGTCACCTTCTCAACAATCCTATCAAGCTCCTCGTCGCTCATCCTATCAAGCTCCTCGCCCGTTAAGACCATGTCACCCTCCTTGAAAATACCTGTTTCCTTAGCTACGGCGACAGCCGTCAGCTTATGATCACCAGTTATCATAACAGTCTTTATGCCGACTTGTTTACACACCTTTACAGATTCTATGGCTTCTTCTCTCGGCGGATCCATCATGCCCACCAAGCCTAGGAAAACCATATCACTTTCTATGGTCTTTTCATCCAAACCTTCAAATTTGCCAGATTTTATCTTATAAGCTATACCCAGAACCCTGAGAGCATTTTCAGCCATTTTCTCATTAACATTCAGAATCTCTTTTTTCTTTTCATCTGTCAAAATTTTTATACCGTCAGGTTCGTAGATGTAGGTACATTTCTCCAAAACTTTCTCGGGCGCACCTTTCATACAGAATATGTTTTCTTGCTCTAATCTTGTGTGTATTGTCGTCATAAGCTTTCTTTCAGAGCTGAACGGGACTTCATAAACCCGTGGATGGGCTTTGCGCACATCCTCGGGATTGAAGCCTACTTTTGCTGCAACGACGAGGAGTGCGCCCTCCGTTGGATCACCTTTAATATACCACTTGCCTCCATCGCTTACTAGGTTTGCGTCATTGCATAGAATAGAGCAAACCATTAAAAGTTTAAACCTTTCCCCATTAAGAATATCATTATCATATATCCCGGTTAAGCGTAACTCTCCTTTAGGCTCGTAGCCAACCCCTGTTACTTCGATAAGTCTGCCATCAACGTATATTTGGCGGACGGTCATCTCCCCCTTAGTTATCGTCCCAGTCTTGTCCGAGCAGATAACCGTCACCGATCCCAAGGTTTCAACCGCAGGCATTTTCCTTACTAAGGCGTTTCTTTTAGCCATCCTGTATATTCCAATAGCTAGACTTCCGGTCACAACGGCGGGCAGAGCCTCTGGAACAGCTGCAACCGCTAAAGCAACGCTAAACATGAATATTTCTAAGATTTCCATACCTCTTAAAATTCCTACGATTGTAAGCATCACGACTACGACTAGTGCTATTACTCCCAGCCACTTTCCTATTTCCCTTGACCTTTTCTCTAAGGGTGTTTCCTCTTTCTCTGTTTCAGTCACATGCCTAGCGATCCTTCCAAACTCAGTATTCATACCAGTAGCAACGACAACAGCCCTGCCCTTGCCTCTGACAACCTCTGTTCCCGAGAAAACCATGTTCCGCCTATCCGGGACAGGTACGTCGCTCGAAAGCATTATTGATTCTTTAAGAACCGGCATGGATTCTCCGGTTAGAGAGGCTTCATTAACATATAGGCTTATTGCCTCGGCTAGCCTAGCGTCAGCAGGTACTTTGTCTCCCTCCTTCAAGACAATTATATCTCCGGGTACAATTTCTCTCAATGGTACAACTTTTTCTTGAGAGTTTCTTATGACTGTGGCAGTTGGAGTAAGCATCTTTTTTAATGCCTCTAAAGCCTTCTCAGAACGATACTCTTGGAAGAAACCTAGTGTGGAAGAAATTAAGACTATTGCGAAAATAACTATTGCATCAACTTCCTCGCCCATGATTATTGAAATCGCTGTGGCGGCAATTAGAATCAGGATGAGTATACTCTTAAACTGGTTAAGAAAAATCCTTAACGGTGAAATTTTTCCAACGCCAACCAGCTCATTAAAACCAAATATCTCAAGTCTTTCTTTAGCTTCATCATCAGATAAACCACTAGCCTTCGTGTTCAGAAGACGCATAACGTCCTCGACACCTAGAGAATGCCATTTCTCTTCTAAACGGACTTGGATTCTTGTGCTAGTCTCTTGGCTAGACATGCGATAACTCCTCCTCCAAAGCTTGGTTGTAGCCGCCTTATTCTCTTTTTAAGTTTTTTGTCAAATGACCATGTGATGAATAATACAATACGATAAATCATAACTATCACCTAGGACTAAAAATGCTTAAAAACATGCCGTTATACACGAGGGTGGCTTGGAAGGTAGAAAAATCCCTGCCACCATGTCGACTCAACATCCAGATAACGCTAATCTTCCAGAGTGGTGCAGAGGCAACATTATTGAGGGAGATGCTGAAATTTTCGAAGCTTATTTTGCTTTTAGTCGACTTGGCTGTCATGAGGTGATGTGGGATTCCGAGGGAAAGGATGTTGACACACGTGTTGTTAGAAAACTTTTAGAAAAACACGCCGAGTTTTTTAGTGAGCATCAGCTTGGAAAAGATGTTTTCCTAACTTATAGGGTTCCCAATCCGAAGATTGAGGGTGCTGAAAGAAAGGTTTTTGTCGAAACTTTATATAACATTACAGTCGCATGTGATGTTGCATCTACCTTTTACAAAAAAGAGGTTACGCCATTCTTTGAAGTCATACTTCCTTTCACAACAGACTCAAAGGAGCTCATTTGGCTTTATAACTATTATAGGATTGCTATAACCAGTGTTGAAGAAGCATGTTTGGATGATGGTGGCTTAAAGGTTAAAGACTGGGTTGGATGCTTTAAGCCTAAAAGTATCGAGGTTATTCCTTTAATAGAGGATTATGATAGTGTTTTATCAGCTGACAAGATAGTAGAGCCCTATATAAAGGCCGTAGCGCGCGAAGCCAAAATACCTGAGGGTCTTCACTGCTAGGTCTGATCCTGCCCTTAACTACGGGCTTTTATGTGCCGTTCTGCTTTCTAAACTAGCCTTTTCAAAGCTGAAATTCCTAGAAAAGAAGCTAAACACGGATATTCATATTATCCTTGGAACGGGGTCCATGCCTTTTAGGGGGCATCTTTCACCAGAAAACGTTGAAGCGTTTCTGCATGAATATGGAGGTTTATCGACAGTTACAATCCAGTCTGCCCTAAAATATGATTACCCTATTACCCAGGTAAAGGAGTGTATAAACATCTTAAACAAGAGCCTTCCTAACGGAAAACCATTAATCATAGATCCTTCGGAAGAGGAAAAGCTGTCTGCAATACTTTACAAAAGTAGGAGATCTTATGAAGATGTTGTTGAAAAATTGGCCCCTCTTATCAATAGTGTAGCCTCTTATGTCCCTGCACGTAGAGCTAGAAAGCTTCACGTAGGGCTTTTCGGGTACAGCCGTATAGTTAGAGGTGTAGCTCTTCCTAGGGCTATTCCCTTCGCGGCGGCGCTCTACTCTATAGGCATACCGCAAGAGTTTTTAGGTGCCCAGGCTTTCGCTGAGTTGAAAGAAGATGAGTGGAAACTTGTTCATAAATACTACGTTAACTTGAAGCATGATCTTGATGTTGCGGGCGGTTATTTTTCATGGCGGAACATAGAGATAATTAAGAACGCATATAGAGAAATGGCTGAGAAAGCAGGTATGTGTAGCGATGGGTTGAGAGATGCTCTTAAAGAGGTTCTTAGCGGTCTTGATGTTATAGAGAAAACTCTCGGCATAAAAATTGGGCCCAAAACATACATGGAAAGGAAGCATGAAAACTTTATAAATAATTTTTTGCTATCTTACATTGAAGGTGACGAAGCCGGTGTTTCTAATTCTTTAGTAGAAGCAGCTAAAATTAGGAGATGTCTTGGATGAAAGAAAAATTTAAAACGTCTCGCGTGGTAAGGTCAGGGATCCCTATGGGAAGCGTAAAGGATCTTGAGGTTATCAAGAGACCTACTCGAGATTGCATGGGTATTGGCCGGTTCCACTTTTCAGACCGGTATTCTGTTTTCGACTGGGGTGAAATGCCTGACCAAATTGAAGGTAAGGGCACCGCCCTGTGCCTTATGGGCGCCTACTGTTTTGAGAGACTTGAAGAGAAAGGTATTAAAACCCACTATCGTGGGCTGGTGGATGCGAAAGGGCGGATTGTTCATTTCGACGAACTGGAACAACCCTCGCACATCATGGAAATTAGTCTTGTGAACGTGTATAGACCTAATGCTTACGTAGAAGGAGGCAAACTCAAATACGATTACAGTTTCTACACGCCAGACTTGAGAAATTACCTGCTTCCATTAGAAGTAATCTACAGGAACAGCCTGCCGGAAGGCTCATCAGTTTTCAAAAGACTTGAACGAGGGCTTGTAACCCTAAAAGATCTGGGCCTAGATCACATGCCGAAGCCTGGTGAAAAACTTGCTAAACCCGTTTTAGATGTTAGCACGAAACTCGAAGAAGGCGATAGATACATCGCATGGGAAGAGGCTAAAAGAATCGCTGGACTAACTGATGAAGAGGTCGAAGAAGTTAGGGCTTTGCTTTTAAAGGTCAACGAAACAATAACCGAAATAGCTCTAAAGGCAGGCTTGGTGAATGAGGATGGGAAAATCGAACTGGCCTTTGATCCTGAAAGACGCCTGATGGTTGTAGATGTTGTGGGTACGCTGGATGAGTGTAGATTCACATATCAAGGTATTCATGTAAGCAAGGAAATAGCCCGTGTGTATTATAAGCAGACAGAATGGTATAATGCTGTGGAAAAAGCAAAACATACGGCTGCAGAAACAGGTGTTAAAGATTGGAAAAGCCTATGTAGTATTGAGCCTCCCGTGCTTGACCCACAGTTAAAAACGATTATCAGCGAAATATATATGGCGGCGGCCAATGCTTTAACAAGCTCCAAACTATTTGATGTCCAAAGTCTGGCGGAAACTGTTAAAAAGTATAAAGAGTATGTTGATAAAAGGCCATAATTAATACATTACCATTCCGGTATGTTTTAACATCCGCTTAACAGCTTCAGAGACAATAAAGAATTAGGGTTCGTATTATTCTATAGGCTTATGCGTGTCTACCAAAAGAAGAAATCCGACATTATTAAAACGAACACGGCTACGACAAGCGTGGTCCAAACGCTCCTGTTCCATTTAAGTATCTTTTTACCATCCCATACGAAGCCGCCTGCTGCCTGTATCGGAATCAGATTTAGGATGACAATAAGCAGGTTGGTCACGTATCCAACTGTTGCTGGCACCGCAATCAGACTGTTAGTAGTAAGGTTTGACACTGCCCAAAATGCGAAGCCGAGCATCAGACTTGTGAGCAGGCCTGTTGCAAAGATTATTCCAGTCCTCTCTTTCTCCGGGTTGTACCACCAGTCGAGTTTTTTCACATACGTTGAGCCGTAGGCTGGGAAGACAATGCCTGCTGTCGCCAGTAGCCAGCTGAATAGGATTCCTGATCCCCATGCTTTGAAAGTTGTTTCTAAGCCAAGTTTTCTTGCTGCAAGCTTTTGCGAAAGCTCGTGGGCTAGGAGGCTGACCGTTACAATCATGAAAACCATTAGGATAAGCATTAGTGGCCCTTGGCCACGCAGTGCTTGTATCCACCACACTATTGACACACCCAGTATGGCAGCCAGCCAATGCCACGCTTCTCTTGTTTCCGAGCTTTTTCCTTGCTCTCTGCCCCGCCTGAGAAAGAATGTTCCGAAACCTATGAAATGGAACTCTGCCAGCCAGAGTCTTAGAAAGCTGAATCCATAGTCCCTGAGTTGCCCAGGTATTTCATAAGGATGGAATCCCCTGTGAATAAACATATTCCATGAGGGAGAATTATACCTGTCGGCCGTTGCGTAGATGACTTCACACCCGTGCTCCTCTAGCCATGATATGGCTCCATTCACCAGAGATTTGCCGATCGCTCTCCCCCGAAGCTCTTTGTCCGAAACCAGTGCGTCAATATACCCTGTCCTCACGCCTTTTAAAACTTGGATTCTCATAGAGACTGTCCCAACTATCCTGCCCTCCAGCTCTGCAACTAAGGTTCCCCCGCTTTTCTTGAGTGCACTCTTCCGCGCCTCCTCAAATGATAACTGGAAGATGATCCTATCAGTAATGCCGAGGCTTCTCGCAAAAAGTTTTTTGACATCCTCCTCATTTGGTTGCATCTCGCGGACAACAATTTGCATTTTATCAGAGGTTTGCGCGCGCTATAATAAACTTTTCTCGGCATACTAGTGCTTAACATAAAATTAACCACTCATCAGACTAACCATAACTTCACCATTTGCTGATGATCAGGCCTGACCACTAGATTTATTGAAGAAATACGAGTACCAGCACGCTCTATGAAGACTTCATGAGAAGGAGGTTAGAGGGATGGACCAAGCTTTCCTTAACCCATGCGTAAGCTCATTGGAACCATGTTTTTCTAGCCTAGCTCTAGCTTTTTCTTTGGACAGCCATTAATGCTTGTATCGAGTATGCGTAATGCCTGTCAACACTTATGGAATACACTTTCCTTAAAATTTCTTCTTTCAGATAAGACATCAACCTTGGGTTGTTAAATACCTATTTATTTTTTCGGTTGATTATCCAGTTAGGTTAATACTGAGGGAAACTGAAGAGCAGCGTCAGAAAAGGAACCCGGTAGTTAAACCCCTTATCAAAAACAATACGCGCGCTAACAGGGTTGAGAGCAACTGTAACAGCGGACAAGTCGTGGCTTATACCTGCACTTGAGACAAGCATGGAGGATGCTGAAAAATCGAGGTTACATTAATACTTGATAATGCGCTTGGTTGTCATCTAAAAATAACGTTAAAGCAAAACGTTTATATTACATCGTTGTTTTTCAGGCTATGGCGGATTCAGGTTATGAAATAGCTAGGCTTCTCTATTGTTCCGGGCTGTTCAAGGAGGAAGTTGCCAAGGCATATCGACACATGGCTGAAACTACGGTTGACACTGATGTTAAGTGTCTCTTAAACTATATTGCTGACGACTCTTATAAGCATGCTAAGATGTTTAAGGCTCTTAGCGGTTATCCGGCGAGCATTGGTAAATGTGGTTTTGAAGACTGTGAAAAAGTCTTGGGAAGCCTGTGGAGAAACATCACGGAGTATTCGAGAAGAATTCTGGAAGAGGACGAGATAAATAACCGTGAGCTTTTAAAACTGATAGATGGGTTAGAGAAGTTTGAGGGTTTCGTGGCGGAAGAGTATATGATGGTTTTAAACGTGAAGACCATCGAGCTCATGGCGAGGGAGACAGGGTTAAACATTGAGCCTTATGGTATGATATTTGAATGGGTAATTGAGGATGAAAAAAGGCATGAGCAAATTCTAAAGGTCATTAAGAATTTGATCATCAGAAGTAGCAATCAACCGTAAGATCATTTTAATTAGCATTTAAGTCTTTTAGAGTAAGAGTATGGCGCGTGTCACTCCATTACTTGCTCTCCTCTTTACGGGGATGATTAACAAAAGGTTAGAGTATCCTGTAAACAATTCTCTTTACAAGTCGTGGATAGTTTAAACCATAGAATCGGGCCCGCTGGGATTTGAACCCAGGTTCTCCGGCTCCGAAGGCCGACGCCTTTATCCTGGCTTGGCCACGGGCCCGTATTATACCTGAGCCCCTCCTTAAATCGTTATCTTTTTGAACACTATTTCAGGCTTTCTTATCCTATGCCCGGGTTCAACCCCGAGTTCCCCGGCTGAGTCCCATCCATGCTCTTCAGGCAATCCTTCTAGATTGAGAGTATTCCAGATCTTCTCGGATGAGCTTGGCAAGTATGGTCGTAAAACTATGGCCAGCGTCCTCACAGCGTTAACTGAGATGAACAAAGCGTTGGGATCCTTGGTTTTCCAAGGCTCCTTAATCTGCAGGAACCTGTTGCACTGAATAGCGAAGTCGGCAACCTCTTTCAAAGCCTTATCTATCTCGTAATTCTCAAACTTCTCCCTCATTACGCTGGGGAGCCTCCTGATGCTTTCAACAAGCTTTAAGCATTCCTCATCCTTCTCGTGGCTCCGCGGCTCTGGCACTTCGCCGCCGTAAAGATTCCAGATGAGCGTTAAAGTTCTGTGAATAAAGTTCCCTATGTTTCCAACAAGCTCCCCGTTAACCCTCTCTATCAGCGCTTTCTCAGTAAAATCACCATCCTCGAAGAAAGGTAGGTCTCTCGCGAGAAAATATCTCACGGCATCAACCTCATACTTCTCCAGCAGCTTAAACGGGTCGACCGCGGTCCCCCTGGACTTAGAGAGCTTCTCCCCGCCTATAGTTATGTACCCGTGGACAAGAATGTGCTTGGGCAGTGGAATGCCGCATGAGAGCAGTATGCTGGGCCATATGACGGAGTGGAACCAGTTTATGCCTTTTCCGATTAGGTGCACGTCTGCAGGCCAGTACTTCCTGTATTTCTCCCCGTCCGGGTAGCCTAGGGCTGAAACATAGTTAACCAGCGCGTCGACCCAGACGTATATCTTGTGCTTAGGGTCGAAAGGAACGCTGACGCCCCAGCTTATGCGCGACCTGCTTACCGCTAGGTCCTTAAGGCCCTCGGTTTTTATTCTCGCTAAGATCTCCTGTCTTCTCTTCTCAGGTATGATAAACCGGTTTTCCTCGACTAGTTTCAGTATCTGCTTCTCATACTTGCTCAGCCTGAAGAAGTAGCACTCCTCCTCAATATACTCTGGCTCTGTTCCATGCTCTGGACACTTGCCTTCTACGAGGTCTTTCTCAGTCTTATACTCCTCGCAGCCGTAGCAGTATAACCCGCTATAGCTACTCTTGTAAATATCCCCGTTTTCAAACATTTTCGTGAATATTAACTGGGAGACTTTCCGGTGTCTATCCTCAGTAGTCCTTATGAAGTCATCGTTAGATATGTTGAATGCTTTACAAAGCTCTTGGAACCTCTTCGCATTCCTGTCTATGAACTCCTTAACCTCTAAGCCAGCCTCCCTTGCCGCCCTCTCGTTCTTCGCAGCGTTCTCGTCAGTACCTGTGAGGAAGAAAACGTCCTTGCCTGCAAGCCTGTTCCACCTAGCGATTATGTCTGCACAAACCTTCTCGTAAAGGTGGCCTAGATGGGGGTAAGCGTTAACATAGTCGATCGCAGTCGTTATGTAGAATTTCCCCTGCTTCGAGTTCATCGTCAAAAAACCCTTTTTCAGGCGATTTAACCTTATCGCTGATCGGGAAACTATTATTCGCCACGTGCAGCGAAAACATTGCTACATAGGGTTAACTGTCTTGGCAAGCCGGCTTTCCCAGTTTTTCTCAATCTATAGCCTTAAAAACAGTTTCAGAAATATCCATGGCGAATTCATTAAAACGCAGCAATATTATCGACATCTTTTAATTTTACAGAGCAACATCTAGAACCATCATCGTGATGAATCCTATCACCATAAGCAGCATCGTATCCTTACCGAAGCCGCTTGAATGCGCTTCAGGAATCATCTCGCTACCTATAACATATATCATCGCCCCTGCTCCGAAAGCCAGGAAGAATGGGAGCAGCCACTGGAAAACTTGTACTAAGAGGGCGCTCAGTAAGGCTCCCAAGGGTTCAACAACCCCTGATAAAAATCCGAGAAGAACTGCTTTGCTCCTGCTCTTGCCGAGTTTCAGGAACGGTATTGAAACAGAAGCCCCTTCCGGAAAATCCTGAATAGCTATTCCCGAGGTCAGAGCCCAAGCAGCCTTAAGGTTTCCAGATCCGAATACCACGCCGACAGAGAAACCTTCAGGCAAATTGTGTAGAGTTACTGCAGCTATTATTTTCCTAAGTCTTCCAGCCTTCTCGTCTCCAACCTCCTTCAAAGGATGCTCATGCGGAACAAATATATCAGATCCATACATCAGTAGAGATCCTGCCAGGAAACCGATGCTGGAGACAATTATCCCACCCGTTTCCAACGCAGGTTGGAGGAGGCTGAAGAAAGATGCTGCCATCATTATTCCTATTGAGAACCCGAAGAAACAGTCTAGGCTCCTACCCGATAAACCTGTCTTAAAGAATGCTATCGTTGCACCTAAGCCCGTAACAAAGAGGCATAATAAGCCGCCGAGGAAAGCGTTGATCAATATGTCGAGCATGAGGCTGGAATGATGCGGAGGATGTAAAAAAATCTTTTATCCAAACTTTTGATGCTCATACCGAGGTTTAACGTGTTAAGCTCTTTAAGTCTAATAAGCAGGCTTCAGCATGACCTTTAGGATTGACCCTTCTATAGATTTTAACTATTCTTCCGTCTTCACTTATTAGAAAGGTTGTTCTAACGACGCTTCTATACGGTGCCTCTTTATTCACGGGCTCTTCTAATACGCCATACTTCTTCAAAACCTCACCTTCAGGATCGCTTAGGAGAATGAATGGAATATTATTCTCCATTTTAAATTTCTTATGAGATTCCACATCGTCCATGCTTATTCCTATTATAAAAGTGTTCTCCTTTCTGAACTTCTCATAGAGCTTGCTGAACTCCCTAGCCTCTTGAGTACATCCTGAGGTCCCGTCCTTGGGATAAAAATAGAGCACTACTCTCCTCCCACGAAAATCTTTAAGCGATATTGTTTTACTCTCGTCTGAGACGAGGGTGAAGTCTGGGGCAAAATCTCCGATCTCCAATAACATCACCTAAGCAGGTGTTTATCAACAAACCGATATAAGCGTTATACGAAAAAAGTGCTTAAAATGTTTCCGTTAGAAACCCGAGTATTTGTCTCTAGGTGCATTACATATGGGACACTTCTCTGGAGGCTCTTCTCCAACATACGTGTGACCGCATGTTTGGCATATCCAAACCTTGCCTTTCAAAGGCCAGTCTTTCTTTTGATCGACATAGCCCTTAGCCTCCCTGTATAGTTGCGAATGTATCTTTTCAGCCTCATAAGCCCATTTGAAGCTTAGCTCCGCAGTCTTCTCTCCTTGAAACTTCGCCACCTCCATATAGGTGGGGTACATCTCATTAACCTCATAATCCTCCCCCATTATTCCAAGATCAAGGTTTTTAAAAGTGTCCCCCGGCCCAGCTGGTGTTCCAGCAGAGACCTTAAAATCTTCCTTGTAATTCTTAAGTTTATCATAGTGGTTCCTAGCATGAACGAACTCCGCAAAAGCTATTGCTTTAAACAGCCTGGCAACATTGAAAAACTTCTCGCGTTCAGCTATTTCCGCAAAAACCAAGTACCTCAAGTGTGCCATCGACTCTCCTGCAAAAGCGTTAAGCAGTAAATCTCTTGTAGTGGGCCTCATGCACACGTTAAGCACTATCTCAATATTTAAGTATTATCCGAAAAACACTCTCATAAGTCAGCCATCGGTTCCAATTTGCTTGGAAAAAACATTTTTACAGATACTGCACTTGGATACATCAATGTTTGGGTTAATCCTCTTATGTTTTGCGCAGAAATATTTTCTGTGCAAGAAATATGCTGCCACTTTAGATACTTCTTCCTGAACCGTATATTCATCCATTCCCTTTCGAATTATGTCATCCGCCAGCTTCTCAACCATATTCTGAAAATCTTTGAATCTCTCCGTTTTTACAAAAACGCCTCTTTCACCACTTAAATATCTGGAAACTGCTGATCGCGACAGGTTAAGAAGTTCAGCAGCGTTTTTCCTAGGCATCCCTTTTTTAACGAGTTCTCTTGCAAGAGCGTTTCTAATAGACGGGACAACATACCTATATGCTAGCTCGAAAACATCATCCATTGCTAAACCACGATTATTCTCTTCTTCACTTCTTCAGGATTATTAACGACTTCCGTCAGGTCTTCGACTATTTCGACAGACCCTAGATATTTACCTTCCATATTCTTAACAGGCACTATCAATACTCTTATCACTCTGTCCCCCATCCTGGTCCAAAACTCCTTGTATCTTGATTCTCGCTTGACTTCGTCAACTGTTTTCTTAACAATGCTTTCAAGCCTCGGAGGATGGCAGTACTCAAATCTTCTTCCTATTATTGTTTTCGTTCTAACAAAACCCTTGTGCAGAAAGCTTTCACTAAAGAATTTAACCCTCTCGTCAGAGTTTGCAAAAGTTATTTCTAAGGGTAGCGACTTAAATAGTGCTTTAATCTCTTCACTATTCAGGAAGCCCGTGTCAAGATCAATGTCGCCACTATCCTTAACAATGTACGAGTCGGGATTGATTCCTTGAGAACCAATCATCATCCTGAACTCTGGCGGAAGCAAATCGACCCTTTCCTGAGTCAGACCTGCATCCGCTTCATACGGTAGAATCGGTTTCGCATCAGTACTCCATTTTTCACCCTTAGTTTCAACAATATACCCAATCTTTTCGGCAATACTAGATATGGCTGCCCATTCTCCCTCACTGAGCAAGGTTTGAACTGTTGGATAAAGGATTTTGTTCTCCCTGAAAACCAGCTCTGAAATTTCTCTAGCCAACTCCAAAGCCCTGTTTCCTATTTCCAAGATAAGTGTCTGATCAAACCGGTTGTCTAACATTTCTAGAGACTCTAATAGTTGCCTCAGCTTAGTTCTTGCCTGATCCTCCCTCCCCCATAAAACTCTTGTCGGAGCTATTATGCTTCTTCTCTCTAGGTACGGGAATATAAGCATCTGAATCTTCCGGTAGTGAACCTTGATACTCATCAGTTTAAGAACAACTTCTTTAATTCTGGCTATGATGTTTTTCGCATCATTCTCTTCTTGACTTTTAAGGAGTGCAGATGCGTATACGGCTAGAATCTCGGACTGTTTAAGTATCAGATCATTCTCCTTCAGTAATAAGTCTAAGGGATGACCTTTTGAAACATCTTTAACTTCTCTAGAACGGAGAATGTCTTTGAAGAGCTCAACATGAAGATCACATAACTTCAATATCTCCTCTATCCTTACACCCTCCTTAACCAACTGTTGCTCTATTAAAGGTATTTCAAAAGGAGATATTGTTGAAAGGATGTATCCATACTTACCCTTAAGCTCATCTATACTCCTACCTGAATGTAGCTCCTTTAGAATTTCTACAACACTCTTCGCTTTCTCGTTTAAATCCAAATCGTTAGTTGACATGCGTCAACATTGTTTTAATCACCTTATAAATATTTCCCGAAAAACAAAATGATGAAAACGCTTATAATTCTACTTCAATACTCCCATTTGTATGAATGTTCATGATGCGATAGAAAATAGGAGGGCTTATCGTGCTATTGAACCGATAAGCGTTTCCGAAGAGCTTATTGAGGATCTCGTCCATCATGCTTCACTAGCCCCGTCATGTTACAATAATCAGCCTTGGAGGTTTGTGTTTGTAAAGAGTCGTGAAAAGCTTGAAGAATTATATGATGCGTTGTCAGCTGGAAACAGCTGGGCTAAGAAATCATCTTTAATCGCGGCTGTTTACTCGGAAAAGAATTATGATTGTGTTTTAAATGGACGCGAGTATTATCTTTTTGACACAGGAATGGCTGTCGCATTTCTTATTCTAAGGGCGACTGAACTTGGACTGGTTGCGCATCCGATTGCAGGGTATGATCCTGAGAAGGTTAGGAATGCTTTAGGAATTAATAATGGGGCAATCATAATCACTTTACTCATAATTGGAAAGCATTCCGAGAAAGCCATTGGCGATCTTTCAAGTAAACAAAGATCAGCAGAACTGAATAGGCCTGCTAGAAAGAGTTTTGAAGAAATCGCACGAATCCTCTAGAAGCAGACTATTGCCAAAATAACTGTGCTTGTTGCTCCTATTTAACTCTGCGAGTCTATTCTAGAAATAAGTATGTTAAACTCGTCTGTATAGGCGTGCCGCTGCAGGGACGTAAAAACATTTAAACACTGAAAATCTTTCCTAGACTCAATAAATGAGCATAAAAACAGCGCCTAAGATAAGAGAAAAAAGATGGTCTCCTGAGCTGGAGGAGGAGCTCATAAAGCTCTGGGAAAAAGAGGGCCTGTACAGGTTTGACCCGAGTAGACCAGGCGAGATATATACTATAGATACTCCTCCGCCCTATATCTCCGCCAAGTGGCATGTGGGAAGTGCTGCTCACTACACTGGAATAGACATGGTTGCTAGGTATAAGAGGCTCCTAGGCTACAATGTTCACTTTCCGATCGGCTGGGATAGGAACGGCCTGCCCGTGGAAGTAATAGTTGAAAGGCAGTTCAACATTAGGGTGAAGGATGTTGACAGAGAGTATTTCATAAATCTTTGCAAGCAGGCTCTTGACAGGGTTGAGGCCGAGGTCGTAAACCAGGCTAGGAGGCTTGGACTAAGCTGCGACTTCGAAAATATGTATAGGACTGATTCCCCGGAGTACCGGAGCCTGACGCAGGAGACCTTCATAGAACTTTGGAGACGCGGCCTGATATACGAGTCTGAAAGGCCTACAAACTGGTGTCCAAGGTGCGGAACAGCCATAGCGGACGCTGAGGTGGAGTATGTTGAAACAACGTCTAAACTTTTCTACATTCTTTTCAAGGTTAAGGAGACGGGTGAAAACGTTCAAATAGCCACGACTAGGCCGGAGCTTCTTGCAGGCTGCGACGCTGTAATATTCAACCCGGCGGACGAGCGGTATACTGGGCTCGAGGGGAGGACGCTGATAGTTCCGATCTACGGTAAGGAGGTTAGGGTTATTGCAGACAGCTATGCTAAGCCGGAGTTCGGCACGGGTCTAGTTATGATATGCAGCTACGGTGATACTTCCGACATAAGGCTGTTCCGGGAGCTGGGCTTAAAGCCGACTAGGGTGATAGATGAGAACGCTACTCTAACGGAGGAAGCCGGCTTCCTTAAGGGGTTGAGCGTTGAGGAGGCGAGAAGGAGGATCGTGGAGGAGCTTTCCAGAAGGGGCCTGCTCGTTAAGGCTGAGGATATTTTGCAGAGAGTACCCGTGTGCTGGAGGTGTCGGACACGCTTAGAGTTCGTTGAGATGAGCGAACTTTATCTTAAGCAGGAGGAGTTTATCGACAAGGTTAGGGAGGCCTCCAGCAGGATGGTTTTCCACCCTGAGTCGATGAGGCAGATTCTCGTAGACTGGGTGAACAGCGTAAAAGGAGACTGGCCTATTTCCCGTAGGAGATACTATGCTACTGAAGTCCCGTTGTGGTATTGCGAGAAATGCGGCGAGCCGTATGCGCCTAAGCCTGGAAAATACTACCGGCCTTGGAAGGATTCTCCCAGTGAGGATGCTAAATGCGGCAGGTGCGGCGGAACTGTCTTCAAGGGGGATGCCAGGGTTCTCGACACCTGGATGGATTCAAGCATTTCACAGCTCTTCGTAACAGGCTACAGGAGGAACGAGGATCTTTTCAAAAGATCCTGGATATGCTCGCTAAGGCCGCAGGGCTACGAGATAATAAGAACATGGCTCTACTACTCTATCCTAAGGACCGTTCAGCTTCTGGGGACTCCCCCGTTTAAGGAGGTTAGGATAAGCGGCCTTGGGCTGGATGAGAAGGGTGAGGCGATGCACAAGTCTAGGGGGAACGTGGTTTTCCCCGACGAGTATCTTAAGAAGTATGGTGCTGACGCTTTCAGGTTCTGGGCTGCCTCGGAGGCTAAGCTTGGCTCAAACTACCGTTTCTCTGAGGAAAGGATTAAGGGTGCCGGGCTCTTCCTAACCAAGCTGTGGAACATAGGAAGGTTCATATCCTCCTTCAAATACGTGGATAGGAAGCCGGGTAAACTGTGTTTTCTAGACAGGCTTGCGTTTAGCGAGCTTAAAAGGGTTCTGGACGAGGCCAAGAGGGACTATGATTCTCTAGACTTCTACGGCCCGTCGAACCTCCTGAGGAACTATGTCTGGAGCTTCTTCGCGGATCATTACCTGGAGGCTGTTAAGCCAAGGGCCTACCTGCAGGGCAGTACGGAGGAGGCTGAGTCAGCCTGGTACACTCTCCACAGGGTTTTAAGAACATGTCTAATAGGGCTCTCGCCCATCATACCCTTCATAACGGACTACTTGTTTAGAAACATATATGGAGAGTCCGTCATGTACCAGTCTTTCCCGACTCTGGAGGACGCGGAGCCTGTTGAAAGCGAGGTCTTAACGCTCTTCATGAATGTCAACTCGGCCATCTGGAAGTTTAAGAAGAGGCTCGGTGTTTCTCTCAACGAGGGAATCGAATACACGGTTTATGTTCCTGAGAAGCTTAGGCCTCTGGAGCCGGATTTATCAAGGATGCACAGGGTTAAAGTATCCTACGGTGCTCCTAAGGAAGGCTGTGAGGAGGTTGACGGGTTTTTCTTCGGAAGCTCTAGGACATAATCATTCTCGCAATCGTGTCCACGTGGCTGTTTAACTCTTCTATGCTGCAGGCCTCTGCGAGCTGGAGTGAAACATATCCTTTGTAAGCCGTTGTCTTCAACATTTTAAACACTTTCTCCAAAATGTTTTTCCCAGGGCTTTTCAGACAGGCTTCGCTTACAGTCACGTGGTTCACCAGCGGAACCAGTTTCTCAAGCATCTTCTCGTCAAGTCTGCTGAGGCTCTCTGAGTCGAGAGTTATCCCTATCGTCTCAGACCCTATGTCTTCAATCATGGCTGCCAGCCTATCCATGTTCGAGTACGCAGTCTTATCCGTGCTTATGCTGATCTCAACATTGTTCTTCTCTGCTGAAGAAAGGATGTTCAGAAGGTTCCTGTAGAGGATTTTAAAATCGTTTTCACAGTATGTTTTCCCGCTGACCGGCGTGGCCTTCAGCCTCAGAACCCTGCAGCCATTCTCTCCACAGAACTTTATCCAGTTTTTAACGTCGTTCAAATACTTCTCGTTACTCTTAACATCCCCACCCAGCAGATTGAGCCCAAGGTTTAGGACTACGACGCTTCCCCCGTTGTTCCTTATCTCGTTGAAGAGTTGCAGCACCTGCTCCCTGCCGCCTGAATCCGGCTCGTCGAGCTCCAGGCTTTTAATACCCTTCTCGAAGCATTTAGTCAAAGCCTGTTCAAAGCCCATCTTCTCCCTGGACGCCAGCTGACTGATGCTTGAACTATTAATGCAAATGTTCAACTGGTTCCCCACACCTAACAAGCCTCAACACGGTTACTTAACATTCTTCTCCCCGTGGCTTAGAATTGTAGGTTTTGCTGAAACGCTTCCCCGCATTCTTCGCGCTACTCGTCTCCGAAAGCAGATTACCCGTATACGTTTCGCTTGCCATGTTTTCGAGACGTGGAAACCTATTAGCCACTCTTATTTTAAGCTTTCCTCCGGCAGGGGTAGACGCCTGTGGAAAAACGAAAATGCTCTTAAAATATATAGGTTACCGTGCCCTCCTTAGAGTCTTCAACCAGTATTCCTATTTTTCTAAGGTCCTCCCGAATCCTGTCGGCAAGCCGGTAGTCCCCGGAAGCCCTAGCCTCCTCCCTCAGCCTAACCAGTATTTCTGTAAGCCTCTTTTCTCTCTCAGTAGCCCTTTCAAAACCCTCCTGGAAGAACCCGAGCATCCTCCAAAGCCTGGAAAACCTGTTTAGGAGGCTTTTCGAAACCTTGCTCCTGTTTAAATCCTCCAGAATCATGTTGGCAGCATCCATAAGCGTTGCGATAGCCCGAGGCGTGTTGAAATCGTCGCATAAATGGTTTAAAACCTCGTTCTCAAGCTCTTCAGCCTCCCTGCTCTCACCCTCCTCTCCCTCTCCAAGCCTAACCAGGATTCTCCTCACCCTGTCAAGCCCCTTCTTAGCAGCCTCTAGGGACTGCTCACTGTACTCCAGCGGGCTCCGGTAGTGGGTTGAAAGAACGTAGAACCTGAGAGTATCCGGGTCAAACCTGCTTAAAACCTCTTCGACCGTCACGTAGTTCCTGAGGCTCTTGGACATTTTCTCCTCCTTGATGTTTAGGAGCCCGTGGTGCATCCATATCTGTACAAACCTTTTCCCGGTTAAGGCTTCCGACTGGGCCCTCTCGTTCTCATGATGGGGGAATACAAGCTCCACCCCGCCTGAGTGTATGTCGAGGGTCTCGCCCAGATACTTCATCGCCATCACGCTGCACTCGATGTGCCACCCCGGCCTACCCCTGCCCCACGGGCTCTCCCAGTAAGCCTCGCCCGGCTTAGCTGCTTTCCACAAGGCGAAGTCCAAGGGGTCCCTCTTGTTCTCGCCAGGCTCAATCCTAGCACCCGCAAGGATCTTGTCAAGAGATTGGCTTGAAAGCTCCCCGTAGCCCTGGTACTTTCTCACCGAGAAATACACGTCGCCACCGGACTCGTACGCATAGCCCTTCTCAATCAGCTTTTCCACGAAAGCTATTATGTCTGGAATATGGTCAGTGACCCTTGGGTTGAAAGTGGGGTGCCTTATCCCAAGCCTTAAAGTATCCATAAAGTATTCAACCATGTATTGGAGGGCAACTTCGCTAGCAGGCCTGTTCTCCTCCCTTGCCCTGTTGATTATCTTGTCCTCGACATCAGTAATGTTCCTGACGAAGATAACCCTGTAACCCAAGTATTCTAGGAACCTTCTGAAAGAGTCGTAGACTATTTCCGCCCGGGCATGACCCATGTGTGCAACATCGTAGACTGTTGGGCCGCAGAAATACATCCTAACCTCCCCCGGGTGTGTCGGAACCAGTTTCTCAATCTTCCTCGTAAGAGTGTTGTAGAGAAAGACGTTTCTCAGCTTGCTCTCAGGCCTGTTCACGCTCATTACTATTCGCTCCCCACTATTCTTCTTTTAAGTATTCTGTGATTCTCCTCCTCTCCCTAATGTTTCTCAGAAGCCTGCTTTCCCTCAGCACCATTTTCCAAGGGGTTCTGAGCCTTTTAGCAGCATAAGTTAGAGCTGCTTCAAGCGTCCCGAAGCAAACCGGCTTACTCGCCAAGGCTTTCCTGACATTCTCCCTCACAAGCCAGACTCCTGCTGGCAGCAGGTACCCCGGCCCCGCTTCCCTGAGCACCAGCACAGCAGCCTGTCTCTTAACCCTTTTAAGATGCTCGGCAACTGCGAGCCTGGCAGCGTAGTAGCAGCCGCCTATCCTCGCATAGGTCGTCCTGCCCTCAGCATCCTCGTAGTCTGAGCCTATTGCGACGCCTTCCCCGCCGCCAATGTTCCAGACTGAGCCGGGGTGAAACATCTCTATGAACTCGTAAGACCATTTTCTTGGAATTATTAACACTATGAACCTGTTGTCGATGTGTTGAGACTCGTAAACCATGTGTTCCCCTGCCTCAGGATACTCCCTGATTTTCTCAATCATCCTCTCCGCAAGAATACTGTCCACAGCCGTTATGCTCCACCTCGTGGGCACAAGCCGTCTGCGCTTGCCCACTCCGAACACGGCTGCGCTCAAAGCCTTCTGAATCGATGAAACCGGGACGCCCGCGGAGTACGCGTAGTAGACTGCTTCAGAAGCCTTCAGATCCTCGTCGTAATATGCTTTCTCAATAACCCGGTCAACCTTAATGCTGCCTGCCTCAAGCTTTTCGACAAGCCCGTATGGGCCGAAGGGCTGAGCAGCATCGTCAAGAATTATCCTCGCCTTAACCGGCTTAGAGAACTCTAACGACGCATCAGCCGGCTGGCTTGCCATCGCCATCTCCTGCGTGAGCGCGAAAAGCCTCCCCGCCCCCCACGGGTTGTGAACTTCAACCCTGAAGATTCCCCTCACTAGGCTCGACCTATACTCTACAAGCTTATCCAGGTCTATGCTCCACCATGACTCAGGCTTATCCATGATGCTAGTGTCCCCGAAGAAGGGTGGAACAAGGGGTCCCACACCGACCTTCGGATAGCCGATTCTCCCCACGAATACGCCCGGCGGGGAAGCCCCGTTCATCGCCGTCCTGTCTTCAAGCCTAAGCCTCGCCACGGGTTGAAGCTTACTGTACCGGAGCAGTATGGGGCACTGTCTCCTTCCGCACAGCGCCCTTGAGCCTAAGCAGTATATGCACTGGCTCCCGCTGGGCGCGTAAACCTCTACCCCGCCGGAGGCAGCCCAGGGGAGTGGGGACTGCATGTCTTACTCAACCGGTATTCTTCGCCCACGCTTCCTCTTCGTCAGGACTACTTCAAGAATTCCGTTGTAGTATCTTGCCTTAGCAGGCTCCTCCTCAACCTTAGTCGGGAGAGGTATTCGCACGCTGTAATACAGCGGGGTCTCCTTGAAAAGCCTCCTAACCGAGGGGGTCTCCTTCTTACACAATCCTTCGACAACAAGATGGTCCTCGTAGAGCGTCAGCTTAATATCCTCCTTCTCAACCCCAGGCAGGTCTACGCTGATCCTTATCTCATTCTCGCTTTCAACAATGTTGTACAATGGTTCCACGCACCCCATTCGCCTAGCCCTCTGCCTCCTCAAGTCCTCCTCGAACATCCCCCTCATTTCTTCGAAAATCCTTTCAAAATCCTCCATTCTCAACACCCCCTAGACTAGGCTCTGCTCAGCCATCGGCGGCAGGCTTCTCATCCTCCTTGTCTCGTCGTCAGTCCTCCTCATTAGCTCCCTGTACTGCATCCTTATCTCCTCAGCGGAAGCTATTAGGGAGTCCACCTCCACTTTCTCCAGTCCTATTTGAGGCAGAAGTGTCAAAACTTTTGCCGCTGAACCCGGGTCGGGATAGTTCAAGTAGGACTGGACGAAAAGCCCGAGTCCAGTTATCCTGAGCCTTTCAAGCTTCCTAAGTATTAGTGCTTTAGGCCCGAAGAGCAACCCTTCTTTCAAGACCTCCACGCTCTTCATCCTTGAGACGATTGTCAGGGCTTCCTCGCTGGTTGGCACAGCATAAACCTTTGGATCAGTTATGTCTATCCTGTAGGGATGCGGTATCCCGCCGAGGCTTAGGAAGAGCCTCGGGCTCTTGCTCCTAACCCAGTCCACTATCTCCCCAACTATGTTGTGCACACCCTCTTGCGGTATTGGAAGCTCAGACCTTAAAATGTAAACGTTATCCTTATAGTATATTTCGAGCACATCCCCTATCTTCCCGTTTCTAACTATCAGCATCGGTGGGAAATCCTCTGTCTCAAGATACCCTGTTTTCTCAAAGCCTAGTTTCGCAAGATAATGGCTGAGCGATATTGTTCCGACGAGCCCGGTGTCGGGAAGGCCCTCAAGTATCAACGGCCTTTCGGAAACCGTTTTAACCTCCTCTATAATCATGCTTCTTCCAGCCATCTCGTTGAAGATTTATTCGTAGGAAGGATAAAAGCTTTAACCCGAGTCCTCCTCAGGCTCCACGTGGACAACCACTTCAACGTTTCCCTCGAGGCTGTGTTCGATGCGGTGCTCAAGCCTAGAGGCTGCCTCATGAGCCTCAGCCATGCTTCTCCCTCCCTCCATGCTGACTGTGAGCTCAATCCTGTTCAAGCCAGAGGCTTCTCTGAAAACCCTCATCCTCCTCAGCCCCTTAAAGCTGTGGAACTGTTTAACCTCTTCCTCAACAGCCTGCTTAACCGTAAGGTAGAGGGATGAGTTTGAGCCAACGGTTTTAATGGGTGTGACTGCTGAGCTGGCTGTCTCAATGTGAACCATGATGCTTCCAACATTCTCCAAGCTTTTCAAAACGTTGTCCTCAACCTGGTCGGCGACGCTGTGGGCTTCTGAAAGCCTCATCTCCTCAGGGACCTCTATGTGCAGGGACACGAGCAGCCTCCCGTCGGTTTGTGAGACGAGAATGTCATGAACGTTCAGAACACCCCTGGCCTTCAGGGCGGAGTCCTTTATTAGTCCCCGGAGGTCTTCGGAACCCTTGGGAAGACTATGGACCCTAATAACCGCCTCCCCCTCAATCATCCTGGAGATCCTGTCCTCAACATTCTTAACGCTTTTCTGAATGCTTGAAACACTGTTTTCAACAGGCACAAGGGCGCCGACGTCGACATACGTCTTCTTGTCGAGCCTCCTTATGTTCAAGTATGAAACCCCGTCAGCACCATACTCCTCCTCAACAATCCTCCTTATTCTCCTCACCATGGCAGGTGAGACGGTGTCCGTTAGCTCCATCCCGGTTTCGTAGAGCAGTCTGCCGCTGAGATAAACCATCATGGCTGAGAGCAGAAGGCCTGCTACAGCATCTGCGTAAGGGATATTGAAATATCCTGCAAGAGCGAAACCAAGTATGGCTATGATGGTGTCGAAGAAGTCGGCCAGCGAGTGGAACAGGCCTGCTTTAACGCTGGGCTCTCCTCCGCTTGAAGCCTTTGAAAGCAGGGTGATCCTGGCAAAATCCACGGTTAGCGTGTAGGCGAGCGCCAGCACTCCTATTGGCCCAGGGTGAACCGGCGACGGGTTGACGATTCTTTCGAAGCTTCTCATAAGAAGCTGGATGACAAGGTAAATGAGTGCTATGCCGCTTGTGAAAGTCCCCAGGGTCTTTATCCTGCTATGGCCGTAAGTATGGTTCTCATCCGCAGGCTTAAGGCTGACCCTGTAGGTTATGAAAAGCATCCCGGTTATTAGGAAATCATACGCCGCGTGAATCCCGTCTCCGAGAACCGCCAGGCTGTTAGTAAGAATTCCCGCAGAAACCTCCAGAAGCATCACTGAGCCTATTAGGCATGTGGATGCTAGCTGCGCCCTCAGGATACTTGCTTCGGATTTGCCCAAACTCCTTGTTAAAACGGGGCTGTGAAAAGCTGCTTTTAAGCTTATGCTTGCTTTTTAAAAACTTAAAATCTGTATTCCTGTTCTCTTCGCGATGTTTCCAGCCGGGGACGAGACTAAGCGTTACTCTCATCCCATTGTATTATACATGCTGATAGGCGTCAACGTTGGTGTCTTCATCTTAGAATTTTCAGACCCTTGGGCATACGAGTTCATGATACTGGGCTACGGCTTCATACCGAGGCTGCTGATTATCAACCCTGTTGAAGGCATTCTCAGAATGTTCACATCCATGTTCCTCCACGCAGATGTTCTGCACATATTCGGCAATATGCTTTTCCTATACGTCTTCGGGGATAATGTCGAGGATAGGATGGGGCACGGCAGGTTCCTGTTCTTCTACCTTCTCTTTGGAGTAGTCGCAGACCTTGCGCACTTCATTATCGACCCCACGTCGATAACTCCGGCTATAGGAGCCTCGGGCGCCATATCCGGGGTAATGGGTGCCTACATGGTTATGTTTCCATTCGCCAGGGTACGGGTTTTCTACCGTTTCTTCATGGTTAGGCTTCCCGCCATCGTCTACCTGGGGTTCTGGTTTCTTATGCAGCTTTTCGAAAGCATGCTTCCAGAATACACTGGCATCGCGTATTGGGCTCATATCGGAGGCTTTGTAACAGGGGTGATTGTCGCTTTATTGTTTTTCAGGAGGGAACGTAGGCACAGGATAGTAATTCAGTATTATTGATCCCTTTCACTGTTCATGTTTTACACGCAGCGTGGTTGCGCCAGCATTTTGCTGTTTAAACAGCCCGTTGCAAAACGGGTTCCTCTTTAGAAGGCGTGCTTAGAGGTGGTCAGCAGATTCTCGGAAGCGGTATTCCATGAAGCATCGGCAGGCTCCTCAACCCGCCGGCTCTAGTCCTAAGCCAGACCTCCCCCATCCTAGACCTGCCGACCACTCTTCCTATCACACAAGCATCCTCGCTGACTTTAAGCCTCCTCAGGACCCTAACCGCTTTTTCAGCATAGGCCTGTGGAACGAATATCACGAGCCTGCCCTCGCAACCAAGGTAGAGAGGCTCTATGCCGAGCACCTCGCAGAAACCCTGCACTTCATCCCTAACAGGAATATCCTCCTCCCTGATTTCAACGGAAACCCTAGACGATTCCGCAACCTCGTTCAGTGAAGTTGCTAAGCCCCCCCTCGTAGGGTCTATGAGCGTGTGCAGAGGTACCTTCCTCCGTACCAACGCTTCGATGATGCTTGTTAAAGGTGCGCAATCGCTCTGAACATCAGCCTCAAGCTGGAACTCTCCCCGAGCGGCAAGTACTGCTGCGCCGTGGTCGCCGATGCTGCCAGTAAGTATGACTGCATCCCCAGGCTTAGCTCTCGTCGTCGAGACGTTAACGCCCCTGTAAACTCTTCCCACGCCCGAGGTGTTTATGAAGATCTTGTCGCAGCCCCCTTTCTCAACCACCTTAACGTCTCCGGTGACTATTTTAACCCCAGCATTCTTAGCGGCTTTCCCGACGCTCTCCACAATGTTCATCAGGAAATCGTTGTCCAGGCTCTCCTCAATTATCAGTGAGAGGCTTAAGTACTCGGGCTTAGCACCCATCGTAACCAAGTCGTTCACAGTCCCATTAACCGAAAGCATCCCTATGTCGCACCCATTGACGACCGGAGGCTTCATTACGAACGAGTCGGTTGTGAAGGCAATTCTTCCTGTCCGCGTCTGAAAAACGGCTTTGTCAACACCTCTGCTTGGACTGTTCAGCCTGCCGATTATTGTCCCGATAAGCTCATGCATGAGTCTCCCGCCAGCACCGTGCTCCAGAGCTATTCTTCCAGCCATTTCTCACAGCCCCGCGTAGTAGTATGCTGCGCAAGTCCCCTCCGAGGAAACCATGCACGGCCCAACCGGGTTATCAGGCCTGCAAACCTTTCTGTAGAGCCTGCATTCAACAGGCTTCCTGCTCCCCCTTACGACTTCTCCGCAGAGGCATCCCTGGGGATTGGCTGCTTCAACAGGCTTCAAACCATGCTTCTCAACCGCGTCGAAAAACCTGAACTCCTCCCTGAGGGCTAGGCCGCTCCCAGGTATTACTCCGAGGCCGCGCCACTCTGAGTCAACCGGTTTGAAAACCTCCTGCATAAGCCTGATCGCCTTAACGTTCCCCTCATGCCTCACTGTCCTCGCATACTCATTCTCAACCATGCTCCTGTTCTCGGCAAGCTGTTTCAGAACCATACGTATGGATTCAACTATGTCGACGGGCTCGAAGCCGGTTACCACCGCGGGGACACGGTGCTTCTCGACAAGCTCAACATAGGGTTTGACGCCTATTATCGTGCTCACGTGGCCAGGCAGTATTAACCCATCTATCTTAAGATCCTCCGCCTCCAGCAGCGCGTTCAACACCGGCGGCATGAGTTTGAAAAGGCTTATCAGGCTCAGGTTCCTAACGCCTTTTTCCCTGCATCGAAGGATTATTGAGGCGAAGAGCGGGGAAGTAGTTTCGAAACCTATCCCAGCCATGACGAGCTCTCTCCCAGGCTCCTCCACAGCCATTTTAATAGCATCATAGGGAGAATATACGACCCTTATGTCGAGGCCCTCCCCCTTCAGGGTCAGCAGGCTCCTGCTGTTCAACGGGACCCTCATCATATCACCGAAGGTGGCCACGGTCTTCCCTGCTTCAGCAGCCTGGAAAACCATTGCGAAACCCGAGTTGGGCGTTACGCAGACGGGGCATCCTGGGCCGGAAATAAGGTCAAGATTCTCCTTGAAAAGGCTCTTCAAACCGTGTCTTGCGACAGCCATCGTATGCGTCCCGCAGACCTCCATTATCTTAACTCTCCTCCCAAGCCTCTCTAGAAGCTCGTTAGCCCTGCCGGCTATCCTCCTCACTAGCTCCCCGTCCCTATACTCCTGGATGAACCTCACTCTTTAAACACCTCCCTAAGCGCCTCCAGCATTTCTAAGGCTGCCTCCTGGTCGAGAACCTGTATGGCGAAGCCGGCGTGAACAATAACGTAGTCTCCGACTGAAACGTTTTCGACAAGGTCAAGCCTCACGCTTCTACGCGTGCCTCCGAATGAGACAACAGCTTCCTCCCCCTTAACCTCCTCAACCCTTCCAGGTATGCCTAGGCACAATTCACTCCTCCTCCATCAGGCTGACTGCTACAGCCTGCCCCAGGGATATTCCGCCATCGTTAGTCGGGACAATGTTGTTGAAGAGGGTTTTCAAACCGTGTTCCTCGGCTAGACGCTTAACTCTCGAGGAAAGTATCCTGTTCTGGAAAACTCCCCCGGTTAAAACAATAGTGTCAACATCCTCCTCAAGCCTTATGGTGTCCGCCAGCTCAACAGTGATCCTCGCGATGGTTTCATGAAACCTTCGGCTGACTGTTTTAACCGGCGTGTTTCTTTCAAGGTCTTCGACTATCGCGCGTATAATGGGTGCAGTGTCGACAACATACTCTTTCCCACCCGTGATTTCAAAAGGATAGCTCTCGCCATCGCCCTCTCCAGCAGCCATTTCAAGCATTACAGCAGGTTCCCCTTCAAAGGTTCTTGTTAAACATACTCCTAGGAGGGCTGAGACAGCGTCGAACATTCTTCCAAGGCCGCATGTCATAGGGGTGTTGATCCTCCTGTCAACCATTCTTTTCAAGACTGTTTTAACACTATCGCTCAACCCCATGTTGATCTTTAAGGCATCGTCGCCCATCGCGTCGTAAAGGTAGCTGAAAGCCATCCTCGCGGGTTCTAGGACAGCTTTCTCCCCGCCGGGCATCGGTACGTATTTGAAATGGCCCCTCCTAACGTACTCCCCCCTCCTGACGATGAGGAACTCCGATCCCCATAGGCTACCGTCCTCGCCGTAGCCGGTTCCGTCGAAAGCTATTCCCAAAACCTCTAAGCCCAGAATACTGTTTTCGGCCATTGCTGAAAGAACATGGGCGTAATGATGCTGTACACCCTTCTTCTCCCCATCCAGCGAAACCCCTATCTGGGTTGAGTAGTAAGCCGGGTGAAGGTCGTGAGCAATCCTTCTATACTCCAGGTTTAAAAGCCGCCGCGTGCTTCTAATCGCCTCAAGATATCTCTTCCTGATGAGCATGTTCTCAAGGTCGCCCATGTACTGGCTCATGAAAACCCTACCCTTTTTCGCTAAAGCGAAAGTGTTGTTCAGGTCAGCCCCCATCGCGAGCACGCCGTCGACTCTAGGCTCAACCTCAACCGGCTCGGGAACGAAGCCCCTGCTCCTCCTGACGAGTCTAAGCGTGCCGTCTTGAACGAAGCCCACCGAGTCGTCGGCGAAGTTTACTATCCTACGGTTATAAGTGAGAATATAGTCAGCCATATCCTTAAACTTTTCAAAAGCCTCGCCATCCCTAAACACTATCGGCTCCTCAGAAACGTTTCCACTCGTCAAAACTATCGCCGGAGGCTCAACACTCCTCATGAGAACATGGTGTATCGGAGTATAGGGTAGGAAGACCCCGAGATACCTCATGCCGGGGGCAACCTCCTCGACAACAGGGTTCGGCTCCCTCTTTCTCGCGAGGATTATCGGAGCAGAATAATGGGTGAGCCATTTTTCCTCGGAATCGTTAAGCTCAACAATCCTCCCAGCCTCCTCAACGCTCTTAACCATTATTGCGAAAGGCTTGTTGCCCCTTTTCTTCCTCCTCCTAAGCTCCGTGACGCTGCTCCTGCTTGTTGCGTCGCAAGCAAGGTGGAACCCCCCATACCCCTTAACTGCGACTATGTAGCCCCTGTTTATCAGACTAGCCGCCTCTGAAACAGGTTCTTCAACCCTCATGAGCCTGCCGCGACGGTAGAGCCTAGCCCTCGGCCCACACCTGCTGCACGCGTTGGGCTCAGCCTTAAACCTCCTGTCGGAAGGATCAGAATACTCCTTCTCGCAGTCGCCGCACATCTTGAAGGTTTTCATGCTTGTGTTAACCCTGTCGTAAGGCAGTTTCTCAAGTATCGTAAACCGTGGCCCGCAGTTTATGCAGTTTATGAAGGGGTAGAGGTGTCTCCTGTCCCTAGGGTTGAAAAGCTCGTCTAAACAATCCTTGCAGACGGCAACGTCAGGCGGGCAGAGGGTTTCAACCTCCTCGCTGCGGGTCTGCTCAACCCTGAACCCCCTGTACCCTCTTGGGGGTATCTGCATGCAGGAGAATGTTTTAACGACAGCCCTGGGAGGCTTCTCCGTCTTAAGCCTCTCTATGAATCTTAAGCAGTCTCCCGGCTTTCCTTCAACCTCTATTAGAACCCCGTTACCAGAGTTAAGGACGAAACCCTTGAGGCCGAGGCTGCTGGCGATACGGTATACGAAGGGCCTGTATCCAACTCCCTGCACAATGCCGTTTACGTTAACCCGGTACGCTGCTAACTCCTCAGACTTCTGGCCAGGCATCTAGTGTTTTCCGAAGCATTCCTCGGCAGGGTATAAATACGTTTTTTCCGAATCATCAACTTAAAGGCTTTTTAAAGCTTAGGAGCGGGAATCAGGCTTGTAAACAGTTTTTCTCGCCTTACCGTTAAGCCGTAAACCATCCGCATGATGCGGATCTTGTTCAACGGGGACGGGTTGTAGGCAGTAGTGTTTAGATTGCGAGCAGGCTGACCAGCCTATACTTATCCTCATCTATCTTTTTAACACTGCTGTAGGAGTCAAGTATACTGATGTCGACAACCCTGTTATCCCTCAGGCCTACGAGCCTGTTCCCCTTGCCCTCGGAAATCAGCCTGACAGCATGGTTCCCGAAGAGGCATGCTAGGGTTCTCGACCTCGCCGACGGGACTCCGCCCCTTTGAATATGGCCTAGCACGGTAACCCTGAAATCGTAGCCGGTTAGCCTGCTAAGCCTGGAAGCTGTTTCAAACGGGTCTCCCATGGCCCCCTCAGCCTTAACTATTATGCTGGACTTCTTACCCAAGGAACCCATTTTCACGAGCCTTTGAGCAACATCCTCCTGGGTTAACGGGTGCTCCGGTATGAGAGCAATCTCAGCGCCTGAAGCCAGTGCTACGTCGACAGCAAGGAAGCCGCGCTGCCTCCCCATGACCTCTACTATGAAGACCCTCTCGAAAGTCACCGCCGTGTCCCTAATCTTGTCCACAGCCTCTACAGCAGTGTTGACAGCAGTGTCGAAGCCTATTGTCTCGTCTACGCCAGCCATATCGTTGTCGATCGACGCAGCCACGACCACGACGGGTATACCGCTCACCTCGCTGACTTCTTTAGCACCCTTCAGAGACCCGTCCCCGCCTATTGCAACCAGCCAGTCAACATTCCTAGACTTAAGGTTCTCAGAAGCCTTCTCCAAACCCTCAGGCGTCTTGAAAAGCTCACACCTGCTGGACTTCAGAATGCTCCCGCCAGTATTTATTATCCCGCTAACGTCCCTCGGAGTCAACTGTCTGAAAGCATCCTCTATCAGACCCATGTACCCCTTTTCGACACCAAGCGTCTTGAAGCCTTGGGAAGCGGCAGACCTGACCACAGCCCTGATTGCAGAGTTTACACCCGGCGCGTCTCCCCCTGGAGTAACTACTGCAATATTCATCTACTAACCCTATTCCCCTGGCTTGGATAAAAAGCTTTGCTGTATGATAAAGAGTTTTTAAATAGCGCTGGGGGGTAGTTCTCCGTATTGAGAAAGGGTCAGGGTCTGGCGGAAGTGCTTGACGAAATCACTCGGAGTGTTGAACCAGTGATTTACGACGCGCTTTCGGAGAACGCTTCGCCTGAGTTTCAGGAAGTATTGCTTTACCCTGTTAAGGCGGGTGGCAAGAGAATTAGGCCGGCAGTATTAATGCTCTCCTGCGAAGCCGCCGGCGGGAATCCTGAGGATTCTTTGAACGCTGCGGCAGCCATAGAGCTTATCCACAACTATACCCTGATCATAGACGATATCATAGACCACGGTGAAGTCAGGAGGAGTAGGCCGACCCTCTGGAAAAAATATGGTTTGACAATGGCTCTTCTCGCCGCTGTCCAGTACAGGGAGGTTGTTTCAGAGCTCTTGCTCAGGTCTAGGAATGCTAGCAGGCTTCTCTCCATTGTTGACCGTTACGTTATGAGGCTTGTCGAGGGTGAGCGTCTGGATGTTCTCTTCGAACAGGTTGGGAGGGAGGACGACCCTTATGTTGCTGAGCATAGGAGGCTGAACGTGAGTTTCGACGACTATGTTGACATGGTTGTCCGAAAGACTTCTTCCCTCTACGAGGCGAGTGCGATGATGGGTGCTGTGGAAGCCGGTGCTGGCGACACGGTTGTTGAAGCGTTCAGGGGGTTCGGCTTAAACCTGGGCGTCTCCTTCCAGATTGTAGACGATCTTCTAGACTTGTTCGGCTCGGCCTCTGAAACAGGTAAGCAGGTTGGGAAAGACGTTTTGGAGCATAAGCTTGGGAACATGCTGATTCTCCGGGGGCTGGAGAGGATGGATGGTGAGAGCAAAAGGTTTTTCCTGAGTGTTTTAAGGAGTAAACAGGCTTCCCGAGAGGATTTAGACGAGGCTTTAAGCATTCTGGCTAGGACGGGCGTGAGGGAGAATGCTGTGAGGGAAGCCTGGCTTTTCTCGGAGAAGGCTAAGTCGATGCTCAGCGTTCTCCCGGATTCGAAGGCTAAGAGGCTCTTGTTCGAGCTTGCCGACTACGTTGTTTACAGGAACAAGTGAAAATGAAGCCTCTGGTGATTGTTAAGCTAGGGGGAAGCGTGGTGACCAGGAAGGATGAGCCCTTCACGCCTAACACTCCTGTGATAGAGCAGGTTTCGAAACAGGTTTCAGAGCTCCTCCAGGATTACTGTCTTATTCTTGTTCACGGCGGAGGCTCATACGGGCACGTGGTTGCTTCAGAGTATCGTGTAGCCGAGGGTTATCTTCAACCAGGCCAGCTCATAGGGCTGTCAAGGGTTAAGCTAAGCATGAACGAGCTGACTCAACTGATTCTCGCGAGCCTCGCTTCACACGGTGTTCCAGCAGTACCGGTGACTCCCGTCAGCTGCTTAACCTGCTCGTCGGGAAGGATAGAAAGCTTTTTCACTGAGCCGCTGAGAATGATGCTCAGCCTAGGCCTCGTGCCATTGATCCCCGGCGACATTGCTATGGATTCTTCTGAGAAAAGGTTTACAATAGTTTCGGGGGACCAGTTGGCCTCTTTTCTCGCCGTTAAGCTCGGCGCCCTTAAGCTTGTCTACGGGACTGATGTGGACGGCGTCTTCACAGGCGACCCTAGGCTTGACCCTGGTGCAAGCCTGATTCCACGTTTAAGTAGGAGCATGATGCCGGGCCTCGCAGCCTCGCTTAGGCCGGGCGACGTTACTGGAGGGATCTACAGGAAGATTGAGGAGGGTTTTTACGCTGCTGAAAAAGGTGTCAGAGTGATGATAGGGAACCTGACCCGTCCGGATGCTTTAAGCCTGATGATAAGGGGTGAGGCTGGTTTTGAATGCACTATTCTAGAAGCCGGATGAGCCTTGAAGCCAACGCGTAGAGAAGAATGCCGAGCAGGACTCCTCCGAGAATATAGGTGTAGACTCCTTCACGGATTGCTTCAGCGGATGCTACGAGTATCGTGGAGACTCCTATGACCAAGGGTATGAGCCTCCTCGGCCTTAAACCAGTAGCCGCATGCTTAACCTTTGCAGCCTTCTCGCCTTCCGCTCTCCCGGCTCCAGGATGCGTAACCAATACTGCCTCGCCTTTCTCAGCTCTTCCTATTTCAGAATGCATCCTCAGTATTTCCGCGACTATCGCTCTCGCAGCCTCCGTGGCAGTATACATCTCGACGTTTCCAACCTTTCTTCTCAACACTAGCCTGCTCCTCTCCAACGTTTCCAGATGGTGGTCTATGAGCTGCCTAGTATACCCTAGGGCTTTCGAGAGCGACGCCACCGTGCCCTCCCTGTTCAGCAGCTCCATAATTATCCTAATCCTATGCGGGTTTGCAGCAACCTCTATCATCCGGAGCCTCTCAGGGTCGAGTTGCTGCCTGTTCCCCTCGTTAGCCAACACTTTCTCATCAGCCCAGAGTTTCTTAAGCATTCTGATTCAGGTGGTTGTTTTTTGAAAGGAACCTATATTCTCATTATTTCAGTCGGGAGAGGCACGTGGTTTAAACCAGGTTCTCTCCAAAGGGTCAGGCTTCCCCCCGGCTGCTATGTTTACGTAGGCTCCGCCATGGGTCCAGGTGGCTTTGAGAAAAGGGTTTTTAGACACCTGAGGAAGCGTAAGAAGGCGAGGTGGCATATTGACTATTTAACGAGGCTCAGGAGCGTCCAAGTTAAAAGCATCATCTATACCCCCCTCCAGCACGGTGAGTCTAGGCTTACACGCATGCTTTCCTCCCTCGGCTTCGTTAAGATGGTTAAAGGGTTTGGAGCAACCGACTCCCCAAGTGATTTCTCGCACCTCCTGTCTTCCAATGAGGGTGCGAGCAAGACTGTTGAAAGAATAGTGTGTGGAATGAGGAGGAGCGGCATACGGTTTAGGGTTTTCAACCCAGAGGCTTTAATAAGCCCGTCGGAGTGTTAAACGCATGTTTAAAAGATGGGCCGGGGGAGAGTACGAGGTTGAGTTAACACTTATGCTCCACGAGGTCGGAGACCCTTCTCCAACTAAGGCGGTTGAGTGGGGTGGCGAGCTCATCCCCCTCAGCGTTTTCCTGAAGGAGGCTAAGGAGGTTTCGCCCTCAAACCCCAAGAGGATGATGGTTAGGTCTAAGGGTCTTAAAATAAGCCTGAAAATAATTGGGATAGAGGTCGTTAGGCTGGGCGATAAATCAGTGGACCTAAGGCTTATCGCTGAGAAAGACTAGTCAGCCGCAGTATTTAGACTGGAATACGGCGGTGGCTTCAGCAAGCCTCTTCTTCTCAAGCGTCTTCTTAAAACCGTAGTTGGAGATCTCGTCAACGTTCCCGCTAAGCCCGTCTTCCACGGCCTTTGCAACAGCCCTCAAAACATCCAGTATTATGTTTCCCGCGTTAAGCCCGTCGTTAGACCTAAGGCTAACGTTTACGGTGAAGCCGCCGCCCATGAACCCCGTCGCGTTAAACTGGAGGTATGTGATCCTATTGTTCCCCAGGAAGTCGACGTAATCTGTTGTTCCAGAAACCACTTCCCAGCCCTCCTCAGCCTCCTCAACTATGGATGATGTTTTAACCTGCTTCTTGAAATCCCTAAGGTCCTCGTACATCGTGTTCAGAGTCTCAAGCCCGCCTCCCACGTCAAGCTGATAGCTTTTAACCGGCTTAATCCCCCTAGAATTTAGAAGTGCTACAAGCCCTCTGTGGAAGGCTGTTCCACCAAGCTGGCTCATAAGGTCGTCCCCAACCACTATGAGCCTCCTCCCCCTGAATCTTTCAATCACAACAGGGTTTGTAGCGATGATCGTCGGAGTCGTGTTCACGAAGCTCGCCCCAGCCTCGCACGCCGCCTCAGCATACGCCAGGGAAGAATTGTTGAGGCCGCTGGAAATCATGTTTACCGCTATGTCCACACGGTTCTCCCTCAGGTATTCGACGATGCTCTCCCTGTCCTGTTTCACGGGTTTAACTGTGGAGGCGAGATACGGGTTTAGCTCATCCTCAAGTAGCCCGCTCTCCACCACGACACCGGTCTTGGGTATTGCGAAGCGTTTCTCAAAAGTATTGGGCTCTGAGAAAACCGCTTCGGAAACATCTTTCCCAACCTTCCTAGCATCTATGTCTACGGCTGCAGCTATCTCAATATCACTGACCCTATAGCCTCCTACGACGGGATGCCACAATCCCTCCTTCTCAGGGTTTGCAGAATAGTAGTATAGGCCTTGTACGACTGCTGAGGCGCAGTTTCCAACTCCTATGATCGCGACTCTTATTCGCTTGCCTGCCATGAATAAAAAAATATTTTACTAGTATATAATATTTTTCTTGGGCACGCTAAACCCAAGCAGACAGGAGCACCCTAAGCTCATACGGGTTTAAAACCACGGTTTCTGCACCAGCGTTCCTCAGCCTTTCAATACTGCTGAGGCTGGAAACCATCCCTATCGGCTTAACCCCGGCTTTCACAGCAGCCTCAATATCTATAGGGGAGTCGCCCACGTGGACGGTTTCCCAAGGATGGACACAGAGTTTTTCACAAGCCTTAAGGATAAGGTCTGGGAAGGGCTTAAGCCTGTCAACATCGTTTCTCGTGAAAACATCGTCGAAAAATTTTTTCAAGCCTGTTTTTTCAAGAACTATTTCAACTGCCTTCCTGCAATTGTTGGTGCAGACCGCCGTCTTGACTTCACGTTCTTTAAGCCATGAAAGAAGTTCTGAAACACCGTTCCTAACAACCGGTTTCTCAGCAGCCCTAAGCTCCAAAGCCTCCACAGCCTCGTAGACCTTCCTCCTCAAGACTTTCAACTCGTCTTCACTCAAGCCCTTTCCCCTCATGAATACTACTGCGTCCTCAATGTTTACAGCGCTAGGCTTAGATTCCGAGAGGATCCTCCTGTCAACACCCATTTCCAACAGCTTAGCTATGATCAGCGTCCTTGCCGAAACGTAATCGTAGTTGAATTCAATAAGTGTACCATCCATGTCTAGTAGTACCGCTTCAATCATCCAGGTCCCATAGGCATTGGAGAAAGGTTTTAAACCTTAGCCCGCTCAACCGAGAGTACTACGCGAGTATCCGTCGTAGCAATAGATTCCACGCTTCTAATTTTTAAAACCGTCTTCATAAGCCTCTCAACATCAAGCACGTCGACCCTGACCAGCAGATCTATGTCTCCCGTCATCTCCATAACCTCTCTAACCTCATCGATGCTGAGAAGCTTCTCCATAACCTTCTCCCTGTCAAAACCCTTGCCTATCTTAGCGAGTACGAAAGCTTGCATTCCTAGGGTTCACGAAGCGCAAGCAGGCATATATGTTTTTCCTATTTGACGATGTGTGACAATACTATGCGAGTGTCAGTCGATTCCACGCCTTTAACGCTAAGGATCTCGTCGACTATTCTCCTAAGTTCCACTTCAGAAGGTGCTTCAACCTCGACGAGGAGGTCTATGTCTCCTGTCAGCTCGTAAACCTTTTTCACCCCTTTTATTTGAAGGACTCTTCCAATGTTGCCCTGGAAGCTGCTTGAAACCCTTACGAGTATTACTGCCTCCATAGCACGTTAGAGTGATGCGTGTCTCAAGATAAGCTTTTCCAAGGGGGGAAAGGTTAAATATAGCCTTAGGAATGGGTTTGCGGAGATGAGAAGAAGTGACGGAGCAGCTTGTTAAGGTTAAAGACCTTAACACCGACTCTAAACACGTAAACCTTCTCGCCAAGGTGCTATCCCTCTCCGAAGTGAGAGAAGTAGCATCTAGGTACGGAGGCTCTACGAACAGGGTTGCGGAAGCAAAGATCGGTGACGAAACAGGAACAATACTGCTGACCCTATGGAATGAGAACATTGAGCTGGTTAAGCCAGACGACGTTATACTGATTAAAAACGGTTACGTAACAGTTTTTCAAAAAACCCTTAGGCTAAACGTGGGTAAGTATGGTTCCATAGAGAAGAGCGACGCCCAGATAGGAAGCGTCAACACCTCCAACAACATGTCTGAGAAAGAGGTTTCAGGGGGATACTACGGCGGCAGAAGGTTCAACCGTGGTCCAAGGAGGAGGTATTAAGGGGTACTCTGAATAAACCTTCTTAGCGATTAAAACCGGTGAATCAAACCTCTAAACCAGCCATCGCGTGTTATAATCTGAACCAGGATCCTTTTAAACTGTTTTCAAGCCTACTTTTTCCAAATGTTTCGACTTGCTTCCAGCTATGGAGCTTGATGGTTTTTAGCTATGCTCTAAGAGGCTTGAAAGCCTGCACGCGATGAATGGTACTAAAAGCTCATCCAGCGTTAGTGAACCGTGTGCCCCCGCTCTTACGAACTCCGGCTCCATTCTCTCTTTCAAATCGTAGTGGAAAACGAGTCTGGTCTCGTCCTTAGAAAGTGCAGCATAGTCTCCAATCCTGTCTGGCACACATGGCTTCACCTCACCTGTTCCGAAAACACCTTTATCCAGCAGCATTCTTGATTTAAACAGAGAGATGCCTCCCCAGGTCTCCCTGCGGAACCTTCTCTCAAACCCTTCAACACTCTTCTTGAGATACAGGTAGGCTGCCCGAGACTCGCCGGCGGGGGGCATTACGAGGGAATCCTTAAGCCATTTTAAACTGTTAAGCCTGATCGACTTGTCGTCCCTAACCCTTGACTGGCCGTGGTCTGAAGTCATCACGAGGAGCGTCTCCCTGGCGGCATCTGGCTTAACCCTGCTGAAGGCTTCTCTTAGAAGGGTCAGGGTGTTTAGGAGCTCGAGCTCAGCCTCAGTGCTGAACGGCCCGTAGTAATGCGATTGGCCGTCGAAACTATCCCAGTAGGCTACTATGAACCTCGTGGTATTATCGTTTACGAGCCTGGCGAGGTTTGTGGCGAAATCCACGCTGGTTAAGGCGGGGATTATCTTAGAACCCTTGTAGATCAGTGTTGAAAGACCACTGTTCCTGATGCCGTATCTAATTATGGTTTTGGATTCAACCCCTGCTTCCCAAAGCTTCTCCGTCAGAACCTTTACTCCAAGTATCCTGTCAGCATCAATGCCAAGCTCGAAAATCCTGTTCCTCCTCTCATCGTTAACAGGGCTTAGGGAGATCATGTTAACCATTGAGCCGAGCTCCTTCATGAAGAGCGTGTAAGCCACTACGCCGTGCTCCTGAGGGCTTAACCCAGTGTTGAGGCTCGTCAGCGCAGCCGCGGTTGTCGATGGGAAGACGGATGTTAAAGCCCTTACGGGGATGCCTCTTTTCGCGAATAAACCGTTTAGGAAGCGTTTAAGCCCTTCAGAAGCCTTTTCAAAGACGTTAAGCCCCATAGCGTCTATGACTAGGAGAACAATCTTACTAGCGTTTTTGAAGTCCGCTAGAACATCGTTGATAAGCCTTTTCCCAGAGGGCTTAGCACCCATGAGCTTCATAAGGCTGTTGGATAGACTTGGGAGGGCGAAGCCGTCGTACCCTGGGATAAACAGGCCGTCGGATATTTTTCTCAACCGGAGCTCTTCAACCGCGTTTTCCCAGATGGTTGGCATGTGAAGAATAAGAGTCCCCCCTTTAAACACTTATCTCAAACTCGTAACCGTTTTTAGAGGGATATGGAGGGGCCTAGCTACGTCTATTTGGAGAAGGAGGATACGCTTCTCCTGGAGAAACTGGAGCCGGGTGAGGCTGAAGTAAGCATTCCAGGCAACACTTTGAAAATAGTTTTGAGAAGAACCGGCGAGGGTTTGAGGCTCTCACTGTCAACGATTAGAGGCGAGGCTAGTGTTAAAAAGCTCGTCATAGAGAACACTGGGCCGGGGGTTCTAAGCGTAACCGAGGATCTTCCCGGGAGGATTGAGGGCTTCAGGTTAAGCTGGGACGGGAGGAGCCTAAAGATTATTGGGCTGAGGCTTAGCGAAAAACCTGTTGATCTAAACCTCATACTTGTACCGGTGGATTTAAGCCGTTTCTAATCCATCTCGGTAAACCAAGGCTGCTCAGGGTGTTCCCTAAGCCTTTTAAACTTCTCCCTTAGCCTTTTCTTCTCCCTCCTGTGTCTCAAGAGGGCGCTTACCAGGAATGCTAGGAAGCTTATGAAGATTGCAATCACGTAGAAGAAGAAGAACATCGACAGGTCGAGTTGAGCCCTAATCATCACTCCGGTTTCCGCGCTAAGCAGAGTTATATATGTTTTGCGTTTAACAGGCCTTAAACTTTAAAAACAATTTCCTCAATAGGCGGCTTGATGCTTAAGGCGTATCTGCTGATAGTTTGCGAAGTAGGTTTGGAGAGGGACATCGAGGAGGCCATAAGAAGAGTGAGCAACGTGACGGATGTCGACGTTGTCTACGGCGAGTACGATATTATAGCCAAAATAGAGGTTGGTGATATTAAGCAGCTCGACGGTGTGGTCTCGGAGATAAGGCGTATCAAGGGCGTTTTAAGAACCATGACGCTGCTCTGCGACTAGTCATAGGCTTCCTGTGCGAGTTAGGGTCGCTCTGGAAAACCGGTTTAAGCCTGCTCCGCTAAAGGGTTAAAACATGCTTTAAAGGCTTTCCCAGATGGTTGAGTGGCTTGAATCCTTAAATCGGGAGGATTGTTTTAAAACAGGAATGAGAAGGGTCTGCGTAATACACTATTCTGAAATAGGTTTGAAGGGCCGTAACAGGCCTTTCTTCGAGAAGATGCTTGTTGAAAACGTTAGTCGCCTGCTGAGCGGCGTTGCCGACGTCAAGGTTAAGAGGCTTCAGGGCAGGCTAGTTTTCCAGTTAAACGAGGCTGATTTGCAGCGGGTTGAGGAAAGACTCATGAAGGTTTTCGGAATATCTTGGTTCACGTTCGCAACAGTGGCTGAGCCAAACTTTGATTCTATAGGGAGAATCGTTGTAGACGAGGCTTCACGTGTCGTTAAGCCGGGTGAGCTGGTTAAGGTTGAGGTTAAGAGGGCTGACAAGAGGTTTCCAGCAACCTCGATTGAGCTGAGCAGGACTCTGGGGAGAATGCTCGTTGAAAAACTCGGAGTAAGCATCTCCCTGAAAAACCCCTCTAGGAAGATATTCGTCGAGGTCTTAAGCAGAGAGGCCTACGTGTTCACTGAGAAGATTAGAGGACTGGGCGGCCTCCCTGTAGGTTCTTCAGGCAGGGTTCTCTCGCTGCTTTCAGGAGGGATAGATTCTCCAGTCGCCTCCTACCTGATGATGAAAAGGGGTTGCAGAGTCAGCTACCTGCACTTCCATCCTTTCCACGATAATGCTGAGGCGGAGAACTCTAAGATAATGGAGATAGTTGGGAAACTGCTGCCATACTCAGGCGAAACTACAGTGACCTTCGTTCCCTCGTACGAGTTCCAAATAGCGACGGTTAAAATCCCAGCCAAGTATGACCTCGTCCTTTTCAGAAGGTTCATGTTCAGGGTTGCTGAGAGGATCGCTGAGGCGGAGGGTGCCAAGGCCCTAGTGACTGGTGAAAGCCTTGCTCAAGTAGCGTCTCAAACACTTGAAAACATGGTTGCTATAAGCAGCGGCCTCAGAATACCCGTTTTCAGGCCTCTCATAGCCTTCGACAAAGAGGAAATTGTAAACATTGCTAAGAAGATAGGCACGTATGAGCTTTCAATAAAGCCGTATAAGGATTGCTGCAGCATAATCGCCAAGCATCCTGAGACAAAGGCTAAGCTGAAAGTAGTAGAGAAGCTTGAGAAACAGTTCGACATCGACTCCGTAGTCAGCAGGAGCATAGAGCTATCTTCAAGAGTATCCTTGAAATAAGTGGCGAGGCATGAGCAGGGAAGCATGCTCGTTAAAAGCTTGTAGACGCGAGCTGGCCCTAGCCGCCTAGGAGCCCCAGAACCCTCTTCTCCGCCTCTTCAACAGCCTGAACGTAAGCATCGCATGGGAATAAGCCTACAGCCATCTTCTCGTCGCCGCCACCCTTCCCGTTGAAAACCTTGCAAACCTCTCTGATGAGTTCAGCCGCCTTAACCCTTCCATCACTGCTGGCGACGAGAATGTTGCACACCCCGGGCCATTCTATGCCTATGAGGTAGACTGATCTGGTTCTCCCAATAAGTTCGCCGACAGTCTTCATAACCATTCTCGCGTCCACGCCTTTCAACAAGCCCTTTTTAAACTCGGTTTCGCCTAGAACGGTTTTCAAAAGGGTTTTACTCACTAGCTGCTCGGTTGCTGCTGAAAGCCTCCTCCTCATGTCCTCGTTCTCCATCCTCATGTTGAGAACAGTCTTCTCAAGGTTTCTGATGGGTGAGCCGAGTATTGACGATACTGAGAGGCAGAGGGTGCTCAGCCTTACAGCAGTCTCCAAGGCTCTCTCCCCGACCTCGAAGTCGATCCTGTACTCTCCTCCACTTTTAGAAACATGCGTAACAAGGATAATTCCGCACTCCCTAGTGTTCTCAACATGCTCGCCGGCGCATGCTGAGTAGTCGAACCCGTCGATCTCAACGATCCTCACGCGGCCCTTGATGCGCTCTTCGTGCGCCCTAAGGCTTGGGAAAGCCTTCTGAGCCGCTTCAAGAGAGTCGAAAAAATGCTCCTTCACCATCCTCCCCTCCCGGATCACCCTGTTCGCCATAACCTGGGCTTCAGCAAGATCGTTGAAGCTTAGGGAATCGACTTCAACAGTTACTGAGCCAGCGCCATCTGAAAACTCCACCTTCCTGACCTTTAGGCTTCCCTTAATCCTTTGCAGACAGCCCATTAACACGTGCTCGCCCGTATGCTCCCTGCTCAACGGTCTTCACGAATCCCGCTGGGAAATATTATAAGCTTAACGTAGCCGCCTGCTCCGCGTCAAAACACCTCCAGTTTAAAGTTGGAAGCAACGAGAGCTAAGGCCCTGTTCGCTCTCTGAAATTCTCAGCCTACTAGCCGGAAGCCTGTTTAGCTGTTTCCGAAGCTTTTAAAGCGGCTGCTATAAGCTTTAAAAGGCGCTTTAAAGAAGCTTACTGAGTGTTTAAAACCGCATGCTGGACCCCTACAGGATAAGGGAGGATTTTCCGAGTATTGCGGGAGAGTATATTTTCATGAATAATGCTGATTCAACAGGGATACCGGTCCCGGTTTTGGAGAAAATACTTGCCTACTATAATGAGGTGAAGAGTAGACCGGGGCTGGAAAACACTTCTTCCCACAGGGCTCTTGAGCTCTACGAGGAGGCTCGTGGAAAGGTTTTCGAGCATTTCGGTGCCGGTGAGGACAGTATAATCTTCACCTCCAGCAACTTTCAAAGCCTAATGCTGATACTTCAAAGTATTGATTTCAAGAAAAACGAGGTTTTCCTAGCCTCCTCTAATGCTCAAGGAAGCGTCATGGGCCTCTTGAAAGAGTATGTTGAAACGGTTAGGGGGAGGCTTGAAGTTCTGGAGGTTGGGGAAGAGGGCTTTGAAGAGAAGCTTAAGGGAGCATTAGCCGGGAAGAGTGTTAAAGCAGCCCTGTTGAACCATGTTTCGGGAGCAACCGGGGCAATTCTTCAGATCGACAAGATAATACCGTTTTTAAAGGAGAAGGGGGTGACGACTATTCTGGACGCTACCTACTCTGCTCAAAGGATTAGGCTCAACCTTCCTAAGACTGGTGTTGACTACGCTTTTTTCAAGTCTGGCAACATGTTCAGCATCGAGGGTATAAGCATACTGTATGCTTCAGAGGAGAGGCGCAGCAGGCTTGAAAAGACCCCGGGCTACTTTATCGTGAAGCAGGCTGAGAGGGAGAACTGCGTCTGCGTCGTAGCGCTGGCAGCAGCTCTAGAGTATATTAACAGGCTTGGCTTCGAAGATGTTTTAAACCATGAGAAAAACCTTGCTGAGGAAATCGTGAACACTGCCGCGGGAGAGGGGGTTACCTTTTACCAGGCTGCGTCGAAAGAGCTTAGGACAGGGATAGTCTCACTGCTGCTCGACCCGGTTCCTTCAAGCCTTCTTCAAGCAATTCTGGAGGACCAGTTCCACATACTCGCCGAATCCGGCAGCTTCGACAGCCCGCTGGTTCTCGGGAAGACGGATGGGAGGGAGGTTCTGAGACTATCGCCCACGGTTTTCAATACTGTTGAGGAGGCTAAGATCGTTGGGGAGAGAATCGCGGAGGTAAGGGAAGCCTATGTTGGGAAAACTTGAAAAACAGGCTTTAGAGGTGGCCTGAAACAGCCCGCCGGTGGGAAAAGACTATTTAACCAGTGTCTGAGGAGGATATGCAGATGACTGCGTACAGTTTCGCAGGGTTTAGGAGGTTGATGCCGGGCTATGACTGTGGGCTCTGCGGCAACGCTACTTGCGCCACGTTTGCACGCAGGCTCCTGCTCGGAGTTAACAGTTTGACGGACTGCCCGATACTCCAGCGCGAGGGATACTCTGAAAACAGGGGTAGGATAGAGGAGATGCTTAAGAAGGGGGTGGTACACTCGTCTCCTTCAATAATTACAGTCCCCGGGTTTAAGACGAAGTACGTGCATCCCAACTATTTTGAGGAGCACTGTGAAAAACTCTCGACAAGATTCCTAGACTATGATGCTTCCCGCCACCTTATCAGCCTGCTTTGGAAGCCTGAGCGGGTTAACGGTGATGGCGTCGAGGTCATAGACACATTCTTCGGAAACCTCAGGTTCCTCGTAACGACGAGCGGGAGGATAGCCGTCAACATTGGGGAGAAGCGGACTGAGGAGAGGGAGCTGGTTTCCATCCTTTACAAGGTTCTCTGGGGCGCAGTAGACTTGCTCCGCAAGGCTGAGTATGCCCCAGGAACGGATGCACCCTTCTCGAGTACGCTGGAGGATGCTGCCTAGACTACAAGCCGCCGCCAGGCCCGTACCTGACTAGAGCCCCCTTCCTGCAGAGAGGGCCTTCGAGAAGCCTGGAGGAGAAGCCAGACCTTATTCTGCCGTCTCTCTCCAAGATCTTTGAGGAAGCTGCTGGAGAGGCCTATGAGGGCTACTTCAGCCAGATTAACGAGATACTCATGGGAATAGGGATGGTTACTGAGGGGCTTGGTAGCAGCCAGTCCGGCAATATAGCCATGTTGAATTCCAAGCACAACCAGCTTATGGGGGAGCTGGTTAAAAACATCGCTTCAGTAAGCGTTGAAGAAGCCTCTAGACTGGTTGTGCTGGCAGGCCTATGCCTCAACATTAAGCGTGCGGTTGAAGCCATGGACGCCCTGTCCTTCCTCTTCGAAGGGAGGGAGGATCCTATTGAAGCCCAAAGGAAGAACGTGAAGGAGGCTGTTGAAATACTCGTGAAAGCATTCAGCTCCCTCAGGCCGAAGAAGGAGAAGGAGCTTGACGACGTGCTTTCGAGATTCAAGCTGCTTAGGATAACTATGGGTGGTGTTGAAAGAATAGGGAACAAAACCATCTCCATACTGGTCTACAAAATAGCTTTCAATGGCTACTGCACAGCAAGGGTTGCCAGAGGCAGTGTGTAGCAATAGGTTATTCCGGGAGGCTTAAAGCCTTCGCAACGTTTTCTGAATCGTAAGAATTGTTTGAATATTTATGGCTCATTTAATTGATTCCTGTCGGCTGGCAGACCCATGGAGGCTAATAATCCTCCCCTACGCTTCGCGTATTAAACGGCTGAAGCTCACGTTATGTGATTACTATGCTGGAATACGGGTTGTAAGCTTGAAATGCGAGCCGGCTTTAAATAATCACCCGCCTTCATCATGATTGGAGGTGGAAGAAAGATGGCTTGGAGGAAAAGAAACGGGGAGAAGAAGATCGACTGGGAGGAGGTTGCGAAAGACCTTCGCGCAGACATCCCCCCAAGAGACCACCGTAACGTAAGAGTCTGCTTCAAGTAGACCCAACCCCGAAATTTATCGTCCACTTTTTCCAATTTTAAAAATCTCCTTATTTGGATCAAGGTTGCGCAATGCGCATGCCTTGAAAACAAGTCTGCTTTAAAAGTCTTCTTAAAACTTATAAGAGTCTTAGAAGACCACTCTCTGGATGGTTAAACGGCAACTATTGATGATTTTTTCCACTCTCTTACTCATAGCGATTATATCTACTTGGGAAAAACCTCTCTCAGCCCAAGTGAGCTACGTGAACTACACTATGGTTTTAAACGTCGGAGTATTTTTCGACCAGCCCCCGCAAAAAACCGTTAATTTCACCATGTGGCTTGGGCCATACGGTTTTTCATGGAGCATGAATCAAACAGGCAGCTTAACTCAGCAGCGGGAAATAAGTTTGGATGCACGCATAGCACAGAATCAGCGTCTACTTCTTCCCTACAGCATCTCGTTGCATACTGATTCATGTCT
>Ga0209102_1000150_pt1 | contig 48202 bp, 45 predicted proteins | sample ConPoolayeHmetaG_FD_185483 | JGI IMG/M metagenome (GOLD analysis project Ga0209102, IMG submission 185483) | Hot spring microbial mat communities from California, USA to study Microbial Dark Matter (Phase II) - Cone Pool mat layer H metaG... ...
CCGATATGACTCCTCCAAGAGCTAGGAGAAACGGAAGCATCCAAGGCTTTATTTTCATTTCGCAGCTCCTCTTCATTATGGTTTTTTGATACATATTTCCGATATGTACTGTTGATTCTTAAAAAAAGGTTTAGGAAATTCCATATTCCTGAAGTCCATAGAAATGTCGAAGGTACTCTACTCCCTTTTCGGTGGTCTTTATCAAGCCGCCATAATTTTTTGAGCCTGTAACTAAGCCCGCCTTTTCCAGTTTTTCCAGGTACTCGTCGAGCATCTTGAAGTTCATGTTAGCTCCGTAAACAATTCTTGTTTTTTTCGCGCCTCTTCGCGCAATTCTCAGGATTTCAGCAACTATTTCTAAGTTGCTTCTTTTTTGGGACAAACTTATTTTCTGTAACATTTTTCTTACCTCACTTTCTAATTGCTGCTCACTGATTTCTAAAGAAGGCTATTTTAAGATTTTCTAACAAAAATAGACAATATTCACCAATATTAGACAAAAAAATCTATGTTTTTCCGTTTTTCAGTAATAAAAACCCCGTTTTCCAACAAAAAGAAAACTCTTGATATATATTTTCAATTCGTGGAAAATATACTAGCATTTTATCCATTTTTGGAAAAATTCGTAAAAAAGAAAAATTTAATAGATAATTCTACCTTCAACTATTTTTTCTTCAGGTATCCCCATTTCAGTTGAAAGCCATCGTTTTATTGCTGTTGTATTAACGACAGTTTTGTAAGATACTTCGCCATCTACTGAAATATCTTCATCATCGTTATCTGATAATGTTTTCCTATCGCTAAACTCACGACTTCTATCTATCCAACGTTTCATAGCGTTGTTTGAAAAGTTTGAAAACAATGAAATCTCGCTCAGATCGCATGAAAATGTAAAGACGAAGAGATCTGTTACAGAACTAAGCATTATCATATCATCTATTATTTCGTAGGCTAAAAGCAGTGAACCTTGGCTTGCACCTTTAAATGCTTGCCAACTTTTACAATTAATAGTAACAAGATGCCCCTTTGTTCCCACAGCACCAATAATGTTCTTTATTTTGTTTCCTCCAAGATGTTCAATTACCTTATCAAGAATTGAGGCTTTTTCCTCAAATTCTGAAATACCTGAACTTAAGGCGTCCAGCCTGTCAATAATCTTTGAAAGAGACTCCTCATGGTCTTTCAGGATACTTATTATTATGTCTAAAACGTCGATTTTTTCTTGATACTCCTTGCTTGCAGGCATCCAAGTTTACCTCTAACACCAAAAAATAAGCAAGCGCTTATTAAGAAGTGAGAAAGAAACCTAAGAAGGAAAAATCTATAAACAAACATATGAATTTCAAAAACATTCCGAAAAAACCTTAAAAAGGCATTAAAAGGGTAACAAATCCAAAGATTTTTGTTATGCTTTGAACCATTTGAATATAAAATATTCGATTTTGTTTTTCTCCAAATTTGGGACAGCTATGATGAACCGTTTTCTAACAGTTGTTGCAAGTCTTCCAGCTTTGACAATTTCGGTTGCTGTTATATTGTCTTTTTGATCTTTAACAGACACCATGTACGGCGCATGGTCTATACCTGGTCCCTCTTTGTACACAGCAAAATCGCAACCATATTTCACTCCTGGCGTAACAATAAGTCCTTGTTCCCTTAGGTTTCTATAAACGGAGTATTTGACGTTAAATTCGTCATATGTTTTTTGAGCTTTAGCTCTAAGAGCTCGAAAATTTAACAGCTTCTTTTCTGATCCTTCAAACACGTTAATCATTTTCTTCTCCAACAGGTACAGTCCTTCCATTAAATCGAGAATAAGAGGAACGTCAAACTCCGAGCTTTTTGGTTTAGGAATTCCAAGAGGCTTACCGAAAAAACCGCATTTAAAAAGTTCAGACCCTTCTTTTGGGTTCCAAATGATTAGAAAATCCTCAACAAATTCAGCTTCAGCAATACCGGGCAAACTATATTTCTCCTATAATGCAAAAGCCAAGATTCTAGCAGCGTCTGAAGCGTCTTCAATTTTGTCAGCTGTATCTTCTAAAAGCTGAATTATGTCTCTCATCAGAAGAAGTGTTTGGATATCCAATTTACTCTCAAGAATAGCAATTTCCAAGCTTCGATACCTATCATCCACCTTCCTCTCCGCAATCTCCACATCTTTGGCTTTCTCTAGAACTTTCGGCGAACCATAGTTTAACATCAAAAAAGTGTCTCTAAGCATCGAGGCAGTGTCAGACACTGCAACAGCGAGGTCAACTATTCCTTGCAAAAGGTTTAATGGAACTTCATATCCTTTCTCCACCATTTGGTAAATCCTAAAGGCTATGCCTTTACAAAAATCAGATATTTCGCTGGTCACGTCTGTGAATCTAAGGAAATCTTCTCGGCTAATCAGTATGGTGCCAATTTCGACGAGTTCTTGAGCGACTGCCCGTTTCGAATCGTCCACTTCATCTCCAAGATCTTGTACTTCCTTGTAAAGTTGTTGCAGAGATGATTTGTCGTTTTTTAAGTAAGCATCCATAATCTGCACAGTTTTTCGATAGATGTTCATAACTTTTCGAAGATGTTCCTGACAAAGACGTAAAGCTCTTCTTTTCGCTCTATGCTCCGCCTCAATTGGGAAAACCAACTGTTTACCGCCTCAAAGTATGTTTATGACAGCTCATAACTTAAGTAAACAACAACCTTAAAAAACCTAACTAGTCTTTTTTAACAAAAAAGAAGTAAAGTTGCCTGTGTTCACGATTTTATAAGTGTAACCCTAAATCTTTAAAGGTTACCTTGTTTCGGAAGAAATCGTAAAGCAATCTGGGTAGATCATCGATTTTTGCTCTAACTTGTTTCCATGATTCTCTGTCTCGGATTGTCACTGTTTCGTCTTCAACAGTTTGATAGTCAACAGTAATGCAGAGCGGAGTTCCAACCTCGTCAAAACGCGCATACCTTCTTCCAATGGAACCTCCGTCATCATACTCAACCGAGAAGCCTTCTCTGACAAGTAATGCGTATAGGGTCCTGGCTTTTTCAGGTAAACCATCTTTGTTAACGAGAGGAAGAACAGCGAGCTGCAAAGGAACTATGTCAAGCGGAAAACTGAGAACCGTCCTTCCCTTCCTTTCGGAGTAAGCATATTCCAACGCTACATATGCTAGTCTATCTGAGCCGAAGCTAGGCTCAATCACATGAGGAATAAATCTTCGACCTGTTTCTTCAGTCTTTTTCTGAATGAAGTTGACGTAGTCCGGAAGAATCTTAAAGTTTCCAAGCATGCAATAACCTTGTTCCTTAAGTGCAAGCGATAATTTTTTCGCGTCAGCTTTAAGAATTAGGCCTATCACTTTTGAAGTTTCTTCCTTAAAAACTGGACCTATTGCAGAATGAACTGGTTTCACTATGAGTTCTGTTTTAACCTTTTTTGTTCTATGTGGCTTAAACACGGTCATGTCGACACCGCTTTCCTGCATGTGCCCTTTAAGGTCGTAATCAGTTCTATAGTTGAACCCTGACACCTCTGTCCATCCCCAACGGTCAAGATAAACCTCTTGATCAAAGAATCTTAAAGTTTCCAAGCATGCAATAACCTTGTTCCTTAAGTGCAAGCGATAATTTTTTCGCGTCAGCTTTAAGAATTAGGCCTATCACTTTTGAAGTTTCTTCCTTAAAAACTGGACCTATTGCAGAATGAACTGGTTTCACTATGAGTTCTGTTTTAACCTTTTTTGTTCTATATGGCTTAAACACGGTCATGTCGACACCGCTTTCCTGCATGTGCCCTTTAAGGTCGTAATCAGTTCTATAGTTGAACCCTGACACCTCTGTCCATCCCCAACGGTCAAGATAAACCTCTTGATCAAAACCTTGAATGGAGTAATGGGCTCTTTCCCAAGCGAATTTTTCGATAAATCTTTGCTTGTCCTCTGGAACTCCTATTTCCTTAAGGAATTTTTTGGCTAAAGCCATAAAATAGGCCTGCCATTCTGTCATGATGTATTTTTTGGACACAGCTTCTTCCACCGAGACTTCAATGACATTGTCTTCATCTTTTATCCTGTCTTTTGTAAGCAGAAGCCTCAACTCTTCATTCTCAAAATTTCCTAAATATGGACATCTAGGGTGTTCGGGGTCTATGAAAAACTCAAGGTCGATTATTGTGAACTCCCTGAGGCGAATCGGTCCCTGACGTGGCGAAATCTCATTTCTTAAAGCGTGACCGATTGTTGCAAAGCCAATAGGCAGTTTTTCTCTTGTTTGCTCGTAAAGACGTTTAAATTCCACAAAAATTCCTTGCGCGGCCTCTGGTCTTCCATATCCAACTGCATCGGAGTATGGTCCTATAGCTGTCTTGAACATCGTTAGAAAGTGTTCAGGAGGACTAAAGTTTCCCCCACATTCTGGGCATTTAACTTCATTTTTCTCAATATAATCTTGGATTTCATTTAGCTGCATTTTATCTGTTTCTTGTGAGCTCATTCTTGCATATTCCTGAAGCAGATGATCAGCTCTGAACCTTTTCTTACAGTTTGTACACTCAACCATAGGCTCTTTGAAACTTTTTACATGCCCAGAGGCAATAAAGACTCTTTCAGGCGTAATTATCGGAGATTCTAGCTCGTATAATCCCAATTTACGTAGAAACTCATCTCGAAATTTGTCCTCAATTTTCCTCTTCATAATGGAGCCTAGAGGTCCCCAATTTATGAATCCACTTGCGCCTCCATATATTTCGTAAGAGGGCCAGAAGAAGCCCCTTCGCCTTGCAAGCTCGCTGATCTTTTCGTACTTATCAACCATTTTCAATTACCGATCCATCCTTCAAAAACCTCGATATTTGAGATTCATCCTCGATATTAGCTTTATCACTTATAAATTTCAGCAATAATCTCAAATTACATGATCTAAAAATACCTTTATAGGATCTTACTCATATAAGGCCCATCATATTCATAACCAAGCCTTTTGTAGTAAGATTTAGTACCCAAAGCACTTGTCACAATTATTTTATTGCATCCATGTTCTTTACTGATTTCTTCAGCTTTTTTAAGAAGCATTTTTCCGTAACCCTTGTGCTGATGTGCCTCGTCGAAATGCCTGCCTACAGGAACAACTGGGCCACAAACTCGAAGCTCCCGAATCAAGGAACACCTTCTTTCTCGAATCTCAGGCCTGTGGGCTTCATTAGATGGGAATCTTAATCTCAGATAACCTAAGAGGACATCGTTATTTTTGTCTTCCACTGAGATGAAATGCTCTGTTCCACTACTGGCGTTGTATGAATTAATAAGAACTTCGACCTGTTCATAGTCGGGCATTATTCTGTCTTTGAGCCATCTGTGCCCAGCTTCTCTACATCGGATGCATCTGCATCTTAAGCCTTCTTTTCTGAGATTATCTGCTACGAGCTCTCTAAGGTTACTCTTGTTCACGCCCTTTTCAATTAGATATGCAGGTATGTCTCTTTGTATACGCATTATTCTAACCCATTTGGGAACCGTTTTCTTTATTTCCGAAATTAGACGTACGGCTTCTTCCGTCGAGTAAGGAACGTACTTACCTTGTTTCCACCATTCGTATAACTTTGTCCCTTTAATAACGAGGCATGGATAAATTTTCAGCATGTCAGGTTTAAAGTCTGAGTCTGAAAAAATCCTTTTGAATCCTTCAATGTCCCTGTCAAAATTGGAACCTGGAAGCCCAGGCATCATGTGATACACTATTTTCAATCCAGAATCCTTGAGTATTCTTGTTGATTCGATAACATGTTTAACTGTGTGACCTCGATTAATAAGTTCATAAATGTCGTCGTAGATGTTTTGGACACCTATTTCAACACGTGTTACGCCAAGAGAAAGCATTTGATCAACATGAGTCTCTCTAGCCCAATCTGGACGAGTCTCAACAGTAACGCCGACGTTTCTTATTTTGCTTGTTTCAGAAAGTTTCTTTGCTTCCTCAAGCGAACTTGAAAAGGTTCCATTAAGCGCGTCAAGACATCCTTTAACAAATTCTTCTTGGTACTCTTTAGGTGTACTTGGAAAAGTTCCACCCATTATTATGAGTTCCACTTTATCGCCACAATGACCAATAGATTGATACTGTTCAATCCTATGTCTAACCTGTTTGTACGCGTCGTAATGGTTCTGTGAACCCCTCATCGCTGCTGGTTCAAGCCCAGTATAGCTTTGAGGAACGCCCTTTACTGGTCCTCCGGGGCAGTAAGCACAAGATTTCCCATGAGGGCATGGCCAAGGTTTCGTCATCACTGCGACGACTGTGACACCGGAAGCAACACGTACAGGTTTCCTACTTAAAATTTTTTGGATTTTTGCCTGTTCATCTATCCCAAGATGCTTCAGTATTTCTGAATTTCGTGGAACTTGGTTTAGGTGATGCTTCTTAGCAATATTAGTTTTTATCTGGTTAACATCGTCTTTGGTTGGTTTCGGAAGATTTTTTAATTTCTCAATGATTTCTAGGGCTATAGTCTTATTCATCAATAGTCATTAAACTGTTTAATGGAGAAAGATAAAAACACTTTCTTGTGCTAGATTCAGGAACAAGAGTACACTACAGTTTTTCTATGAAGCGTGTCTTGCTAAAAATTTGCGATGTTTCTTAAAGGTCTTTCTTAAAGCCAAGCTTACGCTGTCCTGTATTTCTTGTATCTCTTGATAAATTTCCACGTTTTTCATGTTTGGGTAAACATGCGTTTTCTCGTCAATTTTGACATAACGGTCAGTAATCTCTTGAATGCTTATTTTTTCACCTACATAATTTTTGTAAGTCCACATTGCCTGCAAAGCGGCTCCGTAAGCTGCTCCTTCATCTATTTCGAGACAGACGACCTCTGTGCCAAATACGTCAGCAGCTATTTGCCTCCAAGCTGGGTTTTTTGAGCCTCCGCCTGTAAGCCGTATTTGTAAAGGTTTTATGCCTAGTTTTTTCATGCGGTTAAGCCCATAGTTCATGCCTAAGGTAACGCCTTCCATCGATGCCCGTGCGAAATGCTCTTTGTTATAGGTTTTGCTATTAAGACCGTAGAATACTCCTGTGCCATCCGGAATGTTTGGGGTTCTTTCGCCTTCAAAATATGGGAGAAGAATTAAGCCATTTGACCCGGGCGGTGTCTTTTCGACCAACTCACTTAGATCTTCATGCGAAAGGTTAAACAAACCTCTTACAAATTCGGTTGCCACCGTCACATTCATTGTGCATAAAAGAGGAAGCCAAGCGTTTGTTGAATCGCAGAAAGCCGCAATTTCCCCTTCTGGGTCAACAATTGGCACATCTGAATATGCGTAAATGGTGCCTGAGGTGCCAAAACTAGCTGTCACCATTCCCTTTCGCGTGTTTCCAGTTCCGATGGCGCCCATCATGTTGTCGCCGCCTCCAGCACTCACAAGAACACTTTCGTTGAAACCAAATTTTTCAGCAACTTCCTTTCTAACCGTGCCCACAGCTTTGTCGGAACTTTGAATTGGAGGCAACTTCATGTCTAAATCAAAATCAATTGCGTCTACGACCTCTTTGCACCATTTTCTAGTTCGAATATTCATAAGCGCTGTACCTGAGGCGTCACCATACTCCATTACTTTTTTTCCAGTAAGGTAAAAATTAAGGTAGTCATGCGGTAACAAAATCGTATCTAAATGTTCAAAGTTGTGAGGCTCATGCCTTTTCAACCAAAGAATTTTCGAAGCCGTAAATCCAGGTGGAATGGAGAGACCCAAATAATTTATGACGGCTTTTCGACCTCCCAGTTTTATTGTAAGAATCTTACATTCCTCAAATGTGCTTGTGTCATTCCAAAGTTTAACTGGACGAATCACCCTTCCATCTTTGTCAAGAGGAACCAAGCCGTGCTGTTGACCAGAAACACCTATGGCTTTAATAAATTTCGGATCAATTTTTGCTTTACGTAAAGATTGAATGATGGTTTCATATAAGGCGTCAATCCAAACGTTTGGGTCTTGTTCTTTATGTCCAGGTGGAAGACCACCAATCAACCCGTAACTTTTTGCAGCTTTTGATATTACGCGACCTGTTGTCCCGTCTACAATTATAGTTTTGGTGCTTTGTGTGCCATTGTCGATTCCTATAAAAAATTCTCTTTCAACCATTTTCTTCTCACCATTTTTTTACGCTGCAAGTTTTATGTATATGTAGGCATTCTATTATTTGTATTATGATGTTGGTTTCACTATCGATTCTTGACTACGAACAGGATCTTGCGGCAAATTCAAGCGACGTTTCCAAATCCAAGTCCATGCCTCTCATACTTGATTTAATTCAGACGGGAATTATCAGCCGTATTCATATAGACGTTATGAAGCCACCAATGATACCGCATAGAACTGCTTTTCCGATTGAGTTAATTAAATCTTTGTATAAAAGCCTCAGCGACAAAATTCCTTTGGCTGCCCACCTAATGGTCGATAATCCTTATCTCTTTATTGAAGGAATATGCTCATTTGTTCCAAGAGAAAAAAGAGAAACTTTCGAAATCTTCATACAAAGAGAATCCTTCAATTCCGAAGCTGAAACAGTTAAGGCTTTGGAAACATTGAAGAAACGTAATTTTTCATCTGGAATTTGCCTTAACCTGCCAACGTCAACCGATCTTTTAACAGCCAGAATAATTGAGTCTTCAGACATTATTCTTCTTATGACCGTGCCGATGGGAGCAGGTGGACAAGAATATAGCGTGAAAGGATCGAAAAGGATATCTCTTTTTTCAAAAATGTTTCCAGACAAGAAAATAGCTGTTGATGGCGGAATAAATGCAGAAACAATTGTTGAAGCAAAAAAAGCTGGAGCAAAAGTTGCAGTTGTTGGTTCGTTTATTACTCGCAGTGTAAATCCAGTAAAGGCTGCAAATGATTTAAAATTGAAATTGAAACAGTTTTAACAAATAGTTGGTGCTTAACATTTCTTTTGTCTATTTCTGGGAAAGAATACGCCTAGTTTCTCTTTTGTAGTCTTCCACATTAGGTTGCCCAAATGGGTTCACGTTAAGCAAATATCCAAGATAAACTGTTTCCATCATTTTAAACTGCAAAAATTGCCCTATCGAATACTCAGACTTATCTGGTAAAGTAATCTCTATGAAAGGCCTCTTTTTTTCCCTAAAAGCCACTTTTGTTCCTTCGAAAATAGCGTCCATGATGGTTTTCAACGACCTTCCTTGGATTCCTGCCACCAGTTCTTTAATCTCTAAACAACTTGGAACTTTTATAGACGAAAAGTTTTCTTGCACAGAAACAAACGTAGTAAATTTGTCAAATGGACCACCGAGGTAAAGCTGAGCTACGGAATGAAGGTCAGTCGACCCAATGGATACTGTTGGCGTTAATCCGACGTTTACTTTTTCACCTCTCTTGTTATATTCTTTGCCTAGGCTTTCAGCAACAAGCTGTCTATTCCATTTACCAAGAGATTCTAAATCATTTGCAAAAAGGAACAAGTCAAAGATGTTTCTTCCTTGCGTGTAATGCTGAAACTGAACTGCTGCTGATTTTGCTGCGTGATTGCTGTCAATGTCGTCTCCTAAACAAAGGTCTTTAATGTGTTTGGCGCCATTAATAAGCGCCCGGATATTGAGACCTAATAATCCAAGTGGGAACAATCCTACAGCTGAAAAAACAGAAAATCTCCCGCCAACTTTCTGCGGAATTTCAAGTGTGTCAAACCCTTTTTCTACCCCGATCTTCCAAAGTTCTGAACCCTTGTCAGAAGTGACTACAACATAGTTTTCAACGTCTTTTTTGTATTTTTGAAGAACGTCAAAGATGACCTCAAAGTTTGCAGCTGTTTCAGTTGTGGTTCCTGATTTGCTAACACAATTTAAGATTACGTTACTACCATTTGCCAGAGAGTTTTCAATTATTTTTATTATACAATGAATATAATCTTCGTCAACTGTATCAGCGTATAAAATTTTCGTGGATGAATCGAGATTGTTATACAGTTTTCCTAAAACAGCCTCTTGAACAGCTATTGTGCCTAGGTTGCTTCCACCTATACCGACTATAACCAAATAATCCGGGTTCAGCTCCTTCTTTTCTTTAACTAGTTCGGATACCTTTTCCAGCATAGCTTTGTCTTCTGGCAAATTAACAAAGGCTTTTTCGTCTTCGTAACCATTTGAAGTTGCTTCCATCATACTGCAAATTTCAGGCTTTAGTCTCTTAGCAGTTTCATTTATTTCATCTGTTGAAATCAGACAGTCATTAAAGTTGAATTTTATGTCTTTCATTTGTTGCCGCCGACTACTACTGTTCATTTTCGCTAAATAACCTTTTTTGTGTCGGTATGGAAAAAAAGCCCACGAATTGATAATGTTATGGATGAATGTTTGGATCCAAGTCGTTTGGGTCCACAAGCGTCTGCGAAGATGTGCAACCTTCTAATTCGTATATATTTGCTCCGTAGCCATCACAGTCTTCGTCAAGGCATAGTTTCGCTCCTTCCGCATAGTTTACGATCATGTATGCAGAGTGAGGAGAAAGAGTCATGACGTAATAGTTTGAGAAATCATTTACTATTTCGAAATTTAAAAGAACAGTGTCTACTGGTGAGTCGTCGTTGTAAGCATATGGACTGTCACCTGACAAGGAAACAATTAAAGCCCTATTTGAAGGAGTATAAGGCAAATTTAATTGAACATCGATGCTTTTTTCTAAATCTCTATTTATCAAAAGAATAGAGTATCTTTCATTTAGCTTAAACGGATACGAAGCAATCTTTGGCACATCAACTGGATAGTTGTGAACCTTCAAATTATACAGAGAAAAGCCCTCCCACATTGCAATGTGGTTTGCAGCGCTGCCAAAGGGATCGAACGTGCCTGAATCAACTGAACAATCGAGCAGCTCTCCCCTTTGAAGTTCACCATACATTTGCATTGCATAATACACAGGTCTTTTTCGAGCGTGAGGATAGTCGTCCATGAATCCCCATGACCACCCGAATCCTTGAACATAAAAGGCGTTAATTGGGTTGAGACCATTTTTTCTTAGGCTTAAGCTTGCGTCAAGCATTGCTATTGCAGCGCCTAGACTGGTTTCCATGTTTGCTAGTTCGTGGTTGTATGGCTCTCGTTTGAAAACCCCCGTCATTCCATACTCGTAAATTCCGACGTCAACTTTTTTTGGATAGTTCTCTTCAGCCATCTCTTTAAGGCACGATGCGTACTCGTTGATGTATGCTGCTTCACCTAATGCTCTCCGATACCAGACTGCTCTTTTTTCGTCTGAGCCGGTAACGCTTCCTTCGCTGTATCTTTTTTCGTTGGCAGTTTGCCACAACCACCAGTCAGTGTAAACGTAATTCGTAAATTCATGGCCTGGAAAATATCGAGCGACTAATATGAAGTCTATTTCTCCTCCTCCGAAGTTGTCTGCCTCGTTTGTTAAAAATGGGACGTTAAGACCAACATTTGTGTACCATAGTCCGACGCCTATTTTGTTCACGCTTGCGTTCCAGTATGGTGAAGACTTAGCAACCCTTACTGCCTCAGTAACATAATTGGCATACTCAGATGATGTCCATGTCGGTCCATTCCCATTAACTAGAACTTCATTCCCTAATTCGAAGTAAACCTTGTCAAATTTGTCTTTCCAAGATTCAAATCCTGCCTTTTCTCTTAATGCTCCGTACACTGTTGTGTTGTCGCCATACATGTATTCCAATAGAGAAGCAATAGAGCTCGGATTCATGATCAAGTGTTGAGATAAAACATACTCTGGATTTGCGCCTGTTAGCTCACAAAGCTTCAAAAACTGGTTAAAGTCGAACACGTCTCCACCAACGTTGCCATCCCAGTCAACATAATTCGCCAAATCGAACCTATGACCGAAAATGTTTTCAGGTTTCAATGAGTTGCATCCTAATCCGCCATATCTTAGTGTTGATGGCCTAAGCTTTCGTACTTCCTCAATGAAAAGTGTGGAAAGACCCCATTCGTTTATGCCCTCAGAATCATAAAATTGAGCGTCGTCAATCCAAAGTGTGCCAGCTGAAAAAATTTCGATTCTTTCAGAGCTTGCTTGTCCATAATATGGATCTATTGGTGTATAGTTAAATGGAATGACAAATTCCATTTCGTAATATTTCCATTCAGAATCCACGGCGAAGTTCTGAAACACGTCGATGTTGGTGTCACCACTCCAGAATCTTATCCTTAACCTAACATCCTCTGTGAGCCCACTTTGCTTCATCCAGCATCCAAACTTGTAAATCCTGTTTGCTAAAAATGTCCTTCCTGACTGGTACTGTCCAAGTCGCACAGGCTCAACGTAGTTTGTTATCACAATTTTCTGAGAGTATTTTCCGTGAACAAAGTTTCCCAGAGTCCCATCTTTGCTAAGGGTCACATTGCTTCTTGTGCTGTCAGCTGGCCAGTCACCGTCGCTCCAAAGTAGCCAATCGTTAGCCATTTCGCCATATTCAGTGTTTCGATAGGCTTCAAAACCGTAGGTTCCAAGAAAATTCATGTTAGGCGAAGAACTGTACCGCGTGCTAGTTTCAGGAATCTCCAATCCAATACGCATGTCAGGCGACTGCCCAAAATAAGGCGTCGAAGCGATAGTTATTTGAACAAGAGAAGGTTCATAAAAACTTTCGCCACCACTTGGATACAACATAATTTCAATTATCTTGGGAATAACGAGTATAACAAATATAATTATTACAAGAATCGCGAGGATTTTATGTTTTGTAAACAAGGTTCCTCTTACTTTTGAATCCAAACCCATTTTTCCCACAAATTAAATTTGCCTGTTTTTTGTTATCTTAAGAAATAATAATTGACAATATTTTTATAAATCTTTTAGTTTTATCTACATTCTCACTATGTTTTCAATCGGAACTGTTGACGATTTGTTTATAAATATGGTTTTTTCAAGAAATTATGAGGTGAGTACCCAATGAAAATAGCTTTGTGTGGTTTTCTAGGTTCTGGCTGTACAGAAGTGGCTGAAATCCTTGCGGGAGAATTTGGCCTTGAAACCTACAATACATCAAAAGTTTTGAAATCAATTAAAAATCTCGATTCCCTCAGCAGGTCAGGTGAAATTGACATTGATGAGATTCTGAAAAATAAATTAGAAGAGATTCTGAAAATTGACAACATTATTGTCGAAGGAAGGTCTGCTTTTATGATTTTGGACAGAAAAGACGTCATAAAAATTTTTCTTAATTGCTCATTTGAAAACAGAGTGAAACACGTTGCTGAAAGAAGAGGAATAAGCATCGAGGATGCTAAAGACGACGTCCAGAGAAGTGACAAGGAAAGATCACAAATGTATAAAATGTTGTTCGGGAAAGATTGTGCTGATGTTTCAAATTATGACTTCGCGTTAAACACTGATTCAAAAACGTATTCAAGAATCGCAAAAATGATCACTGATCTAATTAAGAATTTGTAAATAAACTGCTCTTTCTTAAAATTAAATTATTTATATAAGATTTTTTATTCCTTGAACAATGTATTGAATGGCAATCGCTGCAATAAACATGGCCATTAATCTAGTGACCACCAAAGAGCCATTATCACCCAAAATCCTGAAAATAGGGGTAATATACCTTAATATTAACCAAACAATTACAAAGGTTATCAAAACTGAAAACACTGTTACTATGACGCCTGATGACTGAAGAATCAAAATCGTTGTAGTTATGGCTCCGGGACCAACGAGAAGCGGAAACCCTATTGGAACAGCTCCGACGCTTTCAGGAGAAGTTGACAACTCATGCCATCCACCTGCAACTAGGAGCCTAATTGCGATTATGAGAAGAAGTAATCCACCAGCAACCATAAAGCTATTTATTGATATGCCAAACAGTATTAGAATTTGTTGCCCAGCGAAAGTGAACAAAAACAAAACTATTAATCCAGTAAGTATTGCGGATCGAAAAATGTTTCTTCTTTTAACCTCATCCACGTTTTTTGTGAGACCGACGAATATAGGTATATTTCCTAACGGGTCAACAACTAAAAAAAGAGCTATTGTTCCTTTCATTAAATCGATAAGAAAAAACGTTAATGCTGAACCTTCAACTGCAGACATAACTCTTATTTACTTTAATTCGTGCTCATAAACTTAAGTCCCTAAGAGATGCGTCAGCATTATTTTATTGTCTTGATGTATTGCGGTACTCATCTACGCGTTAAAACGTTTATTAGGCAAACTATGGGCAAATCTTGAGCGTGAACCTAAACTTCTTAGCCAAACACATCACTTTTCACCATTACGTTCTAAATTACGTTCTAATAAGATCATGCCAAGTTGCTGGGTTTTATAATAAAACATTTTATACTATAATATCTAATGAGTTATAGAAACACTTGTCAACCATTTTAAAGGTTATGAAATAAAAATCGTCTTTCATCAAAAACGTGATATGAAATGAAACGTAAAGGATATTTCATCTGCATAGAAGGACTGGATAAGAGCGGAAAAACCTCGCAGTCAATTTTGCTCGTTGAGGCTTTATGCCGAAAAGGATTCGACGCAGTTTACACAACTGAACCAAGTAATGGGGAAATTGGAAGATTCATCAGAAAATATATTCTACACCGAAAGGACAGAGTTTCACCCATTGTTGAAGCTCTCCTTTTTGCTGCTGACCGAGCCGATCACGTTGAAAATGAAATTAAGCCACTTTTGGATGATGGAAAAATCGTGGTTTCAGATCGATATGTATATTCGTCTCTTGCCTATCAAGGCGCAGCTGGACTGAGTTTGGATTGGATTGAAGCAATCAACAAACACGTACTGCGTCCAGACTTAGCTATTTACATCGATGTCTCAGTCGAAAATTTGGTGAAACGTTATGGAAAAGAAAAATCTGTTATGGAGCAATTCGAAACTCAGAAAAAAGTTAAAAGAATCTACAATAGCCTCGTGAAAGAAGAAAAGCTAATTCCGGTCAATGGTGAACAATCAATAGAATCGGCAGCTAACGAAATTCTAACAATTGTCCTAAATCACCTTAAAGATTAAGCCAATTATCGCCACCTAATTCATTTGAGCCGACGGTTCTTATTGAAACTAGACTTAAAGGGCTCATTTGTTTAGACCGCAGTTCATGATTGATGCTATTAAAAAGGAATTTTACCAATTCCTCAACTGCGAGATGTCTTGGTCCCTTGTCATGATAGACTAACAATTCAACAGCGTTTTCTTTGAAGAGAAATCGTAAAATATAGTAGTCAAACTTTAACGGTCTCCGGTTCACGCCACTAATGATGTAATAACGAACAACGAAAAACAGATCTAACGTAGGTAAAACATTGTTTGAAATTTCTCTTAGGCAGTGTTTTAGGCACTTTAGGTCAAAATAGTTGAAGGTCAGCCCATCAGCAATACCAACATCCATTTTGACATGAATGTTTTGTTTAATAATTTCTGGTATCTCTAAAGGTTTGATTTGTTCATTTAATTCCTGAAGAAAAACAAGCAGTGTTTTTTGTAGTTCTTGAGTTTGGATCTTACATGAGAAAATTACTGCTCCATGGTGAACGTCTGGGAAATTGTCGTATATTCCAATCAATCTTTGCCCTCAAGACATTTGTTTTTGCAGTATCTTTTTGGCTTTATCGAGGTTGTCAAGTAAACTGGACAAAACCGAACTTAATTTTTCTAGCTGATTAAGGTCATCTTCTTTTTGTATTCGACTGTTGATTTCGACTATTTTAGCCATAAGTGTGGATTCCAAATTCTCAATTGACGAAAAAGCTTGAATTTCGCTGATTTGTTCGTTCTCTTTGACCACAACAACTTTTTTCTGGCAACTGGCACACCACAACTCGTTATTCTTCATTCTAAAAAGAGGAGAAGAACACGCTGGGCAAGAAAGTCCAGTCATAGTTGCCCCAGCACGAAGAAGCTCAGCCATCGACTTTATTCCAACATCTGTAGACAAGAAAGTTTCCTCAGAAAAATCATGTTATTTACATTTATAAGGTTTAAAAACAAGGGCCACCTCAGATAGAGAAGCCTTTTTTCAGAAACTTTGATAAGACCTTAAGAAAATAAAAAACAGGTATGAGGGTTAATATTTTGGAAACTAGGATACAAATTTTCCTAAGAAGAATTAGACATAGTACCCTAATTATCGGTGTTCTCAGTCTTTTCTGGTTCCTATATAGGACTGGAACGAAGCCTTCTCGCATCGTTTACCCATGCCAAAGAGCTGCCGCCTCAAACTGTTATGTATTTCTCTTGTATCCAGCATTTGCTTTTATTGCTCATTTCGTTAAGACCGAAGTTCCAAGAGCGTACAACAAGGTAAGCCATTCTCGAAAGGCGTACTTTTTCATTTTAGCTCTAATGTTATCTTTAACAGCAATAAGCTCTGGGCTGGCAATATACAGTAACATACTGTTTGACCCTTTAAGCGTTATAGAAACTCAAACAGAATCTGCCCAGAAAATCTCTGAAGTCTCAGTTGTACAGGTAGAAAACAACGATTTAGAACAGTCTCTTCAAGAAGCACTAGATTATATTGGCGGAATTTCATCCATAATTCCTGAGGGTGCAAAGGTTCTTATCAAACCTAATATTGTCCGTTACCAAGCCCCTCCTGACACCACAGACCCAGCTATAGTTAAGGCTCTTATTGACCTCATCAAACAAAGAAATCCAAGCGTAATATGGGTGGCTGAAGGTAGCGGTGAGGGAAACACAATCGAAAACTTCATGGCTTTGGGGTATTCAGAAATAGCAGATATTTCTGGTGTGGAACTTGTAGATCTTAATTACGGTGACCTTGTCGAGGTTTCCATTCCAGGAGGAGGCTATGTCTTTAACAGTTTTATGTTTAACAAAAAGGTCGTGGAGGCAGATGTGTTCATATCTCTCGCCTGCATGAAAACTCACAGCATAGCTGTTGTAACATTGGGAATGAAGAATCTGGTTGGCATCTCAGCTGGTTCAGTTTATAGCGTTGCTGGTTCTGCTAATCATTGGAGACTTCACGAAGTGGCAGCTGAAAAAGGAGATAATTACCTTGGTGGCGTCATAACAGACCTCAATTTAGCTAGAAAAATAGATTTAACAATTATCGATGGGAGAGTTGCAATGGAGGGGCAGGGGCCACATGATGGGGAACCAGTAAACTTAGGATTAATAATTGTAGGAAAAGATCCAGTGGCTACCGACACTGTGGCATCGACGATAATGGGGTTTGACGCTGAGAAAATTCCAACCCTATCGTTCGCAGCTCAAAAAGGACTTGGCACAAACAACCTAGATAAGATTGAGGTTAAAGGGAAAACCATTAAGGAAGTTTTTCACCCGTTTGCTCCAGCCCAAGGTCACAGCTCATTCCTTTTGATGTCAAATGTTCAGCTTCTTATGTACCGCTGGCGAGGGTTACTATTTTTGCCAGCAGTAACATTTGGATCTCTAACAGTTCTGATCTTCGTCTTGTCCAAACGGTTTCAAAAACATACTATGCAGGATTCAAAAATGAATAATGTAATTGAACCAGTAAAAATGACTGAGTCAAAACCTATACCTGCCAGTGAAGAGAAAAAAGTTATTTTATTTTCTGAAATTTCATCAAAGCAGCTTGAGGAAGAAATTAAAGACAAAATAGCTAAGTTTCAGCTGCATGTAAAACAAATTAAAGAAGCATCAATAAGATTAGAAGAATCTTCCAAGCTTTTACATTCTGGCGAAATTTCACAAAATATATACGAAATTCTGACGGCAGACCTTGCTAAACAGCTGACCAGTTCAGTTGGGACACTCCTCGACATGAAAGAAAATCTTGAATTAGTAAGATCGAGGGTTATGATTGAGAAATCAAAAAACATTGAGACAAAAGCTAAGCCCTCGGCAATCCAAAAACCGCTTCCTACTCAAGCACTTGAGGATCTTCGATATGTAAGAGGATACAAAGACGTTGTTGAAAGCCAATTGTGGACTGGAGCTGGGCAAACAGTTTATTCTCCAACGCTTGGAAAATGGGATACATTAATTTCAGAAATAGACTCTGCACTTTCTTCTCTGCCCATTGATAAAGAACTGAAAATAATAGAAAAATTCCTATTGTTAACAAAAAATGATGCAGTTTACGAGACGAACCATGAAAGGATAGAAAAAACAATTTTGGTATGTAGGCAGCGTTTAAGGGAATTATCGGAAAAATGGGACACAATTAGGCGTACAAAGATTGGGCAACTAGCTGATTTAGAAAGTGAAGCAGAAACAATCAGGGATCAAATGAAAGAAGTTGAAACGAGGTTTTCTGTTGGAGAAATTTCTCAGCAAATTTATGAATTTGAGAATAATAAGTTGCAAAGCAAAATTAAAAATGTTGAGAAAAATATTTCGGAAGTCAAAGGGTTTCTTAACGAAATGGACATGGTCGTTTTTAGGTTAACAGATCTTCTTAAGGGCAGCTTCTAATGTGACATAGTATTGAAGTTGCAGCGAAAAGTCTTTTTAATTACAAGCGTTGGTTCTTTTGTTTCTCCTTAATTTTCTTAACCGCAGCTATTGCATTCTCTATATTGCTTGTTCTGAACAGTATTCGGATTTTTTTATCAGTAAGTTGTATTTTGGCACCACACAAAAAACAGTCAGCAGTTTTTTGCCCATGTTTCGCGTATCTTGGTGAGCTGCAATCAGGACACAAAAATACGATGTAGTCGGTCAGGATTGATCCTCCATTGAACATTCGTAGTGCAGCTAATGAAACATCCACCAGCAATAATTAATATTTATAAGATAAATAGATTAACAAAACAAACCTTAAAAGTGGTGTGAATGTCCAAGAAAGTATATAGTAAAACTGAACTTTATAAAATTGGTTCTGCGCCAACTTATGCTGGAAGAAATCTTGACGAAATTGCCTTCCCACTTGGAGGAATAGGAACTGGCTCCATATCACTTGGTGGTTGGGGGCAGCTTCGAGACTGGGAAATCATGAATAGGCCAGCCAAGGGGTTTGTGGTTCCTCGAGCATTCTTTACATTAAGAGTTAATAACACCGAAAACTCCTCAACCGTCAAAGTACTGCAGGGTCCAGTTGGCGGTTCTTACGTTGGCGAAGGGCACTCACTTGTTTCTTCTCACGACAAAAACGAGCTTGGTCAAGGGTTGCCTCATTTCAGAAAGGCAACATTCACTGGAACATTCCCAATTGCAACATTGAAACTCGAAGATCCCGATGTTCCTGTTAAGGTTATTTTGGAAGCCTTTAATCCTTTTATTCCTTTAAATGATAGGGATTCAAGTATTCCTGTTGCCTTCCTGATTTATAATTTTGAAAACACCAGTGACAAGAAAATTTCAGCAACAGTATATGGCAATCTAACCAATATGATAGGTGACCAGGTTTCCGACGGACGGGTTAATGAAGCGAGAAGAGAAGGCCAAATCACTGGTCTTTATCTAACCAATGCCAAGGTTCCTGTCGAGTCGCCAAAACATGGTTCCATGGTTCTCGCAACAACCTGCTCAAACTCGTTAGTCTGGACTCGCTGGAAAGATACAATGTTATCTAAGTTTTGGGAAATACTGAATAATTCAGAAGGAGGTTTACCAAAAGAAGCTGGCGGCACCGATACTGGAACAGTAGCAGCCAATATAACTATCGAGCCACAGGGAAAAACGCAAGTCGTTTTCATTCTCGCTTGGTATTTCCCAAATTACGAACAGTTCTGGGCTGGTCCTGAAGGGCAAAAAAAGGCTGTTTGGAAAAACTATTACGCAACCCTGTGGAAGGATGCTTGGGATGTTGTAAAATATTCAGCTTTAAACTTTAAACGTCTCTTAGAAGAGACAAGGCTGTTCAGGGATCTATTATTTTCTTCCACATTACCAGCTCATGTCCTGGATGCGGTTAGTTCCCAACTTTCAACCTTAAAGTCAACGACTTGCCTTCGGCTGGAAGATGGAACTTTCTATGGATTTGAAGGCTCCAGTAACACCTGTGGCTGTTGTGAAGGTTCTTGTACTCATGTTTGGAATTATGCTCAGGCTCTTCCTTATCTCTTTCCTAATCTTCAACGGTCGATGTTGGAAGCGCATTTTGCTAACTCGGTTGAAGACGATGGTTTCATGACATTCCGCATGCCCTTGCCTTTGGGAACGAAGGCTAAACCATTCTTTCATCCAGCTGCTGATGGCCAGATGGGTACAGTTCTTCAGGTGTATCGTGAATGGCTTATATCTGGAGATTATGAGTGGCTAAGGTCTATCTGGCCCACCACCAAGAAGATATTAGAGTTCTCTTGGAAGTACTGGGACGTTGATAGAGACGGCATCATGGAGGGAATGCAACATAATACTTACGACATCGAGTTTTACGGACCAAACACGATGATGGGAAGCTTGTATCTCGCTGCTTTACGAGCAGCGCAAAAGATAGCAGAGCAGCTTGGCGAAAAAAAGGAGGCTCGAAAATATCTCAGTATCTTTAAAAAGGGTTCAAGATGGACGGACGAAAACCTTTTCACTGGCGAATATTACGAGCAAAAAGTTAATCCAAAAGCACACCTAGTCTGGCCTAAACATTATCAAGAGTTAACAGAAAAGCATGGCAAGGACGACGTTTTTAAAGAGTGGCCAAAATGGCAATTTGGGAAAGGATGTCTTTCAGATCAATTGATAGGCCAATGGTACGCACATATGCTTGGTTTGGGATACCTTTATAGGCCAACTAACGTCAAAAAAGCATTACGTTCAATATTCAGGTATAATTGGAAGCCAGACCTGTCAAACCACCCGTGTTTTTTAAGGATATACGCAGTTAACGACGAGGCTGGTCTGATTATCTGCACATGGCCAAGAGGGGAACGTCCGGGATATGCTTTCTATTTTGCTGATGAAGTTTGGTGTGGCATAGAATATCAAGTTGCTAGTCACATGATCTATGAAGGAATGATAAAGGAAGGGTTAAGCATATCTATGGGTGTACGCAACCGTCACCGGGGCGACAGACGAAACCCTTGGGACGAATTTGAATGCGGTCACCATTACGCCCGTTCGATGGCAAGCTACGCCCTTTTGCTTGCCTTGACAGGATACAAGTGTTCAGCGCCCAAAAAACGGTTAGGGTTCGCGCCAAAAACAAATCAAAACGACTTTAGAACCTTTTTCTCAACAGCAACAGGATGGGGACTGTATACTCAAAAAATTTGCGAAAATGAAGCTACATTCAATTTGGAGCTTAAATATGGTTCATTGAACTTGGATACTCTTGAACTTCCAAAGGTTAACGCCAAAAGAAACATCGTCGAAGCTACATTGGATGATAAAAAGATCACGGTTGAGATAAAGAGGGACAAGAAGAGCATGGAGGTTCTCTTAGGTTCAATTTTAATAAAGAAAGGCCAAACGTTGAAAATCACAATAAGATAATATAAGATAATTCTACATACAAATGCAGAAAAATCGCTTTACATCCTAAGTAATGAAAAGCTCAGTACGCCATTATTATAAAGCGCATTTTCAACTCTAGGTATGACCCTAACTGGAAGAACGATTTGTTTATAAAACTTCAAGTCCATATATTCCGCTGATATAACAACCAAACTTTCTGAAACCTCGATCTTAATGTTACGTGGATCCAAACCAGGCATGTTAGCCAGTATTGTGACTTTATCTTCAAACACTACAACATCAACAAGCGGCGCAACCACTAGAGGAGCTGAAACAATCGATGTTGGCTGTTCCCTATGCATAAGATGCCTTTTTCTCATCTTTTCAACGCCTACGACCTTCACAACAATTAGCCCAAAAACGAAGCCTCCAATATGAGCCCAAAATGCCACAGATGATGATGTGCCAATGAATGTACCTAGCCCCATTAAAACTTGGTAGATGAACCAAAACCCAAGATAGTAGAAAGCGGGAATGCTTGTAAACGATATTATGTAGATTACGTAGACCACAGTTTTTATTCGAGCATGCGGAAAAAGAAGAATGTAAGCACCCAGCACTGATGCAATAGCTCCTGAAGCTCCGATTGTCGGAATAAAGAGATTTTGTCCCATGTTCATTTGCTGTGAAATTAACGCTGATGCAATGTGAGTAAACTCTGCAAATATGCCGCCCGAAAGGTAAAAAAGTAAATACTTTACGTGACCAAAAGTGTCCTCAACATTATCGCCAAAAACCCAAAGGAAAATCATGTTTCCTATTATGTGCCACAAGTCAGCATGAAAAAACATATGCGTGACTAAGGTCCAAAGGTTTCTTCCCTGAAGAATATCATAAGGGATGGCACCATACATGTAAAAATAATCGTATTGGTTGAATGGCTGAAAAAAGAGAAAAAGAAAAACGACAACGTCGATTGCCACGAGTCCCCAGTTAACAAACGGTTTTCGCGAAGGCCTATTTTCGTCTTGAATTGGAAAAATAGCTGCCATCAACTTAGCCTCTAAACTGAAACTCCGTCATAAACAGTAATGAAACGGTTGAAGGCTAAAAGATTTAGCTTGTTTCCCGATGTTAACCTAATCGCAATTATTAAAAAAGCAATATTATCCTTGTTTGTGCCATAAAAAGAGATGCTCAATGGCCCTTTTATAGACCTGAATACTTGTCAAGTACTCTGAAAGTTTAATTCGCTCGTTTTTTGTGTGACTTAGACTTGAATCGCCCGGCCCGTATGTTGCGACGGGAACCTTCACTTCAGCTCCAAAGACATTCATGTCACCTGTCCCTGTCTTCTTAAGAAACTTAATGGGTTCCCCAACAGTTTCCAATATCGCTCTTCCAAGGGCTTTCATCAAAAGCGTGTTCTTGTCTGCCACAAAAGGCTCAATCCTGTCTGTAACTTGATTTGAAATCGAGACATCCGGATTCTTCTCTTCGTACTTAGTGAAAACGGCCCCGAGTATTTTGATGCTTTGATCGGTTGTTACATAAGGTTGCAGCCTAAAGTCGACATCCATAAAACACACATCCGGGACGCCGCCAGAAGTCCTTTGACTTCTGATTTTGACCAAACAAGGAGTAACTGAGTCGAAAATTCCTTTTTGGCTCCAATTTTCTCTTAATTCGGTCTTAATTTCATTCCACAGTTCAAAGGCTTTTTCAATAGCATTGTCTAGGAGATGTTGAGCTCCAACGTGACCTGATGTTGTTTGAATTTTTATTCTTATGTTGACTCTACCCTTGTAAGCGAACGTAATGTTCTTTATGCCACTTGGTTCACCGAAAATTGCATAATCTATGCCAAAGTTTTCACGAAGCAATTGGCGGATTCCTTTGGCTGTGCTTTCCTCTTCTACAACGCCTGCGACAACAACTTTACCCGTTTTCTCAATAGATTTTAGGCTCCGAGATGCTGAGATCATCGCTGCCAGTGAAGACTTCGCATCAACGGCTCCTCTTCCATATAACAAATCGCCTTCTTTTTTTACTGGAATCCAACCTGTGACTGTATCCATGTGCCCACAAAGAAGAATACTTGGGATTCCTGAACCTATTTCTCCGTAAATGTTTCCAGCCTTGTCCGTGCGGACGTTCTCAAAACCTAGATTCGCAAGCTCGTCTTTAAGGAATTTTGCTAGTCTCTGTTCTTTTCCGCTGGGACTGTAGATTTCAAGCATGTTTTGAAGCAGCTGAATTGACGCTTCGTTATTCATGCATTTTAACTCCATGTCCCTCATAAAACAAATCTCATCATACATTAGGGATTTTCTTGTCTTCCTCAGTGATGATGGGTTCCAAAATTTCAGCCGCCTTTTCTAACTGACCCATTTCAATGACAAGAGGAGGCAGGAAGCGAATGACGTTTTTCCCAGAATACAATAGCAGTAACCCTTTCTCAATAGCCTTTGATAGCACATCGCCAATGAAGGTTCTTGACTCAAGCCCAATCATTAAGCCTAAGCCTCGAACTTCTCTTAAAACGCGGTGGCTCTCAACCATTTCCTGTAGAATTTTTTTGAATCTGTCTCCAAGTGAACGGGATTTTTCAGGTAATTTTTCTTCAATGATCACATCAATCGTTGCGCACGCAGCTGCACAAGCTAGAGGGTTCCCACCAAAGGTGCTTGAATGCTCCCCTACCTCGAGGGAGTTCATTATCTCCTCCTTTGCGATTGTAGCGCCAATCGGTATTCCTCCGCCCATGGATTTTGCGACGCACAATACGTCAGGCGTAACTCCCCAATGTTCGCCAGCCCACATTTTTCCTGTTCGTCCAAACCCTGTTTGAACCTCGTCAAATATGAGGACAACATTTTTGTCGTCGCAGATTTTTCTAATTTCTTCTAAATAGCCTTCAGGAGCAACGTGTATGCCGCCTTCTCCTTGAACCGGCTCAACTATTACTGCTGCGGTTTTTTCAGTGATGGCTTCATAAACTTTTTCCGCTTTCCCAAATGGGACAAACTTGAAGTTTTGGTCTATAAGATGCTGGAAGGCACCTCGATACTTTGGATTATGGGTTGCAGACAAGGCTCCAAGGGTCTTTCCGTGAAATCCTCTCATCATGCTTATGATTTCGGTTTTTTCAGTGTATTTTACCGCAGCTTTCAGGGCGCATTCAACTGATTCTGCTCCGCTGTTGCAGATGAAAACCTTATTCAGTTTTTTCGGAACGATTTTTTCGAGCTTCAGAAGCAGTTCGGCTCTTTTGTCATTATAATATGAACTGTGGCATGAAATTAGCTTTTCACTTTGTTCTTTTATTGCAGCTACAACTTTCGGGTGGCAGTGACCAACCAAGCTTACGCCGTAACTGCTCATACAATCAATGTATTCTTTTCCGTTTACATCCCAAACTGTTGCTCCCTTACCCTTAATGATGGCAACAGGAAACTTTTGATAGACACTTGCCAAAAACGCGTCTTCATACGCTTTAATTTGGGCCTCATTCAAGGGATATCACTGTTCCATTTTTGTGACTTAACGCGTAAGAAACGGGTTCCGCAGCTAAACCAGAAGAAATTATGGCTTCTTTTGCTCCAGCTCTTAACGATTCGATGGAGGCTAAAACCTTCTTGTCCATTCCAGCACCGATCTTTGGCAAAACCTTTTCTGCCTCACTTATGGACAGACTACTTACTAGGCTGCCTTTCAACTGAAGCCCTTCAACATCAGTCAGGAAAACTACTTTGTCAGCCTTTAATGCTCCAGCGATTTGTCCAGCTGCCCTGTCAGCATCCACGTTTAGAAACTCAAAGTCTTCCCCAAGAGCCACGGGAGAAATGACTGGAATGAATCCTCTCTCAACAAGGTAAGTGATAAGTTCAGTGTCAACTTTGAAAATTTTCCCGGTGTATCCGCCGTCTATTATCCGTTTTCTGTCGCGTTCATCGATTATCATAAGCTTTTTCTTGCGTTCAGCCCTGAGCATTCCGGCATCTAAGCCTGCTATGCCTACGGCTTTAACCCCTTTTCTTAGAAGCCAACGAACTATCGTCTTATTGATTTTGCCCGCCATAACCATAGTGAAGATTTCCACAGTCTCCGCATCAGTGTATCTACTTCTTACACCGCCAGGAGACATAATGAAGGTTTGAGGTTTCCCGAGCTTCTCAGCTATTGCGGTAACCTCGTCTCCGCCACCATGCACAATGACAAGCTTCTCATATTTAATAATTTTTTTGATATCATTGGCAAGGTTTTCGTTAAGCCCTTTACTGAAGACATCGCCACCCATTTTTACAACAATCAAGGCTTGTCACCCTAGACCGGATGTAAACCTGTGCTTGCTAATCCCAGTTTTTCGTTCCAGCCACACATTATGTTCATGTCTTGAACAGCTGTTCCAGCTGCGCCCTTCATTAAGTTGTCAAGAGCAGAAAGTAGCACTATCCTGTTCGCGTACTCATCAATCTCGAAACCTATGTCGCAGTAATTTGAGCCAACGACGATCTTAGGATCAGGATATCTAAAAACCCCCTTCTTGTCGTGAACAAGTCTTATGAAAGGCTCTTGACCGTAGAAGCTACGGTACAAACGCCAAATATCAGTTAGCATGACAGGATTTTTAAGAAAAACGTGACAAGTTCCTAGGATTCCTCGAACCATGTTAACAGCGTGTGCGGACATGGCAACCTGAACTCTTTCGCCTGTCAGTATGCTGAGTTCCTGCTCTAATTCTGCTGTGTGACGGTGACCAACAGGCTTGTATGGTCTAACCACACTGTAGTGTTCAGGGTGATGAGATGAAAGTGAAGGTTTTCCACCAGCGCCAGACGAGCCGACCTTGAAGTCGACGACAATTCTGTTTTTTTCAGCAACCTTTGTTTTAACAATTGGAGCCAGAGCCAGAATACCTGTTGCGGCCATGCAGCCAGGAGTTGCCACAAGCTGCGCTTTTTCAATCTCTTTTCTATGGAGTTCAGGTAAACCATAAACTGCTTTTTCTAACAATTCAGGATGTTTATGGGTCCATCCGTACCATTTTGTATAGTCATCTGGGTTTTTCAGTCTGAAGTCTGCACTTAGGTCTATTACCTTTTGACCTGTTTCTAGAAGTTGAGACATAAAACCCGACGAGACGCCATGCGGAGTTGAAACAAACACTAGGTCGCAGCTACCTGCGATTTTTGCTGGGTCAGACATTACAAATTTTAAGCTTGTTTGCCCCCTTAAATTTGGGTGAACTCTGTGTACAAATTCGCCAGCATAACTGTTCGAGGTAACAGCTACAACCTCAACATTTGGATGTCCTAATAGTATTCTAAGTAGCTCTCCGCCAACGTATCCTGAGGCGCCAATAATTGAAACTTTCATTTTTTGACCACTTCGACTGCGTAATTTATTATTTTTGACGGGATATCAACTTTTGTTGCCAAGTATAGTCCTTTGAACTCAACTGTGCTGTTGATTTCATGTACCATAATTCCCTCAGGAGATTCCATGCAGTCAACTGCCAAGATGCCTCCTCCAACTGCTTTAGCTGCTTTTGACGCTATGTTTTCCAGCTCGCTTGTTATTGAACAAGGTTCGCTTGTTCCTCCTCTTGCAACGTTTGTTCTCCATTCATCTTGGGGAGCATATCTGTAAGACGCGGCGACTAATTCGTCTCCAATGACAAGTGCCCGTATGTCTCTTGGTGGCCTCTTCACATATTCCTGAAGATAATAGATTTGATGCAAAGCATTATTCATTTGCTCTCTTGACTCAACAATGGCCTGAGCTGAATCCTTGTCTCGAACTAATGCAATTAGGCGACCCCAACTTCCCACAACTGGCTTCAAAACTGCAGGGTATCCAAGTTTTTCAAGAGCTTCATGTACACCTTTCTCAGTGAATGCGACTAGAGTTTTCGGTGTTGGAATTCCTGCCTTTGTAAGAGCAAGCGTCGTATACAGCTTATTGCCGCATATAAGTGAAACGTTAAAATTATTGATCACGTGAATCCAGGAATTTTCAAGAATTGCAGTTGCATGTAGCCCTCTAAAATAGCTAATGCAGCGTTGGATAACGACTTCGCCGTATTCAGCTATTGTCTTTTTTGGGTTTACACTTGTATCCATGTAAATTGCTTTTGAATCAATGAGCTTTAGGTCTACTCCAGCCTTGGTTGCAGCTCGAATCAGAGCCTTTTCGTCCCATCTGATTCTGTCAAACATTAGTCCTATTTTGCTCATTGATTTCTACTCGCCCCAATCTTCGCCTTCTATCTCTGCTGGTTCAAGGACAACCTTACCGTTAGCACCAATCTTAGTCTCGTAATCCATCCCGCAGTCTGGGCAGCTAACAATTTCACCAGAGATAATGTCCTCTGGAATTTCGATGTCAGCGTCACATTCTGGGCATTTGATTTGGAAGGTTTATACCTCCTTATTTTATCTCAATAGGAAACTGAATATTTTCTTATAAACTTTTCGGAAAAGTAAAAATTTTTTAGAAAATTATATATTATTCTAACATTTTTTAAATTACAAATGTCTAAATATCAGTATTAAATAAAGGGTCATGGAAGGATTAAGCATGAACGAAGAACTCGACAACATTGACAGGACAATTCTTGAAATTCTTCAAAATGACGCTAGAACTCCGCTAAGGAAAATCGCTGAAAGAACAGGAGTAAGCGAGGCTACTATTTTTGCAAGAATAAAGAAACTGATGGAAAAAGGCGTAATAAAAAGGTTTACAACATTAGTTTCCCCAGAACTGTTAGGAAAAAATTTGGCTGCTTTTGTCTTAATCAACGCAAACCCGAAAAAGTTGCAAGTTGTCCTTAACTCTTTACAGAATATGGAGGACGTGTACGAAGTTTATGATGTTACTGGAACTTTCTACATTATAGCCAAAATACGTGCCGAAAACCGTGAAGAATTGGCAAAACTCATTGACCAAATTGGGGAAATAGAAGGTGTAACAAGCACAGAAACAGCGATAGTCCTAAGAGCCATTAAGGAAGAAACTCGCATTAAATTTGAATCAAAAGAATAGAAATCCATGAAACGTATGTTTGCCTAACGTTTTTTTAGGCATTCACCAGAATTAGGATTTTGTCTAAAATTTTTTCTTTTCTCAGCTCTTTTATGTCGTTTAAAATTCTTTCCAATTCATTATATGTTAATGCACCCAATAACCAGACAATTTCTTCAGTAGTAACTGGAATTACCTCAATTTCCCGACTCATTAAAGAATGCCACATAAAGATGTTGATTTCACTTTATTAAAAATACTTTTAGAAAATCTATATAATTATTATGAATTTTGAGTCTATAGGTTTTCCAGTACAGCGTTTGATTTATACTCAAACATTATGTGTAAGTATTATGCAAAACCTAAGAGAAACCCATTATTACTCGAAACTACGTAATTCTATTCAAAAAGAAACTGAAAATGGAGAATCATATTTAAAAATGCACAATACACCCAAAGTATTGATTATTACTGGAACTCCTGGAGTTGGAAAGACGGTTGTTTCAGAATTATTAGCATCTAAGATTGACGCGAAATTAGTTTCCATAGGCGAATTAGTGAAGAAAGAAAAGTTGTACACCGAAATAGACGAGAAAAGGCAAACAATTGTTGCTGACTTAAAAAAAGTTTCGAACCGAATTAGGAAAATCATTTTGTGCTCAACAAAAGCGTTAATTATCGAAGGGCATTACGCCGTCGACGTTGTTCCAAAAAAAGACGTGAGTAAGGTTTTTGTGTTAAGGCGTGACCCAAAGGAGTTGAGAGAAACACTAAGAAACCGCGGATACGGAAACGGTAAAATACACGAGAATCTTGTTGCGGAGATCTTGGACGTTTGCCTATATGATGCAATTAAAAAATGCGGCATAAACAAGGTATGCGAAATCAATGTTACAGGAAAAACAGTTGAGGAAGTAACCGAGGAAATTTTAAAAATTATGCAGGAAAAAAAGAGATGTAGAATACGAATTGTCGATTGGCTTGGCAAACTTTATATTGAAGAGAAAATTGATGAATTTTTAAAAGATTTCTGAAATTAGTGTTCCAGCAATGTTTAACGTTGAATGTTTACCTGTCAAAAAAGATGTTTTTCCCAGATATTGAAAGCGGTATCCCAATTATAACATCAGCGTCTAAAAGTTGCAAGTCCTTTGCTGCTGCACCAGCGGTGTACATGATTCTGTTATCGACATTTAGCTCACTTGCCATCTTCACTGCAGACCCTAATGCGATTCCTAGATCCATTGCCTCAAAAATACATATTGGACCAGCATAGTCCTCACCCTTTTTTTTCTGCACTTTAATAAAGTCTGCGCAAGACAGGTTGCCACAAGCTCCACAATTAAGCGGATTTTCAGGAATCTTAGGCAGGGTTCCTTTGACCCCGATAAGCACTATGACAGGCGATTTTCTCACTGACTGAGCGTCTCTTTTAAACGCTGAAAGAGGATTTCTTTTTTGTTCCACGCGACGTTCCATCATGTCTGCTAACTGGTCTTTTTCCTCACCATAAACGATGGCTGTCTTAATGTTGTCAACTCCACGAGCTTTAGGCGCAGTCCTAGCACTAGCAGCAATCAAATTTGCAGCGGCTAAAATGGCTTGTTCTTCAACTTGGAAACCTTTCGCAACAGGCATAACACATAAACCTCGCAAGAATCTACGTAATTCTGAATCTACCTCGTAGCAATTAAGATTTACTCCAACTTCTATGAAAAATAAAACAGCAACTTAAAAAGTCAAGTCTGTAAAAAGGTCAAAAAATCTAGCCTCCAATTTATAAAGGTATATATAGCCTCCCCCCTCTAAGGCTCAGAGCAGAATTACTGTTAATGTCAGAACTACTGCACATAAATTCAACTTAGAATCTTGTAAAGGATTATATAAGTCATTAATAAATAGACATGACGGTTACATCAAACTTCTCATGATTTCAAATCTTGATAGAAGCACAATTCCTCTTCGATTAGCATAAGCTTTTGCATGTTCACTAAATTTTTCCGCAACCAAAATTGGATTTGAAAATCCAGCGTGTTGCGAAGCCTTATCCATATTGATGACTATATTAACTCCCACAGTTCTGTTCCAATCTTTAATCCTAACAGGGTGAACTTCTTTTCGCTTACTGACAACAAGATCGAATTCAGAAAAGTTGTCATCATTAACTTGGTTTCTTTTAACCTCATATCCTCTTCTCATAAAATATTCAACTGTCAGGTTCATGAGAGACTTTCGCGCCACGTTTTTCCCACATCCAATAAATAACAGTATATAATAAAAAACCTTTTCATACGAGATCCATAAAACAATAAACCAAATTTGTTTTATTTAATCTCTTTAGAACATTCTCTCTCTAAAGGTAAGGAAACTACAAATGTCGAGCCCTTTCCGACCTCACTTTCAACATTAATAGTGCCTCCATGAGCTTCAACTAAACGTTTACAAACAGCCAACCCAAACCCTTGACCTTTAGCCTTAGTTGTAAACAAGGGAGTAAACATTTTCCCCAAATTCTCCCTAATAATACCCACTCCAGTATCAGACACATAAATTGTTACACTATCCTTTCCTTTAGAGGCGGAAACCGTTAATTTTCCACCATCAGGCATGGCTTGAACTGCATTTGTAAAAAGGTTAACAAAAACTCTTCTCATCAACAAAGTATCCAGCATCAAACTTGGAAAATCTTCAGGTATTCTGACATGAACCTCAATGTTTTCTTTTATTTGAATTGATGAAAGAGCTTCATCAACAAGTTCTCGAAGGTTAACCTCCGTTGGCTCAACCTTAATAGGTTTAGCGAAATCCTGAAGGTCTGAAACGATTTTGTTCATATATTGTGCCTGCTCACTTATTATGCCAACTTGTTCATGGAGAGACTTTTTCTGCTCAGATGGAATAGAAGCCGAATCAATCATCTTTCTTAACAAATATACGGAATAGAAAATGACTTGGAGAGGATTACGTAAATCATGCCCAACCATCCCCGCCGTCTCCCCTATTGCAGCCAAGCGTTCACTTTCCAGAAGCCGCTTTTGAGTTTCCTTGAGCTCTGACGTCCTAGTTTCAACCAACCCTTTTAGATAATCATAATACAACTGCTGAACTTGAACCCGGGGAACCTTAACAGCCAGCCTTTCTAAAAATAGATAGTAAATGTTTAACTCATTCGCCTTATCCTTATTCAACGAAAAAACTCGTTGAAGCACATCAAATATATCCCATGTCTCAACATCGGGACTTGTTAGAATTCTTTCATACACCCATGTGGCAAAGGCGTTAAACCCTTCAATAAGAATTGGCAGCCGCTCCTCTTTCGGAATGTTCGCTAAGGAATTTTTTACGTCAGCCACAGATATTTCGCCATACTCACTTATCTTAACATCTCTTGTTGCGCGATACATAGAAAGTTGCTTTCTGAGTTCTGACGGATTCGACGTTTTTGCCAATACAGGAAGCAAGATGCGCTTAAAGATTTTCAAACTTGCGTCTATGGGATCTAAGCCTTCCAAAGATCTATCTTCATCAATCCAGAACAGAAGCTTTCCACCAGCAATTCCGTAGATCAAGTCTGATTCCCTAAGAAAATCCTCATTCTCAGTTACAACCTTCTTAATTTCATCCCCCAGAATATGGTATGCTGAGTTAAGAACGCGCAAGTAAAAGTCAACAACTTCAGTTCCCTTAAAAATCCAGCTTAAAAACTTTAGATTTCTGTTAATCAATTGGTGAATGTCAAAACCTTCAGTTAGTGTAAACGATATTTTGTTTTCAGATATCGCAACTTGGTTTCCAATTCCAGAGTCATTTATGAAGTCAATAAACTTGAATGATTCTTCACCTAAACTTGTGCCCGACGTGAAATTGTAGAGAATTGTAAGAAATGAAGAATAAACCGTAGAGAAGTCTCTAGCTTCACCTCGCATCAAAACAGGAATCTTTTCTTCCTCAATACGAACAGCATACACTAAAAAAAGAAAAGTCAAAAAATTGAGAACCCCGCCAAGAGGTGGAAAACTTGGATACAAAGTGAACAGAAAATTAGTCAACGAAAATCCAACAGCTTGAAAAGACACGAAACTAGAAAGAAGAATGAGATATTTTTTTCTAAGCGAACTTGACCTTGCTTTCATCAAAAGATTAAATAGAGCGAAAATAATCGCAGCAATATATCCTATGTAAAAAATGGAAAATACGACCACTTGAGGACTAAATTCAATTAAACGATAAGACCAACCAAATTCCGTCAAGACAAATTCGTGGGAAGGTAAAGATGAAACAGCAAGAAGCACGCTTATAGTAGTAAGAATAGAAATTATGTATAAAACTCTCTTTTTCTTTTGGATACTTAAGAAAGTCAGTAGATAAGGAGCAAACCTAAGATTATTAACAACCAACACAGCAGCATAATAAAAAGCAGAAACTTCAGCACTGGAAGCTGTTCTATGAAGAAAAGTGGTAATCTCCCATAAAGAAACAAGTATACCAAACGTAAAAATGCACTTCAGGGCAAACGTTCTTGGATACCTAAGTAACAAATATATTGAAGTTAAAAGCGAAAGTGCTCCAGCAACCAAATATTGAAAAAGCCATAATGAAAAAACTATTTCTGACAAGGCTAAGCACTTCTCAACGTTTCGTAGACTTCCATTCTATCAGGCGGAATCAATTGAGGCGGCTTGTATTGACCCATTGGAACGCCCATTTTTGCTTTGATTGCTGAGTATCGAAGAAAAGCTCCTGGTCGCAAATATTCAACTTTTATAGCTTCAGAAGGGTCTTTAATATTAAAGTCAGTAACGTATTTCCTAAAGTCTCCAACTGTATCTTTTAACGCTTCAAAGATAATTTTCTCAGCTTTTTCCTCCGAATACGGCCACACTTTTTCCATTAGAAAGCAAAGACGCTCTTTAGGCTTTAGAAGCTTGGCAACAGCCCATTTATCTGACGATTTTAAACCAGCTTTAACAAGAACTTGAACTATCATTTGTGGAGTTACACGGTAATAACCATAAACGTCAATGATGTCTTGTTTTCGTCCCTCAAAACTGAAAACAGGCATTCCATCGTCTCTGAAATCAATTACTCTAAAATAGTCATCCATCGAGTATCTGAAAATAATAGATCCAAAGGGAGTTATTATTAAATTATAAGTTTCTCCTTTTTTCAACTCATCCAGATCCTTAATTTCCCCATCTTCAGTTTGAAACTCTAAGTAGCTGGTGATCAAGTTCGGAATAAGATCCGTTTTTCTATCCGGATCACCTTTCATTAAATTACCAGCTTCAGTTGCTCCATAAGCATGTAAAGGTACCAAATTGAACTCTCTTTTGAAAAACTCTATGTACAATTGTGTGTCCATTCCGCCTACAACTATGCCTTTTAGCGGCATATAATCCGTTATTGCCTTTTTTTGTTTCCCACTTAACTTACATTGCATTAATTTAAGCATGAGCAAGATTTTCTTCAAGCCAAAACTCATTGATTGATAATATTCTTGATAAAATTCCTCTGGATCAACGAAATATTTACAAATCATATAAAACATTGATCCTACGCCGCCGGCTACATCGAGCTTTTTTCCCTTCTCAATCAGTCTAAGCATAAGATAGAACTTTTTCTTCATATCCGTAAGGTTATCAGTAACCTCAAGTGGCGGAACCAAATTGAAATAATTACGCGTAATTAATGTACCCCAACCAGAAGTATAAGGTACAGGCGCCGTCAAATTCAGAGCGGTGTCTCCTGCCTTTAATTTCGTTTCACCCCAAGAATCGCTACAGGAAACCAAAATAGTTGCCATAACCATCTTATCGAAATTTTCACGAAGCGTTCTTCCATTTGCAATCCACTTACTAAGTCCAGTAGTACCAGTTGTCTTGGCACAAAACTCAAAGGGCTCAACCATGTAACGGTCAAGAAAAGCCCCCGCTTGACGACTAACACGTAGATAATAATTCCCAAGAAGCTCATTTGGCCCTCTTGGATTTTTCTCCACCACCTCAGTCATCTTTTGACCAAATTCAGCTAACATTGAATAGTCATTATATGTTGTTACGAGCACATCACGATGGCTCTGAACATCACTTTTGCATAGCATTTTTGCCAAGTCGGTTTCTTTCCATTTTTCGAAGTATTTCTTCATTCGGTGTTTGTTGTATTCTAGCTGTTCCGAGAAGGGTTTCTCGTAGAAACTGCAGTACTTCTTCCACAGATCAATTTCAACCATTTCGATTCAACTTATTATCGTGAATTCTTTAAAAAGAATAACATCGTGATTATTAATAGTTACGAACATAAAATCAAGACAGACAACAGTGTAGCCTTTTACATAGTATTGTTCACTTCATAAAAACTTATTGTCACAAACATATTAAAAGATCCAGAGAAAACAAGATTAAAATTATGTCATATTGATCTAGCCAAAATTCACAAAGATAAAATAAATAATCAATATATGGCGCCGGGGAAGGGATTCGAACCCTTGCGACTCGAGGAGTCACTGGATCTCGAGTCCAGCGCATTTCCGCTCTGCCACCCCTTGTTGAGCCTTTTGCAGGTTTGGCAACGGGTCTTCCCGGCGTTGATTAAATTCCTATTTCAAAAGCGTTGTTTGTGTCTTTTAAATTTTTGTTGGCATCAACATTATTCCAAAAGGTATTTCTCCTAGACTCTATGTAATATCCATAATTGATAGTTGGAGTGAGATTATGCCCTATTGCCCCGAATGTGGAGGCGAGATGCATTATATGAGCGTTACAAAGCGCTATACATGTAAAAGTTGCGGGTTAACTCTTACCCATCAGGAACTAATGGAAATGCGTGATCGACAAAGAAGCCATGAAGAACCTAAGGAAGACGAACGTAAAAGGTTGCGGAAAGAATACCTTGAGTGGTGGCTTTCAAAAAAGAAATAAGAATAACCAGAATCAATGCCTAAATTTTTGCCCTTTATACTGTAGGTTTTTAAAGAAAACTTCTTACTAAATAATGGTCAATGTCTTTAATGACTTTCACGGGATGGTTAAAAATGGCAAATCGTAATGTTGAGATTATATGTGTTGGAAACGAGTTACTCATAGGCAAAACACTTAATACAAATGCACATTGGCTTGCCAAAAGAATAACGTCTCTTGGACTAACCGTTAACAGAATAACAGTTGTCGGAGATAACCTTAATGATATTTCAGCAATAATTAAAGAAGCAATTCAACGAACTCCTTGTTTTATTATCACAACTGGAGGCTTAGGACCAACATTTGATGACATGACCCTTGAGGGGATAGCGAAGGGATTAGGAAGAGAACTTGAAGAGAATCAAGAAGCAATGGATATGGTGAGAAAAAAATATGAACGTTATGTTGCTGAAGGTAGGATAGACAAGTATGAAATGACGCCTTACAGAAAAAAAATGGCAAAACTTCCAAAAGACGCTATGCCCTTGCCAAATCCAGTAGGTACAGCCCCGGGAGTTTTGATAAACGAGAGTCAAGTTAAAATAATTGTACTTCCTGGCGTACCATCAGAAATGATGGCAATATTTGATGAATCAGTTGCACCAATAATGAGGAAAAATTCAGGCGACTTAATGTTTTTCGAGGCAAGTCTTGATGTTAAGGAGATGCCTGAGTCGCAATTGGCACCATTAATCGATGAGGTCATGCGAGACAATCCATACATTTACATCAAATCTCATCCTCAGGCTTCAGAAAAAGTTCCACATCTTGAACTTCATCTTTCAACTACATCCATCGACCCGAAAATTGCCCGTCAAAGAATGAGTAAAGCGATTGTTCAAATCTCCGAAATGATTAAAGGAAAAGGCGGCAAAGTTAAGCCCATTATGTCCTAATATTACCATTAATATTGTCAAAGGAGGATTAAAATGGTTTTTACCGCATTCATAGTAGGAACCGCAGGTTCAGGGAAATCGCAGCTAACATCCTCCTTTGCAGAAAGAATGATAGAAGAGAAACAAAAAGTCGCTACCATGAATCTTGATCCTGGCGTCACTGTCTTACCATATTCTCCCGACATTGATATTCGAGACTACATCACAATTGAGGCAGTAATGGAGGAGTATGGTCTTGGTCCAAATGGAGCACTTTTGATGGCTGCTGATCTAATTGCTGGTGAAATTGAGAGACTAAAAAGGGAAATTGAGGACATTGAGCCTGATCTCCTAATCGTTGACACACCAGGACAAATGGAACTCTTTGCGTTTAGAGTAAGCGGACCTTATATAGCTCAAACCATAAGTGATGAACCAAAGGCAATTGTTTATCTTTTTGACTCAGTTTTTTCCTCGAATCCTCTTAATTACGTTTCTAATATGTTACTTTCAGCAGCTGTCTACACACGGTTTCTACTTCCCCAGCTGCATGTTTTATCAAAATGTGATTTACTTCCGGAATCTGATTTAGAATCAATTCTTGAATGGTCTGAGAACTTTGAATCCTTAGAACTGGCAATTAATGAAAGCCTTGAGGGGACAAAAAGGCTACTTAGCCAAAGAATGAGTGAAGCTATACACGAATTAGATTTGAGTTTTCCCATGATTCCTATTTCATCAAAAACACATGAAGGGTTAATTGAGTTGAATGGAGCTTTGGAAAGAGTATTTACTGGAGGAGAAAAATTCACCTATTAAACTACAAAAACTATTGTAACAATGTCCATGCAGCTGCCAATGCTCCGTACTCAGCATCCTTCAGTGTTGTCGCGCACCCAATAATTATTACGTCATTTTCTATGGGATTCATAAGTTGTTGTATTTGATCAAATGCCTTTGGATAGTCCGAAGATATATCTGAACTAATTGCTGGAAGAACAATCCTGCCACCCTTCTTAACTAGAGTTATTGCACCTAAAGCTCCAGCCTTAACTGCTGCATCACGTTGCTCCAGCCCTTTTTTTACAATTCCTGCTTTATTCTTAATTAAAATAGCCACATTATATGCTGCAAAAGTCAATTCATTGGCTTCAATCCTCATCTTTCGAGGAACAACGGACTTTAGATGTTTCCAAAGTTTTTCACCCTTCCTAGATAAACTACAACCTGTACGCGAAGACATGATCAAATGATCTCTCAAAAGACGAGAAATAAGCGTTCTAGTTGCTCCTTCACCTAACCCTAGTTTTTTAGACAGCATTGCCCGACCAATTGAACCTTCATCCGAAATTACCTCAAGCGCTCTTATAACATCAAAAACTGTAAAAGAGGAAGACGGTCCTAAACTTTTTTGCTGCAAGATTTTCTCAAAACAAACTTTAGAAAACATATTTTCCTCACAATAATGTAATTTTTAGACCTATATTTCCTTTGCCGAACAGCAAACTCTAAATAACATCAAAAATCTTTATTTCCAAGTAACCCAAATGAAACCACATGGGCCCGTAGCTCAGCAAGGATAGAGCACCGGGCTTTTAACCCGGGGGTCGTGGGTTCAATTCCCGCCGGGCCCGTCATTTAAAAACATATTCATATACTCGATTTTCAAAAAAGTTATTACCTGATTTTGTTAATTATTTGAGAAACAACGGTGAGAAAAGTGGCAGCTGAAAGGAAATTATGGATAAGCCGTGATTATCTAAAATGTTCAGGTTGCAGAAGATGTGAGATTGCTTGTTCTTTGCATCATGAAGGCCAAATATGGCCGGAAGCCTCAAGGATAAGAGTGTTTATGCTTGTTCCAGGAGTTGAAATCCCACATTTTTGTGCCCAATGCAGAGAATACTATTGTGTAAATGCGTGCCCTTTTGAAGCTTTATCTGTAGATGAAAAAACTTCAGCAGTAATTGTCGACAAAAATAAGTGCACAGCCTGTGGAGCATGCATAAAAGCTTGCCCAGGTAAGATACCTCACATTCACCCTAAAGAGAACTATGCACTTATCTGTGACTTATGCAAAGGCGATCCCAAATGCGTAAAAGCTTGTGAAAAAGCTGGGTTTAATGCCCTACGATTAGTGAAAGAATTTCCATCGATTCATCGAAGCCTTTTTGCCAGAACGCCCGAAGACCTTACTTGTGATGTTGCTGAGAACTTATATGCCGAAAAAGCTGAGGAGGTAGTTTGAAATGGTTGGAGGATACGCTGGAAAGTTTCTAGAAATAGATCTTACCAGTCAAAAAATTTCTGAGACCCGTTTTCCAAATGAAATTCTAAGGCAATACATTGGAGGCAGAGGTTTAGGAACAAGAATTCTTTGGGACAGGTTAGGTTCAAAATGGGAAGAGATCGACCCACTCGGTCCAGAGAACCTTTTTTTGGCTCTCACTGGACCTCTTACTGGATATTTTCACGGTGCACGAATATGCATTACGGGCAAATCTCCCCAAAGTAATGGCATAATTGGATCAACGGTGAGTGGTGAGTTTCCTATAGAACTTAAATGCGCTGGTTGGGATGGAATAATTATCTCCGGCAGAGCTGAAGAGCCTATTTACCTCCTCATTGACAATGAGGACGGCCAAATAAAAAATGCTAAACATATGTGGCAAAAGGATGGCAAAACAACACTAAGAATTCTAATAAAAGAAGTTAGGGAAGAATTAGGTAAACGATATGCAAAGCATGGAGTATTGAAAGAACCTGGCATACTTTATAATGGCCCAGCGGGCGATAATTGCGTTCGAGTTGCTGCTGTTCTTCAAAAATGGAGCCACGCTGCCGGATATGGTGGATATGGAGCAGTAATGGGGTCTAAGAACTTAAAAGCAATAGTAGCTAAGGGAACCGGCCCACTTCCTGCTGTGGCATATCCAGAAAAATTAGAAAAATTATTGGAAAAATACGAAAATGTTGCGCTTTCTGAAGAACGGGATCGAGTTCGCCGTTGGGGAACAGGATACGCTGGCTATGAGGTGGGAGCTGATAGGAGTTCAGAACCAATTCGAAACTGGCAGGAAGAGTGGCATGACGAGAAATCAATAGGTGGACCTAGATTTGATCTTAGGTATTGGGTGAAGCGGTACTGGGGAGATTATGGTTGTGCAATAACTTGTATGAAACTAGCAGTCGTCAAAGCAGGCCCATACAAAGGAGCTATAACAGACAATCCAGATTATGAGCTAGAAGCGTATCTTGGTCCTAACCTTGGTGTGTTCGATGCTGGAGGCATCATTTACCTAAGCTCATTGATTGACGAACTTGGACTTTCTGGAATAAATGGTGGAAACCTTCTAGCGTTCACAACTGAGTTGTTTGAAAAAGGTGTCATAACGAAAAATGATTTGGATGGACTAGAACCCAAATGGGGTGATATAGACAGCTTAGCAGAATTAGCCAAGAGAATAACGAATAGGAAGGGTAGATACTTTGACATATTAGCCGAAGGAACCTATAGAGCCGCAATAAAAATTTCAGAATTGAAAGGCATTAACGTGCTTCCGTATGCTGTACATGTTAAGGGCGTTGAGGTAGGCGCTCACGGAATACGAAGTGACGAAGATTATACTCACGATATATGTTATGCTTGTTCAGTTCAGGGTGGGGATCATACCTCAACCGTAAGAGACGCTTACGATGACATGAACACTGTATTTCACGATTCTGCTGTTTATTGCGCTGTAATCGCTTGGGGTGGAGGTTTGGACGGTCTTGATTGGGAGTTCCTTAAATCAATAACGGGATGGAATATCACACAAGAAGAATGGAAAAAAGAATTAAGTCACAGAATCATTCATATTCAAAGGGCAGCTGAATTATTAGGTGGACCAGATTTAAGGTGGAACCCTTCAAAAGATGACGATAATCCTCCAAGGTTCTATGAACCATTGCCGTCTGGACCCTTTAAAGGCTCATTTATAAGTAAAGAAGTAATAGAAAAAAGAAAACAGGAATACTACGAAGCAATAGGATGGGACAAAAACGGAATACCTAAATCGGACGTACTAAAGAAACTGAACCTGCAAGATGTAGATAAAGCCCTAGAGAAAATTCGATAGTCAGTCTTTCTGAAACCAATTTGCTTTCTTTGAAAAAATCAAAAAGGCGTCACAATAAAATGAGGGTGATTGTAAAGGGATATGGAGACATGAAACGATTCTTAAGCCGCCAATCAATATTGGAGCTTAAAGAGGGAGCGAAAATTAAAGACCTCATAGTTGCTCTTGGCGGAAATGTTATAACGTCAAAAACTGCTTACTTAGATGGTTACAAGCTGGAAGACTCAACGATGATCGTTCTTGTCAATGGCCGTAACATTCATGCGCTTGACGGGTATGACACGATTCTCAAGGAAGGCGATTTTGTGACATTTGTGCCAGTTTTAATCGGAGGATAAAAGGCAACTAGTTCCTCTAGCAATATTTTTGAGAAAATCATTCACACGGTTTGTTCTGTGTCACCTATTGTTGCAGGAGCGGGCGTTGATGGTTTCTTTCTTCGCTTCCTTAACGCTATCTTTATTGCTTCGACAACTGGCGGAATAATGACAGCCAGAGAAAAAATTAAGATAAATGGGTTAATAACAAAAGTTTCATCCACAAATAGTTCGCTAAGATATTTGCCAAAGTTAAACTCCGAAATAATTACGCATTTCTCAGATTCTTTTCTTTGTTCACCAAAATCACTTAAATATGTTGCCGATGCAGGTGTCAATGTGTAAACACCATTTGATGTAATCTTCACGACGTAAGAGATTGATTTCGTCTCATTTGGTTCAAGTTTGGCCCAGCTTCCGCTTGTTTGACCTGAAACAATAAGAGCTGTAAGTGGATATGATGCAATAGTTCTAGAATCGTCAAGGTTAACGTTGTTTACAGTTATATCGCCAAGGTTCTTAATAGTCACTGTGACTGTGACTGTTCCATCTGGATTTGTTGTGGAAGGCGAAACAGTTTTTGTAATTACTATGTTAGGAGGGAACCTCGCTACGAAACCAATTTGAAGGTCAGTATACACTTCTCCTGGATTAACCTTCAATATTATAGTGTTGCCATAAACTTCAGCCCCTATAGGATTGACACTTAAATTAGTAGCATTTACAGTTTCAGGAATAGAAACCACGATATAAGAGCCGTTTGGCAAATTCGATGAGATTGGCACCGTGAATTCCAGAATTTCTTGCAAACTAAACGTGAAAGTTTGAGTTCCGGTGAAGAAGTTTTGGGACCACTCCGCATAGTTTATCGCTAAAGCAATTAATCCACCCTCATCATCAATTTCAAGACCAAATCCGCCAAGTGTTTCTAAGTTAATTATCCCTACTACAGCAACGAAAGGTTTTGAAACAACTTCATCCGGGGAAACTAAAGATAATACACCATTTCCAGGTAACATTGAACGGAATTTCAAGTACCCCTCTTCAGTAGTCATGCCTTCAGAAATATCGTAAAACGCGACATTTAACGATAGATTCTCTGTTGGAATTTGTAAAGCGGTCACTTTTTTGAAATGAATTCCCAAAGCTGTTTCAAATTTGGAAACAACGGTTTGAATTTGAGTTTCAGATTCTGAATTGGTTGATAGCACTATGAATCCTTGATTTGGAATAAATGGTAAAAACTGTTGAAGCTCCTGTGGAATACCTTCTGGCAAGGTTAATTCTCCTCCCCTTACCAAGAATCCAGCAAACACGATTCCTTGAAGATCATCAGCTGATAAAGAAACACCCATATCTGCAGGATTTGAGCTTCCGTAACCGCAGATCAGCGACAGACTTCCATCATTTTGTATAATAGTCCATATAAAATCTCCTTTGAGCATCTCTAGAACTCCGCCTAAATCTTCACCCAAATCTTGGGTTGCAAGAGAACCTTTAAAGGCACTATCTAATTTTTTAGGCGTATTGCATGATGCTAGTGGAACTTCAAAAAGTGCTAAACAAACCACGCTTAACGCAAGTATTTTTATGCTAAGGTTTGACGGTGATGCAAAGGCTTTCTTTTTTCTAAACCTTGGAAGTATCTTTGAGACTGTTAATCCGCCTACGACACTGGAAACGCAGAATATTACAGGGTTGATGATTAAATTGATTATAAGATGTGTGACGGTTCCAACGGTTCCAAACAAACCACCCATTCCAAAACCCATTCCGCTTGATGCTCCACTGAACAAGTTTTCGAGAATTGAAGGCAAATAATCCGACACTAATGGAAGAGAAAGCAGGTCAGATATTGATGCGCCAGGAGGCAGACTGGGTAAGCTCAATGATTCAGAAGAGCTAAATACTCTAATAATCATAGGGTAAATGTTTGCTCCAATAAAAAGAAAGAGTGTTAAGAAAACTAAAAATGCAAGTAGAATAGATCTTTTAATTCCACCTCTTCCAACAGCACCACAAACGAACCCTGAAACAATATGAGCCGTCAATATTGGAAAATATTTTGTCGCCGGTGCAAACAAAATATAGGACAACATAAGGACTGGCATAAGATTTTGCCCTAATATTGGGCCAAACCAGTTTACTACGACTTGAAAATTTTGGGGAAAAGAAACTATCATGAAAAATAGTAACAATCCAGTACCCGTGAGCCAACCAAAATATTTCTCGAGCATTACTAAATCTCCTCATGGTTTGAAAATATTTATATATTTTTTATAACCCTTATTAATATAATTTTCTTCTTTCGAAATAGTCATAGATTAGCTAGTATTAAGTAGAATTCTCTACGATTAAAGGCTTGTAAGAATTTTATAGAAAATTAAATTGTTGTTATGCTATATTTATGTAGATTTGTTCGTTGCCTTTTATGTCAACTCCTTTTAATGCTGAAACAAGGCCTAAAATCGTTTTTTGAATTCGTTTTTTGAATTATTTCCGCAACAAATGGTTGAATAGGAACTTCACTACCACCAACTTTTAATGTGGCCTTAAGTTTCGATTTGGCTCTCAAAAGAAAGCAGTCATCCAGCTTAGATTCTTCCCTAAATATAGCCTCAGCAAGATCCCAGCACGAATCTTTTCCACATTTTCGACAATCTAGGCCTGCCAATTGTTTGTAAATTTCCATAATTCTTCGAGTTTTTTCAATAAAAGCGATAACCTTTTTCATTATAACTGAAAGACTTTCTTTTATATCCAAAATTTTTTCTTCAAAGGGTTGGATGGAGCAATAAGCAAGGATTTCGCCTTCCGCTTTTTTCGTATATTCATCGTATTCGTCTTTGTTTCTTAGGCAGATTATTTTGCCAACTTTTTTGTCTTTTAATGCAATGTGAGAAAAACCTTCAAGAATTAAGACATGAGCCCCATTCTCTTCGGAGACCTTAGTTAGTTTTTCAAGTGTGACCGTTGCGTCTCCGTTCCTAGTTTTTATAATTGTTTCTCTATTCGAAACTGCTATAACTGGATTAGCTCCTGCCGCAGAATGTCTCCATGTATCTTTACCCTCAGCATCAAAAATAAAGCCTTTTTTGGAGATGTGCTTGGCTGAGGCGACATTGAATCCCATCTTTGTTAGTTCGGATACAAGGTTTTCTACTACTGTTGTTTTTCCTGAATGTTTATGGCCTATTACAGCCAGAATAGGTACGTGAAAAGGCATCAAAGACACCTCAACATTATCTTTTCTATAAATAAATTAGAGATAAAACATTTCTAAAGCAGAACAACTATTTAGATTGTGAACGGGGCTGTGTTGCAATATGTGCACCTCTAACGTGGACCGAATTGGAAGCCTTTACTGCTTTGAGCGCTTCGGACTTTAGGACCAATGTATCTCCATAGCCAGTCCGCAAATTCCCTAGGGTTTTTTGTTTGTACGTATACTTCACCAGGTCCAGTAACTTCTGTTACAAGCCCTTCGCCTCCTAATAGGGTAGATTTTAGCCCGCCGAACATTCGAACTTGGTACTGACAGGTTGTGCTTAAGGCTGCTAGATGATAGTTGTCTACAACTAATTTTTCGCCTTGGCTAAGGTCGTGCTTATCTATGGCTCCAAACGTATTAATGAAAACATCACCCGTACCCAAGGTCTTGATCATAAATAGATTTTGACCGAACAATCCCTTAGTGAAGCCTTGCCATTGAGTATCTAGTTTCACATTAGGAGTCGAGGCTATGTATGCAGAGCTTTGAATAATGTATCCCTTGTTTTGGTCTATTTCTAGACGAGTTATATCACCGAGCGGGGCTGAAACAAATCCCACTTTAGCATCTCCGCCTCTTGCATAGTAATCGTTAATAAACAGAGTCTCGCCACCAAGAACTGAAACCTTAAGAGTGCCAAACAAACCAGACTGGTCAATTCTTGTATGGGTTTTCACGTCGACGTTCCCGCTCATATAGATTAAGGCCCCAGCCTCAGCTGTAATAAAACCGCCAGTTGGCAATTGAACCTCAAGAAGAGAATAGGATGGCCGATATTTTATCTCGTACTTCAACTTGAACATCTCTTCACGTGCCTGAGTTAAGCTTGCGCCACACACGCGACAAAACTTGGCATCTGAATCTACTGTTGCTCTGCAATTTGGGCATAAAGACAAATTAGATCACCATCAAGATTCATAAATGAATGTTTCCTTATTATTGTTATTGTTTATGGAGTATTTATAATAGAGAAATATTTTACCTAAAAGGTTTCATAATGAACAATCTCCGCCAATGACAGCTTCTTTGGAGAAATTGGTTTTTCACTTGGTCTACCTATTGGAACGATGGCAACTGGTCTGAAACCCTCAGGAACTCTAAGAACGAATCTTACTAAGTCTTCCTGGAATGCTCCTACCCAACATGCGCCTAACCCTAAGGCGACTGCAGCTAACAATATGTTTTGGGTAGCTGCAGCCGTATCTTGAATACAATATAGGTTTGCTCCTCTGTTTCCATACCTCAGTTTTGACCTGTTAAAATCAGCTAGAACCACAATTACGACGGGAGCTTCTTCAATAAAAGATTGGTTCAAGGCAGCTTCTGCCAATTTATGTTTTATTTTGTCATTTTTTACGATTACAAAACTCCATGGTTGAAGATTACCAGCTGACGGAGCTAACCTAGCAGCGTCAAGTAGTTGTTTTATTTCATCTTCTGAAACTTCGTCGCGAGCGAAAGCCCGAATGCTTCTTCGGGTTTTTACTGTTTCAAAAAATTCCAAGTTGATCCCTTCTAAGACTGAATACAAATTATGTGATATGCATGATAAAATTTTTGCTTTGAAAATGAGCAAAAAAGAGTAAAATGTATAAGTCTCTATGTGCGAATGAATGCCTAAAATTATGATGAGGAGTCCCCCGAGAATGAATGTGCAAAACAAATCAATTGTGCTAATTCCGTCTCCCCCACCAAAAGAAAGACCATCAGACTTCGAAATCCTTCTAGGCGATGTTGCTGAAATTCGATATGTCCCTCCAAGTGACAAACAAGAGTTTGAAAAAATACTCAAAGAAGCGGAAGCCATGATTGTTTGGGGGATTACAGGCGAAGAACTACTAAGCAAGGCTCCAAAATTGAGGATTGTTTCACGGATTGGAGTAGGCTACGACTCAATAGATGTTGATGCGTGTAACAGATACGGAGTCTATGCTACTATTACTCCAGGAGTAGTTTCGAACGCTGTAGCCGAGCTTACTATAGGACTTATGCTTGGCCTCTCAAGAAAGATAAAGGTTTGCGACGAATTTGTAAGAACAAAATGGGCAAAGTCCGACATGGCTATGCTACCAATGGGTACAGATCTTGCCGGTAAAACTTTAGGAATAATAGGTCTGGGACGCATCGGATACGAAGTTGCAGCCAGAGCTAAGGCTTTCAAAATGAACTTGATTTATTATGACAAATATAGGAACGAAGAAGCCGAGAAAAAACTTGGGATAAGATATGTAGATTTTGAAGATTTGTTGAAAACTTCAGATTTCGTCACAATTCACGTTCCATTAACACGAGAAACTATGTATAATTTATTATGACAAATATAGGAACAAAAAAGCCGAGAAAAAACTTGGGATAAGATATGTAGATTTTGAAGATTTGTTGAAAACTTCAGATTTCGTCACAATTCACGTTCCATTAACAAAAGAAACTATGCATATGATTGGAGAAAAAGAATTGAAGCTAATGAAAAAGACAGCCTATCTAATTAACACTTCTCGCGGATCAGTAATCGACGAAAAAGCTCTGTGTAAAGCTCTTGAAGAAGGATGGATAGCAGGAGCTGGGCTTGATGTGTTTGAAATTGAACCGTTACCACTTGGTGGCCCTCTGATCAAAACTGAAAATACAGTTCTAACACCTCACGTTGGAACTGCAACTTATGAAACCAGACATCTTATGGCAATATCTGTTGCGGATAGTATAAGAGAAGTATTATCAGGCAAAGTTCCAATAAATGTTGTTCCAGAACAAAGAGGCAAAGTTTTCAAAAAATAGGCGTTAGCATATACTAAGTCTTTTTAAATTATCAATATAAGCTTCCATTTCACTTTTATATCCATAAATCTTAGCCCTATTCTTTGTAAAACCGTTTATTCTGGCTAGCCGCTGTATGGCTTTGTGGATACCTGAGCTATATTGAAAAGCCTTCTTCGGTTTTAACGCTGCTTGTTGAGGCACACCTATTCTTAATGCAACATCTCTTAAAATATGTTTCCTAATGTTGTCATTTGGATCTTTGATTTTGTAACAAATTGGAATCTGTATGGCAAAGGCTGCAAATTCTTCAGATAAAAAGGGACATATGTAGTCAATATCGAACAACTGTGCAATATTTTTTTTTTATTTCAGTTGCATCTTTTTGCGCAACATTGACAAGTGTTTTCATTAAGCTTTCCATTGATGCCTCATTGCCGTAATGCGTTTTATAAACAGTGTATCCGCAAAAAAGTTCATCCATTCCGTTTGCGGACAGCACAGTTTTTAGCCCTTGTTTTGCTGCTAACCGAAAGACATAATAGAAGCAGACACAGTTTTCGAACCTAACCATTCTATCAAACTCGATCTTTGCTAATACTGCTTTAAGACCATTCTCCAACTCTTTTAAAGGCACCAACTCATGGCAAATGTCAAGATCCATCATACTGGCAATCTTAGTTGAAATTTCAACATCTTTATGATCAACAAAACCAATTGTAAGAAGCTTTGTCTCTTTCCCTACGTCCTTACAGATCTTAGCTAGAAGAGAACTATCAATGCCGCCAGAAAAGGCAACCCCTACTTTAGTCGCTGTAATTCCATTGACTAGTAGAATAAGCTTTTGTCTAAGCTGCTCAATTATATCCAAATTCATCATTGTTGATTCCTTTGTCTTTTAATCTGCGAATACATAATTGCTTGGTGAAGAGCGAATCTTCGTTAATATTGATACCTAAACATTCTAAAATACCTAAAGTGAATATATTTATCGGGTTAAGTAAAATGACGCACGTCTATGCAGTAAATTCAAACAATTGGGAAAACGAGGTAATAAAAGCCGACGGCCTAGTCATCGTAGATTTCTGGCACAAGCAATGCCCATGGTGTTTAAGACTATCTCCAATATATGATGAGATTGCCGAAGAATATCGCGACAAAGCAAAATTTACAGCGTTAAATGTTTTTGAAAGCCCTAAAAATCAGCATATAGCATTAAATTTAGGCGTAATGAGTACTCCAACGCTTATGTTTTTCTGTCAAGGAAAGCCTGTAGCCATGGTGGTCGGGTTTCAAACAAAAGATAGACTAAAACAACTTATTGAAAACATTTTAGCAAACTATAAAGAATGCGCCAGAAAAAGTACAGAAATCAAAATCACATAAAGACTCAGGGAATTAAAACTAATCAGCCATAGGTCTTGATTCTACTCGAAAATCTTATTAATTAATAAATCAGTTATTCCTCGTTAAATGGCGGGTGAGTGGACGCCTCCACCCGTTCCGCCTAAAAACCCCGGCGTCGGAGGTAAAAAAAGAATGGA